>Ga0207708_10001995_pt1 | contig 15029 bp, 15 predicted proteins | sample KBSK5101metaG_FD_184340 | JGI IMG/M metagenome (GOLD analysis project Ga0207708, IMG submission 184340) | Corn, switchgrass and miscanthus rhizosphere microbial communities from Kellogg Biological Station, Michigan, USA - KBS K5-10-1 metaG... | ecosystem: Host-associated > Plants > Roots >...
GTGCGTTTTTTGGCCGCCATGATTAGGAAGCTCCTTTGATGTGCAGCGGTTCCACTTCCATATGCAGATAACCAAGTTTGTCGTTGCGCAATTTGGCGCGCGGCGGGACCACCGTCGTCGTGTCCATCTGCTCGACGATCGCAGGCCCGCTGATGCGCGCATTGACGGGCAGCTTGTCGCGGTCGTACACCGGGGTTGCGACGAAGCCCGTCTCGGGAAACCACACTTTGCGCGTTTCAAGCACCGCTTGCTTGGAAGTCGTGCGGGCCGCGTGGTGCTTTTCATGCGTCGGCGCACGCCGCTTGACGGTCACCACCAGCCGCAGGTTCACCACCTCGACCGCCTGCGCCGGCATGTCATAGCCGTAAATCGCATGATGCCGCCGGTGATATTCGGCAATCAGGCGCGCGAGCGATTTGATGTCGAGCTTGCCATCCTTCACGGCCAGTGAAAGCTCGTAGTTTTGGCCGAGGTAACGCATGTCCATCAAAAACAGATATTCGGCCTGTGCTTTTTTGCCCGCCTCGCCGACGAGCCATTCGCTGCCGCGCGTGCGCAGCTCGGCGAACCCGTCGTTGAGCGCCTTGACGTTTGCGGCCGCCGCGACCAGCAAACGGGTCAGGCTGAAGTCGCCGCGCACGTCGGCATGCAGCAGGCCGAGCGCCGACAAGAGGCCCGGCCGCGGCGGCACCAGCACGTTGCGGATACCCATGTTGCGCGCGACGTCCGCCGCGTGCAGCGGCCCCGCGCCGCCGAACGCGACCAGCGTGAAGTCGCGCGGATCCACGCCCTGCTCAACCGATATCACCCGCACGGCACCCATCATGTTGACGTTGATGATTTCGACGACGCCGGCCGCCGCGCGCACGAGATCGACCTTGAGCTTGGGCACGAGCTCGTCTTCGAGCACTTTGCGCGCGCGCTCGGCGTGCATCGCCATGCGCCCGCCCAGCAGCGACTTCGGATTCAGGCGGCCCAGCACGACGTTCGCATCGGTCACCGTCGGCTTGGTGCCGCCGCGCCCATACGCCGCCGGTCCCGGCATTGCGCCTGCGCTTTGCGGGCCGACCTTGAGCAGTCCGCCCGCGTCGACCCACGCGATGCTGCCGCCGCCCGCGCCTATGGTGTGAATGTCGATGGTGCGCGTGCGCACCGGAAAGCCGCCCATTTCGCGCAAATCCTTTTTCGCGGGCTCGCCGTCGCGGATCAAGCACACGTCGGTCGATGTGCCGCCCATGTCGAACGTGATCAGGTTGCCCATGCCCAGTTCCGCACCGAGACCCACGCTGCCGACGACGCCGCCGGCGGGACCCGAGAAGAACGTGTTGACGGGCAGCCGACGTACCGCGCCCGGTGTCACTGCGCCGCCGTTCGACTGCATAACACGCGGCGCCACCTTGATGCCGAGATCGGCCACGCCGCGCTCGAAGCGCTCGAGATAGCGATCCATAATCGGCATCAGGCTCGCGTTGACCGTGGTCGTCGCAAAGCGCTCGAACTCGCGGAATTCCGGCAGCACGTCGGACGACGTGCAAAGGTAGACCTCCGGCCACAGCTCTTTAACGAGGTTACGCGTTCGGCGCTCGTGCGCGGGATTCGCGTACGAGTGCAGCATGCAGACCGCGATCGCCTCGACCTTCTTGTCGCGCAGCACGGCGACGGCATTGCGCACGCCATTTTCGTCGAGCGGAGTCACCTCGGCGCCGTCCGGCGCGACGCGCTCGGCGACTTCCAGCCGGCAGTCGCGCAGCGCCGGCGGCGTGGGCTTCAGGATATCGAGATTGAAATAATGCGGCCGCCGCTGGCGCGCGAGCTCGATCACGTCGCGAAATCCGGCGGTCGTGATCATGCCGGTCCGCGCGGTTTTGCCCTCGAGCACCGCATTGGTGCCGAGGGTGGTGCCGAGCACGAGGAATTCAACCTCGTCGCGCGGCAACTGCGCGAGCTCGATGACTTCGGCGATGCCGTCGAGCACCGCCTTGGCCGGATCGCCGGTGGTCGTCGGCAGCTTGTGATACGTATATCGGCCGGTCGTCAGCTCGCACAGGACCAGGTCGGTAAATGTGCCGCCGGTGTCGATGCCAATCCAGATTTTTTTCAAGGGGGAGCGCCTGTGGAAGCCTTGCGGGGATAGGAATTTAAACATGCACCGATTAATATAACAATTAGATGTTCCGTCATCACTCATAGGTTCTGCGTATGAATCTCAAGCTGCGCCAGCTGCAGGGTTTTGCCGCCGCCGCGACCCATGGCTCGTTTAGCGCGGCGGCGCGCGAGCTGGCGATGACCCAGCCCGCTTTTTCGCAGCTCGTGCGCGAGCTCGAAACCGCGTTGCAGGTGAAACTCTTCGAGCGCACCACACGGCGGGTCGAGCTCACCGAAGCCGGGCGGCGCTTTCTCGCGATGATCCAGCGCCCGCTCGACGATCTCGACGACGCATACCGCTTCGCGCGCGAGATGGCGGCGGGCACGCGCGGACGGCTCGTATTCTCGTCGCTGCCGTCGGTGGCGTTCGGACTCGTCACGACGACGCTCGCGCGCTTCAAGGCACTGCATCCGGCGATCACGGCGCGCCTGATCGAAGACCAGGATTCCAACATCGCGGAAAAGGTGCTGCACCGCGAAGTCGACTTCGGCATCGGCACTCTCGCGAGGCCGCACGAAGAGCTCGCGTTCCGCGAATTGCTGCCGGATGAATTGCAGGCGGTCTATCCCGCGCGCCATGCGCTGGCAATGAAGCGTCGGATCACGTGGCGCGACCTCGCCGCCGGCCCGCTCGTGCTATTGCCCAAGCAATCGAGCGTGCGGACCCTCGCAGAGCACGGTTTCGCCGCGGCGCGCGTAGTGCGCGAACCCGACTACGAAGTCGCTAACATGGTGACGGCATTGAGCATGGTGCGCGCGGGGCTGGGTGTGACCGTGATGCCGCGCATGGTGCTGGCCGAGCTCAACATGAAGGGCCTCGCGGCCGGCCGCATCCACGATCCGCGGCCGGTGCGCACCATCGGCATCATCACGCGCCGCGACCGCGCGCTGTCGCCTGCCGCGGCGGCGTACGTGGATCTGCTCTTCGCGACGGCGCGCGGCCCGTCCTATAATAAGCGCGCAGCAAGTTCCGCCGCCTGATCGCCTTCTACTCTTAGAGACCTCCGCCATGCCTACTGCCACACCGCTTAAAAAAATTCCGGCCGCCGCCGCGCCGCTTGCCGAGGATTACACATTGCGACTATGCGAGCAGCTCGCGCGCTGGCGCTATGAAGACCTGCCTGTTGAAGTCGTGCGCATGCTCAAGTTCTTCCTGCTCGATACGCTGGGCGTGATCGCGGGCGCCGCCAACGCGCCTGGCATACGCGAGCTGAACCAGCGGCTCTCGAAATGGGAAAGCGGCGGGTCCGCGACCGGGCTCATCGGCAAGCGCCGCTATTCGCCGCCGAGCGCGGCGCTCGCGAACGGCGCCGCGGCGCATGCGCTCGATTTCGACGATCAGCACGATCCCGCGCGCGTGCACACGAACTGCGTCGTGCTGCCGGCATTGCTGGCGACCGCGGAAGACATCGGCAGCGTGAGCGGCAGGGATTTTCTGCTCGCGTATGCAATCAGCACGGAACTGCACGCGCGGCTGGGGCTCGCGTGTTACAACAGCCTCGGCAAAGGCTGGCATCCGACCATGGTGTTCGGCACGCCGGCGGCGAGCCTCGGCGCGGCGCGCCTCCTGAAGCTCGACGCCGAAGGCATGCGCAACGCGCTCGGCATGGCGTTTCATCAAACCAGCGGCTCGGCCCAGAGCATGCGCGACGGCGTAATCTCCAAGCGGCTGGGGGCCGGCTTCGCCGCGCGCTCGGCGGTACTCGGCGCATTTCTCGCGGCCGACGGCCTGACGGGCACGCGGCGCACGCTCGAAGGCAATGCGGGGCTGTTTGCGCTCTACGAGCGCGACGAAGTGAAAACCGATTTAATCACGAAGGACCTGGGCAAGCATTGGCGAATCACCGAATACAGTTTCAAACCGTACCCGTGCTGCCGCTGCAATCACACGCCGATCGGGCTCGGCATCCAGCTGCGCGAACAGGGCGTCAAACCATCCGACGTCCGCTCGGTGGAGATCGGCATGGGCAACGTCAACTGGCTAACCGTCGGCGAGCCGTACGACGTCAGGCGCGATTCGGTCGTCCACGCTCAATTCAACGCCTCATACACGTTTGCGCGGGCGTTGAGCGATGCGCGCGTGGACTTGCGCAGCTTTCAGAAACCCGCGATCAGCGATGCCGCGATCGTCGCGCTCGCCGCCAAAGTCCGCGCGGTCGACGATCCCGCGATCGATCCGACGGCGATCGAGCCCGCACGCGTGACCGTGACGCTCAACGACGGCCGCATGGTCGAAGTCAAAAGCGATACGGTCAAGGGCAGCCCGCAGGAACCGATGAGCGATGACGAATTGCTGGCGAAATTCCGCGACTGTCTCGACTTCGGCGTCGGCGCACAGCGCGTGGATGCAGACAGGCTTGCGGATGCGATCATGCACATCGACAGCTCAACCGACGTCGGCGCGACGCTCGTCGGCGCATTTCCGCAGACAACCCCGTCCAATCGGGGGTAATCCAGGCGGCAAGGCCGAATTCCGCGCATAACCGTCACCGGAGGTCCCGTTAATCGTACAACGCTTCGGCTATTGTTCGCCGTTACCGTCATTGCGACCACCGCCTACGTCTACCTCACGTCCGCGTCGCTGCCCGATCCGCTGGCATCGCACTTTGCGTTCGACGGCCACGCGGACAACCGCATGTCGCGTGCAGCCTATCAGGCGATGATGACAGCCATGACGCTGCTGATACCGCTCATCGTCGTCGTGATGCAGGTATGGGTGCCCCGGGTCTTCACGCGCTTCATCAGCATTCCGCGCCGCGATTACTGGCTGAAGACGCCGGAACGGCGCGCCCACATGCTCGACTATCTCGAGCGTCATGCGCTGATCACCGGCCTCGTGCCTCCGCTGTTTTTCGCCGGCATACAACGGCTGGTCATCGACGCGAACGCGCGTGTGCCGCCGCAACTCGACAACCAGTGGTTCCTGCTGATGGGCGGCGCCTTCGTGATCTGCATGATCTGTGCGGGTGTCGTGCTAGGTTTGCACTTCCGCCGCACCGCCTGACGCGGCACATTAGGCCGTCGTCAACACGGCTTTCCCGATGACTTTGCGCCCTTTGACGAGCGCCAGCGCCTCGGCGTAACGCTCGAGCGGAAACGTCGCCATCACGTACGGCTTGAGTTTTCCGGCGCTGTAAAGGTCGAACAGCTGCTGGCGCACGAGCCGGCACTTCTCAGGCTCGCGGTCGCGGTAATCGCTGAACTGCAGGCCGATCGCGGCGATGTTCTTGACCAGCAGGTGGCCGGCCTTGATTTCCGGCACGCGTCCGCCGGCGAAACCGACGATGATCAGACGTCCGCACCACGCGACCGCGCGCATGCACGCGTCGAACACGTCGCCGCCGACGTTATCGACGACCATGTCGACGCCGCGTTTTCCCACCGCAGCGAACACCTGCTCGCGCAGTTTCTCGCGCAGATCCGCAACTCCCGTGTCGATGAGGTAATCGGCGCCGGCCGCTTTGGCCGCGGCTGCCTTATCCGGCGTGCTGACCGCCGCGAGCACGACCGCGCCGAGCGCCTTGGCGACCTGCACCGTCGCGAGGCCGACACCGCCCGCCGCGCCCGTGACGAGCACAGATTCGCCTGGCTTAAGCTGGCCGCGCTCAACCAGCGCGAAATGCGCTGTGTTATACGTAAGACCCATCGCGGCCGCTTCGGGAAAACTGATCGCGTCCGGCACCACGTGGCAATTGACCGCCTTGGTCGTGACCTGCTGCGCATACGCGCCGTATTCGACCTGCACGAGTACGCGCTGGCCCGGTTGCGGCGTCGTTACTCCCGGCCCGACCGAGTTGACGACCCCTGCGCATTCCTTGCCGGGCACGAAAGGCAGCGGCGGCAGAAACTGATACTTGCCGTCGATCACCAGCAGGTCGGGAAAGTTGATGCCCGCCGCGTGCACGTCGACGAGCACTTCGCCCGCACCGGGCGCCGGCACGCTCCATTCTTCGACCTTGAGCGTATCGGGCGCACCGAATTTTCTGACGACGAGTGCTTTCATGGCGGACTTTGAAGTTGACTGATGCGGCTGACGCGCGGAAGGCGGGATATTAACAATCGCGTTGGACCGATACAACCTTTGCGAAAAGCAACGCAAATAAACACCGTACAAACAAAAAGGCGGGGAAACCCCCGCCTTTTTGCGATGCTGAACTCGCGCCTGGCGGCGCGATGTATAACTTACTTCTTCGCCGGAGTTGCCGGGGTTGCGGGCGTAGCAGGCGTTGCTTTCGGCGCGTCTGTTTTCGCTTCTTTGGCGGCTTTGGCATCCGCTTTGGCTTTGGCTTTCGCTTCTTTCTTCGCTGCCGCGTCGGCCGCTTTCTTGGCTTTCGCATCGGCTTTCGCTTTGGCTTTGGCTTCTTTCTTCGCCGCCGCTTCCGCTTTTTTCTCTTCTTTGGTCATCGCTTTCGGCGCATCGGCTTTAGCCGGGGCCGGAGCCGCTGCCGGGGCTGCTTTCGGGGCATCCGCTTTCGCGGGAGCCGCCGGAGCTGCTTTAGGCGCGTCTTTCGACATGTTGTCCGCCGCGGTCGCGGTCAGGGTGACACCGGCAAAGCCGACAGCAATCAGGGTGACTAACAGCTTGTTCATTTGGTTCTCTCCATTGGTTGATCCGGTAATCCGGATGTGCCTAATAACGCGCGGCCGCGCCGGTAGTTGACAGGCCTCTAGGGGCTACCCCCGGCGGGAGGCGCGGGCGCCCGTGACGACGCCACCCCCGCCCAAGAGGGCGGCATTGCCCCAAAACACCGCAAACAGGCCAAAAATCGACCCGATCGAGCCGAAAATGGGGGGGGTGACCACGCGGGTCAGGTGGTTCACCGTGAGCCGCAGCCCCAGCGCTTCCCCTGAGCGGCCTTCGGCAGAACCCGTAAATGTCAACATCATAGTGATCGGCTGGCAGCAGCCCATGCCGATTCCGAACATGAATGAGGTCAGCGTCAGGACCCACGCGTTCTGGAACAAGGGCACCAGCATGAGGCTCGCCCCGCCCAGGTAAAACGACAGCGCGAGGAGCTGCTCCACGCTCCAGCGCTTGAGCAGGCGCGGCATCACGAGCCGCACCACGAACGCCGCCGCGGAAAAAGCGGCCAGCACGATACCGGTGACCGAAGCCGACAGCTCGATCGAATGCGCATAGATCGGCAGGTAAAACTGGTACATGTCGATGCCGGTCACGACGAGGCTGCTGGTGGCGAGCACGCGCCATACGCCGGGCCGCGTGAGTGCATCGCGAATACTGCCGGCGCGCGCGGACTCCGGCTGCGCCTGCGGCACCGCGATTTTTTTGGTGGCGAGCAAGCCGACCGGCACCAGCGAAACCGCGACGATATAAAGACAGGCATAGCCATAGCCCGCATGGTCGATCGAGAACCCTACCAGCAGCGGGCCGACGAAGCTCGCTACCGCCAGCGCCAGGCTGAAATTGCTGAAGTTGCGCGCCTGCTGCGCCGGCGTGCTCAGGAGCCCGACCAGGTTCTGCAGCGCGACGTTGATGAACGTGAACGCGAAGCCGTTCAGTGCCGCGGCGACGAACAATGCCGGCATGCCCGGAAAGAGGTACGGCGCAAGCATGCCGCATGCGCCGCCGGCTGCGCCGATGATCAGCGGCCAGCGCGAGCCGAAGCGGTCGGCGAAGCGGCCGGCCAGCAGCGACAGCAGCATCGGAAAAACCGAAAACGTCGCTGCCAGCACGCCGACGGTCACCGGCTGGGCGCCAAGATGGAGCGCATAGAGCGCGAGCAGCACGCGGCCCGCGCGCACTCCGGTCATGCTGAAAAGCGCTAGCGCGAGAACATAGCGTATCGAAATCACGGGCAGCGCGGCGTCCGCCAACCGCGCGCGGCCGTGCCCCTCACTGCGCGGCGCTCATTGCAAGCCGCTTATCAAGCGCTGGACCCAAGCTGCTTCACTTTTTGGCGGCGTCCATTTCCGCAAACGCTTCGCGCGCGAGACGGAAGCCGTCGATGCCCGCCGGCACGCCCGCATAGGCTGCGACCTGCAGCAGCACTTCCTTGATTTCATCCTTGGTCACGCCGTTGGTGAACGACGAGCGGATGTGCAGCTTCAATTCATGCTGGCGGTTCATGATCGTGAGCATCGCGATGTTGAGCAGACTGCGCGTCTTGCGCGGCAGCCCCGGGCGCGTCCAGATCGAGCCCCACGCGGCCTCGGTCGCGAACTCCTGCATCGCAAGCGCAAATTCGTCTGCGCCCTTGATCGATTTCTCCACGTACGCCTCGCCCAGCACTTCCTTGCGCACGACGAGACCCTTGTCGAATAGTTCAGATGGCATGATGACGCTCCTCAACAGTTGAACGATGGTAAACACTGGCGGACGCCGGTGATTCTCCCTATAGTAGCACCTCCTTTTTATCGAATTTTCCGCCCGCCGCCATGGAACTCAATCTCAAAGGGCGCACTGCGCTCATCACCGGCGGCTCGCGCGGCATCGGCTACGGCGTTGCCGAATCCTTGGCGGCCGAAGGCTGCAATCTGCATCTCGCGTCGCGCAGCGCCGAAAGTCTCGAAGGCGCGCGCAAAAAACTCGCCGACAAGTACGGCGTGAATGTCAGCGTGCACGCACTTGACCTCTCCACGCAGGACAACGCAATCAAGCTCGTCAAGGATTGCGGTCCGCTCGACATCCTGATCAACAATGCCGGCGCTATTCCGCAGGGTACGGTAACCGGGCTCGACGACAAGACGTTGCGCACTGCGTGGGATTTGAAGTTGTTCGGCTTCATCAACCTGACACGCGAAATCTACCGTGACATGTGCGCGAAAAAACGCGGCGTCATCGTCAATATCATCGGCGTCGCCGGCGAGCGGCCCGCCGCCAACTACATCGCCGGCAGCATGGGCAACGCGGCGCTGATGGCGATGTCGCGCGCGTTGGGCACCGAGAGCCCGGACTTCGGCGTGCGCGTGATCGGACTCAATCCAGGCGCTATCGAGACCGACCGCCAGGTCGTGCGCTGGCAAGCCCGCGCGAAAAAAGAACTCGGCGACGAGAACCGCTGGCGCGAACTGACTACGGGCTTCCCATTCGGGCGGCTCGGCACGGTGGCCGAAATCGCGGACACCGTGGCCTTTTTGTGCTCGGACCGCTCGTCCTATACGAGCGGCACCGTGCTTACCATCGACGGCGGCGCAGCCGGTCGCAAGTAACCGCAGGCCGACTCGCGCGCTACTCGATTCGCGCGCCGGTTTCCTTCACGAGCTTCGCCCAGCGCGACATTTCGCCCTTGATGATAGCGGCGAACTGATCGGGCGTATCCGCCGGCAGCTCGAACGCTTCAGCCGCCAGACGCTCGCGCACTTCCGGCAATTGCAGCACGCGCACGATTTCACCGTTGATCTTGTCGACGATCGCGCGCGGCGTGCCGGCGGGGGCCAGCATTCCGTACCACGTCGAGGTGTCGAAGCCCGTCATCCCCGACTCCGCAATGGTTTTCACGTCCGGCATCACCGGCGAGCGGCGCGAGCTGGTGACGCCCAACGCACGCAGCCTTCCGGCCTTCACTTGCGGCAGCGATTGCGCGATATTGCCGAACACGAGCGAAACTTCGCCGCTCAGCACGGCGGTCACCGCGAGCGAATTGCCTTTATACGGTATGAGCAGCAGGTTGATGCGCGCCATGCTCTTGAAGAGCTCCGATGCAAGCTGCGACGCGCTGCCGCCCGATGCGATCGCGATCTCGCCGGGCCTGGCACGCGCGAGCCGCAGCAAGTCGCCGACGCCCTGCACCGGCAGCGACGGATGCGCGACCAGCACGTAAGGGGCGACGCCTAAACGTGCGATCGGGGCGAAATCGTTGATCGTGTCGTACGGCAGCTTGGCGAACAGGCTCGCGTTGATGCCGTGGGTGCCGCTGGTGCCCATCAGCAGCGTGTAACCATCGGGCGCGCTGCGGGCGACAAGTTCGCAGCCGACCACGCCGTTCGCGCCGGGACGGTTGTCGATCACGACCGGCTGGCTCCAGGCTTCGCTCATTTTCTGGCCGACGACGCGCGCGAGCAGATCCGACGGTCCGCCCGCCGCCAGCGGCACGATGATACGAACGGTCTTGGCCGGATACTGCGCGAATGCCGATGGGGCGGCGAGCAAGAGCGCGCACCCGGCGACGCAGCCCGCGACAAAGCTATTAAGTTGGACGGACATAGCGCCGCAGCACGAGGCGCAGCGTGTCGCGAAAATGCGGCCGCACTTTGGCAGTCCACGGCGTGTCCACGGCTTTTTTCCACGCCGCCGTTGCCTGCACTTCGGGCGCATTCAAGTGATAAAGCGCGATGTACTTGTGCGTGCCGCCATTGGTCTTGAACCGCCGCGCACTCAAACAGCCCGGGACAGCACCCAGCGCCGGCACGTGTTCTTCGTTGTACCACGCGTTGAACTCGGCTTCCGCTTCCGGTGCGACATTCATGGCGACCATCAGCATGCCTTGTGCGTTGGCGGGCGCGGCGACGCGGCCTGGCACGATTTGCTCGGCTTCGAGGCGGCAAATGCGAATTATCTTGCCGGTGATGCGCTTGGACCACGGCGACAGGTTAGGACCGGCGATGGCTGTATAGGCAGGGCTTTTCAGCACGGCGGGACTATCCAGATCGTAGGCCGCAATCGAGATGAACGGATCGTCGGCGCCCAGCCAGCGCTCGGCGTTGACGAAGCCTTTCACGCGCAATCGTTCGGGCACGTGCTCGGTGTCGTACCAAGCGTTGTATTCCTCGGCGCCCACCGGCGAGTAGTTCATGCCGGCGACCAGCAATCCCATCGGTTCGGCCATGCTAGTCGACCTTGATGCCAGCGGCTTTGACGACTGGCGCCCACTTGGCAATCTCCGAGTGGATCTTTTCGCCGGCTTTTTCCGGCGGGCCGCCGACGGGTTCGAAGCCGTTGTCAATCAGGCGCTGGCGCATGTCGGGAGCGGCGATGATCTTGTTAAGCTCGGCGTTGAGCCGCGCGATGATTTCCTTCGACGTGCCGGCTGGCGCAAGTATCGCGTTCCATGAAGTCACCTCGTAACCAGGCACCCCGCTCTCCGCGATGGTCGGCAGATCGGGCAGCGCGAGAGCGCGCTTGGTGCTCGTCACCGCGATCGCGCGCACCTTGCCCGCCTTGATCTGCTGCACGACCGTCGCCGGCTCGCCGAAGATCATGCTGATTTCGCCCGACAACAAGGCGATCGCCGCCGGGCCGCCGCCTTTGTACGGCACGTGCACGATTTTCGTGTTCGTCATCATCGTGAACAGCGCGCCGGTCAGATGATTCATCGCACCGCTGCCGGAGGAGCCGTAGCTCAACTGGTCGGGCTTCGACTTGGCGAGCGCAATCACGTCCTTCACGTTCTTTGCGGGCAGCGACGGATGAACGACGAGCACCTGCGGCACCTCTGCGGTCCAGATGATGGGCGCGAAGTCGCTCTCCTTGAACGGCAGCTTGCTGTAGATGCTCGGATTGATCGCGTGCGTGCCGGCGTAGGCAAACACGATCGTGTAACCGTCGGGCGGCGACTTCGCCGCCAATTCGGCGCCGATGTTGCCCGCAGCGCCGCCGCGGTTGTCGATGACGACCTGCTGGCCGAGCGCTTCGCCGAGCTTGGGGCTCACGATGCGCGACAGCACGTCGGCGCCGCCGCCGGGCGGCCACGGCACGATGAAGCGGATCGGTTTGCTCGGATAGCTTTGCGCGATCGCACCGCCCGCCGCCAGCGCTAACGCAACCATCAGGATTTTTGCGGTTTTCATTGCGGCTCCTTCACAGCGTTCGAATTCAATCGACCTTCATGCCGGCGGCCTTGACGACCTTCGCCCACTTGGCCGTCTCGACGCGTATCAATTCGCTCAGCTTCTCCGGTTCCCCGCCCACGGGTTCGTAGCCGTTCTCTATCATGCGCTTGCGCATGTCGGGCGCGGTGATCGCCTTGTTGAATTCCGCGTTGTAGCGCTTGACGATGTCGGGTGGCGTCCCGGCCGGGATCAGCATACCGTTCCACGACGTCACGTCGTAACCGGGCACGCCCGACTCCGCGACGGTCGGCAAATCCGGCAGCGCGAGTGAATGCTTGGGCGTGGTCACCGCGAGCGCGCGCACTTTGCCGGCTTTCAGATGCTGCACGATGGTCGCCGGCTCGGCGAACAGAATGCTGACCTCGCCCGACAGTAACGCGATCGACACCGGCCCGCCGCCCTTGTACGGCACGTGGATCATTTTCGTGTTCGTCATCAATTTGAAAAGCTCGCCGGCGAGGTGATTGATAGCGCCGCTGCCGGTCGAGCCGTAGATCAGCTGGTCGGGCTTCGATTTCGCGAGCGCAATAAGTTCCCTTACGTTCTTCACCGGCAGCGAGGGATGCACGACGAGGATCTGCGGCACCGCGGCCGTCCAGATGATGGGCGCGAAATCGCTTTCCTGGAACGGCATCTGGCTGTAGATGCTGCGGTTGACCGAATGCGTGCCCGAGTACGCGAACAAAATCGTGTAGCCGTCGGGTGGTGACTTCGCCGCGATCTCGGCGCCGATGTTGCCGCCCGCGCCACCGCGGTTGTCGATGATGATCTGCTGGCCGAGCGCTTCGGAGATTTTCGGGCTCAGCATCCGCGACAGCACGTCGGCGCCGCCGCCGGGCGGAAAACCTACGATCCAGCGGATCGGTTTGGCGGGCCAGGTTTGCGCGAAAGCATCAGCCGCCACGGCCGCCAGCATTGCCGCGAGTAACAGAGTCGAAGGTTTCATTTTTTATCCCTGGGTGGCGTCATTCGTGGCGAAGCGGGTCGATACACTGCAATCGTCGCATCGAGTGCCGGCACTCTATTGGTATCGACCACCGCGAGCCCGCGGTACGGCGTCGAGCGGTCTATGCCTTCGCATTTCAACCATGTGAACTCGATGCCGCCGAGCGCGCCCTCCGGGCGATCACGGTCGGCGACGAGCATGCACTGGGTTTCGGCAACGTGCGGCGCGTAGTCGAGTCCCGAGAAGAGATTGCGCTTGTAATAGCGGCGGTCGATGAGGGCCAGCCACTCGCCCATGCCGCGCACGCTCAGGTAATACGGGTCTTTGAACACGTCGGCGGACGTGACGCTGTAGATGGCGAGCGACGGCGAAGCGCCGGGTGTATCGGTCTTGAAGCGCTGCGCGGACGAAACGCCCGGCACCGTCGCCATGATGCGTAGGTGTTCGAGATACCACACATCCCAATCGGCTGCGCGACTGTTGTCGGTGATGCCGCTTTGACTGTTAAAGATCATACGTGCACGTTTTCGGCCGCGTTGCGGCCGGCGAGCCGGCCGGAGATAAACGCCCAGCCGAGGTGATGGCCGTGGCCTTCGAGCAGCAGGCCGCCCTGCCCCGTCGAGCCCGCCGCGTACAAGCCGGGAATCACGCTGCCGTCCTCGCGCTGAACTTCGTGCTTGGTCGAGACTTTGAGCCCGCCGTCGGTGAACACCACATAGCTTTTGACCGGCCCGAGCGCGTAAAAAGGCCCCTGATCAATTGCGGGCCGCGTTTCGCGCGTCGCGTTGTAATCAGTCAGCGAGCGCTTGAGACTTTCCGGCGCAACGCCCATGCTCGCGGCCAATCCTTCGATCGTGTCGGACTGGTGATAGATGTCGGCGCGATTGCGCCGGTAATCCGCGAGGTACGCGTAGGCGACACCGGGCGCAGTCGACACGAAATACGGCCAGCCCGAGAATTTCTGCGCGAGCTTGTGATCGAACACGATCCACGCGATACGGTCGGGCTGCTTCGCAGTAAAGAGATTGGGCTTGCCGAGCTCGTCGGTGAAGCGCTGGCCGTTCTTGTTGATGAGCACCGCGCCTTCCTTGTAGAGATCGGGCGAAGGACCCAGCGCGGTGGTCAGGAAGCTCATCAGGAACGGCCGCAGCAGAAATTGCGGCACGTGGTCCATCGCCCACGCGATCATCTTGGCGATGGGTTTCATCGGCGGCAGCTTCTGAATGAAGTTGGGCCGGGTGGGCGGTATGAAGCGCATGATGGGACCGCGCACGATGTCGCCATTGATGACCGTCGCGCCGAGCTCGAGCGCCATGCGGTGGCCGTCGCCGGTCGCGGTTGGATTCACCGCATCGACATCGACGACGTCCGGCGAAGCAAAGCGCGCTTTCATGTCGCGCCCGTTGCTGTAATCGCCGGCGGCGAGTATCACGCCGCCTTTGGCGCGAAATTCATGCGTCGTGCCATCGGGCAGACGCGCTTCGACGCCCACGACGCGGCCATTCTCCGTGATCAGGCGCTGCGTCGCCGTATTGAGCCGTATATCCACGCCGAGCGCGCGGCAGTGTTTCGTCAGGTGGTAGGCAAACGATTTCGAATTCGGCACCACGTTGTGCATCCGGTTATAGCGATGCGGAGGTTCGGGCATCGGGCCCACAAACACGACACCCAGCGACATCAGCCAGTCGAGCATCTCGGTCGTGTGGTCGACCAGGATGCGGCGCAATGCGAGATTGTCGCGCGGCGCCAATGCTCCCGCGTGCAGCGCGAGATCCTCGAAATGCTCGTCGGCGGAATCCTTGATGCCGGCCTTTTTCTGGTGCGGCGTGTTGGTCGCGGTGATGGAGCCGACGGACCATGAGGTCGAGCCGCCGGTCTGCGGATTTTTTTCGAGCAGGATTACTTTGCGCCCGAGGCGCGCGACTTCCGACGCCGCGGCGAGTCCGGTGCCGCCGCCGCCGACGACCACGACGTCGGTGAGTGTTGCTTCAGCCAAGAGTCCTCCATAGAAATCTTCGCTGATTAATCAGCGAACATCGCAATTTTCCTACACTTCGTCATTCCCGCGCAGGCGGGTATCCCCTTGTATCTTGCTGGCATGAAGATTTCAACGATTATTGGTAGGCTGTGTGAATTTCTGGCGAAGCAG
>Ga0207708_10001997_pt1 | contig 15025 bp, 11 predicted proteins | sample KBSK5101metaG_FD_184340 | JGI IMG/M metagenome (GOLD analysis project Ga0207708, IMG submission 184340) | Corn, switchgrass and miscanthus rhizosphere microbial communities from Kellogg Biological Station, Michigan, USA - KBS K5-10-1 metaG... | ecosystem: Host-associated > Plants > Roots >...
CAGATCGCGACGCGGTAGTCCTGGGCTGCGAGGCGTTGATCGACCATGTTCGCCGCCGGCGTCTCCGGCGGGCTGACGTAGAGGTTGAACGTATCGACGAGTTGGAGCGCGGTGCCGACCAGGAACAAGATGCCGATCGACAGTGCGATCCATCGGACGGCCCTCATCGCGCGTGCCCTCCTCCGCAACCAGATGACGCGGCGATGGTAGCGAATGGCCGGGTGTCGATCGTCTCGGAGCCGCGGTCAGGTCTCGAGCGGCCAGGAGACCTCATCGAGCAGGATCGGACGCCCGTCATCGGCGACCGTGAAGCGCCGCTCTTCCGTGCCCGCGACGTCCTGAAGGTGCCAGCCATGGGTTCCGATCCGTCCGACGCGCCAGCGTGCCGGTCGTGGCTCGAGCTCGTCGTCGACATAGACGAGATCGACGATGGCCGCGGCACCCACCGCCATCGAACGCGCGAGCCTGCGGATGCCGATCGTCGCGGACGCCGGGGACGCGACCACGAACAGCTCGTGCTCCGGACTCCAGGCGAACGCCAGGTGTCGGATACCGTCCGGTGTGACCACGTTGCCATGCAGCGCCGACTGATCCCGCTCCGGGTGCAAGGTCAATAGCCCCGCCTGGGTCGTCATCTCGAGACGCGTCGGGCGGCCGTCGGTCGACGCCTCGAGCAGCAGCGATCGGGTGAGGCGGCCGTCCCGCTCGATGGCCTCTCGCCAGCGGGTGCCACGCTCACCCTCTGCCTCGGACCACGTGATCAGGTCACCGAGTGGATTCCGGGCGTGACCACCACGACGGACATACGGCATCGAGACCGACCCCGTCAGCCGCCCTGTCGCGCGGCGATCGTGGATGCCGATCCCGAGCCGTCCATCGCATCAGCCCAGCGCGCGGCGGCCGCCTCGAGCTCCCCCGCCAGCGATGGCGCCACGCGACCGCGGATGCGAACGTCCCGCTCGCGATATTCGATATCGACGGTCCCCCGCTCACGCACACGCGCAAGGAGCTCGCCTGCGGCGTATGGCAGCGCGACGTCGACGTCGACCCACAGCGATGCCAGCACCGCGGCGATCTCGGCACGGAGCGTCTCCATGCCGTAGCCCGTCAGCGCCGAGACGAAGACCGCCCCGCCGATCGATGGCGCGACGGTCGAACCGTTCATGGCCGCGCGATCGATGAGGTCGGCCTTGTTGAACACGACCAGGCGTGGCTTGTCGCCCGCCCCGAGCTCGTCGAGGACGGTCTGGACCGTCGCTCGATGCTCATCGGTGTGCGGATCCGAGGCGTCGACCACCTCGAGCAGGACGTCGGCGCGGTTGACCTCCTCGAGCGTCGCCCGGAACGCATCGACGAGCTGGTGCGGCAGCTTGTGGATGAAGCCAACGGTGTCGGTCACGATCGCGGTCTGCCCATCACCGAGCTTGACCTGGCGCGACGTCGGGTCCAGCGTCGCGAAGAGCTTGTCCTCGGCTCGCGCCACTTCCGCGCCGACGAGTGTGTTGAGCAGCGTCGATTTGCCGGCGTTCGTATAACCGACGATGCCCACGGTGGGCCACAAGCGCCGATCACGGCCGCGGGCGGCCGTGGCGCGGTTCTGACGCACCTGGTCGACGCGGTCCTTCATCTTGGCGATGCGCGTGCGGATGACGCGCCGGTCGGTCTCCAGCTGGCTCTCACCGGGACCGCGTGACCCGATGCCACCCTGCGTGCGCGAAAGGTGCGTCCACAGGCGGGTCAGCCGGGGCAGCTGGTACTCGAGTTGGGCGAGCTCCACCTGGAGCCGTCCTTCGTGGGTCTGGGCATGCAACGCGAAGATGTCGAGGATCAGGCGGCTGCGGTCGATGACCTTGATGCGCAGCAACTCCTCGAGCGAGCGCTGCTGGGCCGGGGACAGCTCGTCGTCCGCGATCAGCACGTCGAAGCCGGTCTCGCGCTTGGCCGATGCAAGCTCCTCGGCCTTGCCCTTTCCCACGTACCAGTTCGGATCCACGTGGCGCCGGTTCTGCCACTCGGCGCCGACCACGTCGGCACCGGCCGTGGTCGCCAGATTGGCGAGCTCAGCTAGGGATTCCTGGGCGGTCCAGCCGTCCTCCGACCCGGTATCGACGGCGACGAGGAAGGCCTTCTCGACCGGTGTCTCGAGGTCGATCATGTGGCGGGCCATGCGCCTGCAGGATACCGTGACCGTCCGCCGCGAGCGGGTGACGCTCCTGTAAGGCGACGCGGGCACCATCCGATCACGAGGAGGTGTCCCGTGACCGACGCCCGTTTGCACAGCACGAAGCCGATCGACGACGAGGTCCCGTTCGAGGACTCGCAGGATCTCGATGACGCGACCCCCGAACGGTCTGACGCGCTCGTCCATCCCGCCGCCGCAGAGCACGCGAAGCGGCCAGACCCGGACATCGAACCATCGGTGCTCGACAAGGACGGATCCGCCGGCTGAGGCCTGCGGTCGCCCTACTCGATCACCGGTCGGATCCCTTCGAGTGCCTTCTCGAACGGGTCGCGGCCGTTCAGCCACGTGACGTCGGGCTCGGCTCGAAACCACGTCCGCTGCCGCTTGGCGAAGGCGACATTGCGGCGTGCATCCTGGTCGATCGCAGCCTCCGTCGTGAGATCGCCGTCCGCGACCGCCCAAGCCTCCTGATAGCCGATCGCCGAGAAGGCGGGCAGCGATGGGTCGTAGCGCTCCCGGAGCGCGACCGCCTCCGCGATGAGGCCGGCGTCGAACTGGCCGCGGGCGCGTCGGGCGATACGACGTCGATGCTCATCCCCCGGCAGGTCCAGACCGAGCCAGATCGACGGCCCGTCGTAGCCGCGCGGGGCGGGACGCGGTCCATCCCCGCGGAGCTCGGCGATCTCCAGCGCGCGGACCACCCGGCGCGGGTTGGCGAGATGCGTCGTCGCTGCGAGGGTCGGCGCCGTCGCCTGGAGGCGTGCAGCCAGCGGCTCCAGTCCCTCCGCTTCGAACTCGGCCTCGAGCCGAGCGCGGACAGCCGGATCGTCGGGTAGGGCCTCGAGATCGAGGCCGCGGGCGACGGCTCGGAGGTAGAGCCCCGTCCCTCCGACCAGGAGCGCGACGCCATCGGCTTTCGCGACGTCCGTGAGGACGCCGGCTACGTGCGTCGTGAAATCGGACACCGCGAACCGCTCGTCGGGGTCGACCAGGTCGAGACCTGCGTGTGGGACGCGCTGGCGGTCCGCGCCTGTGACCTTCGCGGTCCCGATATCAAGGCCACGGTAGACCTGCCGAGAGTCGGCCGAGATGACCGTGGCTGGGCGACCCTGAGCGATCAGCGACTCGCCGAGACGGATGCCGAGCTCGGTCTTGCCGGTCGCCGTCGGCCCGGCGACGACGATGAGCGGCGGCAGGCTGACCATGGCCGCATACTGCACGGCCCATGCCCTTCCCGCACGTCTTCGAGCCGTTGACGATCCGCCATCGGACCCTCAAGAGCCGGATCAACTTCGGGGCGCACACCGCCAACATGGCCGAGGGCGGGCTGCCGGGCGATCGCCATGTCGGCTATTACCGCGAGCGGGCGCTCGGTGGCGCGGGGATGATCGTGGTCGAGCCCGTGCCCGTGCACCGCACAGCTGTGCTGACCCGCGGGAACTTCCGCCACGACGACGATTCGATCATCCCGGCCTTCCGCCGTCTCACCGACACGTGTCGGGAGGCGAACCCGGACATCGTCATGATCCAGCAGCTGTATCACGTCGGACAGCACGGCGACGCCGATGTGTCGTTCGCGCCGAACTGGTCGCCATCTGGACTGCCCTCGTACCACGATGCCGACGGCAGCCACGCGATGACCGAACCCGAGATCGACGAGGTGATCGCCGGGTTCGTCGCCGGCGCACGACGCGCCCAAGCGGCCGGCTTCGATGGCATCGAGATCTTCGCCGCGTACAACGCGCTCGTCGATCAGTTCTGGACGCCGTGGTCGAACCGCCGGACCGATGCCTGGGGCGGCTCGTTCGACGCCCGGATGCGGTTCTCGTGCACGCTCCTTGAGCAGATCCGCGGGGCCTGCGGGGGCGACTTCATCCTCGGGCTGGCGGTCAGCATGGACAGCCGCTCGGAGCCGGCCCTGACGATCGACGAGCTGGCGGAGATCGTCGCCTGGCACGACCAGCGCCGGCTCATGGACTACGTGACCTGCGGCACCGGCTCCTACTTCGACTTCTACCCGATCATCCCGGTCTCGCTCTATGAGCAGCAGCTCGGCGTGCCGTTCGCCGCGGCATTGAAACGGGTCGTGAAGCATGCGGTCGTCCAGGCGGAGAGCCACATCCGGACGCCGGCGGCCGCCGAGGCCGTGCTGGCCGCGGGTGAAGCGGACATGGTCAGCATCGTGCGCGGCCAGATCGCCGACCCCTATCTCGTCACGAAGGCGCGCGAGGATCGCGCCGAGGATGTCCGGCCGTGCATCTCGTGCAACCAGCTGTGCTGGGGCCGCCGATCACGCGATTACTGGATCTCGTGCCTCGGGAACGCGTCCGCGGGTCGCGAGTGGCGGGCGGGCGACAACCCACCACGGACCGAGGCGCCCCGCTCTGTGCTGGTGGTGGGCGGTGGACCCGCCGGCCTGGAGGCCGCTCGCGTTTCGGCCGAGCGCGGTCACCGGGTCACCGTGCTCGAGCGCGAACCACAGCTCGGCGGCCAGTTCCGGCTCGCTGGACGCCAGCCGTCGCGCGGCCAGATCCTTGACCTGCTTACCTGGTTCGAGCATCGGCTTTCGGTGCTCGGCGTGGATGTACGTCTCGGCACGGGAGCCGGCGCTGATGACGTGGATGCGTTCGGTGCCGACGACGTGATCGTGGCGACCGGGTCGCGGGCGCCGGTGACCGGCTTCCAGCGCGCACTGCCGATGGTGGAGCGGATGCCCGGCACGGATCGTCCCGATGCCGTCTCGATCCAGGCGGTGCTCGCCGAGACCGTCGATGTCGGTCCGCGCGTGGTCGTGGTCGACGATGTCGGCGATTGGCGCGGGCTCGGCACCGCGCTGTACCTCGCCGAACGCGGGCACGACGTGACGATCGTGACGTCGGCGGCCGTCGTGGGTGGTGGCCTCTACCACAGCGCGGCTGACGGGCCGTTGCGCGCTCGGTTCAGCAGTGCAGGCGGCACGATGCGACCCGGCACGGTCGTCCTCTCGTGGGACGGCGAGGGCGCGACCGTGCGCTCCGGCACGGGCGACGCCGAGGAACGGCTGCCCGCCGATACGCTCGTGATCGCCGAGACAGCCGTGGCCGAGACGGGCCTCGCGGACGAGCTACGCCGCCGCGGCATCGCGTTCGAAGCCATCGGCGATTGCGTCGCTCCTCGCCGGGCGAGCCTTGCCATCTACGAGGGCCGCGAGCTCGCACTTCGGGTGTGAGCCTTGCGCGCAGGGCGCGTACGATACCGGCGATGGCGACCGAGCAGATCGACCACTCCGCCCCCGTTCGCCGCGGACGTTCCGCGCGCCAAGCCGAACGGCTCGCTCGCGCGATGGAGTCGGTCCCGTACCTCACCCGGAAGCTACCGCCGGTCGAGGTGCTGTCCACGGACGGTCTCGAGGCGATCGAATACAACGCCGACACGCTCCTCCAGGAAGTCGGTATCGAGATCGTCAACTACCCCGAAGCGACCGAGATCTTCCGTGCGGCCGGAGCGGACGTCCAGGGGCAGCGGGTCCGGTTCGAGCGCGGGATGTGCCGCAAGATCGTCCAGGCCACGGCGCCGAAGTCCTTCACGCAGGTCGCCCGGAACCGGCATCGGAGCGTGGTCATCGGCGACCCGCACATGGTTCTGGTCCCGACGTACGGCTCGCCGTTCATCCACAACCTCGACGAGGGCCGGCGGTACGCCACGATCGAGGACTTCCGCAACTTCGTGAAGCTCGCCTACACGAGCCGTGTCCTGCATCACGACAGCGGCACGCTCTGCGAACCGGTCGATCTGCCCGTGAACAAGCGCCATTTCGACATGGTCTACAGCCACATCCGGTATTCGGATCGGGCGTTCATGGGCTCCGTCACGCACCCGAGTCGCGCTCAGGACTCGGTGGACATGGTCAAGATCGTGTTCGGCCCGGAAACGCTCGAGAACGAGCACGTGATCATGGGGCTCGCCAACGCGAACTCGCCGATGTCGTGGGACTTCAACATGCTCGGCTCGGCCAAGGCGTACGCCGAGGCAAACCAGATCATGCTGATCACCCCGTTCATCCTCGGCGGAGCCATGGCGCCGGTCACGGTCGCGGCGGATGCGACCCAGACGCTCGCCGAGGCGCTGGCGGGCATGGCGTTCTGCCAGATCGTGCGACCGGGAGCGCCGGTGATCTTCGGTTCGTTCGCATCGTCGATGTCGATGCAGACGGGTGCCCCGACATTCGGGACGCCTGAGCCGCAGCTGGTCCTGTTCGTGCTCGCGTCGCTTGCGCGTCGTCTGGGCGTCCCGTTCCGGAGTGGCGGCAACTTCACAGCGTCGAAGGTGCCCGACTACCAGGCGGCATACGAGAGCGCCATCAGCTTCATGGCCACGATGCAGGCTGGGGTGAACTTCAACCTGCACACGGCAGGCTGGCTCGAGGGTGGTCTCGCGATCGGCTACGAGAAGTTCATCCTCGACGAGGATCAGGCGTCGATGGCCAGCAAGTACGTCGAGGGCGTCGACGTGTCCGAGAATGGACTGGCGCTCGAGGCGATGCTGCAGGGCGGCCCGGGCCAGCATTTCCTGGGGTCGCCGCACACGCTAGCCAACTTCGAGACCGCGTTCTGGCGCTCGGAGCTGGCCGACAACAACAGCTTCGAGCAGTGGGAGCTCAACGGGTCGCAGGACGCCGCGCAGCGCGCGAACGTGCGTTGGAAGCAGCGTCTGGCCGAGTACGAGGAGCCACCGCTCGACGAGGCCATCCACGAGGAGCTGCTCGCGTGGATCGAGCAGCGCAAGGCGAGCTTCCCAGACTCCGACGTCTAGATCCGCCGCGCGAGGACCGCTGCGGGCGCAAGCGGTTCGCTGAGAGCGAACGTTTCGGTGCCGACGCAGCTCGGATCGAACCTAGGAAGGTCGATCGCTCGCTGCCAGCAGACGTTTCGGCTCCTCAGCGCCCCTCGGCGGCCGGCCCCTGCGGCGTCGATTCCCTGCCGCGTCGATTCCCTGCGGCGTCGATCGTTCGCGGCGAGCGAACACCGCGCCCCGGCTTTTCGATCTAGACCTCGTCGAGCGGGGCTACCGACTGCTCCTCGACCACCAGCTCCTTGCGCTGCGCCTGCAGCCGTCGCAGCTCCTCGAGCGGGATGTGGCACTTCATCAGGTGGCCCGGTTCGACCTCGGCCAGGGGCGGCTCGGTCACCTCGCACAACCCCTGGATGACTCGCGGGCAGCGGGTGTGGAACACGCAGCCGCTCGGTGGGTTCGCGGGGCTCGGCACCTCTCCGTCGAGGCGGATCCGCGTCCGCTCCTCGCCGTCGATGTTCGGCACGGCCGACAGCAGCGCCTCGGTGTAGGGGTGGTTCGGCCCACGGAAGATCGTCTCGGAGTCGCCGACCTCCTGGACGCGGCCGAGGTACATGACGGCGATCCGATCGGCGAGGTAGCGAACGACGCCCAGGTCGTGCGAGATGAGCAGGTAGCTCGTCTTGCTCTCGGCCTGGAGCTCAGAGAGCACGTTCAGGATCGCCGCCTGTACGGAGACGTCCAGGGCGCTCGTCGGCTCGTCGGCTACGACGATGCGCGGGTCGCCTGCGAATGCACGCGCGATCGCGACGCGCTGCTTGAGCCCGCCGGAGAGCTGCCGCGGCTTGAGGTCGAGATGACGCTGCGTGAGGCGGAGGCTGTCGGCAAGCTTGTCGACCCGATCGTCGACAGCCTTGCCCGACAGACCCGTCAGCTTGCTGACCGATCGACCGAGGATGCTGCGTACGCTCTTACCGCGGTTGAGTGCCGAGTCCGGGTTCTGGAACACCATCTGGATCTGGCGCTTGTCGCCGCTCGGGCGCTGCGCAGCCATGGCACTGAGATCGTGGCCCTCGAGCTTGATGTGACCGCCCGGGTCCGGCCCCTCGATCCCCAGGATGGTCTTGGCCAGCGTCGATTTGCCCGATCCGGACTCGCCGACGAGGCCGAGCGTCTCGCCATCGAACAGCTGCAGGTCGACGCCTACGAGTGCCGGGACGTCATGCCCTCCCGCACGGAACGTCTTGGAGACGCCTTCCAGCCGCAGGGCCAGGTCGTCGTGCGGGATGGGTTCCTGGGCGATCCCCGGAGCGGGCTCCTTGATCTGGTCGATCCGATCCCAGTGGTGGCAGCGCGTCCACTGGCCGTTGCCGACGTCGACGATCGGCGGCTCAGTCTCGCGGCAGAGATCGGTCGCCAGCGGACAACGATCGACGAAGACGCAGGTCGGCAGCGGCGTGCCGATCTGGGGCAGCGTGCCCGGGATCGTCGCGAGCGGCCGTTCCGACTTGGTGACGCCATGCCGCGGCAGAGCGCGCAGCAGCCCGACGGTATAGGGGTGTTGCGGACGCTCGAAGACGCGCGACGCCCTCCCCTCCTCCACGATCTTGCCGGCGTACATGACGCCGACCCGGTCGCACATCGTGCGGATGACGCCAAGGTTGTGGGCGATCAGCAGGACCGCCGAGGACGTCTCGGCGATGAGCGCGCGGACGAGGTCGAGGACGCTCGCCTCGACGGTCGCATCGAGTCCGGTGGTCGGTTCGTCCAGCACGAGCAGCTGCGGGTCCGATGCGAGCGCCATCGCGATGACCACGCGCTGCTGCATGCCGCCTGACAGCTGGTGGGGATAGCGGCCCATCACGCGCTCGGGGTCCGCGATCTGGACGCGCTTGAGCGCGGCGAGCGCACTGTCCATCGCTTGATCGCCGTGCTGGCCTAGCACCGTGAAGGCCTCGACGACTTGCGGGCCGATCTTGGTCGATGGATTCAGGGCGGCGCCCGGGTCCTGGTAGACCATCGAGGCGTGGTTGGTCCGGAACTTGCGCAGGTCGTCGCCCGACTTCTTCGTGATGTCCTCGCCGGCGACAAGGATCCGGCCGCCGGTGATCCGCGCGTTCCGCGGCAGATAGCGGACCGCCGCGTACGCCGTCGTCGACTTGCCGCAACCGGACTCGCCGACCAGGCCGTAGCTCTCGCCTGGCTTGACCTCGAACGAGACCCCGCGGAGCACCGGCCGCGGGATGCCGCGGACCATGTAGGCGAGGTTCAGGTCCTCTACCTTGAGCGCAGCGTCCGTCGCGGATACGGGCGCCGTAGGCTGGGTCTCGACGTTCGGCAGGGCGCTCATTCGTCAGTGACCGACGATAGGGCGTCGGCGATCAAGTTGACGGCGATGACACAGGTGGCGATGGCCATGGCCGGGAAGAACGTGGGCCACCACTTGCCCGAGATCATGTTGGTGTACTCGTCGCTCACGGTGAGCCCCCAGTCCGCCGAAGGAGGCTGGATGCCGACACCGAGGAAAGACAACGTGGCGATCGTGAAGATCGCGTAGCCGAAGCGGACCGTCAGCTCGACCACGATCGGACCGAGGACGTTCGGGAAGATCTCGCGGGTGATGATGTAGGACCCCGACTCGCCACGCAGCTTGGCTGCGGTCACATAGTCGAGCTGCCGTTCGGCGATCACCGCCGATCTCACGGTCCGCGCCACGATCGGCGTGAACAGGATGCCGACGACCAGGATGACGACCTGGGTCGACGAGCCGAGCACGACCAGCGTCAGCAGGGCGACCAGGATCACGGGCAGCGATAGGAACGCTTCGACCACTCGGCTGATGGCGTCGTCGACCATGCCGCGGTAATAGCCCATGGTCAGACCGACCAATGTCCCGGCTACGACGCCGAGGAGTGCGGCGATCGGCGCGACGAGAAGGACATCACGGGCACCGACCATGACGCGCGACAGCACGTCGCGTCCCAGCCGGTCCGTCCCGAAGAGGTGCTCGGGGCTCGGCGGCAGATGGCGTCGGGCGAAGTCGTTGAACGGATCGTACGGCGTGATGTTGGTGCCACCGATCGCGCAGAACGCCCAGACACCGAGGATGATGAGGCCGACCAGGAACCCAGGCTTGCGGAAGAGGACCGTCAGGGTTTCACGGCGCGCCTGAGATCGCTCCGAGCGAACGGCGCCCGAGGGCGCTCCTGCGGCGGGGCCGGGCGTGACGGTCGCGGCGGCGTCCATCAGCTGGCCGTGTCCAGTCTGGCGCGCGGATTCATCCACGCGATGATCAGGTCGGCGATCAAGGTCGCGAGCATGTACACGATGCCGATGACGATGACGCCGGCCGTAAGCATCGGGATGTCCTTCCGCTGCGCGGCAAGCAACATCAGCTGCCCCATCCCGTTGTAGTTGAAGATCTTCTCGACGCCGATGATCCCGCCGAACAGGTAGCCGATCTGCACGCCGATGACGGCGACCGTCGGGACGAGCGCGTTCCGCAGCACGTGCCGTCGCATCGTCTGCTGGGTCGTCAGACCCTTCATGGTGGCGGTCCGGATGTAGTCAGACTCGAGCACCTCGATCGTGCCCGCGCGGGTCATACGCGCGATATAGCCGAAGTACACGATCGCCATCGCGAGCGCGGGCATGGTCAGGTAGCGGAGGACTTCGAGCGGCCCTGCCTTCGGCGGCGGCGTCGCCAGGACGGGTAACAGGCCGAGCTGGACGCCGACGACGACGACCAGGACCGTGCCGACGACGAACTCCGGGATCGACGACATCGTGACCCCGGCGAGCACGATCCCTCGATCGGACGGTCTGTCCCTATGTCTGCCGGCATAGAGCCCGGCGATGATCGCGACGGGGATCGTCAGGAGCAGCGCGTACAGCGCGAGGATGCCCGATCGTCCGATCGCGGCCAGGATCGTCGGCAGGACCGGTGTCCGGTTCTGGAACGAGTTGCCGAAGTCGAACGTGACGAGGTTGCGCATGGCGCGGATGTATTGCTCGGGCAGCGGGTCGTTGGTGCCGAGCCGCTCGTTGAGCGCATCGACACTCTCCTGCGGTGCGAACGGCCCAAGGATCGTCCGGCCGACGTCGTTGGGTAGGACGTTGGCGATGATGAAGACGATCGAGGCGAGCAGCCACAGCGTGATGAGCGAGAGCACGAGCCTGCGTGCGAGCCAGCGAACCATCGGCCGACGGCGTCCTCGCGACTACCCGTGATGGATATGAACGAGGAGGGGCGCGACGTGCGCGCCCCTCCCCTTGCTGATCGGCTTATGCGACCTGTGAGGCGGAGCTGAAGAACATCTGCCCGAGTGCGCTCGAGTAGATGCCCTGGTACTTCTTCGAGCTACCGGCGAGGTAGTTGTAGAAGTACGGGAGTCCGATCGGCACGTCCTCGTTGAGGATCGTCTCGATCTTCTTGCAGGCCGCCTTCTGGGCCTCGACGCCGATCGACTTCTGGAACTCCGTGAACGCGTCGTCGAACTCCTGCGAGTTGTACTGCGACGAGTTCCACACGCCCTTGGTCTTGAGCGCGGCGTTGAGATACACGTCGGGCGTGGCGCGGTGACCGTAGTCGACGATACCGAGCTCGGCGGCGCCTGAGCACGGCGGGTCCTTCGGCTCGGCGGGGCACCACTGCGCGCCGTAGAACGTGTCGAGGCTTTCCACCGCGACGTCCAGGTTGAACCCGGCGTCCGCCGCGTTGCTCTTGATGAGCACCGCGAGGTCCGGGATCTCGAGCAGCTGACCGGCGTGGAGGGTGGCGTTGATCGTCGCACCGGCGAGGAGTGACTTCGCCTTCTCGACGTCGCGCGTCCGCTGCGGCACGCTGTCGTCGAAGTACGGGTAGATCGGGGCGATGACATGGTCATTGCCGAGATCCGCTTTGCCGCTGAACAGCTGCTGGATCATCGCCTCGCGGTCGAAGGTGTAGGCCAGCGCCTGGCGGACCTCCTTCTTCGCGAACTGACCCTTGTCGCAGCGCATCCAGATCTGGCGGTGCAGCGCGGCTCGGGTCGCGATGACGTTCGTGTTCGCATCGGTGAGGAGCGCCTCACCCGACAGGACGTCGAACTGCACGATGCAGTCGACCTGGCCGCCCTGGTAGGCGGTGACCATCGGGCCGGTCTCGTCGAAGTACACGAACTCGAGCGTGTCGAGCGGGGTCTTGCCACCCCACCAGTCGTCGTTCCGCGCGTAGGTCGCGCCGGTCGCGTGGTCATACGTCTGGAGCTTCCAGGCGCCTGTGCCATTCGGCATCGCGTCGAGCGTCGTGCCCGTCGCGTAGTCCTTCGGCGTGATCACCGTCTGGGCGTTGAACACCGAGACGAGATACGGGAAGTTGCCGTTCGGGCTGAGCAGATTGAACGTGACCGTGTTCGCGTCGGTCGCGACGGCTGACTTGTCGTCGATCACGCCCTTCAAGCCAGAGTTGCCTGCGGCGACGAGGCGGCCCATCGTCGCGACGACGTCGTCGGCGGAGAAGGGCTTGCCGTCCTGCCACTTGACGTTCTGGCGAAGCTTGAACGTCCAGACCGAACCATCCGCGTTCGGCTGCCACGACTCGGCGAGGCCGGGGGCGATGTCGGACCCGTTCTTGTCGAGCGTGCACAGGAATTCGAAGCACTGGGCGACCGTGCCGTAGCCGCCGAGGTCCTGCATGTTGATCGGGTCGATCTGGACGGGCCGCTGGATCGCGACCTTGATCGATCCGCCGGTCACAGCGGATGCGCTGGCCGAAGCGCCCGCGCTCTCGCTCGCGCCGGCCGACTCGGACGCGGCGGGAGCCGTCGCACTCGGGGTGCCGGAGCTACAAGCAGCGATGACCATGCTGACGGCCGAGGCCGACAAGCCGATCACGGCCGCTCGTTGGATGAACTGACGTCGGGTGACCCTTCCCTGGGCGAAGGATTCGACGAGGTCCAGCTCGACGGGCGTCGCCTTTCGACGCACGAGATCAAGCCGGGAATAGTCCATGGTGCAATCCTCCTCGACCATGTGACGGACCCGTGATGCACCGCACCACCATCCAACCGGACGGTCCGTGCTTGGGAACTCCTCCGGAAGCCTGCAAGGTAATGGCGCGTCACCCCGGAGTCAACGCGGATATGGTGGCGTCTGCGTTACAAGGCCTTCACGACACTCGCCCTGAGCGCGTATGGACCGGCATGGTCGACGCGTACGCGGACCTCGTGGCCGACCAGCGCAGCGTCCCCCGGGACGTGCACGAGCTTGTTGCCCCGGGTGCGACCCGTGACGACGGTCGCAGGGCCTGCAGGATCAGGATGGGCGGCGGCGTCCACGTGGTCGTGGCCGTGCGAACGGACGGGGGCGACGGCATCCACCAGCACGTCGACCTCGCGACCGAGCCACCCCTGATTCCGTTCGAGCCCGATGCGCTCTTGATTCGCCAGGAGCTCGTTCAGGCGGCGCCGCTTGACGTCGGGTGGCACGTCGTCGGCGAGCCTGGTGGCTGGTGTCCCAGGCCGTGGCGAGTAGGCGGCGGCGAAGACCTGGTCGTATCGGACCTCCTCGAGCAGCGCGAGCGTCCGCTGGAACTGCTCCTCGGTCTCCCCGCAGAACCCGACGATGACATCCGTCGAGATCGTGATCCCCGGCACCGCCTCGCGGATCCGGTCCAGGCGCTCACGGTAGTGCTCGATCGTGTACTGGCGGCCCATCCGCCGCAGGACGGCATCGTCGCCTGACTGGACCGGTAGGTGGAGGTGTTCGCAGACGCTCGGGCAGTCGGCGAGCGCCGAGATCAGCCGGTCCGACAGGTCCCACGGGTGCGACGTCACGAATCGGAGCCGCGGGATCGCGGGCCGGCCATCGGCCGCGCGCAGGGCGTCGATCGCCCGGATCAGCTCGGCCAGATCGGGTCGGCCGTGCAGGTCGAGCCGCCGGCCTGCCCAACGCTCGGCATCGACGTGCGCGAACCGCGCCTCGGGTTCGAGGTCGTGACCGTACGAGTTCACGTTCTGTCCGAGCAGCGTCACTTCGCGATACCCGGCCCGGGCCAGCGCTCGTGCCTCGTCGACGATGTCGTCGAAGGGCCGGCTGCGCTCCGGTCCGCGACTGAACGGCACGATGCAGTAGGTGCAGGTCTTGTCGCACCCGTAGATGATCGGCAGCCAGGCGCTGATCGCCGAGCCGCGCGCGACGGTCCCCTCCCCGATCGCGCGGGCACGGGTCCCCGACAGCTTGTCTGCGGCACCGACCACCGTCCGACCCACGGTGGTCGTCGTCCCCACGGCCCCGATCGCGCCTTGTGCCGACGCGAGCCCGAGTCGATCGACCAGCTCCGGCTCCTCGTCCGGGCGCAGGAAGAGGTCGACGGCCGGGAACCGCCGGCGCAGCCCGTCACGTTCGGCCTCGCGGACCGCACAGCCCGTCATCACGACGCGCAACCCTGGGTTCGCCGACTTCAGTCGCGCGAGGTGGCCCTGCCGACCGATGACCTTCTGCTCAGCGCCCTCGCGGATCGCGCAGGTATTGATCACGACGAGGTCGGCGGTCTCGAACGTCGATGCTTCCTCACACCCGACGGCAAGCAGTCGACCGGCCATCTCCTCGCTGTCGCTACGGTTCATCTGGCAGCCGAGCGTCCAGACGTGGAACCGCGGGAGCGCTGCCGCCTCAGGCCGGTACTCGGTCAGCCGATCGTCGAGTGGCGCGTCCGGCGCGCGAGGGGCGGCGCGAACCGGAGCCTCGACGTCGAGGACCGGCAGTGCGCGCGTCAGGGGTCGCGAGTCGGTCACAGCCGCTCCATCGTACCCAGCCTCATGGCCTTCCGATCGCGGCGAGCAGGGCGTCGCCGACCTCGGGCGGCACCCATAGGCGCGAATGCGTCTCCGAATAGGGACCGAGATCGCCGTGGTAGTCGCTTCCGCCCGTCATGACGAGCCCCTTCGCGCTGGCGAGTGCCGCCATGGCGTCGACGGTCGCCCGGTCGAACGTCCGGTAGAAGACCTCGAGCCCGGCGAGTCCCGCGTCGACGAGCTCGTCGATCACGTCCGGGCGTCCTGGCGCTTCGCGGAAATGGGCAAGGACCGGCAG
>Ga0207708_10001998_pt1 | contig 15020 bp, 14 predicted proteins | sample KBSK5101metaG_FD_184340 | JGI IMG/M metagenome (GOLD analysis project Ga0207708, IMG submission 184340) | Corn, switchgrass and miscanthus rhizosphere microbial communities from Kellogg Biological Station, Michigan, USA - KBS K5-10-1 metaG... | ecosystem: Host-associated > Plants > Roots >...
GAGTCGTCCTGGCGCGAGAACTGACGGCCGAGCAGCGGGCGAATGCCGAGGATCGGCAGGACCTCCGACGTGACGTAGAGCGCGCGGACCTGTTCCGGGCGGTCGCGGCCGGTGATGTTGACCGGCCGGATTCGCCACAAGCCGACGCCGTCGAAGCTACGGTTCTCGTCGCGATAGGTGAAATAGAGGTAGGGCGCCGACGGCAGCTCGTCGGCCGTCCCGGTCATGCCGTGGTTGACCGCGACCAGCGAGCCCGCGTCGGGGAACGGCAGCGGCTCGAGCAGGACGCCGTTGACGACGGCGAAGATCGCGGCGTTCGCGCCGATGCCGAGCGCGAGCGTCACTGCGACCGCCGCCGTCACACCCGGCGTCCGCGCCAGCGAGCGGATCGCGAATGTCGCCGTGCGCCAGGCGGTGTCGACGAGCGGAATCCGCTGCTGGTCGCGATACTCTTCGGCGATGCGCGCGAGACCGCCGATGTCGAGCCGGGCGGCGCGGCGCGCTTCGTCGGCCGACAGGCCGCGCGCGCGATGCTGCGCCTCGAGCTCCTCGAGGTGGAACTCGAGCTCGCCCGCCAGTTCCTCGTCGAGCCGGCGGCGGCGGAAGACGCCGAGCAGCCGTCGCAGCATCACTTCTCCGATCGCGCCGGGTGGCGGAGAAAGCGATCCATCACCGACACGGTGCGCTCCCAGCTGGCCGCCTCGCGGGCGATCTGCTTGCGCCCGCGCGCGGTGAGCTCGTACATCTTCGCTTTGCGGTTGTTGTCGGAGGTGGCCCAGCGCCACTTGATCCAGCCGCGCTGCTCGAGGCGGAGCAGCGCCGGATAGAGCGTGCCTTGATTGAGGTCGAGCAGCCCCTGCGACACCTGCAGGATCCGCCGCGCCAGCCCGAACCCGTGCTGCGGCCCCATCGTCTCCAGCGTGCGCAGCACCATCAGATCGAGCGTCCCCTGCAGCACTTGTTTAGCCATTCTAGAGGAGTATCGGGGATCTCCTCTAGAATGTCAAAACGTGTCGCCGGTCGATCGGGCGTTCATTGACTCGGGCCGGCTCCCGGCAGCCCGAGCGCGACGAACTCGGGCGGGTGATTCTTGCCGCCGATCGCGACGACGATGTACTGGCGCCCTTTGTGGAGATAGGTCATCGGCGCGCCGGTGGTGCCGGCCGGCAGCTCGGTCTCCCAGATCACCTTGCCGGTTGCCTTGTCGTAGGCGCGGAACGTGTTGCCGAAGGCATCGCTCGGCACGCCGGGGATCGCATCGCTCCCCTCGCCGATGAACAGCAGCGTCCTGGTGACGAGCGGCGCCGGCCGGCCCGCGGTGCCGAGCGGCGGCAGGTTCAGGCCCTTCAGCGCCGGATGATGGCGCGGCCCGTCGCCGTTCGCCACCTGCCAGATGATTTCTCCGCGGGTGAGATCGATCGCGGTGAGCCGGCCGTACGGCGGCTTGTAGATCGGCAGGCCGTTCGCGAGCATCGGCTCGTGGCCGCGCTGCAGGCGATCGCTGCGTTCCTGCCCGGCGGCGGTGGTCGGGCCGAACGGACCCTGCACGGTGCCGGGGCCCGGCGCCGGCGCATTGGCGGCGGGCGCGTTCGCGCGCGCCGCCGGCGGCGGCAGCTGCTTCAGCGCGTACTTGATCGTCGCCCTCGGATCCCTCGGCGCCTCGAGATCGTTGATGTAGGCGATGGTGTTCGATGCGGCGTAGAAGATGCCGGTTTCGGGATCGAACGCCGGCGTGTTCCAGTTCGCCGCGCCCCACGTTCCCGGCATCACGATCGTGCCCTGCTTGCCGCCGTCGGTCGCCAGCGACGGCGGTGTAAAGAGCGGGCCGATGACGTAACGCTTCGCGATCGCCAGCGCCTCCGCGCGCAACTCCGGCGTGAAGTCGATCAGGTCGCCCTCGGTGAGGCCCTGGCGATCGAAGGCGGGCGGTTTGGTGGGGAACGGCTGCGTCGGCCACGAACGCTCGCCCGGCACGTCGGACTGCGGCACCGGCCGCTCTTCGATCGGCCACACCGGCTCGCCGGTCACGCGATCGAAGACATAGACGAACGCCGTCTTGTTCACCTGCATTACGGCCTTGATGCGCTTGCCGTTGACGGTGATGTCGCCAAGCACCGGCGCGCCGACGTTGTCGTAGTCCCACAGATCGTGGTGAACCATCTGGTAATGCCAGACGCGGCGGCCGGTCTTCGCGTCGAGGCACACCAGGCTGTTCGAGAAGAGGTTCTGTCCTGGCCGGTGGCCGCCGTACATCGCGTTGGTCGGCGCGGTGAGCGGCACGTAGACGTAGCCGAGCTCCTCGTCCGCGGTCAGCGCGCCCCACGCGCCCATGTCGCCGGACCAGTGCAGCGCGTCGCCCCAGGTGTCGTCGCCGAACTCGCCCGGCCGCGGCCGGACGTGGAACGTCCACAGCAGCTTGCCGGTTCGCACGTCGTAGCCGCGCACGTCCTCCGGCGCCGATTCTTTCCTGGTGCCGAGATCGCCGCCGCCGCCGCCGTTGCCGGCCACCACGACGACGTCGCCGACGACGATCGGGGCGTTGGTCTGGCGGAAGCCGGCCGAGGCGTAGAGCTCGTGGCGTTTCAGGTTGACCAGACCGTGATCTCCGAAGTCGGCGAACGTGCGGCCGGTTTTGGCGTCGAGCGCGTACAGGTTGGTGCCGCGGACCACGAGGATGCGGCGATCGCGTTCGGTGCCCCAGATGTCGACGGCGCGCATGCTCTGCCCCGCGACCGCCTGCAGGCTCTTGTCCGCCGGCTCCTGCACCCAGACGGTGCGTCCCGTGCCGGCATCGAAGGCCTCGATCAGGCCGACGGCGTTCGGGGTGTAGAGCACGCCGTCGATCATGATCGGCGTCGGCCGGAAGTACGGCGACGGGTTCAGGTCGGGAAACGCGCTCGTGAACTGGCTGTCAATCGCCGGCCGCCGCCACACGATGCGCAGCTTCGCGACGTTGTCGGCGTTGATTTGATCGAGCGGCGAGTAGCGCGTGTAGCCCTTGTCGCCGCCGTAGGCGCGCCATTCGCCCGTGGGCCTGCTCTGCGTGTGGACCTCGAACGGGCCGAGCGTGCTCGCCCCCACCACGGCCGCTGCCGCCACGATCCAAATCAGATATCGCCGATGCATCGAGTTCTCCACCTGTTGTCGGACCCGGTTACGGCTTCGGGCGATCCTTGCGCACGTCAGGACGTGGATCGGCCACGAACCCGTCGCGGTTCGGCATCCTCACCTTCGGCAGGCTGGTCGCGTCCATCACCTGGTCCGCCGCGATGATGCCGTTCAGGTTCAGCACGTACGCCACCGCCGCGTACACATCCGGGGCCTCGAGCAGCCCCGGCTGATCGAACGGCATCGCCCGGTTGACGTAATCCCACAGCGTCGTCGCATACGGCCAGAAGCTGCCGACCGTCTTCAGCGGCCGCGGCGTCGCGAGCGTGCCTTGCCCGCCGACCAGCCGCGCGCCGACGTCGCCTTCGCCCGCGGGCCCGTGGCAGCGCGCGCACTGCGCGGCGAAGAGTTTCTGCCCCGCCGCAACCGTTCCCGATCCCGGCGGCAGGCCGGTCCCATCCGGCGCGATCGCGGACCCGAGCTCGCGGATCTCTTCCGGCGTCGGCGGCCGCCCAACCTGAATCGCTTGCGACTGTGCCGACACAGTCGTCGCCGCCGCGAGCAACAGGAACGTACTAAGCCTCCACATTGGTCACCGTCCCATCCGCCCGGACGTGCCAGACCTTGATGCCGTTGTAGTGGTAGATCGAGTTGGTGCCGCGCGCGGCAATCAGCTCCTCGCGCGTCGGCTGGACGTAGCCGGTTTCGTCGATCGCGCGCGATGCGATCAGCGCCTCCTGGCCGTTGAACCGCCACGGCAGCCTGAACCGCGTCAGCGCGATCGGCAGCCGCGGCTCCTGCAACACGGCGGCGGTCCAGGTCTTCCCGCCGTCGGTCGTCACCTCGACCCGCTCGATCCGTCCCGCTCCCGACCAGGCGAGCCCCGTCAGCTCGTACTCGCCCTGCCCCGGCAGCGTCTGGCCGCCGGACGGAAACGTGATCACCGACTTCGCTTCCATCGCGTAGGTGAAGATGCGCGCCTTGCCGTCCGGCATCAGGTCCGAGTACTTCGACGTTTCGTCGCGCGCCATGTACGGCTGATCGGTGAGCCTCAGGCTGCGCAGCCACTTGACGTTGGTGTTGCCTTCCCAGCCGGGATTGATCAGCCGCAGCGGATACCCCTGCGCCGGCCGGATCGCCTCGCCGTTCTGCCCGTACGCGAGCAGCGAGCTCTCGCGCGCCTTCGCCAGCGGGATGCTGCGCATCATGCGGCACGCATCGGCGCCCTCGGCAATCACCCACGACGCGCGCGCCTGCACGCCGGCGGCGGCGAGCAGCCGCGCCAGCGGGATGCCGGTCCACTCGCTGCCGCTCACCAGGCCGTAACTGCGCTGCACGTCGGCGCCGGTCGTCGCCGCCCACTCGCCGGCGCTGTTGCCGCCGCACTCGAGCACCATGACACGCGTCACCGACGGGAGACGCTTGATGTCGGCCATCGACAGCGACAGCGGCCGATCGACCATGCCGTGAATCACGAGACGATGCCGTGAGGGATCGATCGCCGGGATACCCGAGTGATGGCGCTCGTAGTGCAGCGCAGATGGCGTGATCGTGCCGACCGAGTCGTGAATCGGCGTGAAGCTCGAGCCGGTCTCCGGCGTCTTCGAGTCGCGCCGCCAGCGCACCGCCTTCTCGAACGGCGACCGTTCGCCGTAGGGGCCGAGCGGCTCGCCGAGCTTGCGGGGATTGGCTTCGAGCGCCAGCGCCTTCTCGCCGGCCAGCAGGCTGCCGCCCACCGCCGCGCCCATCTGAAGAAGTTGCCGCCGGCTCGGGCTGCTGCGCTTCATCGTCCCACCTCCGGGGCCGATTCTACAGCCGCGCCGGTCAGGGGGTTCCTCACGAAAAGTGCTGTTGTTTATCGAGCGGCGATATTCGACTTGACGATTATCGATAAATAGTTTATTGATATTCAATAACAACAGGTGATGACCCATGTCGAAGTCGGCCTCCTCATCCGCCGCGCTGCCCATCGCCCATGCCGTGCTGCGGATCCTCGTCGTCGCGAACTGGCTGATGGGCGCCGCGATCCTCGCGCTGCTCGTCGCCCTGCCGAACAGGCAATGGATCATGAGCGCGTTCGATCTCTCGCCGTCGGCTGACACCGATCGGCTGGTCATGGCGCTGCGCGTCGTCGCCGTGCTGGGTGTCGCGGTGGTCCCGCTGAATTACGCCGTCCTCAAGCGGCTGCTGGCGATGGTCGACACGGTTCGCGCGGGCGACCCGTTCGTCCCCGCGAACGCGCGGCGGCTGCAGGCGATTGCCTGGTCGCTGCTCGCGCTGCAGCTCCTCAGCATCGTCATCGGCGCGATCGCCAGGAGCGTGTCGACGCCGGCGCATCCGCTGAAAGTCGATGCCGGCTTCTCGATCAACGCCTGGGTGGCGGTGCTCCTCACGTTCCTGCTGGCGCGCGTGTTCGCGGAAGGCACGCGCATGCGCGAAGACCTCGAAGGGACGGTGTGAGATGGCGATCGCCGTCAAGCTCGACGACCTGCTCCACGACCGGCGGATGACGCTGACCGAGCTCGCGGATCGGATCGGGTTGACGCTGGCGAACCTCTCGATTCTCAAGACCGGCAAGGCGCGCGCGATCCGCTTCTCGACGCTCGACGCCATCTGCGAAGCGCTCGCGTGCCAGCCTGGCGACATTCTCGGGTTCGAGCCCGAGCGGGCAGGCCGCGAGCGGCCGGCGTCGGCTGTCGTGCCGCGGCGCGGGCGGTAGCGGCTGGCGCCGCCATTCACAAACGCGTGCGGCTGACGCACAATGTGCCCGTCCTGCGGAGCGGGAGGTTCACATGATGCGTTTCAGACTGTGTCTCGCGTTTCTCGCCGGCTCGTCGAGCCTGTTGGCGCAGAGCGCGCCGAAGGTCCACGAGCTCAAGGCCTCCCCTCAGACGGTGCACCGCGGCTTCTTCGACGCATCGCTGAAGCCGGTGCTCACGATCAACTCCGGCGACATCGTCAGGCTGGAGACGGCGAGCGGCAACCCGCGCTACTTCGAGCGGCTCGGCGTTCCGAAAGACAAGATTCCCGCCGAGCTCTATGACGTGTATGCCGGCGTCGACGAGGGCGGGCGTGGCGATCACACGCTGAATGGGCCCATCTTCGTCACCGGCGCCGCGCCGGGCGACAGTTTGGAGATCCGCATCCGCTCGATCGACCTGCGGCTGCCGATCGCCGGTCAGGGGTTCGTGCCCAACCGCGGCGCGCTGCCCGACGAGTTCCCGACCGGCAAGGACAAAGTGCTGTGGCTCGATCTGAAAAACAAGACCACGGAATATGCGCCGGGCGTGGTCGTCCCGCTGAAGCCGTTCTGGGGCGTGATCGGCGTCGCGCCGCCGGCGTCGATGGGGCGCGTGTCGAGCGGGCCGCCCAACGTCTTCGGCGGCAACATGGATAACCGCGACCTGGTCGGCGGGACGACGCTGTATCTGCCGGTGTTCGTGCCGGGCGGTCTCTTGTCGGTCGGCGACGGCCACGCGGCGCAGGGCTACGGCGAGGTTTGCCTTTCGGCGATTGAAACGTCGCTGAAAGGTGAAATCCAGGTGATCCTCCACAAGAACCAGCCGCTGAAGCAGCCCCGGGCCGAGACACCGACCCATTTCATGACGATGGGCCTGCATCAGGATCTCGACGAAGCGGCGCGGATCGCCACCCGCGAGATGCTCGACTGGATCGTCGAGACGAAGAAGATCAGCCGCGACGATGCCTACATGCTGTCGAGCGCGGCGATGGACCTGGTGGTGACGCAGGTGGTCGATGGCACCAAGGGCATCCACGCGCTGATGCCTAAGGCGATCTTCAAGAAATGATCTAGTGCGCCGGCGCGGCGGCCGCGCCCGGCGCGTCGAGCGGCGCGCGGACGCGGAGCGGTTCACGCTTCAGGACGAAGTGCAGCAGGATGGAGGCGGTCATGATCACCGCGCTCCAGAAAAAGATCTCCTGCAGTCCATGGAGCAGCGCCGTCTTGACGCCGGCAAGCAGCCGCTCGAGGAGCGCGGCGCCGCCAGGGACGCGGCCGAATCCCGCTTCGAGCTGCGGGCGCACCTGCATCAGCAGCAGCGGGTTCTCGAAGTAGGGCCGCGCGATTGCCGGCACGACCGCCGGAATCGTCTTCGTGAACTCGTTGTGATACCGCGTCAGCATCAGCGAGCCGAAGGCCGCGACACCCACCGTGCTGCCGATCGATCGAAAGAAGATGGTGGAGGAGGTCGCCGCGCCCATGCGCTCGCGCGGCGCGACGTTCTGCACCGCGAGCGTGTAGACCGGCTGCAGCAGTCCCATGCCGAAACCGGCGACCACCATCGCGATGGCCACGTATAACCGCGCCGTCGACGCGTCCATGCGCGCGAAGAGCACCATCCCGATCGCCACCAGCACCGACCCGACGACGCCGACCATCTTGTATTCGCCGGTGCGGGAGATGGCCTGGCCGCCGACGATGCTGGCGACGACCACGCCCATCAGGAGCGGTGTGAGCAGGTTGCCCGACTGCGTCGCCGACACGCCGAGGACGCCCTGCATGAAGAGCGGCAGGTAGATGATCGTCCCGAACATCCCGACGCCGAGGACGAACGCTGCGACCGAGCAGACCGCGATCACCGGCTGGGTGAAGAAGGTGAGCGGGATGATCGGCTCGGCGGCCTTCGACTCCGCGTAGAGCAGCGCGGCCAGCATCAACGTCGAGATGACCAACAGCGACACCACTCGCGTCGCGCCCCAGCCGTATTGCGGCGCCCAGGTGAGGGCGAGCAGCAGCGGGACGATCCAGCCGATGAGCGTCGCGAACCCCGCCCAGTCGAGGACGTGGTCGATGCGTCGCGGCTTCATGTTCGGGAACTGGGAATGGATCGCCAGCACGGCGAGCAGGCCGAACGGCAGGTTGACGTAGAAGCACGCGCGCCACGACCAGTGGTCGGTCAACCAGCCGCCCAGCGTCGGACCGAAAATCGAGGCGACGCCCCACAGCGCGGCGAACAGTCCCTGATACCGCCCGCGTTCGATCGGCGAGAAGATGTCGCCGACGATCGTGAACAGGATGCCGACGACGACGCCGCCGCCGATGCCCTGCAGGCCGCGGAAGACGATCAGCTGGCCCATGCCGTCGATCGGCAGGAACGTGAATTCGCCGGCCGCGCCGCACAGGGCCGACGCGACGACGAAGAGAATCGCGCCGAACATGAAGAACCCCTTGCGGCCGTAGCGGTCCGAGAGGCTGGCGAAGATCGGCACCGACACGGTCGAGGTCAGCATGTAGATCGTGGCCACCCACGGGTAGCGATCGAACCCGTGCAGCGAGGCGATGATGCGCGGCTCCGCGGTGCCGACGATCGTCTGATCGATGGCGGCGAGCAGTGCCGCGAGCAGCAGGCCGGTCAGCGTGCCGACCAGCTGCGGCCGTGTGAGGCGAACCAGTCCTGATGTGACGTAGACCGGTTCGGCGGGATGGTTCGACATGGGAATCCGCTAGCCTAACACGCGCGCCTTTTACGGAACCTTTTTCCAGGAGCGGCCGCCGCTGTGGATGTACTCGACCTTGCCCGCCGCGTCGGCCACGGTGACGAGACGCGTCTCGCCGGCGCGGAACCGGTTGGCGCCGACTTTCTCGATCGCCGTCTCGCCGCTGCTTCGCACGAGGAACAGCTTGCCATCCCGCTGCACGATCGACATTGTCCGTGTCGACTGTGAATACGTGCCGGCCAGATCAGCGACTTCGGCGTCGGTCATCGGCTTCGGCGCCGAATCGGTGTCGTGCGCGGCCGGCTGCAGCGGCAGCAGCAGCTCCATCGCCTTGTCGGCGGTGCGGTTGAGGCTGGCGCCGGAGCGATTGGCGACGATGACGACGCCAAAGCGCTGGCGCGGCGCCATGCGGACGAGCGAACCGTAGCCGCTCCGCGAGCCGGCGTGGCTGACGAGATCGACGCCGCGCGACTTCCCCACCTGCAGACCGTAGGCGTATGAGGCGTCGCTCCCGGGAATGGGCACGTTCGCGTGACTCAGTTTCGCGATGACCGCCGCCGGCAGCACCTGCTCGCCTCCGATCCTGCCGCCATTGACGAATGCGATCACGAACCGCGACAGGTCGTCGACGCTCGAGAAGATCGATCCCGCCGGCCACGACGCGGCGTTGTTGGCGGCGGGACGGACGACCGCCGGGCCTTGTGGCGAGTCGTCGTGGCCCTGCGCGATCGGATACGTCATCGCCACCAGCGGGCGCAACGTCGTCCGCCGCATGCCGAGCGGCTTGAAGAGGCTGGCGGCCATCTGGTCGGCGTAGCGCTTGCCGCTTACGCTCTCGACGAGGAATCCGGCAAGCCAGAAGGCCGGGTTCGAATAGGAGTAGATGCGGCCGGGCTCGGTGAAGAAGCGGTTGGCCGTCCACGAGCGCACTTCCTTTTCCAGCGCGCTCTCGTCGTCGCTGCCGAACATCGGCGCTTCGTCGAGCATGCCGGAGGTGTGCGTGAGCAGTTGATGCGAGGTCAGTTGCGCGATCTTCGGCTCCAGGCCTTTCACGTAGTTGCCGATCGGCGCGTGCAGATCGACGGCACCCTGTTCCGCCAGCAGCACCAACGCTGCGGCCGTGAACATCTTGGTGGTCGATCCAAGCCTGAACAGCATCTCGGGCCGCACCGGTTCACGAGTCTCGACGCTGGCGACGCCGTACCCTTTCGAGAAGACGACGCGATCGCCGGAGACGATGCTGACCGCCGCGCCCGGCGTGTGGGTGTCGCTCAATTCCTGCGCGGCGACGCGGTCGATGGCGGAGAAATCGACTGTTGCCGTCTGCGCCTGCGCGCGCGGGGCGAGCAGGGAGACGACGACGATCGCGACCAGCAGCAGGCGGGATCGAGGGCGCATCGATTCCTCCGATTCAGTCAGCGTGACGGGCTGATGGTGACTGACGTGGCGCGTATCCGCAAGGGACTGGAGTGCGCTGCGCACGTGAGCCGCCCGCCGTCACGAGCATCAAATTTGTCGAGCGTGTGCCGAAATTGAACCTCGCCGGAGCCGACGCCTGGCGGGGAGAACGTTTCCACGAGCCAATCGCTGCACCGGAATCGAATGGAGCCCGGAACGATTCATGCCTCCTCTCACGCGATACCCGGACATCGAGCCAGGCATGAGGAGGCGCCATGGCGGAGTTGCACGACGTCAGGCGCAGAAAGACCGACGAGACCCGGCTCGACCACCCCGAAGTTCCTGCGGCCCATACGAACTCGCCCGCCTGGCTGGCTCAACGTGCGCTGCTCGCTGTCGGCCTGATGGTCGGCTTCTACCTCTTGGCGGTGACGATCGCGCTCGCGCTGCTGTGGGTTCCGTACGCGGAGGTGACCTACATCGGCCGGATCCACCTCAAGTTGACCGCGCTGTGCGTCATCGCCGGCCTGACGATTCTCTGGTCGCTCGTGCCGCGCATCGATCGCTTCACGCCGCCCGGTCCGCGGCTCGACGAGGCGGCGCATCCGCGCCTGTTCGACGTCATCCGGCGCGTCGCGACGGCCACCGGCCAGTCCGCGCCGGCCGAGGTCTACCTGCTGAACGAGGTCAATGCCTGGGTGACGCACCGCGGCGGGGTGATGGGCTTCGGCAGCCGCCGCGTGATGGGCATCGGCCTGCCGCTGGTGCAGGCGGTCACCGTCGCGGAGTTCGAGGCGATCATCGCCCACGAGTTCGGCCACTATTGCGCCGGCGACGTCACGCTCGGGCCGTGGATCCACAAGACGCGCGCCGCGATCGGCCGGACCATCGCCGGCGTGGGACAGACGATCGTCGCCGCGCCATTCCTGTGGTACGGCGGCCACTTCCTGCGGCTCACGCACGCGATCTCGCGGCAGCAGGAATTCATCGCCGATCGGACCGCCGCCGGCGTCGCCGGCGCGGCGGCGATGAGCAGCGCATTGAAGCGCGTTTCCACGGCGGGGCCGCTGTTCTCGGCCTATCTCGATCAGGAAGTGGGACCGGTGCTGAACGCCGGCTACCTGCCACCGGTCTCGGCCGGCTTCAAGGAGTTTCTCGGCAGCCATCGGATCGGTGCGATCTCGGCGCAGCTGCTCGCGCGGGCGGAAGCGGCGGAAGAGACCGATCCATTCGACACGCATCCGTGCCTGCGCGATCGGCTCGCGGCGCTCCAGTCGGCCCCGGCGATCACACCGGCGGCGGAGAGCACCGAGCCGGCCGCCGCGGCGCTGCTCGGCAACCCCGACGCGCACACGCGCGCGCTGCTGGAGGCGGTGGCAGGCGCTGACGCAGTCCGGAAGCTGAAACCGATTGAATGGGATGCCGTCGGCCCGACGGTTTACACGACGCGCTGGCGCGAGCTCGCGCAGCGCCATGCGGCGTGGCTGAGCCGCTTCACCACCGACACGCTGCCCGCGGGCACGGAAGCCTTCATCCACGCGGGCTCCGGCCTGGTGCGCGCGGAAGAACAGAACGTCAACGGCGACGAGCGCGCCGCCCGCGCCGCGCAGGTGATTGGCGTCGCGCTCGGCGTCCTGCTGATCGACGACGGCTGGCGGGTGCACACGCGGCCCGGGCTGCCGCTGACCTTCGAGCGTGAGTCCCGCACGTTCGATCCGTTTGCGACGGTCGACGCGCTGTTGAACGGTCGCATCACCGGCGACGGGTGGCGGGCCGAATGCGAAGCGCTCGGCCTCGGCAGCCGGCCCCTGAATCGAACGCCGCAACCCGCCTTGTAAAACGTCTAGAACATGCCGCCGCCCATGTCGCCGGCGGACATCGCGGCGTTCTGGCGGGTTTCCGGAATCTGGGAGACGACCGCCTCGGTCGTCAGCAGCAACGAGGCGATCGACGCCGCGTTCTGGAGCGCCGAGCGCACGACCTTGGTCGGGTCGATGACACCGGCCTGGACCAGATCTTCATACTGCTCGCTCTGCGCGTTGAAGCCTTCGTCGCCGTTCATGCCCTTCACGCGCTGGACGACGATCGATCCCTCGTGGCCGGCATTGGTCGCGATCCAGCGCATCGGCTCCTCGGCCGCGCGGATGATGATCTTGACGCCGATCTGTTCATCGCCATCGAGCTGCATCGTCTGGAGCACGCGTGACGCGCGCAGCAGCGCCACGCCGCCGCCCGGCACGATGCCTTCCTCGACCGCCGCCTTGGTCGCGTGCATCGCATCCTCGACCCGCGCCTTCTTTTCTTTCATCTCGGTCTCGGTGGCCGCCCCGACCTTGATGATCGCGACGCCGCCGACCAGCTTGGCGAGCCGTTCCTGCAGCTTCTCCCGATCGTAGTCGGAGGTGGTTTCCTCGACCTGCGCGCGCAGCTGCCTGACACGTCCCTCGATCGCCGCCGATGCGCCCGCGCCCTCGATGATGGTGGTGTTGTCCTTGTCGATGGTGACCTTTTTCGCCTGACCGAGATCCGCGAGGGTCGTCGACTCGAGGCGGATGCCGAGATCCTCGGTCAGCGATTTGCCACCGGTCAGGATGGCGAGGTCTTCGAGCATCGCCTTCCGGCGGTCGCCGTAACCCGGCGCCTTCACCGCGGCGACGTGAATCGTGCCGCGCAGCTTGTTGACGACCAGCGTCGCCAGCGCCTCGCCCTCGATGTCCTCGGCGACAATCAGCAGCGGACGGCCGGCGCGCGCGACCAGCTCGAGCAGCGGCAGCAGGTCTTTCAGCGAGGCGATCTTCCGTTCGTGGATCAGAATCACCGGGTTCTCGAGCACCACTTCCATCCGCTCCGGATCGGTCACGAAGTAGGGCGAGATGTAGCCGCGATCGAACTGCATGCCCTCGACCACGTCGAGCGACGTCTCGAGCGTCTTCGCCTCCTCGACCGTGATGACGCCGTCCTTGCCCACCTTGTCCATCGCTTCGGCGATGATCCGGCCGATCGTCTCGTCGTGATTCGCCGAGATGGTGCCGACCTGAGCGATCATCTGGCCGGCGACCGGCCTCGATTGATCTTTGAGGGCGGCGACCATCGCCTCGACCGCTTTGGTGATGCCGCGCTTGAGCGCCATCGGGTTGGCGCCGGCGGTGACGTTCCTGGCCCCCTCGCGGTAGATGGCCTGGGCCAGCACGGTGGCGGTGGTGGTGCCGTCGCCGGCGACATCGGAGGTCTTGCTCGCGACTTCCTTGACCATCTGCGCGCCCATGTTCTCGAGCGCATCGGCGAGGTCGATTTCCTTCGCCACCATGACCCCGTCCTTGGTGATGGTGGGGGTGCCGAACTTCGTGCCGAGGATGACGTTGCGCCCTCTTGGCCCGAGGGTGACCTTGACCGCGTTGGCGAGGCTGTTGACCCCGCGAAGAATGCCCTGACGCGAGGCGTCGCCGTACACAATCTGCTTTGCCATGTGAGCCCTTATTTCTGGTGCTTCGTGGAGCCGCCGTCGATGACGGCCAGCACTTCGTCCTCGCGCATGATGAGGTACTCCTCACCATTCAACTTGACCTCCTGGCTGGTGTACTTGCCGAAGAGGATCCGGTCGCCCGCCTTGACGTCGAGCGGCACGCGCTTGCCGTCCTTGTTCAACGCGCCGACCCCGGCGGCGATCACCTCGCCCTGCTGCGGCTTTTCCTTGGCCGAGTCCGGGATGATGATCCCGCCGACTTTCTGCTCGCCTTCGTCAAGGCGTCGAACGATGAGGCGGTCGTGCAGCGGTCTGATGTCCATGGTGTCGACTCCAACTTTCGAATCACTGGATGAGGCACGGTCGAGCCGCGCTCACGGTTGCAAATATCGCGGAGGACACCGATCAGTCGTGGAGGACGACGGTGAGCAGCGAGTTGTTGACCTTGAGGCCGTCCGCGTAATCGATGAATCCCAGCCGCTGAAATTTCTTCATGAAGAAGTTGACCCGCGAGCGCGTCGTCCCGACCATCTCCGCCAGCGTCGCCTGGGAGATCGGCGGGACGGCGCGCACCGGTTTGTCGTGCTTGCCGTAGCGCGCGAGCAGCAGCAGGGTGCGGGCCAGCCGCTTCTCGCTGGAGTTGAACAGCTGGTCGATCAGGTCCTCTTCGATCCGGATGTTGCGCGCCAGCATGTGGGCGATGAACCGGTCCGACAGCGCATGCTGCTTGTGCAGCAGGCGCACCATCTGGTCCTTGTCGATCACGAGCACCGTGCTCGCCGTCGTCGCGGTCGCGGTGCCCATGCGGTCGGGCTGTCCCGCCAGGCATCCTTCGCCGAAGAACTCGCCGGGACCGAGCATCGCGACGACCGCCTCGCGGCCCGCCTTGGAGAGCACCGAGAGCTTGACCCCGCCCTTCTGGATGTACATGACGTGGTCGCACGGGTCGCCCTGCGTGAAGATCGCGTCGCCGCGCTGGTACTCCACGATCTTTCGTGCCACGCCGGACGACTCGAGAAAGGCGCTGGCGTTGAAGGTGCTGTTCCGCCTGGCGGTCATTGCGAGACTTCCACCCGCTGACTGTGACACGCCACCGCGGCGCACAGCTGTCCTGAATTGCACACCGCGCAATCCGGCGCTCGCCGCCGGCCCCGGGCGTCGAATCGATGGTGCGATCCGCGAGCCTCTATTGCTCCGCTGCGGCAAAGACCATCTCCCGCACGTGCCGGACAATCTGCGTCGTCGGGATCGGATCGAACGTCCGGTTGGTGACGAACCCGTCCGAGGTGTCGGCGGGACCGGCCCACCCGCGGATCCCCTTCGTCCGGCGCCGGTGCGTGACGTTGACGTGCAGTTTCACGTCAGCGGCGATTTCGAAGAACGCCACTTCGCAGTCACCCGCGAGCGGGTGCTGGTGCTCGAAGCGCGACATTGCCGTTTCGATCGCGTCGACGTCCGCGACCCACGAGGCGCTGAGCAGCTTGCGCTTCGACGAGAGCCGGCCGCTGCGTTCCGGGCGTGCGATGCGTTTCATTCCTGTCCTCCATGACGGTCCGGCCCTTGAACGGCCCGTGGGGAAAGGCGTTGACGGTGA
>Ga0207708_10002003_pt1 | contig 14998 bp, 13 predicted proteins | sample KBSK5101metaG_FD_184340 | JGI IMG/M metagenome (GOLD analysis project Ga0207708, IMG submission 184340) | Corn, switchgrass and miscanthus rhizosphere microbial communities from Kellogg Biological Station, Michigan, USA - KBS K5-10-1 metaG... | ecosystem: Host-associated > Plants > Roots >...
TAAGGCTCATCGAGCGCTTCCATTCCACCGAAGCGCTGCACGTCCTCGGTGTGCTCCTCCACCAACGCGTCGATGACGTCGTCGACCGTCACCACACCGATTATCCGGTGCTCATCGTCCACTACCGGGATGGCCACGAGGTCGTAGTTCTGAGTGAGCTGGGCGACTTCCGATCGATGCCAAAGGCCGATCAGTGGCGGCTGCTGCGATGGGGCCCGATGGCGGTGGCCGATCTCGTCAGCGAATCGATCGACACCGAGCTGCTGCGGGCGACGGTGGCGGCCGACGGCATTTTCGGCGCGATGCTCGGACCATGGTCGGCCGGCAGCGGATTGCAGCTGCTGCTCACCTCCGCGAATCGCGCGCTCGAGTGGCCGGCGGGGCACCTGGTCACCGGGGGACCGATCGCGCTCGCCCGCTCGCTCGAAGCCGCGGCCGCGCGCTTCGGCGTCGAGATCAGGACCGGCTGCCAGGTTTCCCGCATCGACGCGAAAGACGATCGCGCCGTCGGCGTCACGATCGACGGCGGCGAGCAGATCGAAGCGCGGGTGGTCGTGTCCGGCGTCGATCCCAAGCGCACCTTCCTCACGCTGTGTGATGCTGAGTACCTGCCGCCCGAGTTCTTGTGGCGCATGAAGCACTATCGATCGCGCGGCACGCTCGCCAAGGTCAACCTCGCGCTCTCGGCGCTGCCTTCGTTCAAAGGCGCGACACGCGAGATGCTCGGGAGTCGCGTCCGGCTGGCGCCCGATCTCGATTACCTCGAGCGCGCGTTCGATCACGCGAAGTACGGCCGTTTCTCGACGGCGCCGTGGATCGAGTTCACCATTCCGTCGATCGGCGATCCGACGCTCGCACCGCCCGGCGCGCACGTACTCTCCGCGTACGCGCAGTTCGCGCCGTATCAACTCAGGGATCAGGGATCAGGGATCGGGGATCGGGGAGCAGGGATCGGGGAGCAGGGAGGCTGGGATCAGGGAGGCTGGGATCAACAGCGCGATGCATTGGCTGACACGGTCGTCAAGACGTTGATGCAATACGCGCCCGACCTCGGATCGCTGGTCGTCGATCGCCAGACGCTGACGCCGCTCGACCTCGAGCGCGGCTGGGGACTGACCGGCGGCCACATTTTTCACGGCGAGCTCTCGCTCGATCAGTTCTTCACCATGCGGCCGCTGCTCGGCTTCGGGCAGTATCGAACGCCGCTCAAAGGACTGTTCCTGTGCGGCTCAGGTTCCCATCCGGGAACCGGGCTCACAGGCGGATCGGGGATGAACGCAGCCCGAGAGGTCTTACGGACGTTCTAACATCCGAAACCCGAGAAACGTCGTCTAATAGCCTGTCGTAAGTCGTACGCAGAACGGAGCCTCTATGCGTTTTCTCGTTCCCGCGTTCGCATGTATCGTCGGCTTGAGCGCCGTAATACAGGCGCAAGCTCCTCAACCTGGTCAGCCAGTCCAGCAACCGCCGGCACAGCCGGGGACTCCCCAACGCATGCCGGCGCGGCCGCTGCGCCCGGGCGAAACGCCGCCGAAAGGCACGGCGGTGTTGAAGGGGCAGGTGCTCGCGGCATCGGGCGGTCCGGTGCGCCGCGCGCAGGTGCGCGCGATGTCGATGGAAGGACGCGGCGGGGGCGTCACGAGCACGGACGCCGAGGGCCGCTACGAGATCAAGGAGTTGGCCGCGGGCCGATACAACCTGACGGCCATGAAGGGCGGATACGTGCAAGGCAGCTACGGCCAGCGGCGACCGGGCGAGCCGGGCACGCCGATCGATCTCAGCGACGGCCAGACCGCCGACAAGGTGAATTTCGTGCTGGCGCGTGGCGGCGTCATCTCCGGAAAAGTTGTCGACGATGGCGGCGAGGCGGTGTCGGGGACGATGGTGGCGGCGGTCCGCTACCAATTCATGGCCGGAGCGCGGCGTCTCGTACCGGCCGGCGGCGAAGGCAGCACCCGCACCACCGACGATCAAGGCTCGTTCCGGCTCTACGGCCTTCCGCCGGGTGACTACTACGTGAGCGCGAACAACAACCGCAGCATGATGATGTCGGCGCCGGGCACGACCAACACGGAAGCAGACGGCTTCGCGCCGACGTATTACCCCGGCACGCCGAACATCGCGGAGGCCACCCGCGTGACCGTACGGGCCGGGCAGGAAATGAGCGGCGCCAACTTTGCGCTGATCGTCGCGCGCATGGCGCGGATTCGCGGGCGCGCCTTGAACTCACGCGGCGAACCGGTCGCGAACGGAATGCTCATGCTGATGCCCGACGAGCCGATGGTGATGTCGATGGGCTTCAACAACGCGATGATGGCCGGCGACGGCTCGTTCCAGTTTGCGAACGTTCCGCCGGGGCGTTACAACCTGCAGGTCCGGCCCGGGGGCATGCCCAGTGCGAACAGCGAATTCGCGACGATGAAAATCACGGTCGGCAACGACGACATCGACAACGTGATCGTGACGACATCGGTCGGAGCAACGGCGCGAGGTGTGGTGCTCACGGATGACGGATCGGTGCCGACGTTCCGCGCCGATCAAGTGTCCATCTTTCCGCAACCGGCCGAGCCCGGCGGCATGATGTTCGGCAGCGGTCAGAACAAGATCAACGATGACTTCTCGTTCGAGCTGGGCGGCCTGTCCGATCGACGGCTGATTCGCGGCGGCTTGCCACCGACGCTCGGATGGTATTTGAAGGCGGTGATGCTCGACGGCGAGGACGTCACCGACAGCGGCATCGAGTTCACGCCGGGCCGCTCGTACGACGGACTGCAAGTCATCCTTTCGCAGAAGACGACGGATCTCTCCGGCCTCGTCACCGACGATCGCAATCGACCGGTGCTCGACGCCACCGTCGTCATTTTCCCCGCCAACAAAGATCTGTGGACGTATTCATCGCGCTATCTGCGGTCGCTTCGTCCGGACACGAATGGTCGATACAACATCAAGTCGCTGCCGCCGCACGAGGACTACATGGTCATCGCGGTGCAGAACCTCGAGTCGGGACAGGGCGCCGATCCGGACTTCCTGACCCGCGCGCTCGAGGAAGCGAAGAAGTTCTCCCTCAATGAGGGAGAAACCAAAGCCTTTGACATCAAACTGTCAAAACTCGTTCCGTAGTTCCAAGGTTAGACTCAGAGCGTGAAGGCCGTTTTCGCTCTCATCGTTTCGCTGGCCATCGGCGCGGCGCTGTTCGCGCAAGGACCGGGCGGACAGCAGCCGCCACCGCAGGCGCCCCTGGTCCGGCCGGGCCCGGGCCGGCCGCTGCGTGCGCAGCCGCAGCGCGCGGATGCGCCGCGGGGATCGTCGATCATTCGCGGCCAAATCGTGGCCGCCGACACCGGCGCGCCAATCCGGCGCGCGCAGGTGCGCGTCAACTCACCCGAGGCGCGCGAAGGGCGCGTCGCCACAACCGATCAGCAAGGACGATTCGAGATCAAGGAGCTGCCGGCCGGCCGTTACTCGATGACGGCGAGCAAAGGCGGCTTCGTGGCCTTGCAGTACGGCCAGCGCCGTCCATCCGAATCCGGCACGCCGATCGAGCTCGGCGACGGCCAGACCATCGAGAAGATTTCGATCGCGCTGCCGCGCGGCAGCGTGCTTGGCGGACGCATCACCGATGAATTCGGCGAGCCCGTCGCCAACGCCAGCGTGAGCGCGTGGCGTTATGGTTACGTCGGCGGCGCGCGGCGCATGATGCCGGCGGGGCAAAATTCCCGCGACACCACCGACGACCAGGGACAGTTTCGCCTCTTCGGATTACCGCCCGGCGACTACTACGTCAGCGCTACGCTTCGCACCGGCGGGCCCGAGGTCACCGATCCGATGGGCGAGGTCTCCGGGTACACGGCGACCTATTACCCGGGAACGACGAACGTCGCCGAGGCCGCGCGCGTCAACCTCGCGGTGTCGCAAGAGAACACCGGCATCAGCTTCGGGTTGATCGCCACGAAGCTGGTTCGCGTGTCCGGGCAGGTGCTGATGTCGGACGGCGCGCCGGCGACCAACGGCACGGTCATGTTGATACCGGTCGCCGCGACGGGACGTCCGGGCGTTGCGATGCAACAAGGCGGCGCCGGCAATCGCGTCGATCAGACCGGCGTGTTCCGATTGCCGAGCGTCGCACCTGGCCGCTACCAGGTCCAGGCGCGCGCCGGCGGGCGAGACTTCGAAATCGCGAAGATGGATCTGATGGTTGGCGCGGAAGACGTCTCCGGGCTCACGCTCGTGACCGCGCCCGGCGCCACGATCAGCGGCACCGTGGTCAGCGACACGGGCGAACCGTTTGATTTCAAGCCCGCGCAGCTGCAAATCGGCGCGCGCGCGGGATCGCCGGACGCCGCGATCGGCCCGATGGGCGCGGGTGCCGGCGCATCGCGTGTCGGCGACGACTGGTCGTTCTCGCTGCGGAATATTACGGACGCCGTCATTCTCCGCGCCCAGGCATCACAAGGGTGGGCCATGAAGGCGGTGTTCATCAACGGCCAGGAGATCACGGACACGCCGACCGAATTCCCGGCGGGACAAACGGTCGGCGGCCTGCAGATCGTGCTGACGAAGAAAATCACGTCGCTGGGCGGGCAAGTCACGGATTCACGCGGCAATCCGGTGCTGGATGCGACGGTGGTGGTGTTCCCGAGCAATGAGAAGCTGTGGACCTATCAGTCGCGATTCATCAAGGCGGCGCGCCCCGATCAGGACGGACAATTCCGCATCACAGGGCTTCCGGGCCCCGAGAATTACCTTGCCGTCGCGCTCCAGGGCCTCGAGGATGGGCAGGCGGGCGATCCGGAATTTCTGGCGACCATCAAAGATCTTGGGACAAAAGTGGCGCTCGGCGAGGGAGAATCGAAGTCGGTTGACGTTAAACTGTCGACAGTGAAGTGAGGAGCGTCCCCCTATGGGCATGCAGTGCAAGCAGTGTGCTGAGTCGTTTCCGAAGAACCAGCCCTACGACTTATTCGAGTTACGACGCCATAATTATCTGCCCGCCGATGCGGAGGGCACGATGCACAACGACATGCTCGTCGACGGCGGCACGTTCTGCTCGCGCAAATGCCTCGGCGACTACCTGAAGTCCAGCGACAAATCAGGCTTGATGGACCTGGGCACGATGCGAAACAAACTCTGAGCAGAAATCTGAGAGCGACGAAGGCCCTGATATGAGCATGCGGTGCAAGAAGTGTGGTGAAGCCTTTCCAATCAAGCAGCCGTTTGATGTCTTCGAATTCCGGCGGCACAAACTGTTACCCGCCGACAGCGAAGGCATGACCAACACCGACACGCTCGAAGACAGCGGCGCATTCTGCTCGCGCAAGTGTCTCAGCGACTACCTGTCTTCGCAGGACAAGTCCGGTGTCTTCAATCTCAGTAAACTCCGCGACAAGCTGAAAGAAGAAGGCAAGCTTTAAGGATTTCGGATCTCAGATTTCAGATCTCGGATTTCAGATGTAGTCGCTGTGCCAATACACCACTTCCGGCGCGGCGAGCGGCGGCAGCGGCAGGATGCGATCGCGCAGCGGGCGAATCATCATCACTTCCTGGGTCGGCGACGCCGCCGCGATCTTGATCTGCGGCGGCACCAGCGCCTGCGGCCACCAGCACTTGATCTCAGGCAGGCGCTCGCCTGGATGGCGGGCCAGCATCACCTGCAGCATCGCGCCCAGCCGCGCGCCTGACGGATCGCGATCGCCGGCCTCCTCGATCATCCAGCGGCCGTCCTGCTCGGTCATCACGAGATAGGCGACTGCGGTGTAGCCTTCCTCGACCACCAGGAATTCGGTGTTGCGATACCCGGACGGCGCAAGCCCCGAGTGCAGGCGCTTTCTCGTGATCATGAAGCGGATCAATTCCTCGCTGCGATCGACCGCAAGCCTCGCGTCCGCAGATCGAGCCGCGCTCAGTTCCGCGATGGCGTGCACATCCCTGTCATCGCCGCTGCGCACCAGCATGGCCGGCGCGCCGCCGCGCTTGCGATCCACTTCGAGGGTGGATTCGATCAGCGGCACCGGCACGAAATCGAGCCGCTCGTAAAACGCCGGCGCGATCTCGGAGAAGAGCAACGCGAACTCCTGGCCCTCGGTGACCGCGGTGTCAAGCATGCGCGTCAGCAGCTCGCGCGCGCAGCCACGGCCGCGGTGCGCCGCCGCCGTAAAGACCGCGCCAATCCCGAGCACGCGCCGGATGCGGCCGTCGATTCGCAGCGACAGGTCGTAGCGCTTGGCGCTCGACAGGACGTGCGGGCCGTCGACGAGCGCGACCCGGTCGAGGTGGTGCTGGCCCCACGGCGTCTTTAACTGCGCCGTCCAGGCTTTCGCGTAATGTTCGCGCGACAGGCCGTCACCCCACAGCGGAAAGGTGTCTGTGAGGACTTGTTCGAGAACGGGACCAACGGCGGGGACGACGTGAAAGGGCATGGGTTAAACGATCCGCGGCCACGCCGGGTCGAATACGCATGAAGGTTACTGTATGACCCGACCCTTTGCCCTTGCTTTCGTGCTGCTGCTCGCCGCCGGCGCCGGCGTGCCGATCCAGGCAACCGGGGCCGATGATGCGGCCATCGTCCATGCGCTCAACCGCCTGACCTACGGGCCGCGCCCGGGCGAGGTCGATCGCGTCAAGGCGATGGGGCTGCAGAAGTGGATCGAGCTGCAGCTGTCGCCGGGGCGCATCGATAACAGCGCGCTCGAGGCGAAACTGCAAAGGCTCGACACTCTCACACTCGATTCGGAGACCATCCAGCGCGAATATGCCGCTCCGGCCATGGCCGAAAGGCGCCTGCGACGGCTCGAGAATCCCGATCAGCCGCCTCCAGATCCCGCGATGATGCCGCGCGGGCAGGCGAGCGAGGCGCAACGCAAGGCACGGCAGGTCATCGCGGACATCGAAGAGGCGAAATTGCTGCGCGCGGTTTACAGCGATCGACAGCTCGAGGAAGTACTCGTCGATTTCTGGTTCAACCACTTCAACGTGTTCGCCGGCAAGGGCATCACCCGCAACTTCATCAGCGAATACGAACGCGAGGCGATTCGGCCGTACGTGCTCGGGAATTTCCGCGACATGTTGGGCGCGACGGCGAAGAGTCCGGCGATGCTCTTTTATCTTGATAATTGGCTTTCTTCGGGGACGCAAGGTGCCTTGGGTGCCTTAGGTGCCTTGGGTGCCTCAGGTGCAGGTGCTCCGGTGCGTGGTGCTGGTGCTCCGGGTGCCGGCCCTCGCAGATCGAATGGCATCAATGAGAATTACGCGCGCGAGCTGCTCGAACTCCACACGCTCGGCGTCGATGGCGGCTACACGCAGGACGACATCGTCAACGTCGCAAAGGCGTTCACCGGCTGGACGATCGAGCGGCCGGCGGCGCGCTTCAGGTTTGCGCCCGGCCGCCACGATCGCAGCGAGAAAGTCGTGCTCGGCAAGACGATCAGGCCCGGCGGCATGGATGAAGGCGAGCGCGTGCTCGACATCGTGGCCGCGCATCCGTCCACGGCGCGCCACATCGCGACCAAGCTGGCGATTCGTTTCGTCAGCGACAACCCGCCGGCCGCGCTGATCGATCGCGCGGCGGCAACGTTCACGGCGACGAAGGGCGATCTCCGCGAGGTCGTCCGCGTGATTCTGACGTCACCGGAATTCTCTGCTTCCGACGCCTATCGCGTGAAGGTGAAGACGCCGCTCGAATTCGTGGCGAGCGCACTGCGCGCCACCGGCGCAGAGGTGCGCACCGCACTGCCGCTCGCGAGGACGCTGCGCGACATGGGCATGCCGCTCTACGGCTGCCAGCCGCCGACGGGCTACGACGAGACCGCGGCGTCGTGGGTGTCGGCGGGAGCGCTGGTCAGCCGCATGAATTTCGCGGTGGACCTTTCGAAGAACGCGGTGCGCGGCGTGCGCGTGCCGCTCAGCGCGGAACAGACGCTGGCGATGAAGATCGGCGCGCCTGAGTTCCAGAGGCAATAGGGCCACAGATTAGACACAGATTAGACACAGAGACGATCATGGCGAACGCAACACACGACCATCACGATCACGCGCGAGAGCCGGAGTGCTCATCGCGGCGCATCTTCCTTCGTCAAGGAGGAATGGCGCTGCTGGCGCTCGGCTTCGCGCCGGCATTCGTGTCGCGCATCGCCGCCGAATCCGCCGAGCGGCGAAAACTCCTGATCGTCGTGTTCCAGCGCGGCGCCGTTGACGGGCTCAACATGGTCGTGCCGTTTGGCGACGGCGACTACTATCGCGCGCGTCCATCGATCGCGATTGCCAGGCCCGGCGCCGCTGACGGCGCCATCGATCTCGACGGTCACTTCGGCCTGCATCCCCGCATGAGCGCGCTCAAGCCGCTGTGGGATCGGCGCGAGCTCGCCATCGTGCACGCCACCGGATCGCACGACACCACGCGATCGCACTTCGACGCGCAGGACTACATGGAATCGGCCACACCTGGGGTGAAGAGCACGAGGGACGGGTGGCTGAATCGGTATTTACAGGGATCCGCCTCCGCCAAGGCTACGGCGGACAAGTCAGGGATCGGGGAGCAGGGATCGGGGAGTCCGCTTCGCGGGATTGCGCTCACCAAGCAGATGCCGCGCTCGATGCAAGGCACCGCGCCGGCGCTGGCGATCGGCAGCACCGCAGACTTCACCGTCGCCGACATGAGCGCGCGGACGTCGTTCGAGGAGATCTACGCCGCGGCGCAACAGGACGCGGCGCTCCGCGGCACGGCGGGAGAAGCGTTCGACGCCATGAAGGCGCTCGCGAAAAAGACCTCGGGCCAGTATCGGCCCGCCAGCGGCGCGTCATATCCGCGCTCGCCGTTCGGGCAGGCGATGCAGGAGATCGCGCGGCTCGCGAAAGCCGATGTCGGGCTCGAGATCGCGTTCGCGGAAAGCACGCAGTGGGATCACCACGTCAACGAAGGCGCGGCCACTGGCCAAATCGCCAATCGGCTCGACGACTTCTCACGCGGCGTCGCGGCTCTCGCCGAGGACCTTGGCGATCGAATGGCCGACACCGTCATCCTGACCATGTCGGAGTTCGGCCGGGCAGTGGCGGAGAACGGCAGCCGCGGAACCGATCACGGACATGGCAACGCCATGTTCGTGATCGGCGGAACCGTGAAAGGCGGCGCGGTCTACGGCAAGTGGCCGGGTCTCGCCGTCAACGATCGCTTCGAGGGTCGCGATCTCGCCGTGACGACGGACTTCCGTGATGTGTTCGGAGAGATCGTGATGACGCATCTCGGCGCGGATGCGTCAACGGCGGCGAAGGTGTTTCCGGGTTACTCGATCGATCGAAGGAAGTTTCGAGGCGTACTGCGAGGCTAGTGCGGCAGCTGGTACAGCGAGATCATCCCGAGCCGCTCCATTCGCTCGAAAGCCTTGTCGAGGGACCAGACCAGCCCGCCGATTTCGGCGGCCAGCGACGCGATCAGCAGATCGCTGATCGTAAAACTCTGGCCGCTATCGGCCGCCTGCTCGATCCACCGGGGCAGCGGGCGCCAGGTGTCTTCGGTCGGATGCAATTGCGGCAGGGCGCCATAGGAACTCAGGAATGCTTTTCGATCGCTGCGCGCCACGCCGGACCAGAGTTCGAGCCGCACCGGCAGCGCCAGCGTCACTTCATCTGCATCGATCAGCTCTCCCAGGACCTGCGCCACCAGCGGTTGGCGTGACGAAGCAATCCACACGCTGGTGTCAACGACGATCAAGGCGACGCCGCTCCCTCTCGCGTAACTCCGTCGGGTCGAAATCGAACTTCATCTTCAAGATGAAATCCTTCAACTCACCGGCGCGGCGGCGGCGCACAATCTCTTTCAACGCGAAGACGACCGTGTCGGTTTTCGACTTGAAGCCGATGGCTTCGCGAGCTGCCTCTACCAGGCCGTCGGGCAGATCTAATGTCGTGCGCATACGATTCAATATAGTTCGTATGCCTGGCAGCTGTCAAAAGCGGTCTTGAGCGTATGCATCAGGTGTCGCGACTTTCGGGTTCGTGGCCATATAATTCGCATCTTCGAGGTGCGTATGCGCTGGGTGTCGGTAATGCAGGTTTCGGTCGTGGCCGCGGTTGCGGCGGCGGCGTTCGCGCTCGTGTCGAGTCCTGAAGTCGAGGGGCAGGCGCGGACGGCCGGGGTTCCGCGATTGAACGGCAAGCCCGATCTGAACGGCCTGTGGCAGGCGATCAATTCCGCCAACTACGACATCCAGGCGCACAGCGCGAAGGCGGCGCTCGCGATGCGTCCGGGCCCGATCGTTCCCGTTCCCGCCAAAGAGGTCCTCGCGCTCGGCGCCGTTGGGTCGATTCCTTCCGGCGCGGGCGTGGTTGAAGGCGATGAGCTGCCGTACACCGCCGAGGGCCTCAAGAAGAAACAGGAGAACCAGCAGAACTGGCTGACGCGCGATCCGGAGATCAAGTGCTACCTCCCCGGCGTGCCGCGCGCGACCTACATGCCGTTCCCGTTTCAAATCATCCAGAGCAGCGCGGCGACGTTCATCTCCTATGAGTACGCCGGCGCGGCGCGGCATATCTACGCGAAGGATCCCGGACCGCCGCAGATCGACAGCTGGATGGGCATGTCGTACAGCACCTGGGAAGGCGACACATTCGTCGTGCATACCTCCGGCTTCAACGATCAGTCGTGGTTCGACCGTGCCGGCAACCATCACTCCGACAAGCTGAAGGTCACCGAGCGCTATACGATGACCGACGCCGATCACATCAACTACGAAGCGACCATTGACGATCCAGTCACGTTCACGCGGCAGTGGAAAATGAGCATGCCGCTCTACCGCCGCGTCGAGAAGAACGCGCAGCTCGGCCAGTTCAAGTGCGTCGAGTTCGTGACTGAGCTAATGTACGGGCATCTGCGCAAGGAGCCGATGAAATGAGTTCCCAGTTCCCAGTCACCGGTTACCAGTTCGCCGGGCTTACTGTCGCCGCTGCTCTGATCGGCATCTCTGTGGCTGGCGCACAAGGTCCTGCACCGGCCACGCAGAAGCCTGCCGCGGCCAGACCCGCTACTGCGAAGGCAGCTGCGATTCCGCGCACGGCCGACGGACATCCTGATCTCCAGGGCAACTGGACCAACGCGACGATTACTCCGCTCGAGCGCATCCGCGCGAACACGCCGCTGGTGTTGAGCGAAGAAGAAGCGCGCCTGGACGAGAGCAAGACGGCCGCGGCGCTCGAAGCGCGCGAGGCGCCGAGCGATCCGAACCGCGGCGCGCCGCCGGTGGGCGGCGAAGTGCGCAAGAGCCCGAACGCCGAGCCGACCTATCTCGAGCTGCTGTGGCGCGCCGGCGGCGGCGTGGTCGGCGGCTACAACTCGTTCTGGGTCGATCCCGGCGACCGCGTGCTGCGCGTCGATGGGCAGCCGCGCAGCTCGATCATCATCGATCCGCCGAACGGGCGGATGCCTGGATATACGGCGGAAGCCCGGGAACGGATGGCGCAAGCCGCCGCGGTTCGCAAGACCCAGGGCAGCGAGTTCGATCATCCCGAGCTGCGCCCGCTGGCGGAGCGTTGCATCACGTCGTTCGGCAACAATGCCGGTCCGCCGATGCTGCCGAATTACTTCTACAACAACAGCTACACGATCGTGCAGTCGAAGGACACGGTGATGATCCTCACCGAAATGGTCCACGACGCGCGCATCGTCCGCATCAACGGCACGCATCCGCCCGCGGGCTTGCGCAAGTGGTTTGGCGACTCGATCGGCCGCTGGGAAGGCGACACGCTCGTCATCGAGACCACCAACTTCTACCAGATGCACGGCTTCCGCAACTCCTGGGAGAACCTGAAGATCACCGAGCGCATCTCGCGCAAGGACGCGAAGACGCTGAACTATCGGTTCACCGTGGAGGACCCGACGACGTTTACCGCGCCGTTCACCGGAGAGCTCGTATTCAACGCGATGGCGCCGGGCGAGATGGTCTACGAGTATGCGTGCCATGAGGCCAACTACGGCCTCGAGGGCGTGATGAGCGGCGCGCGCGCGCAGGAGCGCGAAGCGGCCAAGAAGAAGCAGTAAAGGTGCCTGGTACCAGCTAGGATCAACTGGTGCCAGGCACCATTACTTCATTTCCTTCACTTCGCACTCCGGCGGTCCTGATCGATCGCGCGACGGCGGTCCGCAATCTCGATCGCATGCAGGCGGAGGCGAATACCAACGGCGTTCGTCTGCGGCCGCACTCCAAGACACACAAGAGCCCGCTCATCGCGCAATGGCAGATCGATCGCGGTGCGATTGGCATTTGCTGCGCGAAGCTTGGCGAAGCGGAAGTCTTTGCAAACGCCGGCGTCAAAGACATTCGGCTTCCCTATCCGCTGAGTCCCGCGAACGCCGACCGCGTTGTCGCGCTGACCAACCGGACTCACCTGTCGTTCATCGTCGATCATCCGGACGTGGCAAAGCAGTGGTCGGAGGCGTTGATCCGCCGGGGCAAACAGGTCGATGTCCTGGTGAAGATCGACGTCGGGTTCCATCGCTGCGGCATCGATCCCGATTTGCAGGATCCGCTCGGGATGATTCGCGCCGTCGCCGCGTTGCCCGGCCTGCGACTCCGGGGCCTGCTCTCACATGCCGGGCAGGCGTACCACGCGCATTCGGAGGATGAGCTGCGAACCATGGCCGAGGCCGAAGCGCGGACGATGCGCGACCTTGCCGAGCGATCCCGAAAGGCGGGCGTGCCGATCGAGGAAGTCAGCGCGGGTGCCACGCCGCCGGCGCGTTTTTCGATTCGGCAAAAGGGATTCACCGAATACCGTCCCGGGAACTACGTCTACTTCGATCGCACGCAGGTCGCCCTCGGCGCCGCGACGCTCGACGATTGCGCGCTCACGGTGCTTGCAACCGTCGTCAGCAAGCCGGCTCCCAATCGCGTGATCTTCGACAGCGGAAGCAAGACCCTGACGAACGACGGCGCTCGCGGATTTACACCGACGCCGGGCTTCGGCGTCGTCATCGGACATGACAATCTACTGATCGAGCGGCTTTCCGAGGAGCACGCGACGGTCAAGGTGCTGAACGGATCGACACCGCTCGAGCCGGGCGATCGTGTCCGCATCATCCCGAATCACTCGTGCGTGGTGTCGAATCTCGTCGATCACGCGTGGCTCGTCGACGGCGACGCCGTTGAGGCGCTGTCAATCGCCGGCCGCGGGCGAATTACCTAGCGCGGAGCGGAAACAGGCGTTCTAGGTTTTGGGCTTGAGCATTGGGAAGACCTTTTCGAGGTCTTCCGCGGGGCGTGGGATGACGTGAACGCCGATCAGCTCACCCGCGCGCCGAGCCGCGGCTGCGCCGGCATCGGTGGCGGCTTTCACCGAACCGACATCGCCTCTCACGATCGCGGTGACCAGGCCGGCATCGACTTTCTGCCAACCCACGAACACGACGTTCGCCGCCTTCACCATAGCGTCGGCGGCTTCGATCATGCCGATCAGGCCTCGGGTTTCGACCATTCCAATCGCTTCGCCGACGTCAGTCTTCGTGGTGGCCACGGGCACATCTTATCCCAGACGGGAGAGCTGAAGCTCTCCCCTACGAGTGGTAGGGGAGAACTTTAGTTCTCCCGGGAGTATCCTGTCGCCATGAAACGCGCCGCACCGCCTGCCTTCCTTCTTGTCATCATCAGCCTGCTCGTCCTGTCGACAGCGGACGCGCGTCTTCAGCAGCAGCCGAATCCCGCCGATCGCTACGAAGTCAGCGACGTGATGATTCCGATGCGCGACGGGAAGAAGCTGCACACGAAGATCTTCACACCCCGCGGGCAGACGGGACCGCTGCCGATCATCTTCAAACGCACGCCGTACGGGATTCAAGGCGCGGCGAACAACTTCAACGCGTATTACAAGGCGCTGGCCGAAGAGGGCTACATCTTCGTTCACCAGGACATTCGCGGGAAGTTCCAGTCCGAAGGCGAGTTCGTGATGCAGCGTCCGGCCCGCCAACCCGGGGACACCAAATCTCTCGACGAAGGCACCGACACCTACGACACGATCGACTGGCTGATCAAGAACGTGCGCAACAACAACGGGCGCGTCGGCATGCTCGGCGTGTCGTACGACGGCTGGACGACGATCATGGGCGCGATCGAGCCGCATCCGGCCTTGAAGGCGATTTCGCCGCAGGCCTCGCCCGCCGACATGTGGCTCGGCGACGACTTCCATCACAACGGCGCGTTCCGATTGAGCTACGGCTTCGAGTACGCGGCGATGATGGAGAGCGGCAAGGACGTGCAGCAGTTCTCGTTCGATCGCTACGACACGTTCGACTGGTACTTGAATCTGGGCTCGCTCAAGAACGCCAACGACAAGTACCTGCACGGCAAGATCCCGACCTGGAACGACTACGTTGCGCATCCCGACTACGACGAATTCTGGAAGCGCCAGACGATGATTCCGCACCTGACCAGCGTGAAGGTGCCGACGCTGAACGTGGCGGGATGGTGGGACCAGGAAGATTTCTACGGACCGGTCGCGATCTACGACGCGCTCGAGAAGCACGACACGCAGGGCATCAACTATCTCGTCGTCGGGCCGTGGCGTCACGGCGGCTGGAGCGGCGGCACCGGCGATGCGCTCGGCGCGATTCCGTTCGGCAGCAACACCGCTGAATACTTTCGCGAGAAGATCCAGGCGCCGTTCTTTGCGTATTACCTGAAGGACAAAGGCGCGAAAGATTTTCCCCAGGCGATCACCTTCGAAGCCGGCGCCAACCAGTGGCGGCGATGGGATCAGTGGCCGCCAACGCGGCAGACGGAGACGCGCGCGCTGATGTTTGGCGCGCAAGAACAGCTGACGCTCGGGGATCGGGGATCAGGGATCGGGGATCAGGGATTCGATGAATACGTTTCCGATCCCGCACATCCGGTGCCGTATCGGCAGCGGCCGATTCAGGCCACCTACTTCCCCGGCGGATCGAAGTGGTCGACGTGGCTCGTCGAGGATCAGCGCTTCGTCGACGATCGTGCGGCCGTGCTCAGCTGGGAAACGGCGCCGC
>Ga0207708_10002004_pt1 | contig 14996 bp, 18 predicted proteins | sample KBSK5101metaG_FD_184340 | JGI IMG/M metagenome (GOLD analysis project Ga0207708, IMG submission 184340) | Corn, switchgrass and miscanthus rhizosphere microbial communities from Kellogg Biological Station, Michigan, USA - KBS K5-10-1 metaG... | ecosystem: Host-associated > Plants > Roots >...
CGGGGACGGAAGCGCTCGGCCACGGTTTCCAGGACATCGGCGACGTCTACCGCCTCGCGCTTGATCGGCACTCGCCCCTGTTCTGCGCGAGCGAGCAGCAGAAGGTCGTCTGCGATGCGCGAGAGGCGCTCGGTGTCCTCCGCAGCAGCCCGGATCGCCGACTCGAGCTCTTCCGTCGTTCGTGCGCGTCGCAACGCAAGCTCGAGCTCGGTCTTCAGCAACGCGAGCGGTGTTCGCAGCTCGTGGCTTGCATCCGCGACGAAACGGCGTTCCCGCGCAAGGCCGTCGCCGATGCGGGCGAGCATTGCGTTGAGCGTCTCGCCGAGCCGGGAGACCTCGTCCTGCGTCGGTGGGACCGGCAGCCGGTCGTCGAGCGACGTGGCAGAGATGTCCGCTGCGCGTCGCCGCATCGCCTCGATCGGACGTAACGCTGCGCCCGCGAGCCCGTAGCCGGCGAGCGATGCGAGGATCAATGCCAGCGGCCCGCCGATGAGGAACGCGTTTCGCAGGCTGCGCAGAGTCTCTGCGCGGTTCTCGCGTGTTGCGCCGACGATGAGGACGACCTTGTTCGAGCCGCGGACGACGGGCAGCGCAAGGAGCCGCGCCGACTCGTCCAGTCCGGGGACGGATGGGCGGTTGAAGAAGATCGCCTTGTGCCGCGCTCGGTTGAGCTCCGACGGCGAGAGCAGGCTTCTCGTTCCACCGGGTGCCGTCGAGTCGAGAACACCCCCGCTCGAGCTCAGCAGCTCGGCGAAGGACTCGCCGTGCTCCACGAGCGTGCCGCTCGTCGACTCCAGCGAGCCGTCGCGGCGGACGAGCGCCGAGACGTCCTGCGCACGTGAGCGCAGTTGCTCGTCGAGCGCGGTGTTGAGGTTGCCCGCCACGCGCACGTAGACGAGCGAGCCGGCAAGCACGAGCACCACCGCCATCGCGAGAGCAAAGACGAGCGTGAGCCGGGCCCTGATCGGAAGGCGGCTCATGCCTCGGGGTCCTCGCGCAGGCGGTAGCCGACGCCGCGAACGGTCTCGATCGACTCGGTGTCGAACGGCCGGTCGACTTTCTCGCGCAGGTAGCGAACGTAGACGTCGACGACGTTCGAGCGGTTCTCGTAGGCGAAGTCCCAGGCGTGTTCGAGCAGTTGCAACCGCGACAGCACCTGTCCCGGCCGGCGCATGAACGCCTCGAGCAACGCGAACTCCTTCGGAGACAGGCTGATCTCGGTCTGACCGCGCCAGGCCCGTCGTGACGCGGGGTCAAGTCGAAGCGAACTGACGACGAGCTCCGTCGGCCGTTCGGCGCCGCCGCGCCGTACGAGCGCACGGAGACGCGCGAGCAGCTCGGCGAACGAGAACGGCTTGGTCAGGTAGTCGTCCGCACCGACGTCGAGACCTGCGACGCGATCGTCGACGCCGTCCCGAGCAGTGAGCATCAGAACGGGCGACCAGACACCGGCGTTCCGGAGCTGCCGGCACGTCTCGAAGCCGCTGAGCCCGGGCAGCATGACGTCGAGGACGATCGCCTCGTACGGGTGGGACTGAGCCATCCAGACCGCGTCCTCGCCGGTCGTCGCCACGTCGGCGGCGTGCCCCTCCTCGACTAGGCCGCGACGAAGCAGGCTCGCCATCTTCAACTCGTCTTCCACGATCAGGACGCGCACCTTCAGAGCTTGCCTGTTCTCGATGAGAGTTAGATGAGAAGGGGGCCGGAAACTCTCACGCCCGGCTCAGATAGGACATCTAGGTTGCGGCCGAACCCGAATGCGAAGGAGGTAGGCGAATGAAGCGACTGCTGATGGCCCTCAGTGCCGTCCTGGCACTGGTCCTCGTCGGCGCGACCTTCGCGCTGGCAGGGGGCGGCGGGTTGATCTGGGACGACGGTCACGCCGTCAAGCCAGGTTCGCTCGACGACGGCAAACAGTTCCTGCCGCAAACCACGATCACCCTCGGCCAGGCGGTCGCCGCAGCGCAGAAAGCTGCGCAAGGACAGCTCGGTCAGGTCGACCTCGAACAGCTAAGCGGACGGATCGTCTACATGGTGGACGTCGGTAAGAACGAGGTCCGGATCGATGCGAGCGACGGCTCCGTCGTCTCGATTTCCCCTCAGGAATAGCTCAGCGGCGCAAGGTGTCCGTAGGGCTTAGTCGAGGACGGCGGCAAGCGCGTGCTTGCCGCCGTCGATGACCGGGATCCCGTGTGAGACCAGCACGCGCTCGATTGGAAGGTCGAGTAGTGGCTGCAGTGTCTGGCGCAAGTCGTCGTGTGTCTTCTTGCCGAGCCAGCGCTCGGGACAGAGGCGGAGCGGTTCGTCCGTGGGGCGTGGCTTCGCTCCGGCGCCGAGCAGTACGTCTCCGACGACGACCGCACGATGCTCGGGAAGCCAGTAGACGACCTCGGCTGTACGTGCGGTCTGGAACGCCTCGATCCCGCCGGGGAGCTCGTCGCCGGCCCGGAACGGATGCGCCACCTCGATGCCGCGGTTTCGCAAAGGCTGCGCCGAACGGGTCGAGGCCCAGACGTCGCTCGCACCGAGCTCACCGCTCGTGCGCCCGTGCCAGTAGACGGTTACGAGCACGTGCGCCGGGGGGCCGAGCGCGACGGGCGGGTCGATTGGATCGATGAAGACGAGTCCGTCCCCCGTTTCCACGGCCAGCGCGCCGACGTCCTCTTCCCAGTGATCGTGCCACGCCGTCCAACGGAGCAGCCCGGGTGCGATCTCCTGCATCGGGTCATCTTCCCCTAACACGGTCCGAGTAGGCTCCGCCAATCCGGAGGATCGCTTGGCTCGGGCTGGCTACGGCGGCGCTGTTCGCAGTTTCGGGCTGCGGGAACAGTGACAACACAGCTGCTCCCGGAGGCGACTCAACTTCCGGGACGACCACCGCCACGACCTCCGGAACCACGACGGACGGCATCGACCCGCTCGCCGATGCGGGCACCAACCCGGTCGAGGGTGCGGCGGCTGGCAGCGAGACGGCGTTGCTGGAGCGCATCGGGGTCGGGCGTCACGAGGGCTTCGACCGCGTTGTCTTTCAGTTCAAGAACGACCTTCCGGGCTATCGGGTCGAGTACGTCGAGCCACCGCTCAAGGAGGACGGGTCGGGCAAGCCGGTGTCTGTCGACGGCAACGCGATCGTCGTCGTGCGGATGGAGCCGGCTTCGGGCTTCGACCTGAACACCGGCGAGGGCGTGATGGTCTACAAGGGTCCAAAGCGGATCGAGGGAGCAAGTGCCGGAACCTCAGTGGTCCAGGAGCTGGTGCGCACCGGCGACTTCGAGGCAGTTCTCAGCTGGGCGATCGGGCTCTCGGACAAGGTCGATTTTCGGGTCAGCACTGCAACTTCCCCAGCGCGGCTGATCGTCGACTTCCGCAACCACTAGGGGCGAGCGTGGCTAGGCCGGTCATCGGCATCACGACCTATGTCACTGCGGCGAGGTGGAGCAACTGGGAGCTCGAGGCCGCATTGGTTCCTGCCGATTACGTGCGCGCGGTCGAGCGAGCGGGTGGTCGCGCGCTGCTGGTGCCGCCGAGTCACGACGGTGTCGAAGAGACGCTCGAGTCACTGGACGGGTTGATCTTCTCCGGGGGCTCCGACCTGGATCCCGAGCTCTACGGGCAAGAGGCTCATGCGGAGACGTCCGATGTCGTGCGGAACCGCGACACTGCGGAGCTCGCGCTGCTCGAAGCGGCGCTCGAACGTGACATGCCTGTTCTGGCGATCTGTCGCGGAAGCCAGGTGCTGAACGTGGCGCGTGGGGGTGACCTCGTCCAGCACCTGCCGGACGTGGTCGGCGACGAAAAGCACAAGCACACTCCGGGGACGTTCGCGGATCACGACGTCTCGGTCGAGGACGGCTCGAGGCTGGCGTCGGTGCTGGGCGAGCGTGCGCCGGTGAAGTCGCACCACCATCAAGGATTCGGCAAGGTCGGAGAGGGCCTTCGCGTCGTGGCCCACGCGGAAGACGGAACGATCGAGGCAGTCGAAGATCCAACCCGTCGCTTCGTCCTCGGAGTGTTGTGGCATCCGGAGGCCGGCGAGGACGCGCGTCTGTTCGAAGAGCTGGTTCGCGAAGCGGAGCAGTACCGCTCCACTCGTGCGGGCTGATCGGCGAGCGACGAGTCGTCCTACGTGAACGTCACGACGTTCGTCGTGGACGGCGGGCTCACGGGCGCCTACGTGACGCCCGAGTAGCGGCCCGGGCTACTTCCCCCAGGCGGTCGGGTCGAAGCCGAACGTCTCGACGAGCTCTTTGCGATCTGCGTTGACCGCAGCTGCGCGGCTCGCGCTGTAGTTCCAGACGGTCTCCTGCGCGGCGCCGTGGCTCCGGTGGATCTCGAGTGCGGCAGGGTCATGCTCCGCGACGAACTCGAAGGCGTGGTCGGCGGTCTCGAGGAAGTTCGAGCTCTCGAAGAGCTCGGTGCGCCGTTGGTAGCCGGGCTCGAAGATGACCTCGAAGAGCTTGTAGACCGGCTCTTCTGCCGTCGCCGGCGTGACGACTGTGAGCAGCTCGGCTTCGTCCTGCGCGGCCAGCTCGACACCGTGCTGCTCGGCGAGCGCCTGCGCGAGCTCTGCGCCGGAGAGCAAACCGCGTGAGACGAGGATCTCACCCAGGCGGCCGCCCTCTTCGCGCTGTGCTGCGAGCGCCCGGTCGAGCTGCGACTCCGTCAGGAATTCCAGATCGACGAGGAGCTTGCCGAGCGGGCGCCATGCCTTCTCGGGCTCAGCGGCGACCGGCGCGGGTGGGGCCGGCGCACCTTCCTTGGGGGAAAGCTGGACGCCGTGCTGCTCGGAGAGAACGCGCGCGAGCGAGAACGCCGAGAGGTAGCTGTTGCTGACGAGGATCTGGCCGAGGAGTCGGCCGGTCTTCGCCTGCTCGGCGAGCGCCTGCTCGAGCTCGTCCTCGGTGAGAAGCTCCTCCGCGACGAGGAGCTCGCCGAGCTGACGCCACGGGAACTGGATCGCTGCACTCTCCACATTCTCCCTATCGGCAGCGAGGCCTCAATAGTTCAGTCCTTCTCCACGGGCGATGACGAGGACGGTTTGGCACAGGATTTGAAGGTCGTAACGCACAAGAGCCCAGCCCGAGAGCGTGCCGGAGGCCTCGACATAGGCGGAATCGAGGTCTTCATACGGGATACCGGCGCCTTTTGTCACCTGGGCCGGTCCCGTGAGGCCGGCCGGGACACGGTTCCGGTAATCCCGGCCCTCGGCGACCTGGCGCCGGACCATGTCGGGCGGCCAGGGTCGCGGGCCGACGAGACTCAGGTCTCCGCGGAGGACGTTCAAGAGCTGTGGGAGCTCGTCGAGATACCACGGCTTGAGCAGCCGACGGCCGGCCCAGGTCAGGTTGTTCGAGTCCGCTTCGTACAGCCGGGCGTGTCCGCCTTCGAGGCGCATCTGCTCGAGTGCGGCTCGCCGGAGGGTCCGGAACTTGAGCAAGCTGAACGATCGGCCCTGGGAGATCCGCGGCTCGCGATAAAGGAAGCTGCCTCGATCGCGCGGCGAGCAAGCCATGTCCGCCGCCATCGCGAGAAACAGTGCGAGCAGGAGGGGAGAGAACAGCGCGAGCAGCACTGCTGCGAGGCTCACATCGAGGAGTCGCTTGGCGATGCGGCGAGCATGTCACGCTCGCTCGAGAGCCCGCTAGCGCTGGTAGGTGGGCACGACCGACACGAGTGCGGTCGCGGCCTTGCTCACCGGAATCGGGCGCATGCCCGTGGCGATCTTGAAGAACATGCGGGCTGCCGGGGGCAGCGTCCCGAAGCTGTAGCCGCTCCCGCCGCCGATGATGTTCCCGGCGCCGTCGAGCACGACTGCCGAGAGCGTGACGCTCTGAACCGTCTTCGTCGGACTTGCGTTCTGGAGCTCGCCCTCGACGGAGCCGCACCAAGCCGGCTCGTGAGGGCTCGGCATGACGCGCACTGCCGACAGCCCCGGCTTCGTTCGCGTGACGGGGCCGCTGCCGCCCACCTCGACGACTACCTCGAGCCGCGCGATCGGCGCGCCTCCAGGAAAGGTCAGCTCGCCGCCGAGCGCATGTTCGGAGCCGGCGGCCATATCCCTGATGCGCGTCGTCGCCGACCCGATCAGCCGGTTGTCGTCCATCACGAAGTTGACGAGCACCTTTACGTCCATCGCGTCATGAGTCTTGGACTCGTTGGAGAGAATCACGCCGTAGCTGACACCGCTGCCGCCGTACGGATAAGGGCGCACAGTCCAGCCGGACTTCACGAGCTGAATCTTCGGGGGAATGATCTGCCCGATCACCGTGAAGGTCTTCGTCGCCCGGCCGGCCCCGTTACACGTCGCAGTCGCGTGCGCGATACCGGGCTGCACCAGGCGCGGGACCTTCCAGGTCCACGATGCCTGTCCGCTCCTCGCGACGACGGGACGAAGCCCTTTCTGCGTCGACCCGCTCTTGTAGCGAATCGCGAGCGAGCAACGCGCACCCGTCGGAGACACGGAGACGGCGAGGGTGGCCTCGTTCCCCTGCACCACTCGTGCATTGCCCGCGGTGAATCGGACGCCCTCGGCTCTGCCGCTTGCCGCGCCGGTGAAAGCGCTGATGACCGCGATCGTCGTGGAACCGATCAGGAGGAGGCGAATGAGGTTGGCTCTGGCGGTCATGGTCTTGGGCGGCGTGCCGCGGTGCCTCTTTTACTTTCGTCCGGTCAGGAGTGGGCGCGACCCTCGAACGGGGGATCGCCGTAAATCAGGTATGCCGCAAGGCCGCTCTCGCCGCCAAGTGGCCGCAGAGCCCATGAACACCGCCGCCGGGTGGGGTGGACGATGAGCAGAGGTAGAGCCCGCGAACGGGTGTCGAGTACGGGACGAGCCGGGGGGCCGGACGTGCGATCAGCTGTCCGAGCGTGTTGGCTCCGCCGCCGATGTCGCCGCCGACGAGGTTCGGGTTCTCCCGCTCGAGGTCCGCGCTGTTGCGCGTCGTGCAGACGAGCACACGTTCTCCGAAGCCCGGCGCGAAGCGCTCGATCTGCGCCTCGATCCGCGCGCGCATGTCGAAGGTCGAGCCGCTCGGGACGTGGCAATACGCCCAGGCGGTGTGCTTGTCCTTCGGTGCGCGCGTCTCGTCGAAGAGGCTGTGCTGCGCGAGGAGAACGAAGGGACGCTCTGCGTGCCGCCCAGTCCAAGCGGCGCGTTCGGAAGCCGCGATCTCGGTGAGTGTGCCGCCAAGATGAACAGTGGCGGCCTTTCCGACCTCGGACGCCGTCCAGGGGATCGGCCCGTCCAGCGCGTAGTCGACCTTGAAGACCCCTGGGCCGTGGCGCCACTTCTGAAGGCGTCGGCGGTAGCGGCTCGGCAGTTGGTCTCCGGTGAGGTCGAGAAGCCCGCGCGGCGCGACGTCGCAGAGCACGAGGTCGGAGGGCGGCAGCTCCCGTAACGACGTCACTCGGTGTCCTGTTTCGATCTCGCCGCCGAGTGCACGCACGCGATCCGCGAGTGCATCGGCGATCGACTGCGAGCCGCCTTTCGCGAACGGCCACCCGCCGACATGCGCCAGCACGAGCAACACGAGCGCAAACGATGCGGACGCACGTTGCTCGAGGGGAAGCACGGCGTGTGCGCCGACGCCGGCGAAAAGCGCCTGTGCGGCGTCGGTCCGGAAGCGAGTCGTTGCCAAGCCTTCGACGGACCTGAGGCCCGTCGCAGCGAAGCGCACAAGGGACAGCGGATGACGCGGAACGTGCGCGAGTGGCGCAAGCAGCTCTCCTTCGAGCGCGGGCCAGGCGGCGATCGGCCCGGCGAGGAGCTCTCGGTAAGCGTCTCCATCCACACCGAGGCTGCTCGCAGTCGCCTCGAGCGAACGGTGCACGACGACCGCAGAGCCGTCGTCGAGCGGGTGCGCCAGCACGGCTGGAGATTCCACCATGGCCAGATCGAGATCGAGCCGACGGAAGAATGGTGACCCCGGGATCAGCGGGTGGATCGCCGAGCAGACATCGTGCTGGAACCCTGGCAGCGTCAGTTCAGCAGTGCGAGTGCCGCCGCCGATCGTCGGCTGACCTTCGAAGACGCGAACCGATCGTCCCGCCTGCGCGAGCGTGATCGCGGCTGCGAGCCCGTTCGGCCCGGAGCCGATGACGACGGCGTCCGTCGCTAGTTGCCGACTACCTGAACGAGCCAGCGCCGGTCGCGTTCGCGGTCGAGCTCGATAAAGAGCACGCGCTGCCACGTGCCGAGGCAGAGCTCGCCGTCACGCACCGGTACGGATTCTCCGGCGGTGCCGAGCAGCATCGCCATGCAGTGCGAGTGACCGTTCCCGAAGTCCATGTCCTCCGGGCAGATGTTCTCGGTGCGCTTGTCCCAGTCGTCGTGCGCGTAATAGGTCTCGCTCGGAACGAGCCGTCGCAAGAGCTCGGAGAAGTCCTCGATGAAGCCGGTCTCGAACTCGTTGATCCGGACGCAGCAGGTCGTGTGCGGCGAGTAGACGCAGGCGATTCCTTCCGAGATGCCACTCTCTTGCACCGCCTCGTTGACCTCGTCCGTGATGTCCCGAACCGAGAGGCCACCCGAGGTCCGTAGTTCGGTCTGGCGCTGGAAGACCTTCACGGCCCCTATCTTGAACGTTCCGGCGCCCGGCGTCCAAATCAGAACCGTCTAGTAGCCGGGGCCACCACTGGTCGTGGTCTCTCCCGTGGTCATGCCGCCCGAACTGGAGCCGTTTCCGACCGCCGGCGTCCCCGCCAGGCCCTGGCCGCGGCGACCCGGGCGCGACGGAGCGGTAGGAGGACGAAGAGCCACCGCACGGCACTCTCCACGGCCGGGATGCCGTTCGGCTTGCGCGGTACCGTGTCTCGCAAAGAGGGGCCCGTAGCTCAGCTGGTTAGAGCAGCGGACTCATAATCCGTCGGTCCCTGGTTCGAGTCCAGGCGGGCCCATACCAATCCCCTTGCTGCGCGGTTCCTATACTCGTTGTGGTGCCTGAGTCACGTGCCGGCAGGCTCTTCGACCACGTTGGTCTCCACGTGGCGGATGTCGAGGCCAGCAGCGGTTCTACGCGGGCGCGCTTGCGCCGCTCGGCTCGAGGCCGTGTACCACGGTCCGGTGAAGCGCTCAAGGCCGTCTGTCCTTTTCAGTTGGGACGAGTAGCGGCCGACTAGTTCAAGTCAATTGCCGATGCGCGGTCTGTCGTTGCCGTGGCTTTGTCTGCTTCGTGAGCTCGCTGTTGAAGTGCTTGACCACGTCGGTGGGCAGGGTGGTGACTTCACGCAGATGCCGGCTGCTGACCGTTGCGAGGCGGCCGAGCAACTCGTGCGGCGCGGTTTCGCCGTACGCCCGACTAAGTAGTTCATCGCTGACGGCCTGAGCGTAGTGGTCGGCCGCTTGCGTCAAGCCGACGAAGAACTTGCTGACTGAGGTCAGCGTGGCGAGCTGCACGCGTGCCGCGTGAACGAGAAGCTCGCGGACTGGGTCGGACGGCCTGCCGTTCGACGTCGAGCTTCCGCGAGTTTGTGTCGAGGCCTTGTCACTGGTGCGTTTCGATGTTGTTGTAGCCATGTCAGTCTCCTTGAGGGGAAGTCGGTTGAGTGGGGTTGGGGCCCTCACCGCGCGAGCCGAATCGCTTGGGCAACCCAGCCGCTGAGGGCGAGGAGGACGATCGCGAGTCCGATCGCCGCGATGATGAGGCGATGTTTGAGCGGCCTGCGCCGACGCAGAGCGTGTGGGGACGGAGCAGGCACGCTCAGCCGCGCTCCACTGCTGATTGTGAGTTTGGTTTGCGGCATCGGCTCTCCTTTTTTGTTGCCGCGCCACGCGGTGCGAACCTGCTCGCACCGGCGTGGCGCGGTGAGACACCGACGGCTTCCGCCCGGGTCGTCGCTCGCGCGTGCCGGAAGGGGTCGGCCGGCACGCCGGGGACGGATTTCGCCGGTGTCATCCTTGGCTCCTTGCAATCACGAGCCGCTAGCCACGGTGGATCTCCCTGCCCGCGGGCGAGAGCACCCACCACGGGCCGCCGAACTGATTCACTCCCTGTCCCGTCGTCTGCCCAGGCTTCTGGTCGGTGACGAAGTAGTAGAGGGGGTGATGGTTATAGGTGACCTCGAGCTTGCCGTCCTTGCGCTTCGTCGTACCGAGAAGCGAGGCGCGCACGCCGGGGCCTGCGTGCGGCTTGCCCTTCGTGATCAGCGGGGGCCATAGCGCAGCGCACGCGCCATAGCACCCACTCACGCCACGCTTGTCCGTGACGAAGTCGTACAGCGTGATTCCCTTGCTGTCGACCAGGATGCGTCCGATCCTCGTCTTCGCGACCGCAACGGTCGTTCCGCCGCTTTTGGTGCCGCTCGCGAAGGCAACCGCGGCAATGATCGACGCGAACGCTGTCGATACAACAAGAGCAGAAAGCAGTCTGATCCAGTGCTTCATGGAAACCTCCTAGTTGGGGACGATCGTTCCGAACAGTCCGTCGGCTTCGTTGTTCAGGCCGGCGGTGAAGAACAACGTGTTCGCGCCGGCACCCGGCGTCGCGGGGGCAAAGCGCAGTCCCCACAGGCCGTCGATCACGATCGGACCGCCGGCAGCCTTGCTGAGCCTCCCCTGGAACTTGCCGCTCATCGGGTCATAGACGTTGATGCGGCCGTTGCCGAAGTTGCCGACCAGGATGTCGCCGCCGAATGCGCCGAAAGTCGCAGGCGCCAGCGTCACAGCCCACGGAGAGTCGAGTTCGCCGCGGCTGACCAGCCTTCGGAGCAGATCTCCATTTGGGGCGAAAACGTCGACGAATCCATTACCGGGGCGGGCAGCGTCATCTGTCTTGCCCGGGCCTTGCTTGGCAAAGGTCACGAACAACTTGCCGCCGATGTTGTGGATTCCGAAGGGCGCAAACCCGGCCGGGACCGTCGGATCCGTGAAGCTGTTCACGAGCTCGAAATGACTGTTGAAGACGTCCACCGTTCCGAAGCGGAAGTTGCTCGCGTAGAGGAACTTGCCGGTCGGTGTGGTCACCAAGGCCAAGCCCTTGTAGACCGCGCCGACGTCACCTGCGGTGTCGGTCGCGGTCGATTTGTCGACGGCGATGACCGCGTGCGGCCGATCGACGTTCGGGTTCCAGCCGGCGATGGTTCCGTCTTCGGTCGCAAACAAGAAGAAGGCGGGACCGGACTTGCCGTTCTCCGAGATCGCGAAGTCAGACGAGGTCGGATCGAAGGTGTTGAACGCCTGGCCCGTGGGCGCACCGACGGCGTCCTTCCCCGCCGACGGCGGTGCCGGGATGGCGACCACGAGCGGCTGAGGGTTGCCGGCGCCGTCGTACAGCGTCGTCACTCCGGCATGGTTGTCGGACACCCAGATCGGGCTACCCGGACCGACCGCCGTGCCCCAGGGATTCTTCAGGTTCGGATCGGTGTGCGCGGCCAAGCCCGGGACATCCGAGACGAGGTTCGTTTGAACATACGACCGGGTCGCGATACCCCCACCGGCGGCGGACGCGGGCGCAGCGATCCTCGCCCAGGCGAGTGACGCGGATATCGCGACGGCCAGCACCGCCAGCGCGCAAACAGAACTTCGGATTCTCATGATGCTCCTTTCGTATTTGGGTCGTGACTTCGCTGGATGTGGGCGTTACTTGCCGGAGGAGTCATGTGCGGGAAGCAGCGCGTTGTGCAGGACGAAGCCGGCGACCTCGCGGCCGAGCTTCACGCCGGCCACGTGATCGAGCCGAGTGTGCTGGCCGGAGAAGATCCGGCTCAGACCGGCCTCTTGCGCCGCGGCAGCGAAGCTCCTGAACGAGCGAGTCACACCTGGCAGAGCGGTCGAGGTGACCGAGAACGACTGGTGGTCACCGTAGAAGCTGGCGAGCACGTCGGCACCTGCGGCGCTGATCGTGCTGTGCGCACCGGGGTACGACGGGTCGGCCGCGGTATTGACCGAGAGTGGCAGCCAGGTCGGGTCGGCAACCGTCAGCGGATTACCGTCGCTGTCGGCAAGACGGATCGCAGTGACCGGCCGCCAGAGCCGGTAGGTGTACTTAGCGTCGTAGAACGCGATCGCCGAGTCGGCGAAGCTCAGGTCCAGCGTCGCGAACAACCGCGCCGTCGTCGCCAGGTCGCTGTGGTGTTTGAGGGCGACAGTCTGGGCGATCTGGTTCCAGAAATTCTGGATGGGCGGGTTCCAGAACTTGCCGATCTCGGTCTGCTCCGCCGTGCGGGTCGTGCTGTTCGCCGAGCCGAGGCTCTGCACTTCGTTGATCGCCACCGCGTAGGCGTCGCTAGTCAGCGCAGGTGGCGGCGCCGGCCGGAACTGGTCGCTTTGCTCGAGCACGAACGGCGTCACCTCCCCCCAGGTCGTAAACACGGGCGTCGGGAAGTTCGGCGGCGTTGACCGGTAGTCGCCCGGATTCGTGCCCGCGACGAACGGGGCCGGAATGACGTTCGAACCGTCGTTCGCCCGAACCGCGAGCAGATCGGTCGCGACCTGCTCGCCGACGCGGATGCCCTTGTCTTTCGCCGGTCCGTTCGGAACTCGAGCGAGCTCGGCCGCGTAGTCTGAGTCGAGGCTCGCCTGCTGCGCAGGGTAGAGCCCGATCAGGGCCGCGTGCGCGGCTGCGTCGGCAGCTGCGGTTTTCGACGCGTCGCGTGGTCCACGGATGGAGATCAGGTACGGCTCGTGGGTACGGTCGATCGCGTTGACCGCGTCGTAGATCGCAGCGTGGAGGATGGCGAAGTTGCGGGTTGGTTGGATGTTCGCCGGTTGCGCACCCGCTGTGTTCACGATCGACAGCAGAGTCTGGTTCCAGTCGATCACTGGTTGGCCGGACTCCTTGGCGCTCCGGGCGTGCCTCACCGGGCTGTGGACCTTCATGACGTCGGGCTGTGTCGCATGTGCGTAGGCGCCGGTCGCGAGGACTGCGGCTGCGACAAGTGAGCCGAGTGCGAGTCCGAGTGCGAACAGTCGTAGAGAGAAGCGTTTCATTGCAGTGCTCCTTGTTCGTGGGTGGTTGCGTTCGCGTTGTATGGGGAGCGAGCGGCGAATCACTTCGTCGTCTCCAGCGTTTTGGGCGCGAGTGTCCGAGCCAGCGCGTCGAAACCCTTGCGGTCGCCGCTGAAGAGGACGGCAAGCACGTCGTCGCGCGCGGTTAGAAAGACACCGCCTACCTCGTCGGAGACGATCAGTTGCCACTGCAGGCGGCGCCGCTCGTTTGCGGTCGTCGCCCAGCTGATGTCGAGCTCGTAGATGCTCATCGGATCGGATCGACGGGGTACAGCCACGACTCAGGTCCATCCACCGGCTCGCCGGCACCGCGCAGGGAGAAGCGGTGGATCCTGGCGTTCGCCCGCTGCCCCTCGACGTGGCTGACGCTGAACAAGTGGTCGAGCCAGAGGTGGCCGTTGCGAATCGAGAACTCGTAGCGGTCGAGCGCCCGCGGCGCGGGGCCTGCCGTGCGATTGCCCTCGGTGTCGAACTGGCTGCCATGACACGGACAGCCGAAACCGCCGGCGGGCAAAGTTGGGACAAGGCCGACCTCACCGTTTGCCGTCTTTTGTGCGTGGCGCTGCTGGACGAACGTCGGTCCGTTCGGTTGGGTCGGACAGCCGACGTGGGTGCAGCGGCTCGACATCGCCGTGAAGCTCGGCAATCCACCGAGCGATCCGTTGTTACGGATGTAGGCGGCACGCCGCGATACCTCGCCCATCTTTGGGTCCGCGAGGAACGTCGCAATGACAAATCGGCCCTCGGGAAAGGCACTTACGGATCCGAGGTCGACCGAGCGCCGCTGCTGACCCAGCAAGGAGGGCAGAACCGCCAAGCCGACGGCGGGTAACGCAACGGCGCCGGCGATGATGCCGCCGAGACCGATCGTTGCGCGCTCGAGGAAGCGACTCCGCGGGTAGCGATCGACGCTCCGCGGAGCTTCTTGCGAAGCCGTCTCTTCGTGCGTGGTCGGCTGTTCTTCAGATCCGCCGCCGCGAGCGAGGCCTGCACCTGGGTGGGAGGAGTCCGCACGTCATCGGCCTCGGCGAAAAGCTCGATCCCGGCGCCTAGGTTGAGCTCCAGGTTCGCGTGCAAGTTGTACATCTCGAAGCCGTCGACCCCGAGCGCTATCAACTCGTCCGGCGTCCAATCCTCGGTGTGGGCGACCAGACTGACCGCGCCCAGCGCCTTCAGCGCCGCCACGTTTTCCGGAGTGGCGCTGGCGTAGACCGCGGAGCGTTCGTCCTTGCTCGATCCGGCGTGACGCTCCAATCCGACCGGCATCGTCGCTGCCTCGCAGCCGGCGAGCACCAGCGCGGCGTTCCCATCGTCGCAGCTCGCCCAGCTCGCGACTGGCGCGCCGTTGCGGTAGGCCAAGCGGTCGCCGCGTTCCGAGCGATAGAGCAGGACCTCGGGGAACTCGGTCTCCGAAAACGAAGTGTCGTGGTCGGTCAGAAACGCGAAATCGTGCTTGGCCTGGCAGAGCCCGCGCCGGAAGTCGTCGAAGCAGACCTGGTCGATCGCACCGGTCGCCGGGTCGCGCGGGGCGTCGTCGCAGGCGTCGTGCGAATACACCGAATGCGCGTGAATCAGCCCGCGCAGATCCAACAGACCGCGCGCGTTCGGACGGCGGCTCGACGGAAAGACGGTGCCGGGCGTCCAAGTTGGGTCGACACTGCCGCCGGTCCCGCCGGTACCCGCCGCGCTGGTCGCGCCGGTCGCGCTGGTCGCGCTGGTCGAACCGCCGGAGCCGGTGGAGGTGGTGCCGGACGTGGAGTCAGAGCCGCACGCGAGGAGCAGAGCGGCGGGGCGGCGAGTGCGGACCATGTTCCCTCCACGTGGCTCGGTGGGACCGACGATACCCCGGTCCCGGGCGCCCCCCGTGGAGCCGCTACCCTGTCGCGCGCATGGACCATCGGATCGCGCTCATCCCCGGCGACGGCATCGGGCCCGAGGTGGCGGCGGCGACCCGGCTGGTCCTCGACGCCGCCGACGTGGGCATCACCTGGGAGGAGCACGCCGCCGGCGCGGCCGCGCTCGAGTCCGAGGGCGACCTGCTCCCCGAGGCGAC
>Ga0207708_10002010_pt1 | contig 14975 bp, 11 predicted proteins | sample KBSK5101metaG_FD_184340 | JGI IMG/M metagenome (GOLD analysis project Ga0207708, IMG submission 184340) | Corn, switchgrass and miscanthus rhizosphere microbial communities from Kellogg Biological Station, Michigan, USA - KBS K5-10-1 metaG... | ecosystem: Host-associated > Plants > Roots >...
CGATTGCTTAGGAAAAACAACCACAGAGGCACAGAGAACACAGAGGGGGCACAGAGAAGAAGTCCAATAACAGACTTTTCGGGCAAAGCCCGCCTGTTCGGAGCATGTCGATGTTACCTCCCACCTTGAAATGGTTTCTTTCGGGCGCCGTATTTGTTCTGGTCTGCTGCTCGTCACTTAGTAGCGCCGACGCGGCTGTCTTTCGCGATCGCGCCTCCTTTAATGCGGCTTCACAAAACCTGAATACCATCGATTTTGAATCGACGCCGAACGTGCCGGACGGCTTGGGTTTCCTGGAGCTTGACGGCGTCTTTTTCCATAGCGCCACTAACACGCCCTCAATCACGATTGGGCAAAATGGCAACAAGCTCTTGCGCGCACCGACCGTGGGCGAGTTCACGCGCCTGACGATTTTCCTCCCGCCCGGTACAACTGCCGTCGGATGTGATCAGTTCAACACACCGATGATCTTTACAATCTCGACGGGCGAGACTGTCACGATGAACCCGGGCGATGCTTCAACTTTCGTCGGCTTCGTCTCCGATCAGCCCATCCAGAGTCTGGTGATCAGTTTAGATTTTCCAGAGCCGACACCGGATGTGCTGCTCGATAATCTCTCCTTTGGGCAACGGCGTGCCGGAAACGAACCGCCAGCGCCACAGTTACTCGCAACCAATATTGGACGAGCTGCTGCATTGGATTCAGTCGTAACAACGAGTGAGACTTTCAGCATTCTCGCGTTGCATCGTCTCTCCACTGACAATCGGACAAGAATCACGCTCTTTGTCGTCGGTGTCTTGCTCGGGCCTGCCGATCTTCCGTTCGTAACCGTTCAGGCAGAGGATTCCCAGCAGTGTCTGTTCAATTTACCGTGTGAGGCAACAGGTAGAGTAAAGAACTTGAGCTGGTTATCGCAGGTGACTTGTAAGGTTCCTGACGAGCTTGTTCTTGCGGGCAACGTGAACGTGAGTGTTAAAATGCGAGGCGTGGTGAGTAACAAAGCGCCAGTTAGGATTGAGTAAGATTTCTCTGCGGCAGAGAGCCGCAGAATTGGACCAGATGCGTGCAGTTATACTGTTTGGCGTAGTCTACGCCGTCGTGGGTATTGCATTCCCCAATCCTTCTGCCTCAAACAAAATGCAATTCATGTGGCGGCTGGGCGCGTGGTTGATCTGCGCTCTCGCGTTTGCGATTCACATCGGGCTGGAACACTTTCGATATCGCAACTCATCACAGCGAACAGCCGTTCATGCCGCCGCTTCTGTTAGCCTTGGCGCCCTTGCACTTGCTGTCGCGGCGAACATCCATGCACTAAGAGCAGGAAGCGGCAACCAACGTTTGTTAACACTGGCGCTTGTGATCTGGCCGATCATAACAGGCGTGCCGGCGTTTATAGTTGCGTTGGTTACCGCTGTTCTGCTTGCCCGATTACGATTGAAGCGCACTGGCGAAGTTCTTTGAAGCCGCTATTGTTTCGGTGTAAGTCGTTGCACGTAGCTGTCTCGAGCTCTCACAGCCAAATCCGGGCGGTCAACGCGGACGCGAATCTCGCGACGCTCGCCGCTTTGCAGAGTTGTTTGCGGATAGTAGCCAATACTGTATTGGTGGCGGAGCTCTTCAGCGATTTTGGAAAAAGCTTCGGTCAACTGCGTACGCTCGTTCGCCTCGTAAAGACGTCCACCTGTCTTTGTCGCCAGTTGGTGAAGAAACTGATCCGCCAGCTTGTAATCGAAGATCGACGTTCCTGGACCACTCGCTTTCGGCGTGCCGTAAGTTATTTGCGAAGAGCTTCGCGTCGGAATATTCCTGCCGCTGATCGTAGTCGTCACTATCGTCGCATTGGTTCTTGTTTGGGCCGCCACGAAATCGGTTGTATCGTACTGAACCGGGTAGATGAGTACATCCATCTCGTCAACCTTATGAAGCGTGCTCTTGTATGTCGCCTGGTAGCTTGCAGTATCCACGCCATCGGTAAAAAGCACGATTGCTTTGCGTCCCTCGATCTTGTTCAAACGAGCTTTGATGACGAGATCGATAGCGTCGTAAAGGCGCGTCGAGAACCCCGTGATCGCATTTCGTTGAACAACTTCAGTAATAACGTTTTGATCGTTCGTCGCCTCGGTCAAGAGCATGACCAGCCTGTCGAACGTCACAATTAGAACGCGATCCTGCGGACGCAATTGTTTGGCAAAATTAATCGCGGCTTCTTTGATCTCCCACAGGTGGAAGAAGGTCGAACCTGAAGTGTCCAGGAGCAGCGCGACCGTAAACGGTTTCTCAGTGGAGTCGAAGTAAGCGAGTTTCTGTTCGACACCGTTTTCGAACACTTTGAATTCTTCGCGCTTTATATCTGAAATGAACCGGCCGTCTCGATCGAGCACGCTGACCGGCACGGTCACAAGGTTCGTGTCGATGCGGACCACATCGCCTTCGCTCACTTCTTCTTTGTTGTCGTCGAGACTGGTTGACGACGGCGCGTCGAGCGATGTGCGAACCGGTGCGCCCTTTAGTTCCGGTGGTCCAGAATACGTGCTGATCTCCTCGGGAGGATTGAGAGGTATTGAATTCGCGGTCTCCTTTTCAACTTTGCGAGGCCGTGATGCTGTTGCCGGCGCCTGCGATCCGTCGTCTTTCTTGAGCACGTAAGCGCCGTGCGCGCACGAAGACGAACTCTCGTAAGCGACGATGATGTATCCTTCAGGAATCGGAACGCCCTGACAGATCTTCAGCGTTTTGCTTTGCGCCGGACTGGCGCCGCGTTTGGCTTTTTGATTCGGTGTTTGGCCAAACACGATGACGGATAAAAGCGAAAGTACGAGGAAACCGGCGACTGCGCCTTTCATGTCGCGCCTCCTAAAACAAAGCTTTGGAAGTGGGGGAATTATAGTCGACGCAGAGTTGAATGGATACTGAGATAAAAACTGAATTCTCGACACCTGCTCCGCAGAATATGAACGCGCATGAAGAAGTCTCACCGGCCGCGCCTAAGATCGGCGGATTCTTGATTGTCGTTGCCATTGGTTTGGTCGTCAGTTTTATGGGGAATCTGGGACATCTGGCTTCGGCTCTCATTCCACTTCGCGGAGAAACATGGGAGAGGCTCACAACTCCTGGGTTTAGCAGTTATCACCCATATTGGAAATCGCTTTTATTATTTGGGATCATTTCAACCGTTGTGTTTCTTGTACTCAATGTAGTAGTGCTCGTGCTTTTCTTCCGCAAACATCGATCTTTCCCGACGTTCATGGTTGTACTCATTCCGGTAATTTTTGTTTCCATGCTCGCTGGCTATTATCTTGAAGGTTTAGTTCCGGCAATTGCAGAGAGTCAGGCTTATGCCAGACAAGGTCATGATCTCATCCTTAAGTTCATCGCTCTGCACATATGGATCCCGTATTTTGTTGTCTCAGACCGAGTGAAGCGAACGTTTATAAGATGACAAGTCCAAAAAGGTAAGGGAAATGGGAATCGAACCGCTAATCGGCGTGCTTGGTATCTTTGGGACGCTGCTGCTCGTGCTGGTGGGCTTGTTGAACTTCTCTGTCTTCCGAAAACAGCTTCGGATCGCCAAGGAACAAATCGACACTGCTATGCGGCAGTTGGAGATCGCCCAGAAGCAGCCCGATCTATACCTGATTCAACGCGCTGTCACGGAGACTGCAAACCATCTCATACTCTTCGTCGAGCGACCAAAACTGCGACCATACTTTTACAGCGAGGCTGAATGGCAGCCACACGATGAGGTCTCGTTAGATGAGATCAGAGCGATGGCCGAGCTCGTCCTCAATAACTTCGCCTCGGCATTGATGCACGCAGCGGCGTTCCCGGAATATCCAGTTCGCGGCGTCGATCGAGCCATCATGTATCACCTCCGTCGCAGCCCCGCGCTGCGCGAGTTTCTCATCGAGAACTTCGAGCGCTTTCCGTTCACAGATTTGACGCTCCTGTGCCTCAAGAACGAAACACGAGATCAGATCGAGGCAGATCTTCAGCGGCTCATCGAAGCACCTGATATAGATGATTCGGAGATCGAGCGCCGCAAGGAGTTGTTACAACTCTACCGAAGTGACGAGGTGCGCGAGCCTATTGAGTTCACGTCGTACAGCATGAAGAGGCGGCGCTAGCTCAAGGAAGCCAGCGACAACCCTGGGAACAATCAATCAAACAAAAATGAAACCCCTCTTGTAAGTAACCTGGTTGCCGAGAATCAAAGTGTCATGCCTTCGCGGGGCGACTCGGCTTCTCGCCATACCAATACCAGGTTGGCTCGGGCTCGCTATCATAACGTCGCAGCAAATCATCAATCGATTTGTTCACTGGCACATGACGCGGTGGGACTTTTGCGCCGGCTGCGATCAATGTCTCGATGATTTCTGCATAAACTTTCGGATCGCCACCATGAGCGGCAGACCACAGTGTTTGTCCGAGAACTGTGCCGCCGTACATGTTTACCGATTCCAGTGGCGGCTTGTATTTCAAGAGCAACTTAACCATTTCCAACTGCCCGAAGATGGCGGCCCAATGCAACGGTGTTTGACCACCTCTGCCGCCGTCCCCAAGATCGACACCGTTATCCAACAGAAACTCAACTACATCTTTGTGCCCGCCGCCACACGCATACACGAAGGTTGACTGAAGCCGCTTTTTCGACGGTCTGGTTTTGCTCTTGAAAAAACTCTTCACGACGTCGAGGCGACCCACGCCGGCAGCAGCTTCCAGATTCAAACGAGCGCCTCGTTCTGCAAGGTACGCGGCAGCCTCCGGACGGCCATTCGCAAGTGCTCCGAGAACCGAGCTCTGGCGATTACCAGCGGCGGTCTTGTGATCGATCTCTGCGCCGTAATCGAGGAGCAGTTGCAGCAACGGATTTTGCACCCCGGCGCGAAACGGATGAACGCTGGTCGCTACCAGACCGAGCGTCGTCGAGCCTCCGCCATACACGTCCGCTTCGGCATCGACCTCGGCCCCACCTTTCAACAATAGCTCTGTAATCTCGACGATGTTAGCGGGAGTCTCCTGTCGATATCCCTCGACTCCATTTGCCGAAACGTAATGAAGCAGCGTTGCTCCGTGTTCGCGCGTTGATCTTGCCTGGACCAATCGCGGATCGTCGCGCAAGAGTCGTTTCAGCGTCTTGATGTCGCCTTTGATAATTGCGTCTGCTGCTTTCTCAAAGCGCGCCACCGCGGAGCCCTTTTCGTTCAGACCGTTCACGTGTTTTGAGAACCTTGCCCACGTATCGAAACCATGTGAGCGCGCGATGATAGACTGCGCCTCAGCAACACGGTGCTTGTTCATCTCTCGTTGAATGAATCTCGCCACTTGACCTGTCCAACGCGATACGATGACGGGAAGTGGACGTCTGAATTCGACGCCGCATTGTTTGGCGAGCATCGTTACCCACTTCTCGGCCCAATCGACGATTGCGTTTTCGTCGTCTGCCTTACACGCCTTAACTAGATCTTTGGCGAGCTTTTTATAACGCTCGAGATTTGGACCTCTCGGGAGTGGAAGTGCGTCTTGCGCGTTTGGAAACATGATGCTCTGCCTGTTAGAGCGGCTTTGACCGAAAAGTCTCTTCTCTGTGCCCCCTCTGTGTTCTCTGTGTCTCCGTGGTTAACGATTGCTTAGGAAAAACAACCACAGAGTCACAGGGAAGAAGTCCAATAACAGACTTTTCGGGCAAAGCCAAGTTAGAGCCACCAGATTCCGAGCACGATAATTTGTGCCGACGCGATGGCCGACCATATAGTGAGCGTCCGCTGCACCCGACGCTTTGCACTGAGATACTCCTCGTCTCCGAGGGGAAACGTTCCGAAGCGATAAAACCAAAGGATGCACTCAAGCAACGGCAATACCGGCCAGAATAGCGTCAAGTAAAAGAGTCTTAGTGAGCCAAAGCTATATAGATCAATTAAAAAGCAAAATAGACCTATTGGTACGGCCAACCTCGCGAAAGTTTCAAACGACACTATGGTATTTGCTACATCACAGGCAACAGTATTGAACACGATGGCGACAGCGCTGCTGAGTGCATAAGCTTCCGGGATCTCTTCATAGCAGTCACCACAGCGCCTTATTCCTACCTTCACCAGTTTTTGACAATTCGGACACTCGACAAAAGGCGTGTAACTCTCACCGAGATTCACTGCCACTATAGTAACGTTTGCATCTTCAGTTGAACTTAATTTCGTGTTGCAGAATTTACACTCCGGCGTGCCATGTTGGGAGAGAGCCCGGCAATGGGGGCACTCAATAAACGGCGCCAGCTTAATACCTTTGAAAAGAGGTTGGCTCATACTTGATTTAGGAACCTTCCTTCCGAGCACTTGCCAGAGTGGTTAAGATCGGACCACAATCTTTTCTCTCCCTACCAAATTTTCTATGAAAACAAAAAAACCAACCTTGCAACTCGTCTTAATACTGGCGCTGCTTGTGTGCAGCGGGTCTTCTGCATCCGCTCAAGCCATCAAACTGAGCGTAGACGCAACTGGGGCTGCACGCAACATACTCCACACTAAATTCACTATTCCAGTGCGACCGGGACCACTGACTCTCTTCTACCCCAAGTGGATTCCGGGTGAACACAGTCCGACTGGTCCGATCAACGATCTCGTCGGCCTGAAGTTAAGCGCGAATGGCAAAACGATCGCCTGGCAACGTGATCAGGTGGAGATGTTTGCGTTCCACTGTGAAGTTCCCCAGGGAGTAAATGAGCTCGAGGTTTCCTTCGACGACGTTTCTCAACCCGAAACTACGGCGAGCGCAAAACTCGCACGCATCAAGTGGAACAGGCTGATTCTTTATCCGAGAGAAATGAGCAGCGACGCGATTCAAGTCCGCGCGTCATTGCTGTTGCCGGCTGGATGGAAGTTTGCGAGCGCGTTGCCGGTGCTGAACGAGAACAAAGATAGATTTCAGTTCAAAGAAGTTTCGCTCACCGAGCTGGTCGATTCACCCGCGATCATCGGCGAGAACTTTCGCCGGTTCCCGTTAACGTCGACAGGCATCATGCATGAGATCGACGCAGTGGCTGATACACCGGCGGCCCTCGAGATGAAACCCGAGACATTAACGGGCCTTAAAAATCTGGTGCAGGAAGCTTACGCGTTGTTTGGTGCGCGGCATTACAGGAGCTACAAATTTCTCGTTACGTTTAGCGACCATGGTGGCAGCGAAGGTCTGGAACATCACGAGTCGAGTGAGGATGGGGTTGGCGAGAAGGCATTGGTTGATGAGCTGGAGCTGATTGATTTCGGTGACTTGATGGGCCATGAGTATGCCCACTCGTGGAACGGCAAATACCGCCGGCCGGCAGGGCTCACCACACCTGACTTTGAGCAACCGATGAAAGGCGATCTACTGTGGGTTTACGAGGGCTTAACTGAATATCTCGGCCGCGTTTTGCCGGCCCGCAGCGGGCTGTGGACGGCGGATGATTTCCACGAAGCGATGGCTGCTGTTGCTGCTGAGTTTGAGACGCAGTCAGGCCGGCGATGGCGACCGCTCGTCGATACAGCCGTAGCGGTGCAATTCACCTATCCCTCGCCGCGAGCATGGATGAATTACCGGCGCCGCGTTGACTATTACGATGAGGGCTCGCTGGTATGGCTCGATGCAGATGTGCTGATCAGGCAACGCAGTAACGGCAAACTTTCGCTCAATGATTTCTGTCGCCGGTTTCATGGCGGATCAGACACGGCTCCGTTAGTCAAAACTTATACATTCGATGACGTCGTGAATACGCTTAACGAAGTTATGCCGTATGACTGGCGTCGCTTCCTGACCGAGAGAATCTATCAGGTTGCGCCGCACGCACCACTTGGCGGCATCACCGGTGGCGGGTGGAAACTTGTCTACACTGATAAACCGAACACCCTCGTTCGTTCAGGAGATCACGCCCGCAAGAGTGTCGATCTTATGTATTCGATTGGAGCCATGTTCAAAGAAGACGGCGGCGTCATGGATGTGAATCCCAATCTCGAAGCAGCAAAAGCAGGACTCGCGCCGGGCATGAAAATAATCACGGTGAATGGCCGGCCGTGGTCCACCGATGTGCTACACGAAGCGATCACAGTGGGGAAGAGCAGTACGACGCCCATCGAATTAGTTGTCGAAAACGGCAGTTTTACAGGGGCGTACAAGTTGAACTATCACGGCGGCGAACGCTACCCACATCTCGAGCGCGACCCGACAAAACCCGACCTGCTGGGAGAGGTGATCAAGTCGCAGCGCCGATCCTAAATTGAAGCAGTTTTCTCTACGTAACCTCTGCGTCCTCTGCGTCTCTGCGGTAAAAAAAGACGAAAGCGCATGTAAACCGCAGAGACGCAGAGGACGCAAAGGTTACGCAGGGAAGAACTTTCTTTAAATCTCAGCGTACCACTACTCGTCCATTTACACCGGAGGAGGAGAGATGGCTTCCAGATTACTAACCACCGTTGCAGCGCTTTCTTTGTGCTTCTCAGCCGTATCCGCCCAAACGCGTACTTCCGACTGGCCACAGTGGCGAGGGCCGGAACGTACCGGAATCTCAAAAGAGAGCGGCCTGCTTAAACAATGGCCGGCGGGTGGCCCCAAACTACTCTGGCAATTGAAAGATATCGGTGACGGGTATTCAGGGCCGTCGGTGGTTGGAACGCGGCTCTACCTGGTGAGCAATCGCGGCATGGATAACGAGTTTGTCCAGGCCCTCTCAGCTCAGGATGGAAAAGTCATCTGGACGACGCGCGTCGGCAATGTAGGCAATCCGGATCAGAACCCGAAATTTCCGAAGGCGCGTTCCACTCCGACTGTTGACGGAGATTTCATTTACGCCCTGGGCTCTGATGGTGATCTCGCGTGCCTCGAAACCAAAAGCGGGAAGATTCGATGGCAGAAGAGCCTTCGGAAAGAGTTCGGTGGACAGCCGCACGATTGGGCTTATGCAGAGTCTCCATTAGTTGATGGTGACGTTGTGGTTGTTACACCTGGTGGCGCAGAGGCGACGATCGTGGCGTTGAACAAGAAGACAGGCGCGGTCATCTGGAAGTCGGCGGTTCCGGGTGGCGATCCGGCAGGTTATGCATCAGCCGTTGTCGTGCAAGGTGGCGGACGCAAGCAATACGTGCAGTTTCTGAGCAAAGGCCTCGTCGGAGTTGATGCGAAGACGGGTGAGTTCCTCTGGCGGTACAAAGAAGTGGTCAAAGGTCCGGCGCAGGTTTTCACGGCCGTTGCACGTGATGGGTATGTGTACGCCGGAGCGCTTGGCATTGGTGGCGGCCTCATCCGTTTGAAACCAGACGGCAACGGAGTCGCGACGGAACAGGTTTACTTCGAGCGGGGGCTGCCGAGCGGTTTCGGCGGGGCGGTGCTGATCGGTAATTACCTTTATGGCAGCGACCCGGCAGAGCAGAAGGTGCTCGCGGTTGAGTTCATGACAGGAAAGGTGATGTGGAAGGCGGACAGTCTCGGCAGATCTTCGTTCGCCTATGCCGATGGACTTTTATATGTCCACGCATGGAAGGGCGACGTCGGGTTAGTCGAAGCCACGCCGGAAGGGTATCGGGAAAAAGGCCGCTTCACTCCGACGGATCAGCCGAAGCCTGCGGCGGGAGCGCCTTATTCCGACACGGCGTACGCGCATCCGGTGATTGCTAACGGAGTTCTCTACATTCGCGATTCCGGAACCTTATGGGCCTACGATATCAAAGCCCGTTAAGAGTTTTTCTTCACTCGCTCGAGTGTCCTCTTGTAAGTTACCTGGTCGCCAATAATCAGAGTGTCGCCGGATAACTCGTAAGGTCTTGCCTGGGGCGTGCCGACTTGACTGGGGTCCCATGCGCCCTCGACCTGCACTGTGATGTTTGCTGAATCGACGGTATAGGTTCCGTAATATGAGATGAATCCGTTGAAGATCGCGAGGGCCTCATCGGGTGTTGGACTATCCGGTGTTGCGATCGTCTGTGGAGGCGTTGTCATGATTTGTACCGACGCGTGTCCGGTGTCGTCGTAGATGAAGTAACCGCTCGGAGGATTTCCGAAGGTGTAAGGCGCCCACTGGCCGGTATTGGGGTCTTTGTCTTCGGCGGAGATCAATCTCCACGTGCCGACGAGCTTGCTTTGTAAACTCATTGTTTTCTCCTCGCAGTAGTAAGGATCCGGTATGGAATGTCTGGATCTATGATTGAGTCACGTGCGGAGCATAACACTTCTGGACGCGCCTATCAGCGGAGGATTGAACACTAACAAAGAAATTCCGGGGTAAATGCTTCACCTGGATGTTGATTCTGTCTATAGTTAGGTCCATGCCCGTTCTGCCCTTCATGGAAAATCTCTTAGCGGTTGAAGCCGAAGCAAAACACTTGTTAGCTGCGAGCGATCGCTCTCACGAACAAGCGTTGATGCAGGAATTGTTGAGGATACTCAAAGAGGCTGAACTCGTGTTTGGTCCGAGAGATACTTCATATCAACTGTCTGTGCCGCGCCTTACTGACTGTGCCAGCTCTCGAACTTATTTTTTTCGGCCTTTGCGGATGACCAGAATATATCTTAGTCGCAAGTCCAGGACTAAACCCGATGTTGCTTCATTGGAACTTGCTCATGAGGCGATTCATGTACTGAGCCCCGTAGCACTTGGTGGGACTCTGACAATCCTGGAAGAGGGGCTTGCGGAATGGTTCGCGCAGAGATATGTGAATCGCATTCATGGCCTTTCGTTTGAGATGGGTGCTAATCCTAAGGCTGATGCTGTAATGCGGGCCGTTTCCAGGCTGCTGGCTAAGAATGAATTGGTGATAAAGCACTTGCGAGCCCGTCAACCAGTAATCTCAAAAATTGATGAAAAACTCCTGGTTGAAGTGGCTGGTATCGAGCTTAGTCAGGCAAAGTTTCTGTGTACCGACTTCCGAAGTTATTGGCGTAACGCCTAACCACCTGCCTTGATGTCGTAGACCTCATTGTTAATGACGAAGACCGCTGCGTCGTTTTATTAGTTGTAGCGGCTTTGCCCCCTCTGTGTTCTCTGTGCCTCTGTGGTTGTTTTTCCTGAGCAATCGTTAACCACAGAGACACAGAGAACACAGAGGGTGCACAGAGTTGTAGTTAAGGGCAGACACATGTTTCGAGATTTACGATATAGCCTTCGAAGTTTATTGAAGCGACCGGGCTTCACAGTCGTCGTTGTCACGACGCTCGCGCTTGGCATTGGTGTGAACGCTGCAATCTTCAGTGTCTTCAACCTCCTGCTGCGTCCGTTGCCGGTCAAGGAGCCGGAGTCGATTGTGCGGCTCTTCGTCGAAGAAGGCTCCCGGCGATCGGACCTGTTTTCGTTCCCCGACTACGCCTACATTCGCGATCACAACCAATCATTCTCCGATGTATTAGCCGTATTCGAAGAAGAGCGTTTTCTTCTCGGAGAACCCAGACCTAACCGCGACCCCGAAGAGATTCTCGGAAACTTCGTTTCAGAAAACTATTTCGCGATGCTCGGCGGCAGCACGCAGCTCGGACGCTTCTTCACCGCCGAAGAGAATAGTGCTCCGGGTCGTGATGCAGTCGTCGTCTTGAGTCATGGGTTCTGGCAGCGGCGCTTTGGTGGTGATGCTCAGCTTGTCGGCAACAGCATAAAGTTAAATGGAAAGTCGTTCACCGTCATCGGGATAACTCATCCGGATTTCGTTGGGCTCAGGCGTGAGATGCCCGATATCTGGTTGCCACTCGCGATGCGTGGGACGATGTCGACCGCCGGCTTCGAAGACGTCGCTCCTGAAAAGAGAGACTGGTACGCCGGACGCGACTTCCCATGGCTCAGCATTTTCGCGCGTCTCAAGCCAGGCGCGACCGCGCCTGAAGCGCGCACGGAGATGAATGTTCTGCTGGGCCAACTCGACACCCAGTCGAGCACCGGTCCAAAGCAAACAATCGCCGTCGACCCGATCAATGATCTCAAGGTCCCAATCGAAGCATGGATGTTTATCGGAATGGTTCTCGGAGCCACTGGTCTCATCCTGCTGATCGCCTGCCTCAACATCGCGAACATGCAACTCGCGCGAGCGATCGCGCGACGGAAAGAGATCGGTGTGCGACTGTGCCTGGGCGCAAGTCGCTGGCGATTGATCAGACAGTTACTGACCGAGAGTTTGGTGTTGAGCGTTGTGGGCGGCATTGCTGGAGTGATGCTCGCGTGGTGGAGTCTCAACTTGTTTCTGTCCGTGGTTTTCGTGCGCTACGGTGGTCCGGAGATGGAACGAATCGCCATCGATCTCACACCGGACTGGCGCGTGCTTGCTTATTCTTTCGGGCTTGCGTTGTTGAGCGGAATCGCGTTTGGTCTTGTTCCAGCGTTGCGCGCCACTCGCCCCGATTTGATTGGCGTGGTGAAGTCGGAAGGCGCAACCGCGACTGGCGGCTCAGCGCGATCGCGACTGAGCAGCGCGCTTGTTGTCGCTCAGGTGTCGGTCTGTTTTGTCCTCCTGATTCCAGCCGGACTTTTATTGCGTAGTGTCCAACTCAATCTGGCAAACGATCCGGGATATGAAGCAAAGAACCTTCTCTCCGTTGGTTATAGTTTGGAATTGAGTGGTTATGACGCGGAACGTGCGAAGGTCTTTCAGCAGCAATTGATGACGCGACTCGCGGCGCTGCCGGCTGTGAAGAGTGTCAGTCTCGATCGCGAGTATGTCGGTAGCGGCATCATCACGTTGTTGGATCAGGGCGGGACGGGTCCAAAGCAGTTTTCCGGCGTGCCGATTGAGGAAATTCCGTCTACGTTTCTCGACACGATCGGTACGCCGCTCGTTCTCGGACGTGCTTTTACAACGGAAGAGATGAACGCACACACGCCGGTACTCATCGTCAGTGAATCGACTGCACGAAGCCTTTGGCCCGGCGAGAGTGCGCTCGGCAAGTTGTTGCGTATCGAGCAACCGATGCGTGACGGCAGCACCAGGATGATCTCGTCTTCGTCGCAAGTGGTCGGCGTTGCGCATGATAATCAGCTCTATTCAGCAGGACAAACACCGCCGCTCATCGTCTATCTTCCCGGCGCTGCGCCTGGTGAAATGGATACGACAGTGCTCGTGCGCACCACGACAGATGCTGCGGCCCTGAAAGATCTTGCACGTCGTGAGGCTTATGCGGTCGAGCCTGTGCTGCGACTGTCGGTGAAGACGTTTGAAGAGAAAATCGCCGGAGAACAGACCATTATGTCTGCGGCGTCACATGGAGCGACTGTGCTCGGCACTCTGGCGCTCATGCTGGCGGTTATTGGGCTCTATGGCGTGATGGCGTGGCTGGTGGTCCAACGCACACGCGAGATCGGGATCCGCATGGCGCTGGGAGCACAGGCGCACAACGTTATGGTTCTCGTGCTGGCGCAGGGCATGAAGCTGGTTCTGCTTGGCCTCCTCATTGGAATTCCCGCATCACTTGCCGTAGCGCGATTGTTATCGAGTATGCTCGTTGGATTTACGACTGGGGATCCTTTGACGATTGGAGTCGTTACACTGCTACTTGCGGGAGTTACTCTGCTGGCATGTTATTTACCAGCGCGACGCGCAACGAGAGTCGATCCATTGGAGACGCTCAGATACGAGTAAAACTTAGCCAAAAGAGGCACAAAAAAGCTCAAAATCAGTGATACTTATATATGAGCTTTTTGTGCTTTTTTGTGGCTAAAGACTCTGAGATAGAGCCAGTCTGTTCTATTGCCTAATCAGACGAAGTCCACTACACTTGGGCACCCTTGTTGTCGAGCGCTCAGACCCCGAAGTTTTTCTTATTGAAATAAGGACAGGATATTCTTGTTAGCCCCCTTTCGAGATAGATCTGTTCCTCATCGTACGTAACATCCATTGGATAGAGCCCTAAATCTTAGTGTCAAAACCCGTTTGTACGCACTGGGCGGAGGCCGCCTGGGTCGCGTCTTTGTGGGTATGCTCAAGGTCGCCGGAACATCGAGCGCAATCAAGGTCCTGGCGATGATGAAGGGATTGGTTTTAGCTCATCAGTTCGGGGTGAGTGTAGAGTTGGACGTATTTTTCATAGCCTACCTATTACCATCATTCCTCAGTGATTTGTTTGCCGGAGCAATAGTCGTCGCGCTTGTCCCTTTATATGTGCAAACTCATGAAAAAGACGGAAGCGACGCCGCACAAGCTCTGATCGCTAACATCCTTGTAATAACGACTATTTTTTCGATTGCGGTCGCAATTCTTGCCTGGGTCTTGTCGCCTACTCTGATCTCGATGGTGGCGAAGTCATTTCCGCCGGAGCAATTGCGACTCGCGTCTTCGTTGTTTCTGTTTCTTATACCTACGCTACCGCTGAGTGTGATATCGGCAATATTCATTTCAGTGCTTACAGCCCAAAAGCGCCTCGCACTCGCAACAGTGGCCCCCGGCATCAGCATAGTAGTTGTTACTGCGGCAATTTATGGTTTTACAGGGCAATGGGGCATTTACTCCATAGCGGTGGGCACTACTTTGGGAATCATCGTACAGACCCTGGTGTTGGCTATAGTTTGGAAGCGTCCGAGTTTCCGGCTCCTGTTTGTTTGGCGAGGATTCACAGCGACAACTCGGTCCTTTTTCCGACAAATCATGATCGTCGCTGTAGGTAGCTTTGTCATTAATTTCATCGACATGATTGACCAGTACTCAGCTGGGACAATCGGACCCGGCAACCTGTCGGCCTTAAATTACGGTAATAAGTTTGTCATAGCAGTCTTAGGGCCAGCGAGCCTGGCGGTAAGTACTGCTGTTCTGCCTTACCTGTCAGAACTCGTAAGCGCGGGCGACTTCGTTGCCGCCAGACAGATTGTGAAAACGTACTCGATGATGATTCTCGGACTGACCATTCCACTTACCATCCTGCTTGTGTTCTGGTCGCCTGTAATCGTTAGGGTACTGTTCGAAAGAAACGCATTTACGAGTAATGACACTCTAATGGTTACGGCTGTGCAGCGTTCCTTCCTCTTACAGATACCGCTTCACGTT
>Ga0207708_10002012_pt1 | contig 14972 bp, 20 predicted proteins | sample KBSK5101metaG_FD_184340 | JGI IMG/M metagenome (GOLD analysis project Ga0207708, IMG submission 184340) | Corn, switchgrass and miscanthus rhizosphere microbial communities from Kellogg Biological Station, Michigan, USA - KBS K5-10-1 metaG... | ecosystem: Host-associated > Plants > Roots >...
GAAATTCGTCTAGGCCGCTGCCGCTGGTCTATTGGCGGCCAAATGGCTAAGCCGCCGATCCGGATCGAATGTGATTGAGACGATTGTTCCCGGAAAGCCGCACATGAGTTCCACATTAGCAGCAAGCTGCTGCGCGAATGCACCAACCAGCCGACGTCCAAGACCAGTGCCTTGCACTGAGTGCTGAGGGCCAACCCCGTTGTCGTTCACGGTCAAACGTAGTTTGGTGCCGATCCTCTCTAGGCTCACCCAAATCCTGCCGTTAGTGCCGTCGGGAAAGGCGTACTTCAATGCATTAACAATAAGCTCGTTGATGATCAGTCCGAGGGGTACGGCATCGGCAACGTGAAGAGGATGACTTACGGCCACGCATTCAATTGCCGTAAGCCGCCGGAAATTACCCGCACAGGCCAAGATGTCCTCACATAAAGCCTTGACGAAGATCTGGCTGTCGATCGATTTGCCTTCCATTGCACCCAGGCAAAGCTGGCCATGAATACGCGCCATTACGCTCATTTGTTCGACCGCCTCTTCTAGAGCGGTCTTAGCCTGAGGATCTGTCACGCAGACCGATTTCTGTCGAATGACCGCTGAGAGGACCGCAAAATTGTTCGCCACCCGATGCGTGAGCTCCGTGAGCAAAACGGATTTTTCCCGTTCAAGATTGGCTGAAGCCTCGCGTTCTTGGCGAGCCACGACCAGAGCTTCCCCCAATCTGCCGATTATCAGGACAGTGCCAGCAGATAAGAACGCATACAGCTCGACCTCAATGAGATCTGCCGCATTCGAAATGTAGAGGGAGTTGCCGGGCTCAAAGAAAGGCAACGATAGTAAAGACGTGAGAGCTACTGTAAAAAAACCGATAGCCCGGCCAAACGCTAAGCTGCACCCGCCCACTACAACAAAGAAAAGGAGGAAAGGCTCACCAGGTACGTTGGTGGCGATTGGGATCTGGAACAGATAAGCCCCGACCACCGCGAGACTTGCTATTGCGACGCGCACCCATAGCGGAAGAGCGTTCAGTGCTCCCAATGTTGCCAGCATAATCGGGACCCAACCGAGTCTTTGGTCCCCCGTCCCCAACTAACCAGCTACTCGTTTGTGTTGCTTTCAGGGCCGCTTTCCGGCGCGATGGGGCTAAGGAGACAATGTCTCTCCTCTAAGCCTCTCGAATAGGCCGCATGGGCAATTGGGCGCCCACACGCTACTTCCCCAATGGCCTGCTGAGTGACATGAAGTTGGTATAAAGACAAATGTCCGCTTGGGGTCAGAAACTTAACGCGCGAGCCATCGGGCAATCACCAGCGGAATTTCTGACCGGGCTTTTCTGCTTGTCCCAACAGCAGAGATACGGGGATAAGAGGCACGGCATAGGTTCCGTCGGGGGTAGCGTGCTGTAATCTGCCGTGGAGCTAGGGGGCGAATCAATCGCCAGACTCCGACGACTGCCGCGACAGAGAGGCTTCATCCCGGTCGTTTGCGGGGCGACCGAGAGCCAACCTCATCACTTAATCGATGCTGAATTAGCCGTGGCAGAGGCACTTGAGGGTCTCCACTACGCCACGGAGATCATTGAGGTCGCCCTCGACCTCGCCTCGATCGAGACACTGCCTTCACGACGGCCACTCGTGGTCTTTAATCTTGTTGATGCGATTGATGGCGACGGCCGGTTAGCGCCCCGTGTACCAGCGCGGCTCGATGCTCTTGGAATTGCTTATACGGGTTGCGGCACGCGGGCCCTGTTAGAGACACTTTCCAAGGTTGGCACCAAACTGAAGCTCGCTCATGCCAGCTTAGTAACTCCGGATTGGTCTATGGATGGGTCGGGGCTTGATCCTGATGCGCGCGTGATCGTCAAGCCAGTGTGGGAGCACGGCTCACTTGGGCTAAACGAAACCTCTGTGGTGCGTTGCGCAGATGCACTGGGAGTCATCTCCGCACGCACTTTGCGTCTTAACACCAAGCATTTTGCCGAAACCTATATCGAGGGGCGTGAATTCCACGTTGCCTTGCTTGAGCGGACTTGGGGTGTGGAGTTATTGCCGATCGCTGAAATCCGGTTTGACGGCCTCGAGGTCCATGCCTCCAAAATCTATGGCTACGATGGCAAATGGACACCGGACAGCGCCGCCTATATCGGCACATCGCGGCACTTCGGTCTGGAAGACAGTGAGCCTGAAATGGCCAATAGGCTCATGCAGCTCGCGCTGGCTTGTTGGATGCTGTTCGGGTTCAGTGGCTATGCTCGCGTCGATTTTCGTGTCGATGCGAACGGAACACCCTTCATCATCGACGTAAATCCAAACCCTTACCTTGCGCCGGATAGTGAAGATGCTGCCGCCGCGGCGGAGGCAGGATTGTCCTACAAGGATTTGGTCGCCAGCATCGTCGAGAGCTCACTTAAATTTTCGCAACAATACAGTCCGCGCTATGCCTCGCAACAGAGAATTGCGTAGCACACGCTATTGGGCTGGAGGTCAGCGTGACGAGTCGTCCAATAGGCCCAGTTGCACTAACGCCAGCAACTTAAAAATGTAATTCCGAAAGACAATTCGAATATATAGCCAACATCATCAATGTGGAGGTTTGATCAATGCCAAGGGGACGCACGCGTCGGGTTCGTCGCGAGTGGACTGCACAGGACGAGAGAGAACTAAAGCGACACTCGAAAAACAGGACTCCTGTGACAAAAATTTCCAAGGCGCTGAAGCGTACTGTTGGCGCTCTAAGACAGAAGGCACGTCATTTAGGAATCGCGATCGGGCACAGACAACAACCCAAAAGGCGTTCTCGTCGGGGTTGACGTGACCAGGACGATGGTTGCGCAGTTCCGTCTGCCGTGGCTGGATTGCGTTAGCTCTTATGCGCGCTAGATGTCCGCTTAGGGCCATTAGCGGACATGATGGAAGTAGACATTCTGCGGGGCGTCGCTTCCCCTATGTGCCATTTGGGGACCATGGGCTGGCTACTTCCAACCTTGCCGTCTGAAATAAAGGTAGGTTTCAACCTTGAGGATCCTACGTGAAAATGCGACGCCGAGCGCTAAAGACCGGTGCGTCGCTACCGAAAGAGTCCCTATAGTTGGCACAAGGCTGTCGGCAAAAAAGGCCCATTGATGCGTTGGTCTCTCACGCTCGGATCGATCGGCGGAACGGCGATCCGCATCCACGTGACCTTTCTCTTGTTTCTGATTTGGCTCGGCGCAATTTATTACCGGCAGGGCGGCGCCGAAGCCGCCTGGCAGGGCACGATCTTCGTCGTCCTCATCTTCCTGTGCGTACTTCTGCATGAGCTTGGCCATGTGTTCGCTGCACGGCGCTATGGGGTAAACACTCGCGACGTGACGCTGTGGCCGTTCGGCGGCATCGCCAGCATGGAGCAGATGCCCGAGAAGCCAGCCCAAGAGCTTGTCGTGGCGCTCGCGGGTCCCGCCGTGAACGTGGTCATCGCCACGGTGCTGTTGCTCTGGCTCGGCTCTCGCCTCGACCCTGAGAATCTCACCAAGATCGACGATCCCGCAGTCTCCATGGCGGCAAAGGTCGCCGGCGCCAACATCATTCTGGTTCTGTTCAACATGATCCCCGCCTTTCCTATGGATGGCGGTCGCGTTTTGCGCGCGCTTCTCGCTATATGGATGGGCAATGCCCGCGCCACGGAGGTTGCCGCCGCCATTGGTCAGGGCTTCGCCGTGGTGTTCGGCATCGTCGGCATTTTCTACAATCCGATGTTGCTCATCATCGCCGTCTTCATCTTCCTCGCGGCGTCCGGCGAAGCCGCTCAAGCCCAGCTTCGCGCCGTGGCGCAAGGTTCGCTCGTCTCCGATGCCATGATCACGAAGTTTGCGTCGCTGGGCACCTCGGCGACCGTTGGCGACGCCGTCGACGCGCTGATCCGCACGACCCAGACGGAGTTTCCCATCGTCGATGGGTCCGGGCATCTGCGCGGCGTGCTCACTCGCGACGCCATGATCAAGGCGCTGAAGGAGCGCGGCCCCGACACGCCGGTGCTCGAAGTGATGCAGGCCGACATTCCTACCGTGCCGGCGCGCGCCAAGCTCGATACAGCCCTACGATCTCTGATGGAGAAGGGACGCCCGGTGGTAGGGGTCATCGAGGCGGACGGCCGTCTTGTCGGCCTGCTCACGGTCGAGAATCTCGGCGAGATGATGATGGTTCAAGCCGCCCTGCCTAAGACCTATCAAGCCACGGAAAAATTTTTTCGCTAGGTCACTACGCAGATACAAGCCGGCTCAACGGTGTGCAGGTGTAGAGAGAACACCTAGTAAGAGGACGACAATCGGGCCGATAGGGTTCATCTTCCTTCCTCCACGGTCAGCAGGTACTTGCGCAGCCATTCTGCCTTACCTCAGCAACCTTGGCCTTGAGCTGGTCGAAGAGATCATCAGGTGCCCCGGCGATAACCCTGTCACCAATCAGGAACATAGGTGTGCCCTTCAAATCGAGCTTTTGGGCGAGTTCCTTGGCCTCATCGAGCGCTTTCTTGATGTCGGGGTCCTCCGCGTCCTTCTGCAGCTCATCGATGTCTAGCCCAAGCTCCTTGGCAATCCGCAAAGCCTTGTCCTTGTCAGCCTTGCCAGGCTCGGAGAACAGCTTCTGGTGCATCTCGAAATATTTGCCATGCTTGTTCGCGGCGAGCGCGAGCTTGGCCGCACCCACAGAATCATCGCTGAGGATCGGCAATTCTTTGAGCACCAGCCGAACCTTTCCGTCTTCGTTAATAAGTTTGAGCACGTCGGGAAGCGCGTGGCGGCAATAGGGGCAGTTATAGTCAAAAAACTCTGCCACGCTCACGTCGCCATTGGGGTTGCCAGCCACATGGGAAACCGGCGACCGGAAGATCGCATCGGCATTTTGCGAGATTGCTTTTTGCTGCTGCACCGACTGCTCGGCGGCCTGCCGCTTATCGAGCTCATTCGTCATCTCGACCAGGATTTCGGGTTTGTTGATGAGGTAGTCGCGAATGATCCGCTCGATCCGCTCCGGGTCGGCCGATTCAGGTTTCAGCGGAGCGTAGCGAAGAATGAGATAGCTCGTACCCGCCGCCGTCACCGCGGCCACAACTGCAGCCAAGGCCGCGTTGACGAGAACATTATTGGGTTTCATTTTTTGAATCCTCTGTAAAACTCAATTGGTCTCCGCACTTCAAGGAGAGTATGCAGGGTCGAATTGACGACTAGGGGAATTGATAAAACTGATCGTTCAGATACTTGACGAGGTTCTGAGTTTCAATCGCGGAAAATTCTTTGTTTGCCATATGACTGCAGTCACCCAATCGCTTTTTCAGGGCATCCAACGACTGAACGATCCGGTCCTTGCGGGTGTGAATGCCGGTGTCGTGGCATCCCATGCAGTTAGCGTGATACAAGCGCTTCCCCTCGGCGCTGTCGCCCGGCAATTCGGCTGCGTAAGCGCTCGGCATCAGCAGGACAAATAGCGACGCGCCCACAATGCTTTTCATGATTTGCCTCCGAGGCTGCCCGCCTAGACCATGCCCCACATCATGCCGCCGTCCGCAATGTGCTGCTATGCGTTACAACGGCTTCCAGTCCCCGGACGGGCCCGGCTTAGGCCGGAGCATATAGGTCGCACCAACCCATTGGGCTGATCCTGCCTTCGACTACTTGGCAGGCGCCCGCTCCCATCATTCCCATCATGGAACCGCCTTCCATGCACATGCCTCCCATCCCGCCGCGTCTGCCGTTGCTTGCGATGTAGTACTTGCACATGTGGCACATCTGCATCCCTTTAGGGGAGTCGCGGTAGTGGACAGCCGCTGCTTTGGCGTCAGCAGCCGTGGAGACCAGCATCAAGGCATTTCCCGCAGCAATGGAGAACAGGCCTAAGCCTTTGAGCTGAAATGTGTGACATTGATACCTCCGAGCGATACCCCCCGGAGACGTCACACTCTAGCCGATCTACGAACCTTCCGCTTTGAGCTAAATCAAGTTGACACTGCGACTTAATGCATCTTTGTCTCGACTGGACCACCACAGCCTTGGCCCACGTTCCAGAGGTCAGTGAGCTGCTGACCAGTGTAGTGGCGCGTTCGGATAAGATATTTGCCTAACCCACCATACACCTTCCAGCGCCAGCACTTGCAGCAGCACGGACCCTGCATGTCGGAGTCCTCCGTCGCATAATCATACGCAGCCTGCTCCTCTTTATTGAGCGCCATGTCGTAGTAGCCGATAAGCCGCTCCGCCAACGGTGCTGGAATGTCGTAAGGGTCAGGTGGCACCTCAGCAACGTCGGAATACTTCTTGAGCCCATCCAACTGCTGTCGGTAACGGGCTTCGTCCATTGGCGCACAACAAGAGCCCTCCAGCTTCGCGTCGGAAGGCATGAGCTTTATCGAGTTCTCAAACTGCACCGAGCATTGCACGTTGCCGTGTTGGCTGAGGTAGTTGAAGCGAGTTGTGAGGTTTGCGTCATCTGGACCTTCGGCGCTCGCGATCTCTGCACTTACAGGCCAAAACGACAGTGCAGCCACGAGGGCAATCATCAGAGCGGCTGTCCTCGCGCGAGTGAATGGGTCGTCCAACATTGTTCGCCTCCTAAGGGGGGCTCACTCCCCTTAACATGGTCAACACTATAGGCCCGCTGCTAGTACGTACGCCACTGGTCGGTCTATAGGCGAAGTGGAGAGGACCACCACCTGGGCCACCGCCGCGGCCGAAGCCACCACCACCACCGCCAGGAAGGTTACTGATCGCGCCCAGATTGCTCGCGGTTTACGCTTCACAGATGCGAGCAACCGACGCATCCGTACGATCTAACCCGAGCGCTGAGATGCCGATTGCTAAGATGCATCCTGAGGCCAGCACAGGACTCGTGCAAAATCGAAAGGCCCTAGCCGGTGAGAGACCCAAAGATCGAGCAACGTTCTGGGAGAGTCCTCTGAGCCCGTCTGGAGTCACCTGGCTCGAAGAATGGCTCTGACCGGTCGCCGGATGCGCGTTGAAACAGCGCTCCAGTCCCCATTCTCGCCGCATATTGGATGATCGCGCCATGCGAGGGTTGTACCCATGCCCCATTGAGGGAGCATCTTTTCAGTACCTCTTCAGCCACAGGGGCCTTCTAGTCAGAGGCCGCTCCCAACAGTTCTTCGTAAATGGGAGCGGCCTCACACTTGGAAACAAATCCCGCCAGGTGGGAGTTGATCCCGTGAGGGAATTTCATGGTCCACCTGTACGTCGTCACGTTTGGGGCTGTGGCAGCCGCGAATATCATCGCGGTAGTCGCAATCTGCTGCCGCGATAAAGCGTGACCGGAGCCGTTTTTGGCCGCTTTGGCTATGGCCAAACGTGCGGAGGTAGTAAAAAGCCATCTCTCAAGATGGCTATAAGTGCCCCACCGTGGGGCTGGAGAAGGTTGGGGCGTACCTCATTGTTTTGCGTAAGAGGGGTCTCCCATGACACTGCACCTACTGGGTATAGCTGCCGAAGAGTCTGACGAGCCGCAAACCGAATGCGACGCCAATCCTATTGATCAATTCTGGATGGCGGCTGGTGACCTGCTCATCGAGATCGTCAAACGCCAACCCGACATTCAACCAATCATCGACGCTGTAATTGATGCTGGAGGCGACATCGAGATCGCCGCGCACAATCAAGCGGGGAAAATCTCATTTGCCTTGGCTGAGCCTTCGGGCCTTCGGCATGTGCTTCTCGCTGATGCGCGGCAGCTCTTAGAGTAGCTCCGGCTCCCAGGCCCCCCGCCGTGTAGCGCCTTACGACATCATCGCGTAGCGGGTAGTCAAAGCGCTTAAATTAGACGGGCCACTGAACTTTTTTTGCTTTGAATTGTTGTGGGGCGAGAGGCCCAAATGGCTCTTCGTCCTCACCTTCAAGATTCCCGCGGCATCGCTGCCCGTTCGCTTAAAGCAGGTCGAACGGCAGGCGAGCACAAAGCCCTCACGCCTGAGCAGGAGTACCGAGTACGAGTTATGGGCGAAGAGGAGTTGGAACTCTTACGCGCCACGGCGTCGCTGAAGACGGATTACCCCTGGCCTCTCTGAACTGGATACTTGCCAGTCTTGCAAACCATGGCTTCGTCACCATCAGCCCCAGCAATGATCGGCGATCGCGGGCTGCTGCGACGAAAGCGGGACATTTGGCACTGGAGATGCGTCCCCTGCTTCCCGAGGCCGCTCCAAGCATACACTGATCAATTCGGATCGGCTTCGACGCAAATTAAGCCGCCCGGAACTGCCACCCGGGCTGTTGTGGCGGCATAGGCTCGGACTTTGGCTCAGCCGGAGGCCTCACGCTGCCGAGAAGTCGATCTTCCGTCTTTATGACCATCTGTACGGCGTCAAGGTCGGACTTCAGATCTTCAAGTTTGCCTTGGTGCTCAACCTTGAGCTGCTCGATATATTTATCGAATTGACTCTGCGTAGCGCCGATTTGCTCCTCGAGCAGTTTGGCACGTTCTTGCAAGTCGCTACGGATGTCACGCATCGGTCATTCCCTCCTTGCTACGACACCAGTTGGGGCTATCTACGACTGTAAGGATTGCGGAAGGACACTCAGGTTGCTTCCAGGTTCTTGCTGCGTCTTCTGCTCTTACGGTTCGGTTCCGTGCCTGCCCATCCAAAAGAGCGTGAAGCCTTGCTGCACTCCGCTTTCGACCCACGTTCCGTTCGACGGTCACGATAGACATGAAGGACGGCCCTGATCTAAGCGACCCCGCCTCGTAGGTCAGGGCCGCCAGGGCTGGGCTTTGGAGAGGTTGTGCCCCGCCCTGAAAAGATCAGATCAGAGGAAAACGCCGAGCGTGAGGCCAAGAGCGGTTATTTCCTGAATTTGCAAAAGAGAAACGGCCCCTAACCCGCATCTCTTGTTGTGTATATCGGGGATAATCCGGAAACCCCTCTTGGCTTTCCTAGAATCGGGGCGCGCAACATAACTGGGCGGCGAGGCTTAGGCTCTTTGACGCCTAGCGCAGCTCCGGGCCTCCCCCGCTGCGAAACACGTCGCCCAAGAGGTGACGCATGAATATCCCCCTGAATCTCAATGACACCACTGATAGGTCACGCGAGAACTACGGTTATAAGACTGAGCGCATGACCCTCGACACCGCGACGCTGCCCGAAGCCGCCCGCGAGCTTGCCGAAAAGAGTTTGGCCGAGACGCGGGAAGCCTACGAGCGCTCGAAGAGTGCACTTGAAGCAGCACTCGACACCCTGGCGAGGTCCTTCGATTCGCTGAGCCAGGGCTCAGCGGCGCTAAACCGTAAGATCATCGAGATTGCTCACCGAAATGTAAGTTCTGGCTTTGACTTGGCCAGGAGCTTGGCAACGGCCAAGAACATCGCCGAGGTGGTAGAGTTGCGAGCGATCTATTGGCGTAAACAGTTGAGTAGCCTGGCGGCCCAAGCGGAGGAGGTGCGTGAGTTGTCAGCCAAGCTCGCAGCCGACATGGCTGCGCCGATCAAGGCCCATGTAAGCCGTAGCATGGAGAAGCTGCGTGAGGAGCTGACTCCGAAGAGAACGCACGGGTGTGAAAGTTTTAGAGGCGGACCGATGCTAGATAAGAAAGCGGGTGCCAAAAAGGAGCCTGGCTAATCCATCAGATCATCGAGCTGCCTTTGAAGCGAAGAAACATTGTTCTGGGCGTTTTCGAGATCAGTTTGGAGGGCCTTCAGCTGATGCTCCTGCTGCTGGTTGGGATTGTCGGCTACCCTGGTGAACTCCGACAGCTGGCTCTCAAGTTGCTGTTTCCAGGCCCGGCAGTGTTCAAGGGAAGTCCTCAATTCACGCACTCGATGCATTGCGGCAAACCTTTGTCCGTTATTCCCTCCTTTCCATGTCACCCCCCAGCCAACGCGAACTAGCCGAAACGGATCTATTTGGCAAGCTGCGGACCGAACACAGATGCTGACGAGCGGGGACCTAAATGACCGAAAGCACATAGGCACCCGTCGCAACGACACCGCAGAGCAGGCAAGTCGTTGTTAGGGATCGAATGAGGTAGCCTGAACCACAGTGCTGAATTAGCACGAAGCCCTGCGATGCCTCGCGGACTACTGCCGCAATCGCTCCGAAAATGGCCGGATACCACCAGCCCCAATGAAGTAATCCGGCGACGCCAGACAGGACCAAAGCGATGTCCCACGTCCATTCGGCAACGGTGATCGCTAAGACCCCTTCCCTCAAAGGATGTCTCCCTTCCGTAAGCGAACTTGGGACAAGAACTGAGAAGGAAGCCCCGATTCGTTCGGGGCTTCCCATCAGGAGTGCGGGTTTCCATGGTCTCCGCTTTTCACGCCCGTGAATAAAAGCGGCCACCCCGCCTGAAGAGAATAGGCCCAAAGTGGGTGAGCGGCTGTAGCGTGACAGACACACGTTCCCGCAATCTTATACGGCTTCAACTGCCCGGCGAGGACATGTAGACTTTTGGTGCTCTGGCCCCTAGCGCCGAAGGGGGGGCTTGCCCTCTGGGCGAGAAGTCGGCAGGCGCGGCCTACTCCAGAGCACCAAAAGACCCGTCTCAGGCCCACCCGTCTTTGCAGCAGGTCATGATAAGTGAGCCTGCATTGGGTCGTCCTCCATCGGGGGAGGCTCAGATGACACACCAAGATGAAACCGAAACACCTACGCGGCCGTCGCTGTATGATCGACTTGGCGGCGTGTACAACATCGCGCCCGTGGTCGACAATTTGATTGACCATGTCATGATCGACCCACGGCTAAATGCGAACCCGCGTGTGGATGAGGCCCATCATCGAGTATCGGCAGCGGGCTTCAAATACTTCGTTACCGAGATGCTTTGCGAGGCCGCTGGTGGACCCCAGCGCTACTCTGGTCGGCCGATGGGAGACTCCCACCGGCACCTCATGATTACCGAGGAAGAATGGCTGGCTTTCATGGATGACCTGCAGCAGACGCTGGACAAATTCGGTGTGCCTCAGCCGGAGCAGAATGAAATCAAGGCAATTGTGGAGAGTACACACGAAGCAATCGTCGTCGCGCCGCTTCAGGAAGGCCGTTGAAGCCACGCGCTTAATTTTGGGGCAAGCCCTCAACTGCAAAGGCCCGGATCGTCTTTGCGTATTTGTCACCAATCTTCCGGTCTTCCTTGTACTGCTCCGAATTGCGCCAAGCCTGAAGCTGTTCCAAGCTGTTCCACTTCACGATGACAACGCGGCGGTTCGGCGGCGCGCCCTCGATCTGAGTGATCTCCTGGCCCGCAGCGAGGGTCTGTCCGCCGAAGTCCTTAGAAGATGTAGCGGCCTTTGGGGCGTATTCCTTCAAATACCCGTCGAGATCGGTCACATCGACCTCAGCGACGTAGTAGACGGGTGGTGTTGCCTGTGCGTGAAGGGCCTGACCTGTTACCGCGCCAAGCGCCACGCCCAAAGTTGCCATCGCTAATAGGTGGTTCGGTTTCATCGATACGCTCATTAAGTCTCGAGACTTGGTCCCATGCTCAGCGGTGACCTTAGCAACGTCTAAATTCCAGGGAGATGGCCCCACTGCACATCCAAGTAGCCAGGCTGGGACATCGTCTACCGACCGCACACATTGGCATTGCTATTCCATTGCAGACCCGCTTTCTTGCAGTCCCCCCTGGTTAAAGGCTGCCGCGTGGTCACTTGAGGCTTGGTCATCGGGTTTGCGATAGGCTTGGCCATCGGTTTGGCAACAGGCTTGGCCATCGGTTTGGCGACAGGCGGCTTGGCCTCGGGTCTGGCGGTTGCATGTTCACTGCTGGGACCTGCCTTCAGGGCATCTATCTGGCTTTGAAGACTATTGTTGTTCGATTGCAGGCATTTTAGCCGCTCTTCTAATTGGTCGGTGTTTGGAAACTTGGCATTGCAGTCGTCAAGCGCCAATGCCGAAGTGCTGAAGAACAAAAAGCAGAGTACCGCAACCCATCTCATTTCACCCCCCAACGTTAAGCTGCGTACGCAACGAGCTACAAACGCCCACTATCAAGGTCGTACTAACGTCGCGAGCTAGGCCTTAGCCTCCGGCGACGCGACCCGCGTCATGGGCTACCCGCTTGCGTTTGTCCTCTCCCATGCCATGCCTCCCAAGTCATCCTGACTTGATCAGCGTCGCGGCCGAAAGCCTCGCCTCGCGAGGCTCTATCCCGATATTCATTTGCCCATGAGGCGGACACGTTCTTCAAACGAAGAAGCTGAAAGAGCCATCCCTCACGATACGTCTGTCTGACGATGGTAGTACTCGGAACTCGGCATTCTCATCCCCCATAACACGTACCTCCAGGGGACAAACTTAACAGCGAGAGTCAGTTACCGGGTACTGACGAGCAGGCTAGTGAGGCGAAAAATCTCCCGGCGTGACTTGGCGGCAACAACAAGCTGTCGGGGGCGAGATCGGCCTGCTCTGAGCCTTTCGCCCGATCTGTGTACGATTCACTCATCGACTGAGGATTACTACCTCCTCGATAGTGTGTTCACGCCGCCTCGGTGATGCCGCGTTCGAGGAATTGCCTGTCGGCAGAGGAAGGCGGGCAGGCCAGCCCACCTGACCTCGGCGGTCCTGGCCGACGAGGGAAATCACGGGGAATGTTGGTCAGGGCCGCTTTTGATCAGCTTCCCGACAATGAAGAAGCGCCGTACGGTTGGAGACGGGGCTTTGGATTGTGCCGAGGTCATTAATTGGCGTAAAGCCGAGCGCCAGCGGCTGATTGCTGAGCGCCTCGCCATCCCTGGCGACATCCGCAGGCGCCACGCGGACCACATAGCCGCCAGCCTCGACGAGGTTATTGGCGAAGTCCGTGGGCGGGTTATCAGCGCCTACTGGCCCTTTCGGGGTGAGCCGGACTTACGTGGCTTCATGGGTCGGGTTTTGAGCCGCGTCGGACGATGTGCTCTCCCTGTGGTCAAAGAACGCGGCAAGCCGCTCGTTTTCCGGCCCTGGAGTCCAGGCGAGCCGCTCGCCAAAGGCGTCTGGAATATCCCAGTGCCTGCAAGCACCGAGGAAGTCGTGCCCGATATAGTGATCGCGCCCGTCGTTGGCTTTGTCCAGGCTTGTTATCGCCTAGGCTATGGAGGTGGTTTCTTCGATCTGACTCTTGCAAGGATGAAAAACTCGCCACTCAAGTTAGGATTGGGCTATCGACAGCAAGCGCTCGTGACGATCCACCCGCAGCCGAATGACATTCCTATGGACATGGTCATAACAGAGGAAGGAGCGTGTTTCCCGGAATGAGCACATTCTGGAGGAGGCAGGATTGGCTGGCTCCGCGCTCCCAACATCTGTGTATTCTGGTCAATTGGGCGTTGATCCTGGGTGTTCACTGGGATCGTCCAGGCTCCAAAGGAGAGAGGCAATGGAGATTGCGCGAAGTGGATCGCAGCCCTCCAGCAAAGGACCGGCCGAGTGGTTTACCGGCGATGTGATCTGGTTTCCGCCTGGCGAGAAGCATTGGCATGGAGCAACACCCTCGACTGCGATGACACATATCGCCATTCAGGAGGCGCTGAATGGCAAAGTCGTGGACTGGATGGAGCAGGTAAGCGACGAGGAATACCGAGTCTGACTAGGGCGATGCCTTACACAGATGGATCGCGGGGAAACCGCGCTTGGAGTTGTCCTCCGATTGAGATGCCGATACCGAAACCGCCCGGACCACCTCCGGGTCCACCGCCACGGCCGAAGCCACCGCCACCCCCGCCAGGAAGGTTACTGATCGCGCCTAGATCGTTCGCGTGAAGGCTTCACAGATGCGAGTACCAAGGCGCACCTCTTATGCGGTCTGACCGATTGCCAGATGCCGCCTGAAGCCCTCAGAGGACTCGTACAGAGTCGAAGGGCCTCAGCCGGTGTTGAGGACTCAACAAAAAAGGGGGCCTGGGCGGCTCTCTGAGTCCGTCTGGAGGCGAGTAGGCTGGAGAGGATGGCTCTTCCCTGGATGGGGCGTATTGACGCGGTTCTAGGCCCCCAATCCTCCATATTCTTTGCTTTGCTGATGTTCACGGCCTCCTTAGGGCCAGCTCGCCCGTTTTAAGGCAGGTTCACCCGAGTTCCGTCAGATGACTCAGAAAGTCGTAAGCTTGGTATCGATGCTGCTGATATGCGGATCGGTAGCGGCGGAGCCAGTTAAGCACCCATCAAAATCTACAGCCGCCCTTCCTTTACCCGCGCCCAAAGAGACCAAGTCTGCACCAAAGGAGCCGCCAGCGAATGAGCTGTTTGGTTCTGCCACCTCGCCTGCTCCACTTGCCTCTCGGGCGATTGGTTCCTACGCGCGAGGATGCCTCGCAGGAGGTGTCGCGCTTCCAATCAACGGTCCTGACTGGCAAGTGATGCGGCTCTCGCGCAACCGCAACTGGGGCCATCCCCGACTGCTCGATTTTCTTGAGCGCTTTGCTGCCGATGCGCGCAATCTTGATGGATGGCCAGGACTTCTCGTTGGCGACATGTCGCAACCTCGTGGCGGCCCCATGGTTACCGGACATTCCAGCCATCAGATCGGGCTAGACGTGGACATCTGGCTGACCCCGATGCCCGACCGGACCCTCACCACGGAAGAACGCGAGAACATGGTCGCAGTGTCGATGCTAAAGGACCCGTTCACCGTTGATCCCGATAAGTGGACCCCGCTTCACACGAAGCTCATCAAGCGCGTCGCCTTCTATCCAGAGGTTGATCGCATCTTCGTGCATCCCGCCATCAAGAAGGTCTTATGCGAGCAGGCGGGCGAGGATCGCGCTTGGCTTGCCAAGGTGCGGCCATGGTGGAATCACTACTATCATTTTCATGTGCGCGTGAGTTGCCCGCCGGACGCCAGCGATTGCGAGCCTCAGAAGCCTCTTAGCGGCGACGACGGCTGTGGACAGGAGCTTACCAACTGGTACGCGATGCTGAAGAAAGCAGCGATTGCCGGAGTGGGGCAGCCCGCTACGGGGGCTCTCCGCAAGTCTTCCCCTACTATGAGCAAGCTGCCGCAGGAATGTGGGACCATCCTGACCGCGGGCGGT
>Ga0207708_10002014_pt1 | contig 14968 bp, 14 predicted proteins | sample KBSK5101metaG_FD_184340 | JGI IMG/M metagenome (GOLD analysis project Ga0207708, IMG submission 184340) | Corn, switchgrass and miscanthus rhizosphere microbial communities from Kellogg Biological Station, Michigan, USA - KBS K5-10-1 metaG... | ecosystem: Host-associated > Plants > Roots >...
TCGACAGTTGAATTTCAACGGTCTGCCCCCGAGTTTTACCGGAAATGCGACGTGTGTTCCTTGAGCGAGCCGTCCTTCGCCGTCGGTCTCGATCAAAAGGTCCCAGCCGCCGTCGGCGCTAAGCTCGATATGATTCAGTGCTATCTTGCCGACTTGGGCGCCAGGACTTGCCTGATCGAACCGCGGTCCATGATCGTAACCCAGGATGACGCCAGGGATCTCCCAGGGTGCACGGCCTGAATTGAAGGCAGGCATCTCGACCTGAACCTCGAAGGCCGGGCCTTCGGCTAATCGCGAAGTTTCCGACACACTCGGGCCAACCGGCTTGTCCCTTCGCAGTCTCAGCGCGACAATACAGACAAGCAGCAACGCCAGGGCGATGATGATCACCAATATCTTCTTTATCACCGCAGTACCAGTACTGTTGTAGAAACGATGCGTGGGCCGGATTCGATTGTCATGTTCTCTTCCGAAGAATGAAAGCCGTTACCTCTCAAAGTTGTATAGGTCATTGAGCACATGCTGAGTCATACACTGTATGGCAGAATCATTCAGCGTATTTCGAGACCGGTTGACGCAATTCTTAACAAAGAGTTCGAAAAGCGGCTTTACATCACGGGCACAGCTGAAAAAGGTTTGAATACTTCTCTTTTTTACGATTCTGCCTTCAGGACCCAGCAGCATGTAATCCATTTTGTATGATGTCACCCATTTGGAATCCGTAACGTCGCAACTCTTACTGTCATCCCGGTCGTCGAATTCTTCGAATCTTAGAAGCAACATGTAAGTTCCCGGTTTTGCGCGCAGCATAGCTTGTGCGTCTTCGACCTTTACCTTTTGCGGCTCGAACTTAACGGTCAGTCGATCCTGCCTTCCCAGGCTCCTTGCAATTTGCTCCGCATAGAACTGGTTGGAAGGAGGAAGCATCACTAAGCGTCGCTGTCGCGATAGCGCAACCAAAAGTGGAGTTTTTGTCCGACCAGCGTTGTTGGTTGAAGCAACATCGGCAGTCGCTTCGTCTATTGGCGAAGATGTCTTACGCCCGTCAACTTTGGGGTTGTTTGTTTTTGCGGGCCCGCGCCTGGATTGGGCCAGGCAAATACAACTGAGTAACAGCAATGATACTAGAAGCAAAAATGGGCAATTCTTTCCCATAGTTTTCTACTCTCCTTTTATGCTCATGACTCCTCAGCCGGGGTGAGCTATGCCACAGACGGTGTAGCCAATGTCAACGAAGTTTCTTGCGTGTTGTCATTCTCGTCGAAGGTTTTCTTGCTGGGAGAGAGGTAGTGGCACAAGACACATACGCACAAAATCCATAGCCAAACCTATCTAAAGTGAAGCAGAGTGTTACTGTGACCTTCATAATCTCTTTAGAAAAGCGGGCTTCTGCGACTTTGAGGGCATAAGTAGGCAAATCGTTGGTCGGAAATTAATTGGCGGATATGCTGGAATGCATATGGAGCTTCCGCCGTCCTGCGTTTCTCAAAATTCTTTGGCTTCCAGAAACTCGACATGAATAAGGTCGGTGAGCCAAAGGCTCGAGGCGTATTTCGAGAGCCCTCAGGACATCGAATGGTGCCTCGCTGACGGTGACTTTTATATCGTTCAGAGCCGCCCGATCACCACGCTATTTCCCATTCCCGAAGCACCTGATCGGAAAAATCACGTGTACGTATCCGTCGGCCATCAGCAAATGATGACTGACCCCATGAAACCGCTCGGAATTTCTCTGTTCCAGTTAACGGCTTTTAGACCAATGTTCAAAGCTGGCGGAAGATTGTTCGTGGATGTTGCGCAGCAACTTGCGTCGCCCGAAAGCAAAAAAGATCTGGGCGGACCAGTCGACAATAAGCAAGCGAAAAGCCGAACACAAACTATTCAAAATACTAATCCCTCCGCGTGTAATGACATCCGAAGGAGAGATCGTTACAGGCGAGTATAAACAGGAAAATCTACCGGCTGGAGCTATCGCAGGTCTGGCGGTGTCCAGGGGAATTGTTGAAGGACGTGCGCGGGTTATCTCGCGGATGGAAGACGCCGACCTTGATGAAGGTGATATTCTCGTCACCGCATTTACCGACCCGAGTTGGACGCCGTTGTTCATATCCATCAAAGGCCTGGTAACCGAGGTAGGCGGCCTGATGACTCACGGCGCCGTCGTGGCACGCGAATATGGTCTACCCGCGGTCGTCGGCGTGGACAACGCCACGCGGCTAATCAAAGACGGACAACGCATCCGCGTAAACGGAACGGAAGGATATGTCGAGATTCTGCGCGGATATTAATCGCGGTTATAGGAACCTTCTTTCGCCTGATCGTTATGTTTCCAAACGCGCAAGACGCACTTCCACTTCCGCGACGCCCAGACGTCGAACGTTATAAAAACCTCGCCAGGGATCTAGTCAAGGCGTGTAAGTCAGACGATGAGGACGCCATCGTTGATTGGGCCGAGAAGTGGGTAACGGTGCTCGCCAAACAATGCGGTGTCGAGTTCAGACGTCCACTTCCCGTCATCGTGTCCCGGTGGACGGATGAGGTCGCGCGATTCGTGCAACGAAAGATAAGCGAGCACGACGGCAGATGCCGTCTGTCTGATGCGCAGTTTATTATCGCGCGCTCACATGGTTTTGATACCTGGGCCAGGTTCTCAAAACACCTGAATGGCCTGAAGCAAAATGGTTCCGCAATCGCGCGCTTTGAGACGGCCGCTGACGCAATTATCAAAGGCGACATCAAGTCGCTGAAACGACTCTTGCGCGACGATCCGCGATTGGTCCGGACAAAATCAACGCGTCAACACAGAGCGACACTGCTTCATTACGTGTCGGCAAATGGAGTCGAGGGATATCGACAGACGACTCCCGCTAACATCCTCGAGATCACAGAATTATTGTTACAAAGTGGAGCGGAGGTCGATGTCGAAGCAGACGTGTATGGCGGAGGCTCGACAACGCTCGGTCTTGTAGCCACCAGCGTGCATCCGTTTCGCGCCGGTGTGCAGAACCCATTGCTGCAACTGCTTCTCGATTACGGAGCAGAGATCGATCACAAGACCGGCGCCGGTAATCGCCAGAGTTCGGTTCTCGGAGCACTGGCGAATGGCCGCCCGGAGGCTGCCGCCTACCTTGCAGAACGCGGTGCTCGTTTGAACCTGGAGGCTGCTGCCGGCCTGGGCCGCCTCGACGTCGTGAAGAATTTTTTCAAGAACGACGGCAATCGCAGAACTACGCCGGCGAAAAAGCAGCGTCAGTCGGCGTTCTTATACGCGTGTGGCTGCGGACATAAAGATGTAGTTGAGTTTCTCTTGAACAAAGGTGTCAATCTTGCCGACGGCGGACAAAATGGCCAGACTCCGTTGCACTGGGCGGTCATCGACGGGCAGTTGGAAATGGTCAAGCTGCTGCTGAAGTACAACCCTCCACTGGAATCACGAAACATTTACGGCGGCACAGTTCTCGGACAGACGTTGTGGTCCGCCGCTCACGGTGGTGATGCGAAAGTCTATGCGGAGATCATCGAGACATTAATCGAAGCTGGCGCAAAAGTCCCACTTCGCCATGTTCCAGTGAACAAGGCGATTGATGATTTATTACGACGTTATGGTAGCGAGCCGGAGCCCACATGGTATTGGTATGGCGAGAAGCCGAGTGGACCCGCTAAAGGATAAACGGATAAACACTACGGAGCTGTAAGCGGCATCCGGTGCATCTAGTTGGGCGGCGCCCCACCGCGCCTGCGTTACGACCCGTCCGACGCTGCCGTGGGCGGCCACGCGCCGATCCGCTGCCGCAACGCAACGATCTTGCCAAGGTGATATGCGTTATGTACCGCCACACTGTTCAGCTCGTCGGCCATTGTCACGCCCGGCTCTACCTCGAGCGCCAACCGCTCAGGCGCCTGCCCCATCGCTGCCGCAGCGCGAGCGCCGTCCAGGAACACTCGCACCAGGTCGTGCCATTGGTCTTCGTGCTCCGGCGCCGCGGTCGGGTACCGGTCGCCGGCCGGGTCGCCCGCCGCGATGATACTCTGCTGGTACGCCACAACGTGCCACAGCTCGTCATAGATCGAGTGCGACGCGCCGTCCGGGCAGAGCGTGACTTGCTCGAGCGTTAGTCCGGACAGCAGGTGGGCCCGCGCGGGAAACTCGCCGACCAGAAACAGATGTTCCAGGATATGCATCGCATCGCTCCTTTTCTCCCTATGTTTGCACTGCAACACGGTATTAGCGCCGGCTCAGCTTGACGCGCCCGAACGGCTTCGGGACGCCCTTGACCACGTTATCCATTACCCACTTCCAGGTGCTGCTCGTTGGGTCGTAGACGAAGGTGTTCTTGAACGAGACTTCGCCGTGCGCGTCCTTGAACACGAACGGCAGCGACTCACCCTCGGGCTTCGCATGGCCGATGCCTTCGGGAGAGAACGCGCCGCTCGCGGTGTTGTCGAGCCACAGGACAGCGTACTCGCCCGGCGTCAGGTCCCGGGTGACATATATGATCGCCTCGTAGGCAGGTCGCCCCCTGGAGTCCTTCTCGCGCGACACCTCGTGGAGGCGGACGTAGAGATGGTTCAGTACCCATTCTCCGTCGACGTCGTGTGTCGTGTCCTTGCCGGCGATCCGGCCCTCAAGGACCCAATGCCCGACCATGCGATTAAGCCACAGATCGTCTCTGGCCGGCGACTGGGCGCCGATGGACATGACCGTCATGCCGCAGAAGGCGGCGAGCAGCAGGAGTCTCTTCATGTCGTTGACCTCGATGAAATCATAACCTGAGATGGTTGTTCGCGCTGGCGACGATCGTCGTTCGGTGCCACGCCGCCCACCATATGATTGCCGCGAATTCGGCCACAACATCGCGGGTCCTACCGGCGGATGACACCGCTTGGACTTGTCGATATGATCGCGCAGGGACGGAGAACGAATTGGAAATACGTTAACTCGGCAATAAAGATCCTGACGAAACCTTCCTGCTGCAACTTCTTTCTTTAGATCACGATTAGTTGCGACAATTACTCGCGCATCGAATTTAACCTCTCTCGATTCTTCTGAAAACTACAGGACGAACTCTGCGTTCCTGGAGGACGCGCAATAAACGCAGTCGAAATAAGGATTGCTGGTCGTCTTCGAGACTCCGAAGTCATCCGTCTGTCCAAACTTCATCTGGGGCACGTGCGCCTTGATCTGCTCCTTCGTCATACCCAAACAAATCCAAGCAACTCGGGCGCGGAAGGAATCTCCGCCATCTTCTTCGGGCACTGGGCCGCCGAGATAACGCCGATCAAAGGGTTTGCCATTCAAATGCCGGAGGCCGCGGCGATTGCACTCAGCCACGAACCTTCGGTCGCGTATGTTCAGGAAGACGGAATCGTCAAAGCCGCGGCTACTCAGGATAATGCCCCCTGGAATCTCGACCGCATTGACCAACGCAACCTGCTACCGCGTGATACCAAGTACAACTTCGCTAACGTGACCACCGGCGCTGGTGTTCATGTTTACATCCTCGACACCGGCATTAATCCCTTGCATCAGGAATTTCTGAACCCAAACGGCACAACGCGTGTCACACAGGACGCAAGCTTCTGGTTCGAGGATGGTAACGACCGCGCACACCACGGTACGCCTGTGGCCTCGGTGATTGGTGGAAACACTTTGGGCGTGGCCAAGGACGTCAGGCTGCACAGCGTTAAGGTCCTTAACGACTACGCAGAGGGCTCATACGCGAGCGTCATCGTGGGTGTTGAGTGGGTAACTGACAACCATATTAAACCTGCTATCGTGAATATGAGTTTTGGCGGCGAGGTCGATGACGATATAGAAGAAGCGATTCGCGCTTCGATGGCCCAGAAGGGCCTGGCCTATGTGGTTTCGGCCGGAAACGATGGCGTGGATGCGAAGGACACCACGCCTGCGCGCATGCCGGAAGTCATCACCGTAGGCGCGACAGATCGCAACGATACCCGCGCCGTTTTTAATCAAGGGTCATCTAACTGGGGACCAGCGCTCGATGTGTTCGCGCCAGGTGACGATATCCTGGCCGCTCGCCCCGTCGATTGGGATTTCGACGGCGTTCTTGACACATTCAAAGTGGAAGGGACCTCTGTTGCCGCAGCGCACGTAACGGGTGTGCTCGCGCGTTTCCTTCAGGCTTTTCCGAACATGACACCCGCTGCGTTACAAGGCGTCATCAAGAACCTGGCTACGCCCGACAAGGTCCAGGATCGAGGTCAGGGTTCGCCCAATCTCTTGCTGTACTCAGAAGTCCACGCTGCTTTCGTGAGGCAAGGAGCGTCGCCGCCGATAAATGAATTCGACACGAGTGTCGATTCCGGAATCGATCTTGGTCCAAACGAGTTTCTGGCGATCACCGGCACGGGAACTATCAACGCTGGTGTGTTTCTGGGTGGCGACAACGGTCCGGAAGGTTGGAATTCGATCGAAAACAATCCTGCGTTTCCACTGCCGGGTTCGCGTCCATTCTCGCTCCTGGGCATTCTCGATTCGCAGAATTTCTACATCGGCAAGAGCACTGCCACTACCGATAAATTCCTGTCGACCAAGAGACTGTTCCTGAGGACGAACGACAATCAGCCGGGCAATGGGACTGGTGCGTTCAACGCCTTCGTTCAGGTCTGGAAACCGCTGCCGGATGCTTTATCTAACTTCGTCAGCCAGTCGGTGCCGAAGACGATGATGTTGCCGGGTGAGACGATGAACGTCTCGATTACGATGAGGAACCTTGGTCCGACGACCTGGACCGCGGGCCAACAGTTTCGTCTCGGTGCGATTGGTAATGGCTGGGAAGGCGGGCGTGCTTATCTGACAAGCGATGTACCACCGAATACAGACGTCACGTTCAATTTCACTGTTGCCGCGCCGTCAGTGCCGGGTAACTACAACTTCCGCTGGCGCATGCTGCAGGAAGGTGTTCAGTTCTTTGGCGACGCGTCGACGAATGTTCCGATTACGGTGCTGTCGTGGAGCAACAACGCGCAGTATGTCTCGCAGTCTGTGCCCGCTGCGATGTACGCGGGCGAACCTTACAACGTATCAGTCACCATGCGAAACGCCGGCAATACTACGTGGCCTGCTGGTTCGACGTACAAGCTGGGCTCGCAGAGCCCGCAGGACAACATGATTTGGGGCCTGAACCGCGTTGTGTTGACGCAGCCGGTTCCGCCGGGAGGGCAGGTGACTATCAACTTCACGGTAACGGCGCCAGGGGTTGGAAAACAGAATTTCCAGTGGCGCATGGTCCAGGAGGGAGTTGAATGGTTCGGCGCGACGACACCTCTCGTGCAGGTCAATGTGAAGCTACCACCGTGCTTGAGGTGTTGAGCAATTATAAGTAACTGCCAGTCAACGAAGCCGCCGAGAAATCGGTGGCTTCGCTTATTTGTGTTGTGACGTTTCCGCCCCCAGGCAAGGTCTAATGGCTAGAAGTACTTGGATTCGAGTTGAGGGAACCCGTCGCCAACCTAGAAGGTCGCGACTCCCATCGCAATCAGCACGACCGAAGCGGCGACTCTTTTTGGCAACTCAGTTGGGGCGGGGTGGTTGATATAAATCCGGAATCGCGTCGATGACCTGCGCCCGCAGCGGTTTCAACTTTAACTGCCCCGTCAAAAACGCGATGCGGTCCCGACGAGCTTCGGCGTTCAATGCGTGGGGCGCGTCATACAGTTTAAAGCGCTTGGGCTCGCTCACGACCTTCTCGAACTCACGCGCAACATCAGGAGTCAGGAAAGGCTCCTGCGTCGCGTATTGCAGAAAAACGGTCGCCGGTGCAGCGTGCGAAACAAACTTCCCTTCATCGAGATAAACGTGACTCGCCATGTAAGCGTCGAACGTCTCCGGTCCCACTTGCTGGCGAAATTGCTCGAAGCCGCCGGTCTTCCGAATCACCTCGTCCGAGATGGATCCCGCCATCAAGACAAATGCTTTGAATCTGTGGTCCACGCCGCTAAGCGTCGCCCCAACGGAAGCGTTGTAACTGTGACCGACGAAAGCGAGCCGTTTAGGGTCGACATCTTTGCGAGTCAAAAGCAAATCAACTCCCCGTCGCATATCAATTACTTGCTGCACCTTGTCAGCGGCCCGTTTTTCGGACAAAGGATTCTGGTCAGCAACATATCCCGGTCGCGCAATCGGCCCGTCCGTCAAAAGTGAAACAACTCCCGCGGACGCGAGCGCTATAGCTTCGTCGAGAAACTGCTTCCGGTTTCTCATTTCCGAGTTGGTCCAATACCAATGCCCCCACACCACGGCCGCAAATGGCCCTTTACCTATCGCCGGCACGATGAGGTACGCAGGCACGACGCCACCTTTCGGACTGGCGTAGGTTATATCGTAAACAGTCAAATCACCGCGCTTTTGCGAACTAATAATCTTCAGGTCCAGCGGCGCCTTCGCGTCGTAATCAAAGCGCCGCACTAACTCCGGGTCTTGTGCAAAAACCAAGGCGTTGTACAGGAGAAGACATGCAATGCTTAGGGACAACTTGACGAGTATGTACGACGACTTCATTGTCAAAAACCTCCTGCGGACTGTCGCTGTGGATAGATCTAAGCCGTTTGCGTAGTCTGGCTTGCATGCCGTTGTTAGGGTTTCGCCGCGCGCTCATCCTTCTTCACTTTGATCCGGCGCACCAGCGTCCTCTCCGGTAAAGTGGAGAGCGTGCCTTCGAGGCGGTCGCCTTTAACGGCGAGTTCAATAATGAAGTGCACCCTGTCGTTCTTGACCTCGCTTGTGAGCGTTTGCTTCTGTGCGTCATAGGTGAAATCAAACGTACCCATCGCCTGTGGCTTGCCGTTCACAATTTTATCCGCCGTAATAGTAACAGTGTCAGTTTTACCGGAGGGCACGACAACGTGGTAAACGACTTGCTCGTCGTTGCAGGCCGGGAATTTCTCCTTGTTCATACAGATTGATTCACCAAACCAATCGCCCACCAGTTTAGAGATTTCACCTCCCTGCGCACCGTCGGGCTTTTCCCCGTAGGCAACTATCGAACATACGGCGAAGAATCCGCACAAAATGAAACACCAAAATAGCACGCCCATTCGCTTCATTATCGTTCTCCTAACCGTTAGAACTGACGACACGATTCGATTCCCGTACGGGACGCCAATACTGATTAACCAAAGCCTCCGCCGTAATATCCTTGTTGGGGTAAGTTGGCGGGTGAAGCGCCAAATTGTCAGCCTAAAGTTACTACTGGCTCTGTTGAAGGACGCCACCTAAGCATCCTGCCGTACCGTCATTTAGCGTGAACCTTGCGACAACCGCCATCAGTTCATCTGTTTCGGGAGGCGGCTCATCTAAGGTCACGTAAACCCAGGATTCTTTAAGTCTAGGATCCGTTATCGAGCATTCCCCTGATCCGCCCCACCCCCACACATCCTTTGCCCCTCTGCCGCCTCCCCAAACAGAAAGGTCATGGAACCTTGCGCCTGACCAATCAATTGTTTTTCCGTCTATTTGAACAGGCAGCTTGACGACGTAACTTGGCATGATATTGTCTCCTCACAGTTTGAATAGGAAATCGGAAGGAACGCGTTTACAACCTTCCGACTATCAAACGCGAGAACCTTGTGAGAAAACCACCACGCCTGCCGCGGTCCTCCGCTTCTTTGTGGTTCGCAGGTTTCCTTTGAATTCCTGTAAATCGCTTCTCTTTCCCGGCGGAGACACGGGTTTGATTCCGTACCAGTGGGATCATTTCACCAGTACGTTATTACCCGTCGAGTTAACTGCACGGGAGTGGACAATCCGAACTCAGCGTCCCAACTTGATGCGTTCGAAACAAGCTCCATTGTCCAGTTATCGTGTTTGTCATACTCCCGCGTGAAGATAGCCCTGGCGACAGGCCCACCCGCGTTATAGCTCACCTCTTCAGACCTGTTTCCGACTTCGTCATAAGCAAATGTTTGCCTGTTGACTTCCATGCCCATCATCGTGAGATTTGATTCTATTAACCTTCCTTCTGTGTCATACCTATGAGTGTGCTTAGACATCGTACAGCCCGGCGAGAATACCCGCGCCACCTCAGCCTTTTGTTCCTCGGTGAGCGCTGTCATTTCTTCGGTGGAGCATGAGCCACGGAACGGGAACGCATCTCCGATATACTGCGTCTCCTCCAGCGGGTTACCCCGTGCGTCGCGGGTGATCTCAACCCTGGTGACGAGCGCACCATCGTTGTTGAAGACCCTGACCTCGACCGCTTGGTCCCGGTCGTCATAGCGCGACTCAACCCGCCTCGCATCAGGCGCACTGACGACGGTTATTCCCTCGATGCCGATCATCATGTCCGCCTCTCCAGCGAAGTCGAGTTCCTTGATCTGTACTTTTCCGCCCGCGTCGTTGTAGTCGTAAGTCGTCGGCGTGGTTACTCGGCCGTCAAGATCTACGTGCTGCTCGGCGGTGAGTCTATCGTTAGCATCATAGATGTACCTCACCTCACTATTAAGCGCACCCGCGGGGTCAAAACTCCTTGTCGCCAGCAAGTTGCCGGAATCGGAGTAATCGTTCACGGTGCGCCACTCCGATCCGTCAGGGTTTCGGATAAGTTGCTCGATCACCTGGCCACTCTTATCGAAGATGAGGTTATGGCTGAACCACGGCTTTTCAACGATTTGCTCGTCCTGCTCTTCTAACTTCACTGTCACAATCTGCACGTTCTTTACTGGACCTGTCAGTCCGTATTTCGCTTTGTCGGTTCCCATCTGAACCTCCCCGGCTATGGCTGGCGCACTCGATGGAATCCAAGGTGGAGAGGATGAACACCGGCGCTTGGAAGAATTGTTAGGGGCCAATGGCCGACTGCAAGAGCCGGACGGATGATTCCCAACTCTCCGCATCCTCACTCTCTTCCCAGAGCTCCTTCAGTTCTGAGTGTGGGCCCAGGATGCGTGACAGGGCTTCGTGCGCCTTGGACCGCAGGGAGGAAGTCGGTACAGCGGAAATGGACTTGAGCCAAGCGTCCACCTCTTTCGTGTAGGCGTCAGATTGAGTGCCGCGCCCCAACGCCTTGGCGATGGTCTCCGCGGCAGCAACGGCCTCAACTGCCAAGTCCGCATCCAGGTACTCTGGTCCACAATCAAGTACGCGCTGAATCGCTTGCTCTATGAGCAAGAAGTCATGCGTATCCTCGAGCTCATACGCCCAGTCAATTGCAGCGTCATTGCCAAAGGGCTCATGTGACCATGTTCCCATAAAGTTCTCCCCAAAAGCAGGTTCGGCGCCTAACTAGTCGGAACTCGACAAACATCACACTGAGCAGCATTCAGCTACTCGATCTTCTTCGCCTTTGAGTCCTGACACGAACCTACCCTCAGTACGACGTCGGTGACCTGTCCCTTCTCGTCTTTGACGAACATCATTTCAGTTTCTGTCTCTTTAGAGAAGAAGTGTGTCTCTGACAAAGGAACTAAAGTTACGGGCATTCGGTTTCCACCACGCCACTTGAGAGAATCACCTTCACGCGTGACACTGGCGATGGCGTTTGGTCCAAACTGATACTTACCCGGAAAAGAGTCCAACAGTTTGGGATCGAGGTTTATCGGCTTGCGCTCTGCCGCGAGACGTGTGCTCTGTGCCTGCAATAGTTGCCATTGGCCGTTTCTTTTCACAACGATGCTGGTGACCGCAGAACCGCGCACGGTGTTTCGCAAAACAACTACATCACCGAACAACATGAGGGAGTCAATCGCCGGCGCCGGAATCGGAGTGGAGGAGATAGAATCATTCGCGAGGATGCCACTTATTTGGCTTGCCTTATTAACAACGGCTCCCGACGGACGGATGAACTGGAATTCGTCTGCGTAGAGTTTTTCCAGCCGAGCACGATCCTTTTTAATGATCGCATCATTCAGATCGTCAAATACCTTTTGTATCTCTCCCTTTGTTTTATCTTCCTTGGCTTCACCGGTATGTGCCTGCGAGAACGCAGGCGTTGCGAATAACATGAGAAGAACGACGTTCATCACCATTCTCATATGATGTTCTCCATGGACAGGATCATGGTTAGTAAAGAGATTCCTCGCAGCAGGCTGGGAGCGTTAGCAAAAGCGCACAGAAGCAAAACAGCGAGCACTGCAAACGCAAGTGGTTCATTTTACCCTTAGTTCTTGTGGCCCAAGGCCGGGTTCGTAATAAGCCCGAGGCCCGCTTCACGATCGCAAAGACCACGTTGAACAAGCTTTGCACGAGGAATCATTTTTGCACGATGAATAGGTTTTCTTGCACGATGAATCACGTAGTGCAAAACCGTCTCTTTGGTTTGCTTAATAAGAATAAGGGTCTATAGTAACCGCCTCACGTTCTTTACCACCAACAACAGTCTCACGCCTACCAGCGTAGTGACACTTTCCAATGCGGTTTGAAGTAGGAGGTGACAACATGCGCAAACTCATAAGCTTGATAGTTGTAGCAGGGACCACAATCCTCATGCTCATACCTGTTCAGCCATTGCAACGAGTGCAACGGGTGCAAGCGGTGCCGGGATATGAGGTGCATTACACGGTTCGTTATCCAGGTGGCTGTATTATTAGCCCTTCTGGTCCCACCATCGAGGGCGAGTGGACCAGTAGCTGCGACGGTAGTTGGACCGGATGGGGATGGGAGCCGGAGCACGACTGTACATCTACCGAAGTGACCTATGGCGCTGCGTGTTCGGGGCCTTTGGAACCTTCATACCCATAGAAGCAAAAATAGGTCGATAGTGGAGCTTTTCTGGCAGAATTTACACTCTGCCCGAAAACTGCTTACTTCCCCGAAAAGGTCATTCACTTGAGGTCTTTTCGTGCAAAGCCGGTTTGACTAAAAAATCTAACGTCTTGCCGAAGGTTGACCCGGTTCGTCAAGTATGGTACGGGCTATGCTGATTAGCGCGATGACGCGCGGAGCCTCCACGGTCAAACTCTGTGCACTATTGATCGCTGCGTACATATCTCGTTTGGCTAAGCGCTGAAACAGACTGCCGAGATTTAATGTGGTCGCTTTGAAGTTCTTTTCGGCCATAGTCTCTCCTGCCCTGAAGCGCACACTAATCCTGCTGTCTTCGCCGGAGTAGCCTTTCGAATTGTTCACAGCTTTAACAACCTCATTCACCACTTCCCAAGTGCGAGGGGGGTCAAGGTCAGATACCGCCGACGCGACCGCGATAAGCCCACGAACACGATCGACCGAACCTTCATCTATGCGACGGGCTTCGGTCCAGGATTCATTGAGCGCCTCAGAGGCGCGCGTCGGCTCGCTCCTTGTGAGGAGCCCTGCTGCTTCGCTCAATCCCCATGCTCGCTGAAATCTCGTAAGATAATCGGAGCGCGCCAGGGTAATGACTTTTTCCGCGTCTCTGGATTCGATTGCTTCTGTCAATAACAGAAAGTCAATGTAAGCGCGCACCTGCTTACGCAGTGCCGGATCATCAATCTTATCCGCGTAATCGCGCGCCGCTTCGTCACCCTTCGCTGCAGTGTTCTGTGCAGCATTAAGGTAGGCTGTATCGCGCTCCTGCGCAGTCTTAGCGTTATTAAGATCAACCTGTGTCGGAAGCTCCTTCGTGGTCTGCTTTGCGTTCGTCAGCCCTTCGGTTAAATGGTGATTAGTGTTCGGGTTAAAGACGTCCGCATAGATTGGCTCAGATACGGCCGTCAGTTGAGTCCGTAGGGACGGCACGAACTTAGGAGCAAATCTTTCAAATAGAGGAAGAAGACGGAGTATGGTGAAATAGGTACCGGGCCGACCGGCAGATGTGCGCTCAATATCCGGCAGTGGGCGAAGCAAGATATCGGAAGCAGTCTGAAAGAAAGCGGCGCGCAGTTCCGGTGACAGGTTCGGAGGAGCGAGTGGTCGTCCATATTGGCTGGAATTCGTGAAACCATCGCGCGTGACAGACACGAAGACCAGCGGCGAGAAGATGTAAGAGGAAAGAAAAGAGACTGTAATTCCGTCGGATGACGGATCACGGCCCGCGCGAGCCAGCAGTAACGCGAACTGGTTGTCGGCTTCCGTCGGAAATCGAACTCGCAACGTGGAAAGAAAGCGAACTGTCTGCTCAGTGACTCGATTGAGCATTGGCCCGGCTAAGTCCTGCGCATTCTGAGTATATCCCTGACTAAGCAGTTGTTGAGCGACCTCCATGCGTTCGATTTCCGCCTGCGTCACATCCAAAGGCGAAACTGTAGCATCAGACGCACTTTCCTTCGGCTTGTCGCCATTGAGTTTATCTAAGAGCTCCTCAGCGAGTTTACGATCACGAAGAGCGGCAAGTCGTAAGATCTCGATGCGGAGGTTAGCTCCGGAAACCTCGGCTTGCCCCTTATCATTGTCACTCTTTGTCGCCTCTGCTTTAGCCTTCTGCGCGCGTTCCAACGAATCAACTTCGTCCCACGCTCGCATAAAAAGCTGACGCGCCCGCGGTTCGTCGGATGGCCAAAGAACATCCGCAACTCTAGCCTGTGCGCGCGCACGCAAAGCAAGATCGCTAAAACTACGCGCCTGGTTGGCTAAATCCACAAGCAGCAAGATGGCCGTGTTGCGCCGCGCCGCTTGAGTTTGATCCGCATCTGAGGATTTCCGGGCGGGCGACGAGGACGGCTGCTCCGCCTTTGGTTTTCCCTTCGTTTGCGTGGCTGGTTGAGCAGATACCAACAGCATCTGTGCCCCAAGTATGACTAAACAGATTACGAAATGGCCTAATGCGCGTATAACAAAGTTGCGGTTCATAAATCTATCCTTGTTGGAAACTGCTTTCCGATGAATTTGAGTTTTGCCGGCATTGGTGGAGGACACTCGGCTGCGGTTCGTAGGATGCGAGTGCCCATCCGTGATCTATATCACAGTCAATCATGCGAAAGTCGCTACTCGACTCTACAAGTATGCGACTGCGATAGTGCTTCACATGCTTCACGTCGTCTAAAAACAACAGGAACGGCAAACCTTCCTGTAGACGCAGCACTTCCTGGAATT
>Ga0207708_10002016_pt1 | contig 14966 bp, 12 predicted proteins | sample KBSK5101metaG_FD_184340 | JGI IMG/M metagenome (GOLD analysis project Ga0207708, IMG submission 184340) | Corn, switchgrass and miscanthus rhizosphere microbial communities from Kellogg Biological Station, Michigan, USA - KBS K5-10-1 metaG... | ecosystem: Host-associated > Plants > Roots >...
ATCGGCGACCGTGTCGTGAACGACGTCCCGCCCAAGGATCGCGACATCGCGATGGTCTTCCAGAGCTACGCGCTCTACCCGCACATGTCGGTCCGGGAGAACCTGGCGTTCGGGCTCAAGCTCCGCAAGGTCCCCAAGGCCGAGATCGAGCGCCGCGTCAACGAGGCGGCCGAGACGATCCAGCTCGAGAAGCTCCTCGACCGCAAGCCGAAGGAGCTGTCCGGCGGCCAGCGGCAGCGCGTCGCGCTCGGTCGGGCGATCGTCCGCGAGCCGGCGGTGTTCCTCATGGACGAGCCGCTCTCGAACCTCGACGCCAAGCTGCGTGTCCAGACGCGCGCCGAGATCGCGCGCCTCCACCAGCGCCTCAAGACGACCGTCGTCTATGTCACGCACGACCAGGTCGAGGCGATGACGATGGGGTCGCGGATCGCGGTCATGAGCGAGGGCCTGCTGATGCAGGTCGGCACCCCGCAGCAGCTCTACGACCACCCGGCGAACAAGTTCGTGGCCGGCTTCATCGGCAGCCCGGCGATGAACTTCGTCGAGGCCGAGGTGACCGACGGACAGCTCAAGGGCCCGGGCGACTGGTCGATCCCGGTCCCGCCCCGCGCCCGCAACCAGCTGAGCGGTGGCCAGCGCGTCATCGCCGGCTTCCGACCCGAGCACCTCGAGATCGGTCCGGTCGAGGGCGAGTCCGGCTCCTTCCGAGCGCGGGCCGACGTCGTCGAGTACCTCGGCAATGAGGAGCTCCTCCACGTGAGCGCGGCGGATCAGGACCTCGTCGCGATCGTCGACTCGGACCATCGCGTTCGCCCGAACGACATCGTCGACCTCAAGATGCCGCTCGAGAAGGTGCATCTGTTCGATCCGGAGACCGGCGACACGATCATCCAGCAGCCGGCCGAGGCGGCGGCCTGACCGCCGACCGACCGTCCAGCGATACGACGGCCCCGGAGGATCCCTCCGGGGCCGATCCGCGTTCGGGCGAGGCTTTGCCGATTTCGATCGATGACCTGCGCGAACGGGTCGTCGACCGTCGCGTCGTCCATCGCGGCGCGTTCATCGAGTTTCGTGTCGACACGGTCGAGCGGGCCGACGGCTCGCGTGCGACGCGCGACTTCGCGGGACACCCTGGAGCGGTGGCGATGGTCGCCGTCGATGCCGCGGGTCGCGTCGCACTCGTTCGCCAGTGGCGGCTCGCCGCGAACGACGCGTTGCTTGAGATCCCGGCGGGCGGTCTCGATATCGCCGACGACGGGTCGAAGGAGGATCCCGACCTGGCGGCGGCCCGTGAGCTTGAGGAGGAGACGGGCCTTCGGGCCGGCACCTGGCGCAAGCTCGGTGCCTTCTATTCGGCACCCGGCTTCACCGACGAGCTGATGCATCTGTACATCGCCACGGAACTGACACCCGCCGACCCGGACGGCCGGCTCGGCCCCGACGAGGACGAGCGTCTCATCCTCGAGTGGCGCCCATGGCAGGAAGCCGTTTCGCTTGCCGAGACCGGTGGCATCCGCGACGCGAAGTCGATCGTCGGGTTGTTCTGGCTGGCGCGGGTGATGGAGACCGAAGGGCGGGTCTAGGCCGAGGGCTTGGTCCCAGGCTCTGGCGGCGGGCCGAGGCGCGCGAGCGCATCGCGGTACAGCGACGACTCCGGGCTCAGCGCGCACGCCATCCGCAGGTGCGTCCGGGCTTCCTTCCGCCGACCGAGACGTTTCAGGCTCTGGCCCAGCGCGTAGTGCGCGTATGGCGCGGACGGGTCGAGCTCGAGGACACGCTCGAAGGTGGCTCGCGCCTGCTCGGGTTGGCCGGAGTTGAAGTACGCGCGCCCGAGCGCCTCGAGGATCGAGGCCTTGCGAGGCTCCAGCCGGTCCGCGCGCTCGAGGACGATCGCCGCCTGCGCGTGATGGCGCGCTTCGAGCAACGCCTGGCCACGCTGGAGCAACTCGTAGGCCGATTCATGATCAGCAGGGTCCTGCGGCCGTCGCTCATCCACGGTCCCATCGTCGCACGATGGACCGATGCAGGTGCCTGATGCGGCCGGGTCGACGCGTTTCGGCGATGCGACGGGCGCGGCCGCCGATGAACGACGTCGAACCTCCCACGTTCCAAGCGATGAACGAACCGCCGGCCGGACGCGCCGATGGATGGTTTCACGCCGGTTTCGAACAGCCGGCGTTCCATCCGACCGACAGCAGCGGTTCAGCGGTCGGTCGGAACGCCCCGTGTTCGGCCGGCCTTCGGCCGACGTCGTCCCGAAGCACGCGAATCCAGCCATGGCAGGAGCATGGCGAGACTCGCCTCGACCACCTCGTCCGGCGAGAAGCCCCTCGCGACCAGGGCGTAGTGGACCGGTGGGCCCACGACCGAGCCGACCATGGCGACCACGAGCGGGTCGTCGTCCATCGGTCCGACGGCTGCCTTGACGAGCTGGTCGAAGCGGTCCTCGTACATCCGGGTCGTCTGCTCGAATGCCGGGCTTATCGAGGCATCGGCCGTCAGCACGAACCACCATTCCTCGCCGCGTCCGTAGAACGCGACGAGCTCGTGACCGAGACGAGTCACGCGCTCCGAGGGCGTGTCGAGCCCATCGAAGATGTCGATGTCCGGCAGCGCCAGATCGTCGAGGATCATCGCCCCGACTTCCCCGAGTAGCGCCTGCTGATCCGGGAAATGGTTGCGAACGGTCGCCTGCGCGACGTCGGCGGCCTTGGCGATGCCGGGGACCGTGGCTGCGCGGAGTCCGTCCCGGCGGATCAGGTCGAGGGCCGCTCGCGCGATCGAGACGCGCGTCGCCGACATCTGTTCGGCGCGTCGTCCAAGGCGATATGTGCGAGGCAAGCGGTCTCCCGTCCAATTCATTGACTTTACAAGTCAGTCAAATTACGATGGCGCGACCAGCCTATCACCAGCACGAGGTCCGCCATGCTCTCCGACTCCCAGCTCTATCCCGCGGCCGGTGCCTCGGCCGTCGTGTCGATCATCGCGCTCGTCATCTCGGGTGTCGCATTGGCGCTGTTCTTCGGCGGGGCGGGCGCGTTCTGGGGACCCGTGAATGACATGTTCGTGGTCGTGACCGTCCTCGCGCTGATCCTCCCGATCCTCGCGGTGGATCGACTCGCCGCGCAGCACGGTGTCGGATGGATGCGGTTCGTCTCGATCATCACCATCGTCGGAGTCGTCGTGATCGCCCTGGGTCAGACAGCACTGGTGCTCGGCTTCCTCACGCTGGATGGGTCGTACGTCACCGGTGGGATCGGGCTCATCGGGATCCTGGCGTGGCTCATCGCCCTGCCGATCCTGGCGTTCGTGAGTGGCGTCCTGCCATCGACCGTCGGCTGGACCGCCATCGGGGTGCTGTTGCTGATCGCGGTCGAGGCGGTCGTGGCGATGGTCATGATGGGGCCGCTGGTCGCCGTCGCCTCCGTGGCGCTCCTCGCGGTCATGTCGGCATGGCTGTGGACGGTGTCGACGACGCTGCTCGCACAGCCCGTGGCCTGAGTCGCCAGTCCAGCCGTCGGATGGAAACCCGGCGTTCGACCGGGACGCTGTTCGCGGCGCTAGCTACCCCGTTACGACGTCGGCGATCTGGCGGTACTGGGTCAGATCGACCGGCTGGAGGCGCGGTGAGTAGGTGATCCCCGGGATCCGGCCCCGCTTCGCGATCGGCCGCCCGTCGATCTCCTTGATGTCGCCGGTGAAGTCGATCGGTGACGCACCACTGATGTATGACCCGACGGCGTACGAATCGACCGGCGCGCCGGCCTCCTTGAAGTAGCGGACGCGGTCGGGGTTCAGGCCACCGGAGACCACGATCTTGACGTGCTGGTAGCCCTCCTGATCGAGCCTGGCACGGATCTCGGTGACCAGATCGGCGGTCACGCGCCCACGCTCGGAGGGCGTGTCCAGGCGGATCCCCCACAGCCGATCGCCGAGCGCGTGGGCGACCCGAAGCGCCTCTTCGGCCTCGTCCTTGAACGTGTCGACGAGCACGATCCGCGCGACATCCGGCCCGAGGTGGCGGTCGAACGCGAGCGCCGCCTCCACCGTGTCGCCGAAGATCAGGACGAGCGAGTGCGGCATGGTGCCGGTCGGGGCCAGACCGGCGAGCCGGGCGCCGGCCGGTGTCGATGCGCCGACGCACCCGCCGACGATGGCGGCGTAATCGAGGACGTCGGTGATGTCGGGATGGACGTGGCGCGCCCCGAAGCTGATGACGGGCTCCGGTGCGGCGATATCGACGATCTCGCGGGCGGCCGTCGCCCAGCCGGTCGACTGCGCAAGCATCCCGAGGAGCGCGGTCTCATACAGCCCGAAGCGGCGGTAGCGAGCGCGGATCCGAAGGACCACCTCGCGTGGCGCGATGCGATCGCCGTCGGCGAGCGCTTCGACCTGCGTCTCGGACGGATCGCAATCGGCAAGGACGTGGCCGAGGAGGTTCTTCGCCTCATCGATGCCGCACAGCACCGCCTCACGGCGCGTGAACACCTCCATCGTGACGAGGGGATCGAGCCCCTCGGCGTCGAGGATGCTTTCGGCTCTGGCGAAGTAGACGTCGGCGGAGTCGCCGGACAGGATCTCGTGTGAGGGTCGGGCTCGCTGGATACCCATTCAGTCGGGCTCGGCTCCTGGTGCAGGCTCCATCGGTACGACCGGCTCCTCGGGTCGCGCTCCCTCCGGGTCCGGCGAGGCCGCGAGTGTAGACGATGCGCCCGCAGATGCGGCATCCGCGGCCGCCACCGCCCTCAGGTTCGGAGGCGTGTCGCCTGCATCCTCCTCCGTCGCCGTCGTCCGCGACGGAACCCGACGATCACGAGGGCGATGAAGAACAGCAGCGCGACGACGATGCTCGCGATGCTGAACGCGCGTCCCTGGCCCGATGGTTCGGCGTTGACCCATGACGCCGCGGCCTCATCGGCTGCCTCCGCAGAAGCGCCCAGATCACCGTTCGCGAACGAATCGCGTGCCGCCGCGAGGTCCGCGTCGGGCGTCTGGCCCATGAGCCCGAGCTGCATCATCGGGGTGGTCTCGGCCGGTCGCTTCGCAACGGCGGCCGAGTAATGGTCGATCGCCTGCAGCTCGGCGCCACCCTCCGCGATGGCGTCATCGAACCCGTCGTCGTCCTCGAACGCCTCACGCAGTGCAGCCGGGGGTTCGAGGCCGGCGGCGGACGCGGCCGCTTCGACCTTGGCCCGCAGCTCGAGGACGGAGGTCGCGGCGTCCATCAGCTCGGTGCCCTGGTCGAACCGCCAGGAACGCATCGCGTCGCGGATCGACAGCGGGACGTGCCAGTCGCCGACGGCCGTGACGAATGCCTTGTACTTCGCTCGCGCCGCGATGCGAGCGTCGAGTAGCGGGATGTCCGATGGCCGTGCGACCCATTTCCGCCACAGGTCGTCGTACGAGACACCGGTCCGCTCCTCGAGCAGGTCGAGCAATGTCCGCCAGTCGACCGGGCCGGCAACCACCTCTTCGCCGCCGGCCGTGGGCTGGTACGCGCTTGTGCGGTCCGCGGCGTCGGCCCAGATCTCGCTGAGGCCGCGATCCCCGGCCCGCTTGGCGATCTCGCGTGCGAGCACGAGCGCCGCGGCGTACGCGTAATCCTCCTGCGCGACCGGCAGGGTGCCGACGGCACCCCACGCGTTCAAGGGGATCCGCGACTTCTGCAGGGCCGGAGTCAGGCGGTCGGTCGTGACCTTGAGCTTGAGGTCGCCGGCGGCGAGGGCGGCGTAGTACGAGGCGAACGCCTCGTTCGACCAGCGATCCGCGAGCAGCGAGCCATTGAACCAGGTGTGTGCCGCCTCGTGGAGGACGACGAAGTCGTCGGCGTAGTACGCGATGGCCACCTCGCCGGCGGACGGGTCGAAGATCCCGGCGTACCCGCCGGTCGACCGGCTGACGGCCTCGCTCACGACCAGCGGCTTGTCATAGTCCGGCCATTCGAGACCGATCCGCTCGCTCAGTGCCGGCAACCCGGTCGTGAGCAGCCGGCGGATGCGCTGGCTCCATGTCACGTCGTCGGACCACGAGCGCACGGTGACCGCGACTTGGCGTCCGACCACCGTTGGCGTGATCGTCGTGTCGCGATATGCACCCGGCCGGTCGCCGACGAGGTAGGCGAAGAAGTCCAACGGGACGGACAGCGGGCCGGTGCGGAAGATCGTCCGTCCGTCGGGGAGGGTCGTCGGGGAGGCGATGTGCCCCGCCTCTACGGCGATGTCGTAGCCCTTGGGGAAGACCACCGTCACGGAGCTGCCGGGCGTGCCGTCGCTGGCGAAGGCCCAGACCGGGAACGACACGAGCGTGTCGCCGATGCGCAGGTCGCGCGTCGCCTTGCCGCCCGGATCGCGCAGGTCGAACGCGAGGCGGTAGCGCGCGGTCTTGCCGCTCGAGAGGTCCTGGGCGAGGTTCAACCGCAGGAGCGTGTACGACGAGGTCCGACGGGCCACGCTGACGGTGGGCCGACCGCGGCCCGCCCAGCTTGCGCTGTATCCGGTCGCTCCGGGCAGGACGGCCAGGAACGCGTGGTCGAAGAAGTAGCGCTTGGTCGTCGTGTCGTGGAGGCGGTTCGTCAGCGTCAGGTCGAGCGTGACGCGAACACGGTGTTGCGCCGGCTGGACGTCGTAACGGGCATCGGACACGATCGTGAGGTCGGGCGTCGCCGCGCGAACGTCACGGGGAGCGGTGCCCGGGAGGCCGCCCGCGAGCGCGCCGATCGCCACGAGCGATGCGAGGACAAGCCGGGCAAGACGCGAAGCGATCATGCGCCGGTCGTCGTGGCGTCGCCGGTCGCGTCGCCCTCCACGTCGTCGGCCGCTGCGTCGCCGGCCGCGCCGTCGCCGTCGACGTTCAATTCGCCGAGCCGGCTCTCATAGCGCGCGAGGAGGTCGGGGTTGCGCGGCGTCCGATCCGATTGGTCGGGGATCTTCCCGCCGAACCAGAGCCAGTCGGCGGAGTCATCGAGCAATCGGTCCGCGATCCCGGCGATCCGTGCCAGGGCGAGCCCGAGCTGGTCCTCGGTCGGCGGTGCGACGGCATCGGCGATCGGCAGCTCGATGGTCAGCAGCGGCCGCTCATCGTCGCTGACGGCGAACTTCGCGAACGGCAGCTCGTCGTTCCAGCGCAGCAACTTGCGATACGACTTGCGAAACATGTCGTTGATCGGCGGGGCGAACTGGGCCCAGCAGATGAGCGCGAGGGTCGGGTCGAGGATGATGGTCACCCGAAGGTCGAACCGGCGGCGACCGTCGAGCACGAGATCCCAGCTGGCGATCCCATCGCGCTCGCCCCGATCGACGGGCTCGAGTCCCAGGTCGGAGAGCCAGCGCTCGACGTCGGCCGGCCGCAGCGCGGGTGCGCCGGGATCGGCGGAAGGCATGGCCCGCGGAGTCTAGCCGATTCGGTCGATACGTCCCGGCGCGGCGTCAAGCTGCCGCGCCGTGATCAGCGAAGGCTCAGGACCTGCCCTGCGCGGCTGCCCCGGAAACGGGTCCGACGCCGACCGCACGTCCGTGGTCGTGCGCGTGACGCACGCCGGCCTTCATCTCGACCGACTCGCCGCTCTTGATCACCTTCTTGGTCCAGTCGGAGATCCGGACATCCTCCGCGACCTTCACGTTCCGGCCGAGCCGCGTCCCACGCGGGACGACGGCGCGCTTGCCGACGACGGTGATGCCGGTGTTCAGCCGGGTCGGCTCCTGGCGGTTCGGGCGGTCGTCGTAGGGTCCGTTCCCGACGATCGCGCCCTGACCGACGACGACCTCCTTGTCGAGGATCGCCCGATCCACGACGGCTCCAGAGCGGATGACCGAGTCGAACATGACGATCGAATCACGCACGACGGCGCCGACATCGACCCGCACACCGGGCGACAGCACGGAGTTCACGACCGTCCCGTTGATGATGCAGCCGTGGCTCACCAGGCTCCGGTGGACCTGCGCGGTCGGGCCGACCTTGGCCGGTGCCCGCTCCTCGGATCGCGTGTGGATCACCCATTCCGGGTCGTACAGGTCGAGCTCCGGCTCGTCCTCGAGGAGCGCCATGTTGGCCTCCCAGAACGACTGGATCGTGCCGACATCCTGCCAGTAGCCGGAGTAGCGATAGCCGAAGACACGGGCTCCCGCGTCGAGCATCTCGGGGATGATGTGTCGCCCGAAATCGACCCGGTCGTCCGACAGCCAGCGGCGCAGCGTCTTCTTCGAGAAGACGTAGACGCCCATCGACGCGAGGTCGCTCTTGGGCTGCTTGGGCTTCTCCTGCCATTCGGTGATGCGGTCGCTGTCGTCCATCGCGAGGATCCCCATCCGGGACGCCTCGGCGAGTGGCACTCGACGGACCGCGATCGTCACGTCGGCGCGGTGGCGCCGGTGGGCGGCGATGAACGGCTGGTAGTCCATCTTGTAGATGTGGTCACCGGCGAGGACGACGACCGTGTCCGAGGGGTCGTGCTCGACGACGTTCATGTTGCGGAGCACGGCATCGGCGGTCCCGCGATACCACTCGGCGACGCGGCCGCGTGACACGTACGGCTGGAGGAGCTTCACGCCGCCCTGGTTGCGGTCGAGGTCCCACGGTCGCCCCAGCCCGATGTGATCGTTGAGCGAGCGTGGGTTGTACTGGGTCAGGACGACGACGTCGTGGATATCCGAGTTGACGCAGTTCGACAGCGTGAAGTCGATGATCCGGTACTTGCCGCCGAACGGGACCGCAGGCTTCGCACGTTCCGCCGATAGGATCGACAGGCGCTCGCCCTCGCCGCCGGCAAGGATGATCGCCATCGTGCGCTTTGCGGCCACGGCCTGCCTCCCGGAGTCGCTCTGGGGGTCCTGCCTCTCGATGCTAGCACGCGGCCCGGCGGCGGCTCATCGCGCTCGACATCAACGATCGGTGAACGCTGCCGCGGGTGGTGCGGGCACGCGACACGTCCGCGCCGCTCGACGACCTAGATGAACAGCCTCGGGTTCACGAAGTCGTCGTTGAGCTCGACCATCCAGTGGAGATGGGCGCCGGTCGCGTGTCCCGTGCTCCCCTCGTACCCGATGACCTGGCCCTTCTTGACGCTCTGTCCGACGTCGACCGGTCGCTTCGGCTGCATGTGGGCGTACCAGGTCCGCAGGTTCCCGGCGTGGGCGATGATCACGATCCACGCAGGATCCGAGCCGTCGGCCCAGTTCCAACCCACGTAGACCACCTGGCCACCCGCGGCGGCCCGGATCGGCGCGCCGTACGGCCCGACGAGGTCGATCCCGTTGTGGAAATGCGCACAGCCGTGGCCGGGGGCGTAGTACTCGAACGTGCTGCAGCCGTATTCACCGCTGACCACGAAGCTGTCCATCGGCCAGCGCATCGATCCGTTGAACTTGCTCGGGATGTTGCCCTTGGCGACCTGCGCGCGGATAAGGCTGTCGATGTGCGATTGCAGCTTCTTCTGGTCCGCGGCGGCCCGGCGGATGATCGCGGCCGCGTTGCGCTTGTTTCGAGCCAGCGCGACGTAGCGGGCTCGCTGCTGGGCGAGCGTGCGGGCGACCTGGCGCTCGAGCACCCGCAGTTCCTGCTTCGTCTCCTGGAGAGCGCGCATGGCCTTGTCGAGGTCGCGCTTCTGGGCTGCCGTCTGCTGGCGCAACGCGTTCGTCCGGTCGCGCGTCTCGGCGACCGTCTGGTGGATCGCCTCGAGCGTCTCCTTGGCCTTGGCGATGCCGTCGGCCAGCGCCTTGTCCTGCTCGCCGACATCGATGTAGTAGCTCATCTCCGCCAGCAGATCCGTGAACGACCCGCCGGACAGGAACGTCTCGAGCGGCGACGTGCGATCGGTGTCGTATGCGCTGCGCACGCGGTCCGCGAGCTGCGCTCGCTTCTGGGCGAGCTCGAGGCGCTTCTCGTCTTCCTGCGCGGTCACCTGAGCCAGCTGTTGGTCCATGTCCGCGAGCTGTGCGACGAGGTCCGCGTAGTCCGCCTTGACCTGGTTGATCTTGGTCTGCATCCGCGAGATCTTCTTGCGGACCGCATCGAGGTCGGCACCGACCTTGGCGAGCTGGTTCTTCGTGTCCGCGATCTCGGCCGCGAGTCCCTGCTGCAGGTCGTTGATCGCGGAGATCTCCGCCTTCTGCTTGGCGACCCGCTCTTTGAGCGCCGCCTGCTTGGCCTTCGCATCGGAGAGTTCGTCGGCCGAGACGGTCGGGCTGGAGCTGGGCGCGCTGAGGAGCCCGGTCACGAGCGGGATCAGCAGGATGAGCGTCGGCACGTGTCGCCGGACACGTCGTCTCGGCCGGGGGCCCATCGGGTTCGACCAACCCGTGGCTCCAGGTGTGGCGGCCTCTGGTGAGAGCTGGCGATCCGCTCGGAACAGGCGGCGGATCACGAAGGCGACGTCATCGTGGCGAGTAGGCTCCGTAGGTCGATGCTGTCGTAACGGGGGGCACAGCACCGGGCGACGGTCACACCCGCCGGACGGGTCGCCGTCCTCGACTGGACACGGCCGCAGGACGACGCCGGGATCCGGCTCCCCGGGATGATACCCCGTCGGGTCCAGCGTTTCGGTCGAGAGTCTAGTTGTGAAGGGCTCGGACGCTGGATGGGCTGATGGTCATAGGGGGTACCGGGTCCTCAGACCCTGATCAGCACCGCCCACAACGCCCCGATGATCAGGAACGGCCCGAACGGGACGAAGCTCCGTCGCCCGATCCGCCGCGTGACGAGTAACACGAGCAACACGACACCGGCCACGATCAGCCCGAACAACGTCGCGCTGAGCGCGAGCTCGCCGCCAAGCATCAGGCCCATCCCGGCGAGGAACTTCACGTCGCCCATCCCGAACGCGCCGGCCCCGAATGGGATCGACGGCAGGTAGAGCACGGCAGGGATCAGGATCGCCGCGACCACCGCGATGAGCACCGCCCCATCGACCAGCGGGTTCCGACCCGACACCGCATAGAGCAGCGCGAGCGGGATGACCGGCAGCGTGGTTTCGTCGGCTAGGACACGCTGATCGAGGTCGGTCGCGAGCCCGACGATCAACGTCACGAACCACGCACCGAACGCGACGAGCGCGAGCGTATCGCCCGCGAAGCGGAGCGGGAGCAGGCCGAACGCCAAGGCCCCTCCGAGCGCGCAGACCAGCGTCCGCCAGTCGATCGGCCGTCCCGGCGGATGCTCCTCGTCGTGCTCGGGCCAGCGTGTCGCGAAGCGGTCGGCACCGACGCCGAGCGCCGCCCCGGCGATCGCCAGGACGACGGCGAGGGGCTCGTTCGTCAGGCGGCTCCGGCCAGCGCCAGCTCGACGAGCGTGGCGTGGGACACGCCGGTCGCCCCGCGAGCTCCGAACGGAAGCGGCTTGCGGTAGTAGCCCGTCCCGGCGATATCGAGATGCACCCACGGCACCTCGGCGAACTCACGCAGGAACAGCGCGCTCTTGATAAGGCCGCCCTCGGCGGAGCCCGCGTTCTGGAAGTCGCTGTACCAGCTCTCCATGTCCTGGACGTAGTCCTCGATGAGCGGCAGTTGCCAGAACCGCTCCCCTGCCCGCGCTGCGGCGGCGGCGACCTGGTCGTACCAGTCCTGCGGCCGGCCGAATGCGCCGGTCATGAGGTGCCCGAAGGCGCGGGCCACTGCACCGGTCAGCGTCGCGACGTCGACGATATGGGTCGCCCCGAGGCGCTCGGCATAGACCATCGCGTCGCCGAGGATCAACCGGCCCTCGGCGTCGGTGTTGGTGATGTCGACCTTCTTGCCGTTCAACGCGGTCACGATGTCGCCCGGGCGGGTCGAATGCGGGCCGGGCATGTTCTCGACCGCCGGCGCGACCGCCAGCAGCGGTGTGCCCGGGGCCAGCCGCGCGACAGTCTCGATGGCCGCGATCACCGTGCACGCGCCGGCCTTGTCCATCTTCATCTCTTCCATCCGGTCGGATGGCTTGATGCTGATGCCGCCGGAGTCGAAGCAGACGCCCTTGCCGACGATGGCGAGGTGGCGGTCGAGCTTGTCGCGCTGCCCCTCCTCGCCCGAGCGCATCAGGATCATCCGCGGCGGGTTGTCCGACCCCCGGCCGACGGCCATGAACATGCCCATGCCGAGCTCGGTGGCGCGCTTCTCATCGATGACGTCGAACCACAGGCCGTTGCGCTCGGCGATGGCGCGCGCTTCCTCGGCGAGCTTCTCCGGATACATCTCGTTCGCGGCGCGGTTCCCGAGCGTCCGCGCAGTGTTTGCGCCCTCACCCATGATCACGCCACGTTCGCCGGCTGCCTGGATCGCCGCCTTGTCACCGCCCGGCGCGACGAGGATCAGCTCATCGAGCTGTGGCGGCCGGGACTCGATCTCGGGGCGATACAGCGCCTTGGGGTCGTACGAACCCTCGACGACGCCGCGCGCAACGAGCTCCGCGGCCGTGGCGGCATCCCCATCGAAGCCGGAGGCGCCGACGAACGGCGACAGCCAGACCGCCATCGAGTGGACGACGCGTCCGGCGAGCCGCCGCTCGGCGGTCGCGGCGACATGGACCGTGGTCTCGCGATCGATCTCCTCGGGCGCGCCGGCCGAGACCGTGACGAGCCAGCGCGCCGGCAGGTGGCCACCGCGGGTCATGGCCGTCGTCCAGCGCCGGGTGCGCAGCTCGCGGACCTCGGCGAGTGCGCGGAGCTCGCCGCCGGAACGGCGGTCGAGCTCATCGACCTCGCCCTCGAACGACGGCTCGCCGACGAATGGGATGACCAGGACGTCGGCCGCGACGTCCCATGGTTGATCGGTGACGACACGAAGCTGCACGGTGGTCGTGATCCTCCCGGGGATGCGCGGTCCGCCTGCGGTCCCCCGATCGCGGCGGCTCGTGGTAGTGGCCGCAGTGTACCTGTCGGTCCGGTCGCCCGACGGTCGACCGGATAGGTCGAAAATCGGGCCAACCATCCGCTCCCAGGACCCATCACTGGTCACATGAGCCGCTCGATGCAGGGACGCGCACAGCACAGCGGGACGATGCGCTGATGGAACCGACCGCGACCGCGGTGTCGGGCGGTGTCGTGGCGCTGCGTCTCGATCTGGTCGATCGAGCCGCGCGCGGCGATGTCGAGGCGTTCGAGCAACTCGTGCTCGCGGGGAGCGACCGCACGTTCCGCATCGCCCGGGCGATCCTCGGCAACGACGCGGACGCCCGGGACGCCGTCCAGGAGGTCTACGTGTCGGCTTGGCGCGAGCTGCCGCGTCTGCGTGATCACCAGCGTTTCGACGCCTGGCTGCGACGCATCACGGTGAATGCCTGTCGGGCCGGTCTTCGCGATCGACGGCGCGTCCGGGAGATCAGCCTCGATGTTCGAGAGATCGATCGCGCGGACCCCGACAAGGACCTGCAGCAGCACTTCGGGGACACCGAGGCGCTGTCGAGGGCATTCGATCGCCTCGACGCCGCCAAACGCACGATCCTCGTCCTGCACTACCTGGAGGGCGAGTCGGTCGCCTCGATCGCGGCGTCGCTCCAGATCGCCCCAGGGACGGTCAAGTGGCGCCTGTCGGAGGCGCGCGCCGCCCTGTCCCGAGCCCTTACGGCCGAAGGTGCGCCCCGATGAGCGAGCAGATGCCGATCCAGCTGAGCGACGAGTCCATCGAGCGGATGCTCCGCGATCGCGCAGGCGGCGGCGCTCCAGAGGGCCTGACGGCGGCGATCGTTCGTGCGGTCGGCGATACGCGCCAGCGACGGCGTTCCTGGCTCGGGATGCTGGGTCTGCGAGAAGGATCGCGTTACCGGCTCGTGCTCGTCGCCGGACTGCTCGCACTCCTGCTCATCGCCGCCGCCATCGCGCTGGTTGGTTCGAGGCTCCAGGCTGATCGGAGGGTCGCACCACCTCCGCCTTCGCCATCGAACGCGTCGGTCGCGACACACGCGCCGAGTCCGTCGCCGACGCCGGCGTCGTCGCCCTCGGCCGAACCGACAGCGTCGCCCGAGCCGACGACATCACCGACGGGCCTGTCGGGCACCTGTTCGTCGACGCCGCCGGCCGACACGCCACGAGTCACCGTGGTCGACCTGCCAGCGGATGCCTATCAGGGGGTCTCGTTCGCGGGTTGTGCCACCTGGGTGACCAACAACGCGAACGGGCGTGGGATCCACAAGGTCGACCTGGCGTCGAACACGGTCGTCCGGACCGTCATGAAGGGACCGATCGAGTCCCCGATCGTCGCCCTGCGGTCTGACACGGACGAGCTCTGGGTCCTCGACATGGGTCAGCGCGTCCGACTCGAGCGGATCGACCCGGCCACAGGCAAGCCAGATCGATCGGTCGACGCGCCGCCAGGCTCCCTTGACGGCGGCATGTGGATCCTCGGCGGACAGGCCTGGGTCGGCCCGCACCGCTATTCGCGCGGTCGCAACACCGTGCGGGTGGTCGACCTCGAGACGGGCGCGACCACCGCCACGATCGAGGATGTGGCCCCGATCGACATGTGGCGCGACGGGTCGACGGTCTGGGCGCTCGCGCGCAAGCGTGGCGCCCCGAGAAGCGGCACGGGCGCCGACGACCTTGACCTCGTCCGGTTCGATCCGAGGACCTTCGCGGTCACCCGGCTCCCACTGTCGTCCGTCATGACGGACCAACGCTTCCGAGCGGCCTCCGTGGCGGGAAGCATCTACCTGGGTGCACCCGGGGAGGTCCGCCAGATCTCGTCGGAAACGGGCGAGGTCGTCCGTCGGATCCCCGTCGCCCACGCGGATCTGGGCGTCATGCTGGTGTCGACCGAGAGCCGCCTTTGGGCACTCCCGATCGAGGGGACCGCCGTCAGCCACGGATCGGACAATCGCAGTCGCCAGCTCCTCGAGATCGACCCTGCAACGGGCGACATCATGCGGCGGGTCCCGCTCCTGCAGCGAAGCCCGATGGATCTTGTGTACGGGTACGGCAGCCTCTGGATCCTCGCCCCGGACGACGACTATCTGCGGACCTTCGGCACGCATCTCATCCGCGTCGAGTTGCCGTCAGGCGGGTG
>Ga0207708_10002023_pt1 | contig 14946 bp, 7 predicted proteins | sample KBSK5101metaG_FD_184340 | JGI IMG/M metagenome (GOLD analysis project Ga0207708, IMG submission 184340) | Corn, switchgrass and miscanthus rhizosphere microbial communities from Kellogg Biological Station, Michigan, USA - KBS K5-10-1 metaG... | ecosystem: Host-associated > Plants > Roots >...
GTCGTAGCCCTGTTGCGTGGCCAGCGTTTCGAAGCTGTGCACCAGCTCCGGGAAGAACGGGTTGGTGATGTCGGAGACGATCAGGCCGAGCAGGCGGCTGCGCCCGGACACGAGCGCGCGGGCGTGGCTGTTGGGGTAGTAGTTGAGCGCCGCGGCGGCGCGCCACACCTTTCGCGCGGTCTCGGGCCGCACCGCGCCGCTCTGGTTCAGCGTCCGCGAGACGGTGGCGGTCGAGACGTTGGCGCGCCGGGCGATCTCGCCGATGTTCAGCTGCCGGCCTCCATCTTCTTCCACTTGGTGGCGTAGTCGTCGACGTTGTCCTTGGTCACCACGTCCACGCCCGAGTCGATGATCTGCTGCGACGGCATCTTGCCGGCCTTGATGTCGTAGAGCAGCTTCACCGACTCGCTGCCCCAGCCGAAGTACTTCTGGCCGAGCAGCACCGTCACCTTGCCTTCGCGCAGCAGATCCAGCGCCGGCTGGATCGTGTCGAAGGAGATGACCTTGGTCTTGGACGCATCGATCGACGCCGTGGCGTTGCGCGTGAAGACCGGCCAGCCGCCGACCGACACCCATGCGCCGAGATCCGGATACCGCTTGGTGCCCGTGGCGATCAGCTCCGCGCAGCGGACGACGTCTTCCTTGATGTCGAAGACCTCGACGATCTGGATGCCGGGCGCCTTGGCCAGCGCTTCTCTCACGCCGTCGAGCCGGCGCTGCAGGTTGGTGGCGCCGACGCTGGTGATGATCGCGACCTTCCCCTTGCCGTCGAGCAGGCGGATCGTCTCTTCGCCCATGATCTTGCCCGAGGCGAAGTCGTCGACGCCGTAGAAGGCGTAGCGCTTCGACTTCGGCGCGTCGGAATCCCACGTCACGACGGGGATGCCGGCGTCGATCGCCTTGTTGATGGTGTCGGTCAGGAAGTCGCCGTTGAGCGCCGAGATGGCGATGCCGTCCACGCGCTGCGTGATCGCCGACTCGAGGATCTCTTTCTGCTTCAGCTGATCGGCGTCGGCCGGGGCGTTCCAGAGGATGTCGACGTTGCCGTATTCCTTCGCCTGCCGCTCGGCGCCGAGCTTGGCGTAGTTGAAGACGGGAATGCTGAGCGCCTTGGGGATCACGGCGAACCGCAGCCGCTGGCCCTTCGCCGGCGCGCCGGTCGACGAGGCCTGTTCTTTCGATCCGCCGCATCCCGCGATCGCCAGCATCGCCGCCAGCGCCACACCAACAAACTTATGCATCACTCCTCCACAGGGGCTGACCATCAGCCTCTTTTCTTCAACAGCAGCTGGTCCACGACGACAATCACGATGACCACCAGGCCGACGATGAGGCGATCGTAGAACGTCGCGCCCGGAATCTGCGGCAGCGCGTTGCGCAGCACGCCGAAGATCAGCGTGCCCAGCACCGCGCCGATCACCGAGCCGCGGCCTCCCGCCAGGCTGGCGCCGCCGACGACCGCAGAGGCAATGATATCCAGCTCATAGCCGGTTGCCAGGTCGGCCTTGCCCTGTCCCTGCACGAGCACCAGCACCACGCCCGACACCGCCGCCAGCACGCCGGAGATCACGTAGACCGACGTCTTGATGCGGTTCACCGCGATGCCCGAGAACAGCGCCGCGGTCTCGTTGCCCCCGACCGAGAAGACCGCCCGTCCCCACTGGAAGGTCGTCATCAGGAACTGGAAGACCAGCGCCAGGAGGATCATGATGATCGGCGCCACCCAGTCGGCGGGCAGGCCGAACGGGCGCCAGCCGCCGAGCAGCTGGCTCGAGACGTCGAAGTAGCGCCCCTCGGTGATGATGAAGGCGAGCCCGCGCGTGATCCCCATGACGCCAAGCGTGGCGATGAAGGGGGGCAGCTTCACGACCACGACCAGCACCGAGGTCACGAGCCCCGACACCAGGCCGACCAGCACGCCCGTCGTCATCGACGTCCCCAGCCCCCAGCCGCGCTCGACGAACAGCTGCGACGCGACCACGCCCGACAGCGCCATCACCGCGCCGGGCGCCAGATCGATCCCCCCGGAGATGATCACGATCGCCGCGCCGACGGCCGCGATCCCGTAGATCGCCGAGTACTTGAAGATGAGGACGAAGTTCGGCGCGTTGAAGAACGGATGCGAGCGGCTGCCGTCAGGCCAGAGATACCAGGTGAAGAACAGGATCTCGAGGGCGAGAATGACGACGGTGCTGAACTCGCGGACCTCCCAGATTTTCTTCAGGTTCACGCAGCGGTCCCTTCATGGGTCGCGAGGTGCATCACGGCCTCTTCGGTCGCCTCGGCGCCGGCGAGCTGTCCCTGGATCCGCCCTTCGCGCATGACGATGATGCGATCGGCGAGCGCGAGGACTTCCGGCAGATCGCTCGACGCGACGAGGCAGCCGCACCCGCGCGACGCTTCCCGGCGGATGATCTCGTGGATCTCGAACTTGGCGCCGACGTCCACGCCCTTGGTCGGCTCGTCGAGCAGCAGGATCTTCGGCGACGTGGCGAGCCACTTGGCGACGACCACCTTCTGCTGGTTGCCGCCGCTGAGCGCATCGGGCGGCACTTCGACGCCAGCCGCCTTGATGCGCCAGGTGTTGACGAGATCCTGCGCTTCGCGCCGTTCCGCGCCGGTGCGGACCAGGAGATCCCCCTTGATGGTGCGATCGGGGAGGACGAGGTTGTGGCGGATGGTCAGGTTGAAGAGCAGTCCCTGGCGCTGACGCTCTTCGGGGACGAGCGCGACGCCGGCGCGTGCGGCCGCGCGCGGCGAGCCGGGATCGATCGGCTGCCCGGCCACCCGGACACGGCCGGCCTCGGCACGATAGAGCCCGAAGATCGTTTCCAGCAGCTCCGATCGTCCCGAGCCGACGAGGCCGAACAAACCGACGATCTCGCCGGGATTCACAGTGAGCGACACGTTCAGGAAGCAGGGACGGCGCCCCAGGCCGTCCACGGCGAGCGCGGGCGGCGTGCCGGGCGGGAGCGCGCTCCTGGCCACGATCGCGCGCGGCGGCAGCTCGCGGCCGACCATCGCGCGGACGATGTGGTCGGGCGTGACCGAGCGGCGCTCCGCGGTCTCGACGAAGCGTCCGTCGCGCAGCACCGTGATGCGATCGCACAGCCGGAAGACTTCAGGCAGGCGATGCGAGACGTAGAGCAGCGTGACGCCGCGTGCCTTCAACTTTTCGAGCACCGAGAAGAGATGATCCGTCTCCGCATCGGTGAGCGCCGTGGTCGGCTCGTCGAGCACGAGAATGCTGCACTCGAAGGCCAGCGCGCGCGCGACCTGCAGCAGCTGGCGGTAGGCCGCCGACAGCGATTGCGCCGTCGCATCGGGAGAGATCGGCAGGTGCAGCTCGTCGAGCAGCACGCGCGTCCGCTCGCGCATCTCGGCGTGGCGCAGCCGTCCGCCGCGCGTCAGCTCGCGGCCGGCGAAGATGTTGCCCGTGACCGTGAGGTTCTCGAAGCAGAGCATCTCCTGGTAGACCATGCCGATGCCGCGCTCGAGCGCTTCACGCGGGCTGCCGAGCTGCAGCCGCTCGCCGCGCCAGTCCACGCTGCCGGAATCGGGCTGCAGGATCCCGGCGAGAATCTTCAGCAGCGTCGACTTGCCGGCGCCATTTTCCCCCATGAGCCCGTGCGCTTCACCCTCGCGCACCCCGAACGAGACGCCGGCCAGCGCCTTGACGGCGCCGAACGACTTGCGGACCTCTGTGAACTGGAGACCGGTTGCGGTGGACACGCGGGGGAGAATTCTACGTCATCAATCGCCGCGGTGGTAATCGCCTAATCTGTGTTTGTCTGTGTTTGTCCGTGGCTTACAATGCCGCGCATGATCAACTTCGTGCGCTGCCTGGCAGTGGCGCTCGCCGGCACCGTCGTGCTGGGGGCCTCCGTGACCAAGACGACCACCAGTTCCAAGTTCCAGGGCACGCCCGTCGATGAGGTGACGCTGAAGAACAGCCACGGCGTCGAGCTGCACGCGATCAGCTACGGCGGCATCATCACGTCGCTGAAGGTTCCCGATCGCGCCGGCAAGCCCGGCGACGTCGTCCTCGGCTTCGACAAGCCCGAGAGCTACTGGGCCGATCCGCCGCCGCCGTTCTTCGGCGCGATCGTCGGCCGCTACGGCAACCGCATCGGCAAGGGGAAGTTCACGCTCGACGGCAAGCCCTACTCGCTCGCCACCAACAACGGCGTCAACCACCTCCACGGCGGCAACAAGGGCTTCGACAAGGTGCTGTGGACGATCACCACGAAGGACGCGCCCGAAGGATCGCAGGCGATCTTCAGCCGCACCAGCAAGGACGGGGAAGAAGGGTATCCCGGCAACCTGCAGGTGCGCGTCACCTACACGCTGACCGAGAAGAACGAGCTGATCGTCGATTACCACGCGACGACCGACAAGGCCACGCCCGTCAACCTGACCCAGCACAGCTACTTCAACCTGGCAGGTGAAGGCACTGGCGACATCCTCGGGCACCAGCTCACCATCGACGCGGATCGCTACACGCCGGTAGATGACACGCTGATCCCGACCGGCGAGCTCGCGCCGGTGCAGGGGACGCCGTTCGACTTCCGCCAGCCGACCGCGATCGGCGCGCGCATCGACCAGGACAATCCGCAGCTGAAGAACGGCAAGGGCTACGACCACAACTGGGTGCTGACCCGGAAGGGCACCGGCCTGCAGCACGCCGCGCGCCTCACCGATCCGAAGAGCGGCCGGACGATGGACGTCGCGACCACCGAGCCGGGCCTGCAGTTCTACTCAGGCAACTTCCTCGACGGCACGATCAAGGGCAAGGCAGGCCACGTCTACGCGCATCGGAGCGGCCTGTGCCTCGAGACGCAGCACTTCCCGGACTCGCCGAACAAGCCGAACTTCCCGTCCACGATTCTTCAGCCGGGTAAGGCCTACGAATCGCGGACGGTGTTCACGTTCAGCGTGAAATAACCGTGGCTTCCGGCTTTAGCCGGAAGTCTTCTTCCGCCTGAAGGCGGAAGTCACGGGATCGCCGCAATCAGAAACCAATCAGCAGCCTTAGCTGGATGTTCCGCGGACCGCCCGTCGTCGTGGTGGTCTGCCCGAACGTCGTCGAGTTGATGCTGACGCCGAACCCGGCGTCGTTGCTCGCGCCGCCAACCAGGAAGTTGTTCGTGTTGAACAGGTCGAGGAACAGCGCTTCGAAGTTGACGTAGACGCGACCGGGCGCCGCGAAGCGCTTGGCGATGCCGAGATCCACGTTCCAGAAGCCCGGGCCGTAGAGGAAGATCCGCTGCCCGAGCACACCCGGCGTGGTCGGCGAGACCAGGTACTGCGGATTCGCCCGTCCGTCCGTGCCGATCACTTTCGGATCGAAGAACAGCTTCGTGCCGTTCGGCCCGGGGAAGACGCCCACCAGCTTCTGCAGATCGTCGGCGCTGACGCCCGGCGCCAGCTCGACGCCGTTCTCGAAGTTGTTGAACGTGTTGCGTCCGCTCGACAGGAAGAACGGCCGGCCCGACTGGATGCGCACGATGCCGGACAGCGTCCAGCCGCCGAGCACCTGGTCGACAACGCCGTTGTTGATCGCGAAGTGCCGATCGTGGCCGAACGGCAGATCGTAGGTCCAGTAGGTCTGGAACGCGTGGCGCAGGTCGAAGATGTGCGGCACGTCGTTCAGCTTGTCGTCGCGGTTGCTGAACAGCGTCACCGCGGCCGCCGGCGAGTCCGAGTAGCGGTTCGACCGCGCGTGGCTGTAGGTGTAGTTGGCCGTCATCGTCAGCGTGCGGCCGTAGCGCTGCCGGAACTGCAGCTGCATCCCGTTGTACTTCGACCAGCCGTCGTCGTTGAGCAGCGTGATGGCGCGCCCCGCGGCGAAGGGGTTCGCCTGGAAGAAGTTGATCGGATAGGGGCCGGCGGCGTTGTAGCCGAGACCAGAGCACGGCGACAAGGCGTTCCCAGCCATCCGGCACATGTAGATGCTGTTGGCCGCGAGCTGCTGCGCCAGCCCTCCTGCCTGTCCCTGCTGGAGCAGCGTGATGAAGGCGCCGTTGGTGTAGCCGCTCGACGCCGGCAGCGCCGGCTGCCCGCCGCGGGCGCCGAACGCCGCGTCGAAGATCGGCAGCGCGTTCTGTCCGGGCAGGTTGTTGTTGGCGAAGCTGTTGTTGATCCCGTTGGCGGCGTTGATCGCGAGGTTCTGCTGCGCCCGCTTGAACTCGTCGGCGAAGCCGTTCTCGATCACGTTGATCTCGTTGATGTCGTACTCGCGCCAGACGTGGAAGCCGTGGTTGCCGACGTAGCGCGCCTCGAGGGCGCTGCCCGGCCACAGCTCGCGCTGCAGCCCGATGTTCCAGTTGAGCACCGATGGCGTGCGGATGTCCGCGTTGGCGCCGGCGAAGCCGCGCGTGAAGGTGAAGAGCGACTCAGGCAGCGGGAACGCGAACGTCGACGGGAACGTCGAGAGCGCCGGAATCGGCGAGCTGAGCAGCAGCCCTCCGGGCGGGAAGCCGGGCTGCCCGGGGTTCAGCGTGATCGACTGGCTCAGTCCGGGATTGCCGCCGGCGACCGTCTGGAAGGCGATCAGCCCCTCGTCGTAGTAGTTCAGGCCCACGCTGCCGCGCACGACGGACTTGCCGTCGCCGAGGAGCCGCCCGAGCCATCCACTGCTCTGCGACGGGTTCCACGCGAACCCGGCGTTCGGCGCCGGGTTCACATAGTCCCCCTTGTACGGCTTGGGCTGCAGCTCGATCTGCGGATCGGCGACGCCGGTCAGCACGCCCGGCTGGAAGAGCGCCGACGACGGACCGTAGAGATTCGCCAGCGTCGGGCTCGTGTAGATGCCGTTGGTGTTCTGCGCGGGGCCGGTGAACTCCCAGCGGAGCCCGTAGTTGAGCGTGAAGCGCGTGTTCAGCCGCCACTGATCCTGGACGAAGAGGCCGCCGACGTTCTGCGCCTCGCGCCGGATGACCGGGCCGGCGAAGTACTCGTGCGAGTTCTCGTCGACGTTGTTGGTGCCGCTGATGCCGCTCAACCGTCCCGTCAGCAGCGAGTAGAGCGACAGCGCCGTCGGCAGGTCCGCGGCGCGCACGCCGGGGATCGTCGTCGCCGTGAAGACCGACGAGGCCGGATCGCCGGCGGCGACGCCGAGATTGAACGACGGTCCTGCCGCCGAGTTGCCGCCAATCTGTTCCCACATCGTCGTGCGGCGGAACGAGCCGCCCATCGTGTAGGTGTGCTTGTCGCGCAGCAGCGTGACCGTGTCGACGACGTTGAAGACGGGATTGTTGCGCGGCTGCGGCATCACGTCGCCGGTCGGAAAGACGGTCGTCAGTCCGAGCGGGAACGGGACGCGGCGGAATCCGCCGTAGAGATCCAGCGTGTTGCCCGGGTTGAATTCCTCGTGGTTGCTCTGGAACCCGAAGCTGAACTGGTTGAACAGGTTGTTGCGCGGCGTCCAGTCGGCGCCGGTCGAGAGGATGTAGTAGTTGGACGCGAAGCCGCCGTTGACGTCCTGCAGCGTGGGGAACTGCGGGTTGCGCGTGAAGTCGCGCCACTGCAGGTTCAGGATGCCGCGTATGGCGAGCTTCGAGGTCGCCTGCCAGTCGACGCGTCCCGTCGGGTAGACGTTGCGGTTGTTGGTCGGGATGACGAACGCGAGATTGTTGCGGATCAGATCGTTGGTCGCGAGGTTCCCCTGGCTCAACGTCGGATTCATCGTCGCGAACTGCGACGCGATGAAGGGATCGATCGCCGTCGGCAGGCTGTTCGCGCGCGCGATGTCGAGCAGGTTCACCGTCCGTGTCGATCCGTCGGTCGCCGTGTAACGGAAGACGCCCTGCTGCGCTTCCTGCGTCAGTACCGTGCGGTTCTGCGTGCTCGTGCCTGGCGCCACGACCTGTTCGAAATTCGCGAAGTAGAACAGCTTGCCGCGCTTGAGCGGACCGCCGACGTTCGCGCCGTACTCGTTCTGGCGGAGGACCGGCTTGGGCAGTCCGCGCACGCTGTTCGACCAGGTGTTGGCGTTGAGCGCGTCGTTGCTGAACTGATCGAACACCTGCCAGTGCAGGTCGTTGGTGCCGCGCTTGGTGACGAACTGCACCTGGACGGCCCCTTCCGCGCCGGCGTCAGCGGTGAGTCCCGACGTCGACACGGTGACTTCCTCGATCGCGCCGAGGCGGACGGGCGCGAAGGTGAAGAAGCTGGTGCCGCCGCTGCGGAACCGCTGCGAGTTGTTGTTGATGCCGTCGAGCGTGAGGTTGATCGCGCCGCCAGGCAGGCCGTTGAAGGTGCTGAAGCGGCCGGTCGAACTGGTGGCGGTGCCGGGCGTCAGCAGCGCGAAGTTGAGGATGTTGCGGCCGCTCAGCGGCAGCTTGGCAATCTCGCTGTTGCGCACGGTCGTCGAGACCGTACTCGACGTCGTTTCGATCACCGGCGCCCGTCCTTCGACCTGCACCTTCTCCTGCACCCCGGCCACCTCGAAACCGACCGAGACGTTGGCGGTGCGCCCGGTCTCGACGACGATCCCTTCGACGTTGACCGGCTGGAAGCCCTGCGACACCGCGGTGAGGCGATACTTGCCTGGCTGCAGGTTGGGAAAGGTGAAGCCGCCGTCCTTGTCGGTGCGTCCGTTCAGCACGAGGCCGGTGCCGGTGTCCTGCAGCACGAGATCGCTGTTCGGGACCACGGCGCCGGACGCATCGCGGACCGTGCCGACGACCTGTCCCGTGGTTCTGACCTGGGCGTGGAGCGGGAGAGTGGCGGCCACAAGGTAAACGTTTACAATGGCGGCCGTGACGAGGCTGGCGCGCACGCGAAACAGCATGGGGGGACCTCCTCCGATCGCCTCGTTATGCCGCATCATGAACACAAAGACAAGAGCCTTCTGCATCGCGCTCGCGATCGCGACGTGCCTGACATCGGCGCGTCTTCCGCTTCGCGCCGTCGAACCATCCGCCGCCTCGGCCATTACGGCTGAGTCGCTGAAGGCGCTGACCTGGCGGTCCATCGGCCCCGCCATGTTCGCGGGCCGCGTCGTCGACGTGGCCGGCATTCCCGGACGACCCGAGATCCTTTACGTAGGCGCCGCCTCGTCGGGTCTCTACAAATCCACGAATGGTGGGACGACTTTCGAGTCGGTGTTCAACGACGGCGGCACGCTGTCGATCGGCGCCATCGCCGTACAGCCCGACAATCCCGATGTCGTCTACGTCGGCACCGGCGAAGGCTTCGTCCGCAACTCGATCTCGTTCGGCGACGGCATCTACAAGACGGCCGATGGCGGCCGCACCTGGAAGAACCTCGGACTCCGCCAGTCGGAGCGCTTCTCGCGCATCGTCATTCACCCGTCGAACCCGCAGATCGTCCTTGCCGCCGCGATGGGGCATGCGTTCGGACGAAATACCGAGCGCGGCGTCTTCCGATCCAGCGACGCCGGCGCGACGTGGACGCGCACGCTGTACGTCGACGACACCACCGGTGCGAGCGACGTCGCGATCGATCCCGGCAATCCCGACATCGTCTATGCCGGCATGTACGACTACCAGCGGCAGCCGTGGCATTTCAGGAGCGGCGGCCCGGGCAGCGGCCTCTACCAGTCGAAGGACGGCGGCGTCACCTGGACGAAGCTGACCGACGCCGCGCTGAAGAACGGTCTGCCGGGCGGAAAGGTGCTGGGCCGGATCGGCGTCGCGATCAGCCGCAGCAATCCCTCGACCGTCTACGCGCTGATCGAGTCGCAGGACGGCGTGCTGTGGCGCTCGAGCGATCGCGGCGCGACGTGGACGATGATCAACAGCGAGCGCCGCATCAACAACCGGCCGTTCTATTACACGCAGATCCGCGTCGATCCGAAGGATCCCGAGCGCCTCTACACGATGTCGGGCTCGTTCAACGTCTCCAGCGACGGCGGCCGCAGCTTCACGAGCGTGCCCGGCGCGAGCATGTTCGGCGATCACCACGCGCTGTGGATCGATCCGGCCAACCCGAACCGGATGCTCTCCGGCACCGACGGCGGCTTCTTCATCTCCAACGACCGCGCGCAGAAGTGGGACTTCGTCAACAACATGCCGATGGCGCAGGCCTATCACGTCGGCGTCGACATGGCGGAGCCGTATCACGTCATGGGCGGCTTCCAGGATCACGAGATCTGGTGGGGCCCGAGCGAGAAGTGGAACCAGGCCGGCGTGCGCGAAGGGGACTGGACGCGGCTGCGCTACATGGCCGACGGCATGCACGCGCTCGCCGACCCGCGCGATCCCGACATCATCTATTACAACGGCCACTTCGGCGACATCACGCGCCTCGACCTGCGCAACCGCGAGGAGCGCTACATCCAGCCGTACCCGCCAGGCCCGGCCAACGGCGGCGCCGATCTCGAGCAATACCGCTTCAACTGGAACTCGCCGGTGCACATGTCGCCGACCCATCCCGACGTCGTCTACTACGGCGGCAGCGTGCTGTTCCGGACGAAGGACGGCGGCACGACGTGGGACATCATCAGCCCCGATCTCAGCACCAACGACAAGTCGAAGCAGCGGTCGAGCGGCGGGCCGATCTCGATCGACAACACCCGCGCCGAGTACCACTGCACGATCATCTCGATCGCCGAGAGCCCGAAGGACTCCAGCGTGATCTGGGCGGGGACCGACGACGGCAACCTGCAGATCACGAGGGACGGCGGCAAGACGTGGACCAACGTCGCGCCGAACATCACCGGCGCGCCGAAGTTCGCGTGGTTCTCGTCGATCTCGGCATCGAGCGCGGACGCCGGGACCGCCTACGTTACGGTGGACCAGCATCGTCTCGACGACTTCGGATCCTACGTCTTCGCGACACGCGACTACGGAAAGACCTGGCAGCGGATTTCGAATGGGCTGACCGGCTACGCCCACAAGGTGCTCGAGGATCCGCGCGAACCGTCGCTGCTGTATGCGGGCACGGAGCTCGGCGTCTTCACCTCGTTCGACCGCGGCGCGACCTGGACGGACCTGCGGCTCGGGCTGCCGCGGCTGGCCGTCGTCGACATGGTCGTGCATCCGCGCGACAACGACCTGGTCATCGCCACGCACGCCCGCGGGTTCTTCATCCTCGACGACGTGACGCCGCTGCAGGAGCTGACGCGTGCGGCGGCGCGTGGCCCGATCACGGCGCCGCTCATGTTCCCGCCGATGCGCGCGACACGCTACACGCAGGCAAGCGACACGAGCACGCTGGGCAATCGCGTCTGGACCGCGAGGAACCGGCCGTACGGCGCGATCGTGTCGTACTACCTGCCGTCGCCCGGGCAGCGTGTGCAGGTGGCCATCGTCGATCAGTCCGGCCGCACTGTGAACACCTTCAACGCGCCCGGCTCTGCCGGGCTGAACCGCGTCGTCTGGAATCTGAGCGAGGCCTCCTCATGCGGACCGGCGCCGTCCGGCGGGCGCCGCGGCGGGCGCGGGCGCGGCGGCAGCGGCGGTACCTGGGTGCGCGCCGTGCCGGGCACGTATTCGGTGCGCCTGTCGATCGACGACCGCACGGAGACGCAGCCGGTCACGGTGCGCATGGATCCGCGGATCACCGTCAGCGACGGCGACATGCGCGAGTGGCACGAGCAGGCGGCGACGATCGAGCGGATGGAATGCCGCGCGGATGCCGCGGCGGCGGAGGTGCGCGATCTCGACGCGCGGCTGGCGAAGATGATCGCGGACGGGCAGTCGGCGCGCGACGCGGAAGAGGCGCGCAAGCGCCTGCGGCCGCTGGTGCTCGCCTTCGTCGGCGACGCGCACGATCCCGGGCACGTCAACCTCCCGGGGCGGATCAACTGGCTGACGATCCAGGTGGGCAACTACAGCGGCAAGCCGACCCCGGCGCAGATGCAGTGGATCGCGACGTATAGTGCGGACGTCGATCGCTACGTCCGGCAGCTCGAGGATCTCAAGAAGACCTTGAAGTTAGAATGACGCGTCGCGGAGAGGCCATGACACGACCGGTGACACGACGGCAGGCGCTGAAGGGACTCGGTGCGGCGGGCGCGGCGCTGGTGCTGCGTATCGACACCGACGCGCAGGGAGAACCGCTGTCGATCGCGGGACAGCCGGTCGAGCTGCGGCTCGCCTCGCTGTCGGCCAACACGCTGCGGTTCTCGGTGCTGCCGAAGGGAGGAACCGACGCGGATCTGAATCGCGACGGAGGCCTGGTCCAGCTCGCCGAGCAGCGTCGCACGATCGCGCCGGGCGCGCCGATCAAGCTCGGGCAGCTGTCGGCCTCGATCACCACGTCGCCGGTCCTCCTCAAGGTGTGGGACGGCCGCGACCGCACCGTCCAGGAGATCTCCATCGACCCTCAAGGAGTGGTCGAGTTCCTGGTCGGCGACGCGCCGCTCCTGGGTTTCGGCGAAGGGGGCGCGCAGTTCGATCGCCGCGGCAACGTCGATGCGATGCGCAACGGACAGGGCGGCTATCGGCTGCAGACGCATGGCGGACGAGTGCCGGTGCAATGGCTGATCGGCACCGAGGGCTGGGGACTGTTCATTCATCAGCCGTTCGGCGCCTTCGATCTCAGCGGCCCGAAAGGCAAGCTCACCGCGCAGGCGCCGCTGCCGATCGACTGCTTCGTCGTGGTGTCGAAGGACCCTGCAGTGATCATGCGGGAGTACGCCGGCATCACCGGCCTGCCCGAGATGCCCCCGCTCTGGTCGTTCGGCTACCAGCAGTCGCATCGTACGCTCGCCGGCCCCGACGAAGTGATGTGGGTCGCCAAGACGATGCGCGAGAAGAACCTGCCGTGCGACGCGCTGATCTACCTCGGCACCGACTTCACGCCGTCCGGGTGGAACACGCACAACGGCGAGTTCACGTGGAAGCAGGAGACGTTCCCGGATCCAAAGAAAACGATCGACGACCTGCACGCGATGCACTACAAGGTCGTGCTGCACGTCGTCATCGAAGGGCGCCATCTGACCGGCACCGTGAAGGACCCGTGCACGACTCCGGAGCCGAGCGGGCGCATCGCCGGCGACGACGGCGATGTCACGAAGGGACGGTGGCCGCCGGAACGCAGCGTGGGCTGCTACTGGCCGCATCACAAGGGCGTCTTCGATCTCGGCATCGACGGCTGGTGGCCGGATCAGGGCGACGGCCTCGACGCGCCGTCGCGGCTCAATCGCATCCGCATGTACTGGGAGGGCTCGCAGCTGTGGCGTCCCGACGAGCGTCCGTATGCGCTGCATCGCAACGGATACGCGGGGATGGCGCGCTACGGCGCGTTCCTGTGGTCGGGTGACGTGTACTCCACGTGGGAGACGCTGAAGACGCACGTCCCCGTTGCGGTCAACACGGGCCTCAGCGGCATTCCATATTGGGGAACCGACATCGGCGGCTTCGTGCCGACACCCGAGTTCCTCGGCGACCTCTACGTGCGCTGGTTCCAGTTCATGGCCTTCTGTCCGCTGTTCCGCGCGCACGGCAGGACGTGGCACCTGCGCCTGCCATGGGGATGGAATCTCGGAGAGCTGGGGCCCGAGGAGACGGCGACCTACGCGGGCGCCGGACGGCCGCCCGAATCGGAGCTGCGCAACGCGCAGGTCGAGCCGATCTGCAAGAAGTACCTCGAGCTGCGTTACCGGCTGATGCCGTACCTGTATTCGGCGGTGCGCGAGACGGCGAAGACCGGCCTGCCGATCCTGCGCGCGATGTGGCTGCACCATCCCGACGATCCCGCGGCCGTCGCACGCGGCGATCAGTACTTCTGGGGGCGCGACATGCTCGTCGCGCCGGTAGTGGAGAAGGGGGCGACGTCGCGGCGCGTCTACCTGCCCCGCGGCACGTGGTTCGACTTCTGGACCGAGCAGCGCGTCCAGGGCGGCAGCGAGATCGATCGAGCCGTCGATCTTGCCACGATGCCGCTCTACGTCCGCGCCGGCGCGGTGATCCCGATGGGACCGGTCAAGCAATACACGGCTGAGCCGCTCGACGGGCCGCTCTCGTTCACGGTCTATCCCGGCGCCGACGGCGCGTTCGAGCTGTTCGAGGACGACGGCCGTTCGTTCGAGTACCGACAGGGCGGCTGGATGGGGATCACCTGCCGCTGGAACGATCGGTCACGCCGGTTGTCACTCTCGCTGACCGGCGGCTCGAAGATGCGGCCGCCGCTGGTCCGCGACATCGAGGTCCGCCTGGCCGGCACGCCGGCGGCCCAGCGCACCAAATTCGCCGGGCGCCCGATCACGATTCAGCTCTAACCGTATACTGATCCCGTGCTCCGCCGCGCCACGCCGCTGAAGCTCGGCATCCTCACGCTGGCCGTCGTCGCGCTGCTGCTCTGCATCACGCCGACGTCGCGTTCAGCGGTGGAAGCGCTGCCGCAGCGGCTCGATGACCACACGTTCTGGACGCTGGTCAACGAGTTCTCCGAGCCCAACGGCTTCTTCCGCTCCGACAACCTCGTCTCGAACGAGATGCAGTTCCAGTACGTGATCCCGGTGCTGCAGCAGACCCTGCTGCCGATGAGCGCGTATCTCGGCGTCGGGCCGGATCAGAACTTCACCTACATCGCCGCGCTCAAGCCGCGCATCGCCTTCATCGTCGACATCCGCCGGCAGAACATGCTGCTGCACCTGATGTACAAGGCGATCATCGAGATGTCGCCGACGCGGGAAGAGTTCCTGTCGCGGCTGTTCTCGCGGCCGGCGCCGCCGGAGCTGGCGAGCAACGACTCGGCGGAGGCGCTGCTCGCCGCCTTCCAGAACGTCGAGCCGGATCCCGTCGCCTTCGAGCGCAACCGCGCCGAGATCTACGCGCACCTGCAGCACACGCACGGCTTCAGCCTGAGCCGATCGGATATCGGCGGAATCGAGTACGTGTATCGCGCGTTCTACAGCGCGGGCCCGGAGATCCGCTATTCGTTCGGCCGCGGCTCGGGCTGGCAGCCGTTCCCCAGCTATCGCGACCTGATGACCGCCAACGACGGGCAGGGGCTGCAGCGCAGCTACATCGC
>Ga0207708_10002025_pt1 | contig 14944 bp, 13 predicted proteins | sample KBSK5101metaG_FD_184340 | JGI IMG/M metagenome (GOLD analysis project Ga0207708, IMG submission 184340) | Corn, switchgrass and miscanthus rhizosphere microbial communities from Kellogg Biological Station, Michigan, USA - KBS K5-10-1 metaG... | ecosystem: Host-associated > Plants > Roots >...
GCGCGAAAAGACATAACATTTGACGCCACCGTAAGTGCCGCTGCCCTCCTTTCCTCCAGCCACTTCATACGTTCGCCGGCCCATGACCACCGTGTCGATTGTCTTCCAGAAAGTCTCCATTATTTGGCCAACCGCTTTATCCCAGAGGAGCCAATCGACCGAATCGTCTTTTCGGGCAAAGAAGTTATCCAGGCTGTTCGCACCGCCAAAGGTGACTTTTCGCATTGATCTCTCCTGGCGGATTTAGAATGGGAGCGCAGCGACCGATTTCAATTACCCAGCACACAACTCGCATTGACATCGGTCGCTGTGCTCCCGTTCTAATCCGCCGACATGAACAATACTCAAATAAACATGACACCCACTGTCATGTATGTGAGATAAAATTTCTCCGCATGCGCGCCGATCGACTTTTAACCATAGTTCTGCTGCTGCAGGCTCATCACCAACTGACGTCCAGAGATCTGGCTGCGCGCCTCGAGGTCTCGGAGCGCACGATCCATCGCGACATGGAGGCTTTGAGTGGTGCGGGCATTCCGGTAATCGCACTTCGTGGAACGCACGGCGGGTGGTCGTTGCTTGGCGAGTATCGGACCAATCTCACCGGCCTCAACGAAGCCGAAATCGAAACATTATTTGTGACGAAGCCTTCCAGGCTATTGGCCGATCTCAAGCTCGAAAAGGCTGCGGAAGGAGCTTTGCTGAAACTGCTGGCGGCGCTTCCCGCGAGTTATCAACGCGCGGCCGAGCGAGCGCGTCGTCGTATTCACGTCGATGTCGGAGGTTGGGCCCGACAGGAGGAAGTTGCTCCTCTGTTGCCAACATTGCAGGAAGCGGTCTGGTTAGAGCGGAAGCTGTCATTTAGCTACGATCGCGGTCGTGAGTGCGAACCGGCTGAACGCTTGTGCGATCCACTGGGCCTGGTGGCGAAGGGAAGCGTTTGGTATCTCGTCGCCGGAGTTGGTTCAGACATTCGAACCTATCGAGTTTCGAGAATCTTGCGCGCCGAAGTGTTGCAGGAGCGCGTTGTGATACCTGATGATTTTGATCTTGCTGCTTACTGGGAAGCGTCGGCATTAAAATTCAAATCAAGTTTGCCAAGCTACACAGCGCGATTCAGAGTTGCGCCGGAGGTATTTCAGTTTCTGCAGTTCGCCGGTCGCTTTTCCCGAGTAAGTCAGACTTACGAAACAGACGCAGACGGATGGTTGAGAGTCTCGGTTCGCTTCGATGTGGAAGAGATGGCCTGCCAGTTCGCACTATCGTTTGGATCAAAGCTAGAGGTGCTCGAACCTGAAACATTACGGGCGAAGGTTATCCAAGCCGCGAAGGAGACGGTGGAGTTCTACAAACAAGCGAACGCTTAACACACTCTCTCTTCAAACACTTACTTCGTAGTGCAATTCAGTCAGTACAACCTCGCCGTAGCAGGTGGGGGCGAAATCTATTCAGTACCATTCGCGGTAGCGGATGGCCTAGACTCAAGCACCACCATTCTTACGTGTCGGTCCGGTCATCAAAGAGAGAGTAGCGCATCTTGAGCCCAGGCCCTCCGCTACCGCGAATGGTACTGAATAGACTTTGCACCCCCTCTGACGCGAGGTGATACCACGGTGTTGCGAGTTGCAAGCGAGGCCTTAGGGTTTGATGACCTTGAAATCGATCCACTGCATAGCGTTGGTTTTCTTTGTCGCATCAGTAGTGACTAGTTGAAGAAAATACCGCCCCGGCTCAAGATCTGGTTTTAGATATACAACTCCGCTCGTCGATATCCTCGTAAGATCCTTTTGTCCGGCCACATTAACACGCAATCCGTTTGCGGAATCGATCAGCTTGCCTTCGCGAAACATCTTGGCATCGATCGTCAGTTGCGGTGGGCCAGCGCTGGCATTGGCGTTGTAAATCACGAACCCGAAAACCAGATTTGTTCCAGCCTTGAAGTGCCTGTTCACTGGATTCGGGTTGAGTTGAGCCTCGACTTTGGTACCAGTCGCGTTTTCTGACAACAGGGGCGCGCTGATTGTTAGTATCTTCTGCTCCGTCGCGCCTGAGAGAACAATTCCAGACATTGCGAATTCCCGGTTCGGATCTGGCACCGTTACGAACTGACCTGCCGAGCCAAGGCGCGACGATACTAGATCACGCGCGGCGACCCGCAACTGATACGAGCCTGGCCGTTTCACAGGCATGTCGAAACGCAGGACCAGGCCATCACGCATAGCTTGTTCGTAAGCGTTTTGTCGCAGCCGAACGGTTGGTGTTACCACGATCTCATCTAAGGGCCGTCCGTTGTTTCCGAATATAATGCCGCGCATTTCGACAGTGACCTTTCGCCAACCTTCACCATCGTCCTGAAACGTAAGACTCTTCGCATCGATGTAAAGAAAAGATCTTAAGAGCAGACCGAGACGCGGATCCTTGGCGAAAATCGTTGCTAGATCGATTGCGATGTCATGCGCACGAAACGGAGAAACCAGTGCGGCATCGATCTTATTACTTTGGGCCTGGCGCATTTGATTGGCGTCGTCTTCAGTGAAACCGTAAAAGCCTTTGCGCGTCCGGAGGCTTAAGCCTGATCGTTTTACCTTCGCCGAGATGTGATGAAAGTGACGATCAAACGTCTCAGTATTGGGTCGATATCCAAGCAGGTAATAACCCTGCTGATCGTCCATGATGCGATCCAATTTAAAGTCGTTGGAGTTCTTTATCAGAAAGCCACCCGTGTCTTTCGATAATACATCAGCGCCTTCGCGTCTCCTGATCATCTCTAACATTCGTGATCGTCTGATTGCATTGACTTGTTGGTTGATCGTCTGACTGTCGACACCGCCTCTAAGATTGCTGTTCGAAACAGTATCTGCCGCCGTTGGTCCAGCATATTGCAAGCCCTGCGTGTCAACGCCGTAGATGACAACCGAATTGCGAATGGCTATTTCCGCGAGGCGTTGTAACAGGGCGTAGTAGTTCCTCTCATCAACTTGAGAATCCGGGTCATCCTCGTCGCGCACCGTTATTTCCTGTTCCTGCCGTGGAATGCTATCGGAGAACAGAACCATCGACTTGCGTCCAGGCAATTCACCCATCGCCTGCAAGATGAACCGCAATGAACTCAGTGATGAACGAACCGATTCCCACCCACAGGTTGAGCCTGCATTTGTAGTTAGCGGTACCGTAGTTGGGCTGACTGGCTGGAACACTGTTGTCCCAACACGGCTACAAACGTTCCATTGCGCCTGGTTGATTGCTGAATGAAGTAGCCGCTTATCGTTGGTGAATTGTTGGAGCGCACCAATATCGGCGCCCGTGCGAATTATTGCTACGAGATCATTCGACTGCATTTGCTCGTCCACAAACTTCCGCAACTGCTTTCGTACTTGATTAATGCTCTCCGCAGATAAACCGAGATCGTCGATCACGAGAGCCATGATGCGCCGAGCTGTGTTTAGTTCTACAGGAAGAGGCGGTGGCGCAGAGACGTCATTATTTTTGGTCGCCGCGACAGCCGGCATCGGTGCGGCGTTTGAGGCATTCGAGACATTCGAAACGTACACGAAGTTGGTGATGGTTTGTCGCTTTCCATCTTCAAAAATCTCAAAATCGTTCGGAGTCAGGTCTGTAACAACCTTCCCATTCTTCGTAACGACGACATCCACCTGAACGAGGTTCGTTGTGATCCGAACTATGTCGTCTTTGTCTTGTTGTGCGTTCGGAGCAGGTGTCGGTGAGGGTTGTTGGACTTGGGCAAGAGTTGTGGCCGCAATCGTGAGACACACGAATACGGCAAGATGAAATTTAGTGCTCATCGGGATCATCTCATAATTATGTTTAGGGGAGACGAATTGTTGACGTGCTAAACGAACCTACTGACGTTTTACTCCGCCTCCTCGGCGGAAGCTTGCATTTTCAGACATTAGACAGCGGCCAGAATTTTCTTCCACCGGGCCCATGCGTCATCGCGTGCTTTCTTGTTGGCCTTGTAATTGGTTAAGTCTTGTTGGTATTTAGCAGCAGCTTTGTCGTCAGCTTCTTTCTCGCCTTTTGGTGTTGGTGCTACAGGCTCAGGCGCTTCTCCCGCACGCATGAAACCATGACCCGCGCCTTCATACGTGACAGGATCGAATTTCTTCGACAACTCGGTCATCGCCTCAGAAGTCTTTGGCAGAGTGGCGTTGATGCGCGCATCATTCTCGGCATAGAAACCGTAAACAGGTGCTTTGATATTCGCGAGCGCGGTTTTGTCAGGAGCTCCATCGGCTGCTGCGGGTGCGGATCCATAGAAAACGAATGCTGCTTTGATGTCCGGACGATTTGTCGCGAACCGAAACGACTGCGAGCCGCCCCAACAGTAACCTGTCACGACAATCTTTCCATTTGAGGCCGGCAGCTTTCCTACGTAATCAGCAATCGCGTTCAGGTCACCTGTGATTTGATCCGGTGGCAAGGCTCGAATCGCTTGTCCCACCGCGTTTCCACCGCCCAGCGAAGCGGTGCCACCTCCATCTGGTCCCATACCTGAAAGCAAATCAGGCGCGATTGCTACGTAGCCCGCTTCCGCGAGTTGATCGGTCAAGCTTTGGACCCAATCACTCATTCCGAAGATTTCGTGGATGACGATAACAGCAGTCGCTTTGTTTTTGACTTCAGGATAAACGACGAACGCGCTGACTTCTCTGGTCCCATTCTTAACTTTTACCCACTCTCGATGACGAGGCGACTTCGCCAAACGGTCCTTTGCCCATTGCTGGGTTTCCATTGTGTCAGCAGCGGGTGATGGCGCGCCGTGATGATGCCCGCTCATGTCCTGCGCCCGTGCGCAGCTGGGAAGCAAAAACAACGCGGCCAGTAGACTGATTAATGTCTTCATAGTTGATCGTCTCCCGAATATGGTTTTTGTAAATGAAGGGGTCTGCCTATCCTACTGAACGACGACCGACTTAGACAAATTATAGGACCTATCCGACCAAGACGTCCTATTACTTACCATGAAACACGTCAGCCGTTCGAACGTGCTCCGGTCTGACGCCAATGCCCACTAGCCGCGCTGGAATGCGGCGCAGAAAAGGGAACCATTGAAAAAGTCTCAACACAAAAGGAACCGAGATCTGTTGCGTGTTACCGAGGATCGGTTTCAGAACACGGTTCTGCATAAACACCTGCGCCGCCTGCGTGACACGCGTCGGAAACAAGCGCCGGCGTTGCACCTTTTCCAAATCATTCTCCGTCAGCGTTTTGCTCTTGAGTGGTTCGCCAAGAATGTTTGCAGTGGCGACTGCGTCTTGTACTGCCACGTTTATGCCGATGCCACCCACTGGCGACATCGCGTGCGCTGCATCACCAATACAAAGCAGTCCTGGTCGATACCATTTGAGAAGTCTGTCGACGCGCACCGTTAGTAATCGGATCTCATCCCAAGCACGAATCTCGTTGGCGCGGTCGCGCAGAAAAGGTGCGACTGTGAGCATGTCCTGACGAAAAGCCTCAATGCCGCGCTGCTTGACCTGGTCCAAGGTTCCCTTTGCAATCAGATAACCGCACTGCCAATAGTCGCCGCGATTCAGCATGACCATTATTCGGCCCCCGGCGAATCTTCCGAGGCCTTGACTCGGATCGTCGGGCAGGCGCGAGATGCGAAACCACATCACATCAATTGGCGCCCCAAGTTCTTGCACCTTGAGCCCTGCTCGTTCACGAACGAGTGACGTACGGCCATCGGCGCCGATCAAGAGATCTGAGGTGACGTTTGTCGAACCTTCTTTCGTCTCTACTTTTGCGCCGACGATGCGACCGTCGGTTTCAATTAGATCGACTACCTCTGCCTCCATCCATAATTGAAACGTGGGATACGTTCGACCGAGATCGGCCAGGAAATCCAGGAAGTGCCATTGCGGCATGAACGCGATGAACTTGCACTGAGTGGGTAAGTGTGAAAAGTCGGCAAACGGTATAAATTCGTTCCCAAATTGACCGGCGAGTTGTTTGAGTTCCTGATGAGGACGCGCGAGGAACTCATCGAGCACCCCAAGTTCGTACATCAGTTCGAGAGTTGAAGGATGAATTGTGTCGCCGCGGAAGTCGCGTAGGAAGTCGCTGTGTTTCTCGAGCACGAGAACATCAACCCCGGCGCGTGCCAGTAACAATCCCAGCATCATTCCTGCTGGTCCACCGCCTGCGATGCAACACGTGACGTGCATAATTTGGTTTATGGGTTTTGGTGTTTGGCCTAAAACCCAGGTCCCAAAGGCCAGCCCATTCTTAAAAGTGCACGCAGTTTAGATCAAGGTCGCGTATGATGCGCGGGTTTTCTGAATTCGGCCGCACGGTTGGTCAGAAAAGAGGCGTCACATCATGTCCAAGTCCTTATCCATTATCTGCGTTTCGCTGCTCGCGGTATTAATGTTTGGGTGTGCTCAAACGGAGGTAAAAACGGATAGCAATGTGTCGGCACCAGCGCCGTCAACCGAAGCAACTGCCGGCAGCGACGCCGATCGAATTGGTGTGGCCGAATGCGATGCGTTTATCGACGCGTACGAAACGTGTCGCGGCACCAAGATGCCCTTAACTGTCCGCGTGAACGCCGAATTAAATATAGATCTTTGGCGGAAGCAGTGGCGGGAGATACTGACTCAGGATCCGCAAGCGCAGGAGAAGCTTACGTCGATCTGTAAGCTGCAAAGGGAGAAAGCGAAGGAAGCGACGAAGGAATACGGGTGTACTTTCTAAGATCTATAACCAAATTGGACCAAGGTCGTGTATCATGCGCCCGCTTTATCATTCCAATAAAAAACAGTTCTCGCCCTGACTGTGGAGAATCCAATGTCCAAATCGCTACTGTTGGTTCTTACTCTTGTAGTTGCGGTATTAATGATTAGCTGTGCGAAATCTGAATCGACGACAAACAAAGATGCGACGGCTCCGGCAACGAGTCAGCCTGCGACGTCGCCAGCGACGACGACGGCTAGCAGCTCAGATTCAATTGGAGTAGCTGAGTGCGATGCTTTTATTAAGTCGTACGAAGCTTGTGTTAAAGACAAGGTCCCAGAAGCTGCGCGTGCCCAGTTTAATTCGACTTTGGCGCAGTGGCGAAAATCGTGGCGCGACTTAGCTGCCAATCCTCAAACGAAGCCGACGCTTGCTTCCGCTTGCAAGACGCAGTTGGATGCAGCGAGACAATCGATGAAAGCTTACGGTTGTACGTTCTAGATAAATCGGTCTTGGGTCTTTGGTCTTAGGTCTTTGGCGGTGAATACGAAAGACGAAGGCTAAAGTCCAACGATTAAAGGCCAAAGGCCAAAGACCAAAGACCAAAGACCAAAGACCACCTACTTCATCGTCATCACCGCTGCATACGTTTCGATTCCGTTCCAAAGGTTCTGTAGGCGCAGGTTTTCATTTTCCGCGTGTTGGTTGTTGTCGTAGTTTGCAATTGGAACGGTAATCGTCACAGTCTTCAGATTGTCAGTAATGATCGACAAAGGCAGGCTCCCACCAGATGTCGGGAGTTTCACAATCGGCTGATCTGAGGTCGATTGAACAGCCGCGATAACCGCAAGCGAGATCGGTAAATCCATCCGCGTTCGCTCAGCGTTGTAGCCTCCTTCGCGAGCGACGATCGTCGCAATTCGCGAGTGTTGCAATCTCTCTTCATTGGTGGGTGCCCGGTCCATTACAAAGTAGCCCTGCTTGCGAACATGGTCGATCAAACGTTGAACCTGGCGTTTATGATCATTTCCTTTCACTAATCTCAAATCCAATACAGCAGTCGCTGTTGTCGGGATAATGTTGCGAGCCAATGATCCGATATCGCCACTACCAAATCCATTTATGTTCAAAGAGGGAAGATTGAGCAGTTCGAGAAGTGTTTTTCCCCCACCTTCGGTTCTCGCCAAGCCCAACTGAGTTTTTAGTTCCGGATCGTATTGCGGCGCCTCAGCGATTGCCTTCCGCTCGAGTTCCCCCAAAGGTTCGACGTCATCGTACCAACCGGCGATTGTTACTTTGCCATCCGCGTCTTTCATTGAGGCCAGTAACAGGGCCAACTCTGATGCGGGATTTGGCGACCAGTTTCCATAATGTCCACTGTGGAGTGGTCGCTTGGCGCCGTAAACTGTGATGTCGACGTTCTGGTCTCCTCGTACACCGAACACCGCCTGTTTCTTTCCGGATTGATGTACTGGTCCATCACAAATGATCCACGCATCTGCTTCGAGTAATTCTTTATTAGCCTTGATGATTTCAATGAGGTCAGGTGATCCAGCCTCCTCTTCGCCTTCAAAGAAAAACTTGATGTTCGACGTCAGGGTGATTCCTTTAGCCTTCAAAGCTTCGAAGGCGGTGAGAATCGTCATCACGCCTGCTTTATCGTCCGACGCCGAGCGACCGTAGATTCGCCACTCGGGATTAATCGCTTCAGTTGCATTTGGTGGTGAGATCGTTTGCCCGCCGGATTCCAGGGCCGCTGAACGAAACACAGGTTGCCAGGGCAAGCTGCCTGACCATTGCTTTGGATCGGTTGGCTGCCCGTCGTAGTGGGCGTAGAGAATCAGTGTGCGTGTAGCACCCGGGGTTTTCAATTCGGCAAAAACCGCCGGCGGCGTATTCGGGGTTTGTGCTTCCAATAATCGCGGACTAAGGCCGCGCTGTTTCATCATCTCGATGATCAACTGCGCGTTCTTTCGAATGTTCGCGTTATCGGAAGCGATGTTTGGAACAGAGAGAAGGTTTAGAAACTCGCGCAGCAGACGATGTTCATTTGCTTTACGAAAGTCGCGGACCTGTTGTTGGACCGTTTGGGTTTGGGAATGCGCGAATGAAGTGAAAAATATCAGTGCTGTGAGCGGAATAACTCGTAGCCGCATAGTCGTGATTCTCTTTTGTGCTGATGAATTTGTTGGAAAAGCTGGTGAGACTATTTCGCAAGACGTCGGTGGGAGTCAAGGGTCAGCGGAACAAAGCAACGTGCAAAAGATCAGTGCGCAACCTTTACTGACATAACTCAAGTCAAGACAATTGCAAGTGGGGAAGGGTGGCTTGCCCCCGCTCAATGTCCCTTCCATTCAACGTTGAGAGTAGGAACATTGAGCGGGGGCAAGCCACCCTTCCCCACTTGCATTTAGGCAAGCTTGCGCTATTTCGATGGAACTTGAGTGCTGACCTTTTGCACGTTGCCTTTTTTCGCTCGAGTTAGATGTTATGGACCTCGTGCGGGTCAACACCATCTTCGCGTTCCCGCGCCACGTGTCTCCCGGTTACCGCGTCTCCCGTCTCCGAGTCTCCCCGTCTCTATTTCCCTACCACCCCACCATTCTCCAACCCGGTATAAACGTCAGAAGGAAGCAATCCGAGCCATGGGTCAGATTTTGGAGTGATGAAGAGTTCCGCATAAACCTTTTCATTGAATGCCGCGACATCACTGCGCGTGCGATCGAAAACGAGCCAGGCGTGAATCTTGGTATGCATGCGATATTCGTTTCGAACAGTGTCGAGTGCGAGCAGTTCCTGAAACTGACGCAACAATGCGGGTAAAGATTTCGCTGCATCCGGTAGAGCGTGAGTTTGGCGTCTTATCAAGGTAATGCTGCGTTCGTCGAGTTTGGTTTCATCCCGATGAAGTGCGGCGATTTTTTTCCAGGCCGCTTCATCAGTAATTCTCCCGAGCTCTTCCGAGCCTGCGGTCATCGAACGTAGCATTGTCGTTTCAGTCATCGCTTTAGAAACCGCAAGTGGCATGACCCTGAGAGCTTCACCATTCTGACCTCGTTCAATCGAAACACCGACTGGCGCCCTGCCACCACTTTGTTGGATATCTTTCAGCCAGGCAATTGAGATCTTGTTGATTTGATTCCGATGGTAAGTGTTTAGCAAGAGTACTCGCCGCTCAGGTTGGCTGGCGCGTATTTGCTGGAAAACAGTCTCGGCATCCGCCAGTCCTGCCAGGAATGCGGTTGGACCATATAGTCCAGGCAACGCGTCCAACAGACGGCCCTCACTGTCGAGTATGTAGTGAATGCTGTTGCCGGTGATCGTTCGCTGTATTTTTCGTCCATCGCCAAAATCGATCGTAATCAATGGCACAGGTCGCACGCTTTCCCAGTGAAGTACGAACCGTTCGCGCAACGATTGAGCGACGGTTGCATTGGAATAAAGAACCGTTCGGAAAAAGCGACTATTGGCGCAGCTCAACTCGTCAGTGAGCTTACCGAGCAGTCTAAGCGACAGGATAGGCTTGCCTACGATTGTCGCAGCCCTACGTGCGTCCGAAAGATTCGTGTACCAATAAAGACCCGATAGGTAACTATCCTTCTGCTGGCTGACACCGTCGAGGGCCGTTGTGATCCGTAACCAATCAGATGTCGACTTAAGAGTAGGGTTGGCGACGTGCTGATCGATTGCCTCGCGGTTCGCTTCCAGGAGACTTTGCAGACCTACGGGACCCTGGGCCCGCAACTCAGAAATCGCGGCGGCGGCTTCGCTTGCGTCCTCAGAAACGGCTCTTGCGGCCAGTACCGCCGGTAACTCCTTAGCGAATGAATTAGTTGAGAAGAAAAAGAGAAACGCGAACAACAGGAAAGAGAGCTGTCTGGTCATGCCAACCTCCGGATTCGGGAATCAAACATGAAATAGAACGGGAAGGGTTGGCTCTCTCGAACGGGTCGGCGGCCAGGGTAGGGTCACCAGAAGTACCGGCCCATTGCAGATTGCCCTTTGCCAATCCCATCCCGTCACTAGAACGACCATCCAACAGCAAACTTGCGTGAGGATTGAGGAGTCGAAGTGTATTTATCGTCTACGAAATCCAACTCTCTGCGCCACCCCGGCGTTCTCCGCGGCCCTGCGGTTTTCTTGGTCCATTCCAGATCATCAAGAAACGCAAAAAACCCGCCGATATCCTAGTTTGTTGAGAATTTCTGACAGTTCAAGAAACCGCCGAGAGGCGGGGAACGCCGAGGCAGCGCCGAGAGTTGAGTTGATTGTGGCTGATCCTTATTTCTTCCCTAATCCAGATCTGACTTTCTTCGGCAGCTTATCGTGGACGAGTTGATAGGCGGTTTTGAGGAGTTCTTTTAGTTCTTTTTGAGACAGTGCGTTCCAATCTTCCAGCGCCACCCAGTGATAGCGGGCGACGTACGGCGCCGGAATAATGTTTTCGCATTCCACTAGCTCAGCAAATTTCTCCGGCGTGCATTTAAATGAAAGCTTCGTCGAGTACTTCGGATCCAACGTCGCAACAGCAAACATCTTTCCGCCAATACAGAACAGCAGATCGTTTCCCCACTGAACACGTTCAGTCGTGTGCGGCAACGACAGACAGAAGGTGCGAATCGCCTCAAGATCCATAAACAAGTCCTTTAATCACGTGCTATCTCTCTGTGCATCCTCTGTGTTCTCTGTCTCTCGATGGTTATGAATCGCTGCCAAAGCCACCACGGACACAGAGAAAACAGAGGATGCACAGAGAAGAAACTCTCAAATTAGGCTCCACTAGAAGCTGAAGTCGAATCAACAAAAGCGAGCCGCCCGACCGGATCATGCCAGCGCCACATCTTTTCTTTTCCAAAAAGGTGCACACCACCCAGCCATTGGTCCATTCCGTTTAATTTGACGAAGTCGTCTTTTCCGGCCAGCACCGATTGCCCTGCTTTGGTTAGCTTGAAGCTCGCGCGTTTGATCATCCCGGGCTGGAGAGCGACAGTCGCGGGAGCATTCGTTATCGTCAATAACGGCTCGTTTCCGTTACTTAGGTTGAACAGTGTGGTCCATAGCTGAGCATCGCCAAGTCCATACGTTTTTTCCGCGGCGATAAATTTCGGAAACATCTCTCCGAACTTTCCGCAGCCATCGGCGATCAGTTGTAAACCCGTTTGCTCGAGCTGACCAAGGCCATTCGCTGTTGAGGGAAAGCGACGCAGGTGAGCAGCGAAAGCGGTAGCCAGAAAAGGTAGCTCCGACGTATCGCTGTGAAGCAGAAGTTCAATTGCCGTCGGATTCGGAGAACGGAATGCCTGCCATGCTTTCGCAGCGAGTTCGAGCTTTGATTGAGTAACCTTCTCGCGTTTCGGAAACAGCGAGGCAAGTTCATCAGGATTAAGCTCGCCAAGGCCGCGAAAGTCTTTGCGACCTGGGAACGTACCGATGTTTATCAAGCTAAGGCAGGTCTTTTTTAAGTCTGTCTGACTAAACGAGTCGAGCAAATACAATAGATTCAACTGGCAGAACAGATCGTGCTCAAACCACAAGACGACCTCGTCATGGTTCACAGCCGAACGCAGCGCTGCTTCCTGGCGTAGGAATTCCTCTTCACACTCGTTTCGCTCCAGGCCATAGGTGTCGGTCAGGTGTTGAATTCTGACTCCTCGCCACTCGCTGCGGTTCTGCGTTGCCGGTGCTGGACCATTGATAAGCGTGTCTTTAAACGAAAAGATCTCTCCTTTGATCTTGGTGAGCTTCAGGGTTGTTGCAGTTGATCCGCCATTAACTATGTGAAGCATGAGAATTGTCTTTCTTGGTTCGTTGCCGTTTTTCCCTCGATCATTTCATCAATTCCAATACTGCTGCTGTCATTGCTTTCACTCCAGTGCGGAGAGTGGGTTCCGGCACAGGCGCAAATAGCGGAGAGTGAAGCGATGGCAAAGGTGTCCCGGTGTCCTTGCTCTGCTTGACCTTTGCCGGATCGACCGCGCCGAGCCAGAAGATCATCGACGGGATCTTGCGATCAAGACTCAGATAACCAAAATCTTCGCTGGCCATGATGGGCGCGAGCAGAGTTACGTTTTCTTCGCCAAGCGTCCGCCGAAATGCTGTCGCCAACCTTTCTGTTAGTTGGGGATCGTTATAAGTAGAACCGGTAATTTCAGTGTCACTCGCTTTAATGATCGGTGCACGATCTTCAGGAATCCCGGCGGCCATGGCCACGCCCTTCGTGATTCTTTCGATAGACGCCAGTATGCGCTTTCTTACCTCTTCTTTGTAGGTCCGAACTGTCAGCTGAAGATTCACTTCATCGGGAATGATGTTGTAACGCGTTCCTCCATGAATCGATCCAACAGTGACTACTGCGGGATCGAACGGCGAATTCTCCCGGCTGACGATGGTTTGTAGTGCCATGACGACCTGGGCCGCTAACACGATCGGATCTTTTGAAGAGTCGGGCCTTGAACCGTGTCCTCCGAGTCCACGAATCTTTATATCAACGGATGTAGAGCTCGCCATTGAATAGCCGGGGGTGTAGCCAACTCGTCCCGCCTCCAATTGAGCGTCGTCGTGAAGAGCGATGGCGTAATCAGGTTTAGGGAATCTCTCGTAGAGTCCATCGCGCAGAACTGCGCGGGCGCCATCGATTGTCTCTTCAGCCGGCTGTCCAAGTAGGACCAGAGTTCCGTGCCAGCGATCTTTTAGTTCAACCAGAAGCTTCGCGGTGCCCAGCAAACTGGTCATGTGTATGTCATGGCCACACGCGTGCATGACGCTGACTTCCTGCCCCGCGTCGTTTTTGGTTTTTACTTTGCTGGCATAGGGCACACCTGTCTTTTCGTCTACCGGAAGGGCATCAAGTTCACTTCTCACCAGCACTGTCGGGCCCACCCCATTCTTCATAACTGCAACGATGCCGTAGCCGGTCCAGTCTGAACGCTCGTATTTGCCAATGCGCTCTGTGACAGTGAATCCGAGTTTGCGAAGTTCTCCCGCAACGAACGCGGAAGTTTTTTCTTCGCGATGGGAGAGTTCAGGAGAAGCGTGCAGCATCTTGTACGTTGCTAAAAGAGAGGCAATGTCACGCTCGACGAGCGCCTCCAGAGAAGGCTGTTGTGCGTTCGTGGTTGCGGTGAAAGCGATAAGCAAAAGAAGCAGAAGGTATCGGTTCATGTGGGCCAAATCTCGTAGTTGTAATTAAGAAGGTTTCGCTAACAGAGTTGAAAGTTCGGCAATTCGCGTCAGATGATAATCGTCATGTTCGGCAGTAAAGAAGAGCAAATCGACCAGACGCATAGGAACGTTTAGTCGAGGGTGGAGTGCGGTACGTCCGAAGAGTTCGTCATCAAGTTCATCCAGACGTTTGATGGTTGCGGTGCGCAGGTCCCGAAAGGCTTTCAGAATCTCTGCTGCGTTTACGTCATTATAGTTTGCTTCGTACGTTTGCCGATTACTCATGTCGGCTGCGTGCAGTACCGATACACCGGCGACGTACTCTTCGATGCGGCGTTGCGTGAGCCTTTCCAGATCGACCAGGTGCCCCGCGTTTTCCTGCATCGACCAGCGGCCGTCGTGACGCATTCTCAAAATCTCAACGGGTAGGTTCTTAAGGTGATCTTCCAGTCGTGGAGGTACACCGCGCAGCCGCTCCATCATTTCAGGATAGAGACCGGTGGGGAAGGTAAACTCAAACTTACGATCGGTCCATTTAATACGTGGTCGCATATCGGAAAACAAAAGGACAGCCTTGAAGGCTGTCCCTGGGTTATTCAAAAACTCAGCATCTTTTACAACGTGAGTTAGTTAGTCCGAGGCAGCCGCGATACCGAGTTTCACCTCTTCGATAGCCTCATTAACGAGCGAGATTGCCTTCGCTCGAAATCCGCCTTTGTCAGGTGTCGCTTGCTCGAGATTATTGCGAGCATCCTTCAAGTGATCAAGCGCGCGAGTCATGTGCGGTTGATCGACACCTGAGAGAGCGGTCGCGTTTGCGTGGTTGTTTCTGCGATCGAACGTGATCCCTCGGTTAATGGCGGCAACGGCTTGATTGATGAAATTTATGGCCTTTGTGCGATGACCGCCCTTGTTGTGGTCCGCCTGCATCAATTGTGCTCTTGCACTGAGCAGATCTGACTTTGCTGCTTGCATTCGTGGCTGATCGACGGGTTTGGCGGACACGAAGGTTGCAAACACGACGGCCAATAGCAGACCTAGGACTGCAGTAGGCTTATTCATGGGGGTTGCTCCTGTCGATTTG
>Ga0207708_10002030_pt1 | contig 14925 bp, 9 predicted proteins | sample KBSK5101metaG_FD_184340 | JGI IMG/M metagenome (GOLD analysis project Ga0207708, IMG submission 184340) | Corn, switchgrass and miscanthus rhizosphere microbial communities from Kellogg Biological Station, Michigan, USA - KBS K5-10-1 metaG... | ecosystem: Host-associated > Plants > Roots >...
CACGACGATCTGCGTCTGCCAGGCCACTTCACGCGGGTCGCTCCAGACCGCGTCGCGATCGAGCGCAAAGTCCCAGGTGCCGTTCAGCGACTGCCAGCCGTCACGGTAGAGTTGCGGCCTCGGGTAGCCGCGTGTGGTTTGATCCTCGGCAGGGTTGTCCATCGTCAATCAGGTCTCGCGCCGCTCGGAAGTCAGGGCCGGTCGCGGCTACCGCTGCGTTCTCGCGCGGGTCACGCTCAGCAGCAAGAGCGGCTCGATGTCGTAGTCCTCGAGCGTCGTCGGCCGTTGAGAGGCATCCCGCATGATTCGGCTCACCAGCGACAGTTTTCCCTGTCCCACGCCGTTCATCACGCGAAGTTCGATCAGCGTGAAGGGATCGTCGGTGGGATCCGATCGGAAGCCCGCCTCCTGGAAAGGCACCGAGCGATCGGTCGCCAGGATGACACGCTCGGTGCCGTCCTGGTTCTTGACCCCGTACGCGTAGTGCAGGTCGCACGCGCCCGTTTCTCCCCGCAGGTAGCCGACCCGCGGCAAGGTCTGAATCGTTTCCAGGAGCCGCTCCTGATGCTCGTCCAGCAAGCTGTCGAGTAGTCGTTGTCGCTCCCGTTCCGTCGAGCGGCGCTCGATGACGATCTCGACGGTGCCTGAGCGTCGATCGTTGGCAGTGACGGCGGTCGCCGTGAATCGCTCGGGCGCGGTGTCGACTGCGGCCGCGGGCCAGAACGCCGCGAAAGCAAAGAAGGCGATCACCACCGCGCTACCTGATTTCATGCGCCTCACGGCGGTGCAAGACCACCTCCATCCTGCGTCAGCGGTCGACGCAACTGTCGCGGCTTTGTTCGACGGTCGTGGCCTGCTGTTACCAACGGATGATGCAGTCAAAGCCGACGATGACGCCACTGTGTCGCACGGCGCGCTCGCGTCTGGAATATGGGCGGTGCCGAAGGGCGCCAGCGATGTTGTTTCAAACGCTACCACTCATACGCGCACAGAGGCCGGGCGGGAACCGGCCGCTGTGCACTCTCCGCAAGCGCTGCATGGGCAAAGGCCGCGGCGTCGGACTCCGGAATGATCGCGAAGCAAAGATGCGGCCTGCAGCTGAGCGAGCTACGGATGTGTTTTTACGGAGCACGGAAGCAGTGAACGGACGGCGCCTGTTGGCGACTCCTCAGGACGCCCGAATGTCGAACAGGTGATACGAGTACGGCGGCATATCGAGATACAGGCCCGGCGCCTGCAAGTCATCGCCCCAGCGCTGATACGAGGCGGCGCCCAGCAGGTCGCGCAGCTGCCAGGACGAGCCAGGCAGCCCCGGCCACTCCAGAGGCACGAAGCACTGCGCCTGATTCGCCGAATAGTTCACGACGACGAGGCGTCGGGCGTCACCCAGGGTCCACTGGTGGGCGATGAACGCACGATAGGCCTCGCCAGTCCCGGCCGCCCGCGGCTCGAGCAGGCGCCACGCGCCCTGATGAAACACGGGTTCGGACAGCGCACGCAGTAACCGCTCATAGTGCGCCTGCATCACGGGATCGGAAGGCTCCGCGGGGCGCCGACCGAGCTGCACCGGAACCTTGAGGCGCTGCCCTTCGATCTGGCCTTCGTGCACGAGACGCATTCCCGGCACCGTCAACGCGAGCACGGCTGCCGCGCGACTCCGTTCAGGACCGAAGGCCGCGGCGGCGCGAGGCTCGTCGTGGTTCTCGATGAATCGAGTGAGGCGCCGCTGGAACTCGATGCCGGCGCGCAGGTGATCGCGCGGCGAGTCCGCACTGCCGCCGAGCAGGCGGTCGTACAGGCGCTTGTCGTAGGTGTAGTCGAAGCCGAGCTGCTGAAGACGATAGTCGAGATCCCAGTAGACCTCGCCGACGACGACAAACGCCGGATGGGTAGTCTTGACGTTTCGGATCGCGTCGCTCCAGAAGTCCGCAGTCGGCGGCTCGAATTCCCCACCCCACGTCGGCACGAACACGTCGCGGAGCACCAGCATCGCCATGTCGCAGCGCACGCCGTCGCAGTGGTCGGCGATCGCGGCGAGCAGCTCTCGCAGGGCGACCCTCGTCTCCTCGCGGCGATAGTCCAGCTGCACCGTGTCGGTCCACCCGCTGTAGTGCGGATCGCGGCCGTGAGCAAAAATCCGCGGCACGCCGGCACTCTCGCGCCGGAAGTAATTCTGCGGCTCGCTGGCGAGTCGATCGGCTCCGGCCTGCACGAATCGGTGGGGATGCTCGCTCACCCACGGGTGATCGATCGCCAGGTGGTTGGGCACGAAATCGAGGACGAGGCGGAGGCCGACCTGTCGGAGGCGCGCTCGGAGCACGGCGAGCGCCTCGGACCCGCCCAGGGTTCCGTCCACCGTGTACCGGTGAACGGCGTACGGCGAGCCGACCACATCCGCTGCGGTGAAGTCGGGGAGGACGCGTGCGTACTCGGCGACAAGATCCGGGAGTGAGGACGCGATCGCTCGCGACCGTGGACTGCGCTCCCAAACCCCCATGAGCCAGACGCCGTCGAACCCGAGCGCGGCGATCCGTTCGAGCTCCGACTGCGGCACATCCGCGAGCGTGATGCGCGCGCCGGAGGCGGCCGACAACTCCCGCAGCCACGGCCACGTGTTGATTTCATAGAGGAGCGGATGCGCGGGCCATCCGGCGATGTCGATGAGCGGCGGCTCGAGCCGACCGGCGGCTTCACTCACGTCGCTTCGGGCACGCGTTCGGCCGCGGTTCCCGCCCGAACGCCGCTGATCGGCCGACAATAGGCCAGCAGCGACGCGACCAGCGCCGTCCAGCCGGTTTGGTGACTGGCGCCCAGCCCGCGGCCGGTGTCGCCGTCGAAGTACTCGTAGAAGAGGATGTAGTCACGCCAGTGCGGGTCGTCCGCGTATTTCGCCAGGGAGCCGTGGCACGGGCGCGGCCGCCCGGCTTCCGGTACGAACAACGAAGCGAGCCGCTCCGCCAGCTCCTGCGCCACGCCATTCAGGTTGGTCAACCGGCCCGATCCGGTCGGGCATTCGATGCGGAAGGTGTCGCCGTAGTAGCGATGGTAGTCGCGCAGCGCCTCGATCAGCAGGAAGTTGATCGGGAACCACACCGGCCCGCGCCAGTTCGAATTCCCACCGAACTGTCTCGAGTCCATGTCTCCCGGCACGTACGCGACCTCGTACTCGCGGTCACCGTCGGCGCGGAAGACATACGGGCGATCCTTGTAAACGCGCGACAACGACCGGACGCCATGCGGCGACAGGAACTCGCGCTCGTCGAGCAGGTAACGAAGGGCGCGCTCCAGCCGATTTCTGCCGGGGAGCGACAAGAGCCAGCGGCGGTGCGGCTCAACGCCCTCGATCTCGATTTCGGCGAGGCTCTTGATCAGGATCTTGCGGTTGGCGAGAAACCAATCGGCTCGTTTGGCGAACTCCGGCAGGCCCTGCTTGGTTCCATCCTCGACGAGCACGTGCACCGCGAGCAGCGGGATCAGCCCGATCAACGCGCGCAGCTTGAGCGGGGTGGACCGCCCGTCAACCAGCAGCTGGTCGTAATAGAACCCATCATCGTCGTCCCACAAGCCTCGTCCACCCAGGTTGTTGAGCGAGTCGGAGATGAAGATGAAGTGCTCGAGGAACTTGCTCGCCACATCCTCATACGCGCGATCGTGGTGCAGCGCGAGCTCGAGCGCGATTCGCAGCATGCTCGTGCAATAGAAACCCATCCAGGCCGTGCCATCGGCTTGCTGGAGGCGACCGCCGGTCGGCAACGGCCGCGAGCGGTCGAACACGCCGATGTTGTCCATGCCCAGGAACCCGCCGCTGAAGACATTCCGGCCTTCGGGGTCGGTGCGATTGACCCACCAGGTGAAATTCATCAGCAGCTTGTGAAAGGCCCGTTCGAGAAAGGCGTGGTCGGTGCGGCCGGTCTCGACGAACACCTGCCAGCACGCCCACGCATGGACCGGCGGGTTGACGCTGGAGAGGTCGTACTCGAAGGCCGGCAACTGGCCGTTCGGATGCAAGTACCACTCGCGCAACAGCAGCAGCAACTGCTTCTTGGCCGCGTCCGGGTCGATGCGCGCCATCGGAATCATGTGGAACGCGAGGTCCCAGGCGAAAAACGCCGGGTACTCCCACTTGTCCGGCACGCTCAGCACGTCGCGGCTGAACAGGTGCGGCCAGTCGCGGTTGATCCGCGTCTCGCGCACCGCTGGCGGCAGCGGCAGTTTCGCGTCGCCGTTGATCCAGTCGGGGACGATGTATTGGTAGAACTGCTGCGACCACAACAGGCCGGCATAGGCCTGCCGGCTGACGGCTTGTTCGAGGGCCGGCAGATGCTGCGGGATCTTCGCCGCGTAGAAGGCGTCGGCTTCGGCCTTGCGAGCCGCGAACACCCGCTCGAAGTCCGCGAACGGCGATGCCGGCGCCTCGTCGTCGCGCGTCAGCCGCAGGTCGATCGAACATTCGGCCGTGGCCGGGAGATCGAGCACGTACACGACTGCCGCCTTCGTTCCTCCATCCTGCCGAACCAGATCCGTCCGGCCGTCGACGATGAAGTGGTGGAATGCGTCCTTGACGTAGGGACTCTCGTTGGGTGAGTTGAACAGCCGCTGCGCGTTGTTCTCGTTCTCGGTGAACAGGAACACCGGCCGCCGGCCGTCCGGGTGATCGCCTGCCGTCAGCCGAAAGCGTCCGAGCGTCTCGTGGTCGGCCACCACGCTCCGGTCGCCGGCGGGCGTGAGTCGCGGCTTGGCCCACCGGCCTTCATCGTAGGCCGCCCCCCAGGACCAGGTGTTGCGGAACCACAGCGTCGGCAGCAGGTGCAGCCGTGCCAGCCCGCTGCCGCGGTTCGCCACGGTCAGCCGAATCAGGATGTCGTCTGGAGATGCCTTGGCGTACTGCGCCGTGATGTCCCAGTACCGATCGTCATCGAACACCCCGGTATCGGTGAGCTCGTACTCCGGTTCGGCCCGGCCGCGTCGCCGGTTTTCAGCCCGGAGCGCCTCGTAGGGGAACTCTGCCTGCGGATACTTGTAGAGGGCCTTGAAGTACGAGTAGGTGGGCGTGGCGTCGAGGTAGAAGTACACCTCTTTCACATCCTCCGAGTGGTTGCCCTCCGGGTTGGTCAGCCCGAACAATCGCTCCTTGAGATGCGGATCCTTGCCGTTCCAGAGCGCCAGCGCGAAACACAAACGGCACTCACGGTCGGTGATGCCGAGCAGCCCGTCCTCGCCCCAGCGGTAGGCGCGCGCGAGCGAGTGCTCGTAGGGAAAGCTCTCCCAGTAATTGTTGTCCGCCGAATAATCTTCGCGGACCGTCGCCCACTGCCGTTCGCTCAGGTAGGGGCCCCACCGTTTCCAGTTCTTCGACCGCCGGGCATCTTCATCCAGCCGCTGCTCTTCAGGGGCCGCGGTGACCCGCTCACTGGTTCCAGGCATCGTTTCGCGTCCATCAGTCATCGGCGTGCGCACGTCCGAGCGCCGTTGCCGGCCTGCTCATCGTACGTCGTCCCGCCTGAACACGATGCTGCAATGCGAAGCGGTGATCGCACAAACAATTTCGTGCGTACAATGCCGGTGTCAGGCGGACGGATCTCAGGAAGTTCCGACAGCGCGAGAATGAGCAGGGGTGCTGTATGAGTGAGTACAAGTTTCACTGGTGGCCGTCCGGCAACAAACGTTCGCAGACGCAAAGCGTCACGCTGCAGGCGGAGTCGAACCTCCACGGCGCGGCACTCGCATTGCGGCAGTTCAGCCAGCTTGGGTGCGATATCTCGTCTCCACTCGCGCATGTGGACGTCACCGACGCCGACGGCGTCAAGCACACGTTGCTCGTCGAAGAGGTGCTCGACTGGCTGAACGACCCGAAACAGACCGACTTCATTCAGCGCGAGGGTCTTGCCGCGCTGCTCCACTGATTCGAACACCCCGCAGCGCGCATTCGGCTCCGGGCGCCGGGAGAATCGAGGCCGTCACCATGCCGGATGTCGCGCCCATCGTCTTCGTATCGATCGAGACGATCGTCCAATAGACTGCACCCGGACGCGGTGCTTCAATGACAGCCGACGGAGGTTGGGACTTGCCTCAGGAATTCGATGTCGTGTGTCTCGGCGGCGGCGTCGCCGGCGAGGCGCTCGCAGTCGGCCTGCAGGACAGCGGGCTGACGCTGGCGGTGGTCGAGCGGGAGCTCGTCGGCGGCGAGTGCCCGTACTGGGGCTGCGTCCCCTCGAAGACGCTGCTTCGCTCCGGCGAAACGTTGAGCGAAGCCGATCGCGCTCGCGTCCTCGCCGCATCACGCGTGGACTGGACGGTGGATTTCCCCAAAGTCTCCACGCGTGTGCGGTGGATGGCACGCAACCTCGACGACAGCCGGCCGGCGGCCGCGATGGAAGCGACCGGAGCCAGGCTGTTTCGAGGCGAAGGAACGCTGACGAACCCGCGCACGGTCAGCGTCGGCGGCGAGCAGCTAATCGCGCGCCGCGCCGTGGTGATCGCCAACGGCAGCACCGCGGCGATCCCGTCCATCCCTGGCCTGAACACCGTCGAGTTCTGGACCAACCGCCAGGCGGCGATTCCGAATGAGCTGCCGACCTCGCTGGCAATTCTTGGCGGCGGCGCCATCGGGGTCGAGCTTGGACAAGCGTTCGCACGCTTCGGATCGCGCGTGACCGTGATCGAAGCCGGGCCGCGGTTCCTGGGCCTCGAGGAACCTGAAGCCGGAGCGGCGCTCCGGCCACATCTGGAGGCCGACGGCATGATGCTGGTTGTCGGCGACCCATGCGTCGCGGTCGAACCGCAAATCATGGGACCGTCGGCCCAGCGCGCGGCCGTCGTGCTCCATTTGAAGTCTGGCGCCGTGGTACGGGCCGACCGCTTGCTGGTCGCCACCGGCCGTCGACCCAACATGGAGGCGTGGAAGTCAGCCGGGCTCGCGCAGACGGAGCGGGGATGGTTGAAGGTGGACCCAACCACGCTCGAAGCGCAGCCTGGCGTGTTCGGCGCCGGCGACATCACCGGGCTGGGTGGGTTCACCCACCTCGCCTACTACCACGCGCAGGTGATCGCGAGCCGGCTGCGGGGCATGGACGCGAGGGCCGATCACACCGCGATCCCGCGCGTGACCTTCACCGATCCGGAAATCGCGTCGGTCGGGTTGTCCGAGGCGGCGGCCCGCGCGAAAGGCCTCGACGTCGTCGTCGCCAGCGCCGATCCGGCAGAGGCGGTGCGCGGCTACATCCACGACTTCCACCGGGGCGCGCTCAAACTGGTTGCCGATCGAGAGCGCGGGGTCCTCGTCGGCGCGACCCTGGTCACGCCGCGCGCCGGCGAGATCGTGGGCGAGCTCGTGCTGGCGATCAAGCTGGGCACGCCGCTGAAGACGCTCGCCGACGTCGTCCATCCGTTCCCGGCCTTCAACCGGGTGCTCGGGGCAAGCCTGAACGAACTCGCGACGATGGCGGCGCGGCGACCGCGGCGCCAGCCTGATCTTGGTCACCAAGAAAAAACGGAGGTCACGATGAGTAACGCTCAAGCCAGTACCGCACCAGGAACGCACGTTCCCGCCGCGCCCGTCGATCTGAAGCTCGAGGTCGTCGTCATCCCTGTGTCCGACGTCGATCGCGCCAAACACTTCTACCAGGGTCTGGGATGGCGGGTGGACGCGGATTTCACCGCCGGCGAGAACTGGCGGGCGGTGCAGATGACGCCGCCGGGCTCACCCTGCTCGATTCATTTCGGCAAGGGCATCACAGCGGCCACGCCAGGCTCGGTGAAGAACCTGTATCTCGTCGTGTCCGACATCGAAGCGGCGCGCCGGGAGCTCGGCGCCGGCGGCGCCGACGTGAGCGGGGCGTTCCATTTCGCGGGGTTCGGCACACCGCCGCTCCCGGGCCCAGACCCCAACGGCAACTCCTACGGTACGTACGCCACGTTCAGCGATCCGGACGGCAACAGCTGGCTGCTCCAGGAGGTCAAGACGCGTCTTCCCGGCCGGGGCTTCAGCAACCTCGACGTCGCCACGCTGACCGAGCTGCTGCGTGAGGCAGAGACGCATCATGGCGAGTACGAGCCGACCGCTCCGAAGCATCACTGGTCCGAGTTTTACGCCGCCTACATCGTTGCGCGCGAGCAGGGGAAGGCTCCCGAGGAAGCGGCCAAGGATGGCGCCGTTCGCGTCGAACGGGGCGGCGAGCACGTGCGCGTGTAGAGGCGTCGGTGCGACCAGACATCGTTCCCGGCGCAGTTTTTCCGGACTACGAGCTTTCGGACCACCGCGGCAAGCACCGCACGCTGTCGGCGTTGCAGGAAGGCGATCCGCTCGTCCTGGTGCTCTCCCGCGGTGGCTTCTGTCCGAAGGAACGCAGGCAACACGAGGGGCTGCTACAACTCCATCGCGAGATGCAGGTCGGCTACTGCCGGCTCGTGACAATCTCGACCGACAATCTGCTCGAGACGAACGAGTTCCGCGCCGGCGTCGGCGCCCACTGGACGTTTCTCTCCGATCCGGGCAGGAAGCTGCAGAAGGATCTCGACATCGCGGAGTACACCGATCCCGATCACAACCCAATGATTCCGCACACGCTGGTGCTCGAGCCCGGCCTGCGCGTCTTCAAGATCTACAACGGCTACTGGTTTTTCGGCCGGCCGACGGTCGAGGAGCTGCGCCTCGACCTGCGTGCCGTGCTGCAGCGCTGCCGCCCCGACTGGGACATCAGCAGCGCGGCGCAGCGAACCGCCTGGGCGAACGGCGAGAAAAACGGTTTCCATCCGTACGGAAAAACGCAGGCGCAGCAGCTGGCCGAACAAGGCTGATTCGGTGTCAGGGCGCCGCATCCGCCGCGAGTGTGAGGCACTCTGGCCGATCAGGCTGTTGCGGCGGAGACCTGCGTCGCGCTGAGGGCGACCGAACACCGTGTGACGCGCCGGTAAATGTCTCGTAACAAAGTCAGGTTCGGCCGTCGTCTCTCCCGAGTTGAACGCACGCCAGCTGCGCCCCGGGAGGTACATCCTTCGCGAACTCGGTAAAGCACTCGAGCGCCCGACCCGTGCCGAAGTGCTGGAGCGATTGCGGAGTCGGCGGGTCCGTCGGCTGAAACGCAAGGCGGCGGACGTGGTTCGGGCCGAGCGCGACGCTCGATGATCGTGCTCGATGCGTCCGCGCTGGCTCAGCGCCGCCATGAGCTGTGAGAGCCCGGCATGTTCACGCCACCGTTTGTTGCTTTGTCGCTACCATCTACTTGACTGGCCTGTCAGCATGGCTGAATGGCCGCATTCGTGTGCCCGCTGTGTCGTTCGGTGAACATCGTCGTGATCGAGCTGGCGAACGACATGCGGGTGGTCCACATCCGCTGCTCGACGTGCGGCCGGGATTCGCACGTCCCGTATCCGCCTCGCTAGGCGGGTATCGCGGGCACGGCGGCGTAGAGCTGGATAAGGTTCTTCGACCGCGCCTTCCCTGAACTAGCGACCAGCCAACGAGCTCTGACGCGGCTCGCCGAGCAGCCGCTCGACGAGCTCGCGAATCTCCTGCTTCAGGCGCGTGTGCTCGGCACCGGTCGCCGGACTGGCAAAGCCGGCATGCAGGCTCCGCACCCGGCCGTCCCGCCCGAGGAAGATCGACGTCGGATAGGCGCCGAAGTTAATGAGCTGCGGCAGCGCCTCGTTGATGGTCTTCGACGTCGGCGACGGCTGCGTCGTGCCGGCGAAGAGCATCGGGTACTGGATCGCGTAGCGCTTGACGAACGATTGCACGCGCGGCCGCGAGACTGCCGCGTCGGGATCGTTCTCGAACATCAGGCCGACAATCTCGAGTCCGCGCGCGTGAAAGTCCTTGTACAGCTCCGAGAGGAACGGCGCCTCGTCGTGGCAGTTCGGGCACCAGCTGCCGCCGATCGCGAGGATGACGACCTTGCCCGCGAACTGCGCGTCGGTGTTGGACACGAGCTTGCCGCTAAAGTCGGGGAACGCAAACTGGAAGGCGACGGTGGGATCTTTCACGCTGGTATAGCGGGTGGGATCCGGCGGCTCGGGAATGCCCTTCGCGCGCGCCTCGCCGCTGCGAACGACCAGATAATGCGCGGTGCCGTTGAGGGTGACGGCCAGCGTGCCGTCGGGGTTGGGCGTCGCCTCGAAGAGGTTGGGACGCTCGCCGGCAAAGTGGCTCAGCACCAGCTTGCCGCCCTTCCAGCGGCCGACCAGCGTGCCGGTATCACCGTCGATGCGGAGAATCGATCCCGAGACCTCGGCGCCGGACTGGCGCAGGAACACGTGCCAGGTGCGCGTATCGCGCGGCGCGCTCACTTCCTCGGCCAGGCGGCGCATCTCCCACGTGCCAGCCAGCGACGGCACGTCGCCGCCTTCGAGCGCCACCGGCGTGAACCGCCGCATGCGCAGCTCCTGCGGCTTGGCGTTCGGGCGGTTGTTGCGGTAGCTGCCAACCAGTTGGCCATCCTCGAGCTTCGCCTCGAGCGTGGTGTTCAGGTGGTCGTATTCGAGCGTCAGCACACCGGCCGCGAATCTTCCGGCGCTCGACCCGACCTTGCGATCGCCTTCGAAGAACGATCCCTGCGTGCCGGCGCTGGTCGACTCGATCTCGAAGCGGAAAGGAATCTCGATCCCGTTCGAGACGATGACGGCGTCCCACAACCCGTTGATTGATGGCTGCGCGCCGGCGCGCTGCGCCGCGGACGGGTTCGAAGCGACAAGGATAAGCGTGATGCCGAGCGTCAAAGCCTTCATCGGCGCAGCCTCCATTCCCGAGCAGCGATTGTATCGTCGGCGCCGACGCGCGTCACCTCATTTGCCGGTGTAGACGACGCGCCACGTCCTGCCCTTGACGCTTTCCGTGATGTAGAGCGAGCCGTCAGGCCCTTGCGCCGTGCCGTTTGGTCGCGCGGCCGCCTCGGCCGGGCTCATCAGCGGATCCTTGCCTTTGAAGCCGTCGGCGAAGACCTCGAACTTCCCCGCTGCCTTTCCGTTGACGAACGGCTGGAACAGGATGTTGTAGCCGGCCATCGGACCCGGCGCGCGATTCCACGAGCCGTGCGAGGTCATGAACGCGCCGCCGCGGTAGCGCGCCGGAAACGCTGTCGCGGTGTAGAAGTGCAAATCGACCGGCGCGTAGTGCGCGGGAAAGTTCGCAACCGGCGCCTCGAACTGCGCACAGCGGCCGATCTCCTTGCCATCGCCGCCGTACTCCGGCGCCAGGATCATCTTGTTGGTCTGGCCATCGAAGAAGCAGTACGGCCAGCCGAACACCGAACCCTGCTTCACGAGCAGTAACGGCTCGAGCGGCCGGTTGATGTTGTCTTCGATGGTGAAGTGCTCGGGATACAAGGTGTCGAGCGAATCGCGGCTGTTCATCGCCACGTAGAGGTTGCCATCGTGCCAGTCGAGCGCGACCGCCTGGCGCATGCCGGTGGCGAAGCGGTTCGCCCTGGAGAATTTCTGTCCCGGTGTGTCGGCGCTGAACTTCCAGATGCCGCCATGCTCCTCCAGCTCGGGGCAGGGGTCCTGGCCCTTCGCGCCTTTCTGGCGATCGGGCGACGCGCAGGCATTCGACGGCAGGCCGACGTTGACGTAGACGTTGCCGGCGTTGTCGAAGGCAATGTCCTTGTCGCGATGCCCGCGCTGGTTCGCGCCGCTCGGAAAATCGCCGACGATGACTTCGGCGGGCCCTGACGGCTTCAGCTCGCCCGGTGCCATCTTGAAGCGTTCGATTGAGGTGGTGGTGGCGTAGTACAGGTAGCCGTTGCGGAGGCGGATCCCGGTCGCGCCCTGCGTCCCGAACTTTTCCTGCAGATCGATCTTGCCGTCGCCGTTCGTGTCTCGCAGCCCGAGGATGAAGCCAGGCTGCGGCGGCTGCCCCTGCACCGGCGGGCCGCTTCGCAGCGAGACGAAGATGTCGCCGTTCTGCGCGATCACCAGGTTGCGCGCGACGCCGAGGTTGTCGGCGATCACGGCCGCGCAGAACCCGGGCGGCAGCGTCAGCCCGCCGTTATCGGGATCGCAGGCGAATCCCTTCGGCTTCTGACCATGGAGCGGGGCCGAGCCGACGAGCGCGGCAACCGCCAACAGCGCCCCGGCCACCAGAGGATTCACGAGTACAGCAGGACGATGTCCGATCGAGTGCATAAACGTCTCCTCACGATCGTGTTCTATGCGTCAACTCTCTCATGTCCGGAGCTTCCCCACCTACGAACCTGCGCGACCGGCACCTCATCGGGTGGCTGGCTCGTGAATTCCATTCATGATTCGATGAAGAAATCGCACTGTGGCGTCGGAGAACCCGGGGCTTACAGTCGTGGTCATGCTGACATTCGCGCGCGAACTGCGCCACGCCTGGCGTTCATTACTCCAGCGCAAGGCGTACTTCCTCGCCTGCGCCGGCACCCTGACGCTGGTGCTCGGCGCCAACGCCGCGATGTTTGCGGTCGTCAACGCGACGATGCTGCGGCCGATGCCGTTTGCGACCGCCGGCGAGGTCGTCCATCTGTTCAGTCAGCCACCGGGGACGACCGGCGCGTTGCAGCGAAACCCGTTGCAGCAGATGGAAGTGCCGCGCCTTCGAGAACGAGTCCGCACGCTCTCCCGGCTCGAGGGCTACCTGCTGTCGGAGCGCGTGATTACCCTGAATCAGGAGCCCGCTGTGGCGCAGACGGCGACGGTGACGGCTGGCTTGCTCGCGATGATGGGGGCCCCGATCGCCCACGGGCGGACGTTTTCTGAGAGCGAAGGCCAGCCCGGGCACTTCGTTGCGGTGATCAGCGATCGTTTCTGGCGCGACACGCTGGGCGGCGGCAGTGCCCTCGGCTCAACGCTCGTGATCGACGGACAGCCGCACACGATCATCGGCATCCTCGCTCCGACCTTCGCGGTGCCGTTCATGGACGCGCAGATCCTGACGCCGCTCTATGCGAACCCGGAGCCGCAGCCGCGTGCGCCGCCGCTGTCGGTCCAGGCGGTCGCCGAGCTCGCTCCCGGCGCAACCGTCGCGCACGTTCGGGAGGAACTGACCTCGATCAACCGGCAGCTCGCGCAGGAGTATCCGCGCACCCATACCGGCTGGTTACTCGGCGTCGAGCTCGCACGCGAGTGGCAGTACGGATCGATGCGTGCGCCGTTGCTGATGCTCCTGGCGGCAACGGCGCTCGTGCTCTTGATCGCGTGCGTGAACATCGCCAACCTGACCACGGCGCAGGCGATTGCGCGGTCCGGCGAGCTCGCCCTTCGCCTCGCGCTCGGCGCCGCCACCGCTGACGTGGTGCGCATGCACGTGGCCGAACTGCTGGTGATCTGTGTTGCCGGCCTGATCCCCGGTCTGCTGCTCGCGTCGGCGACCGTCCCCGCACTCCTGGCGATCAATCCAACCATTGCGAGAGTTCTCGGGCCCGTCGAAATCGACTGGCGCGTGCAACTGTTCAGCGTCGGCGTCGCGGTGCTGACGGCGATCGGCGCGTCGGCCCTCCCGGCGACGCGCGCGATGCGCGGCCACCTGTCCGGGGCGATCGCCGCGGGCGTCGGCCGGGCGACCGGTTCGCCGCAGGCCGTCCGGCTGCAGCGCACGCTGGTCGTGATCGAGGTGGCATTGTGCGTCGCCCTGCTGATGGCGGGTGCCGTCGTCGTGCAGGGTCTGCGCGACCTGTCGCAGCGCGGCCCCGGCTATCAATCAGCGGGCGTGTTGACGGCACAGATCCGGCTGCCCGATGCCGCATACAAGGCGCCGGCATCGCGAGCGGCCGTGGTCGAGAGGATGCTCGCCCGGATCCGTGCGCTGCCCGGCGTGATCACGGCGAGCACGACGCAGAACGTGTTCGTACCCGGGTTCTCGTATCAAACGCTGCTGAACGTCAAAGACCGGCCGACACCGGATCGCCAACCGCACACGGTGCAGTTCCGGCGCGTCAGCACCGACTATTTCAAGACCATGCAGATCAAGGTCGTGCGCGGGCGCACCTTCGTCGACAGCGATGTGGCGGATCAGCCGCAAGTGGCGGTCGTCAGCCGGCTGTTCGCGGAGCGCCTGTTGCCCGCCGGCGATCCGATCGGCCAGATCCTGATCCGGAACTCACCGAACCCGCCACCGGTCACCGTTGTCGGTGTCGTCGACGATGTGTTCGATGTGAGCGTGACCGAGGCGTCCGAGCCGACGTTGTATCTGCCGTGGGCCCAGAACAACAACTCCAATGTGCCCATCGCCTTCGTCATCCGCACCGCGGTCGACCCGGCGTCGATCGCGCCGGCGGTCAGGGCAGTGGTCAAGGAGATCGACGGCACCCTGCCGCTGCGTCGCGTGCAGCCGTTGGAAACGTTCGTGACTGAATCAACGGCCCCTGAGCGTTTCCGCACGATGGTCCTCGGCATCATCGCGATGCTCGGGCTCGTCCTCGCCGCCGTCGGCATCTCCGGTGTCACCTATCGTGGCGTCATCGATCGCACCAGGGAGTTTGCGGTGCGCCTCGCGCTGGGATCGGAGCCGCGCGACATCCTGAGGCTGGTGCTGTCGGAGGCCGCGCGTGATCTCGCACTCGGTACGGGCGCCGGCCTCGCTGGCGGTGCGGCGCTGTGCGTGGTTCTCCGCAGATCGATGGAGAACATCGGCACCGTCGACGCCCTGGTAACTGGCATGGCCGCCGGATTGATTGCGGTCGTCGGGATTGCCGCTGCGTGCCTGCCGGCGCTGCGCGTCCTGCGGGTGGAGCCAGCGCAAGTCTTGAGAGGCTAGTCACAAAAACCGCGTATCTGACTCAATTCCGTCACCGGAGGCACGCAGATATGCGGACATGACGCCTTTCAGCGTGGCATCGTCGTTGCTGCCGAGAACGACACGCAGGCTCCTTAGAATCCGTTTCAAAATTGCGCGCGGGCTCATGTAGCGCAGGCCTTTAGGCCTGCAACCGCCGCGCGGGCAGCCCTGAAGGGCTGCGCTACGAGTAATTTTGA
>Ga0207708_10002033_pt1 | contig 14916 bp, 12 predicted proteins | sample KBSK5101metaG_FD_184340 | JGI IMG/M metagenome (GOLD analysis project Ga0207708, IMG submission 184340) | Corn, switchgrass and miscanthus rhizosphere microbial communities from Kellogg Biological Station, Michigan, USA - KBS K5-10-1 metaG... | ecosystem: Host-associated > Plants > Roots >...
TTTCGGAAAACGCTATCGGCACACCTACCGAGTCAGGTTTGGCCGCATAATCGCTTTTGTCCAGGACCGTGATGAAGCCTTCAGTCAATCCATAGAGCTCATAAAAACAATCCGGCAATGAGTTCGTTAGCTTGTCCTTGTGTTGACGATGGAGCGGCGCACCAACTGAGCAAATGGCTTCCAATGAGCGTAGGCGTTCAGGCACAAAGGCTGGTGAGTTGAGCATCGCGATAATCTGCGATGGCACCATCATGACGTGGGTCGCTTGTTCGCGTTCGACGGTGGCGATAAAGAGTTCCGGATCAAAATGTCGGAGTAGCACATACGTTGAGCCGAGAAAGAGGGCGGGCATCAACATTACAAACGCGCCGTTGAAGACTATTGAGCCGGCGTGAATGACAACGCTTTCCGGTCGCATTCGAAAGCATGAAGCGAAGAGCGTGCAATACATCGCACGAATGTAGTGGGTGTGTACGATACCTTTTGGCAGGCCAGTGGTTCCGCTGCTGTAAATAATATTGAAAAGAGCGTTGTCACATATTCCTTCGCCCGCCGGCTCACCATTGCCCGCAACTTCAGTCAATGCTGCATAATTTTGATAGCCTTCCGCATCATCGATTGAGATACACCGGTGCGCTGGAATAGTTTTGAGTTCGGATTTGATGGAATTCAATTCGCTGACAAACGAGGAATTGGTAATAACTGTCGAGGTATCGGAGTCTCGTAAAAGATTGAGCAATCCTTTGCCACGCAGCAACTGGCTTAAGGGAACGATCACCGCACCAATCTTTACAATTGCCCAGTAACTCTCCAGCAGTTCCAGACAATTCGGCAAAATCGTTGCTACCTTATCGCCCTTCTTCACGCCCAACTTCAGCAGAGCATTGGCAAGACGATTGACGCGATCATTGAACTCGCGAAAAGTGGGTCGCTGATCTTCAAAGACGACCGCGGTGTGATGCGGACGATACTGTGCATGCCGGGGAAGGAGCGATCCGACGTTCATTCGTTCCCTGCTTTCCGTGTGGTACGAGAAGTGGTTTCAGCAAAGAATCGCCAAATCTCTTCGGTAGCGTTTGGACCTTTAGCGTCGGCGAACGGATTCGCAATCGCACTGCCGGGCCATGCATGCCCGAGACCTTCCACTATCCACTTTTCGAGCAGCAAGTGCCCCTTGCTGTCGTTGTAGCTATATTTGGTGACGCGGTAACCGTTCGGTACCACAACCGTCTTCTCAGTAGCTGTTTGAACATTGACGCTATCGTTGTCTTTATCGTCGTCGAGGTAATCGTGTGTCTGCGCCCATTGAGCTATCAACTGATCCGCATTAACCGGATTTAAATAGGGATCCTTTGTTCCCTGAAAAACAATTAGAGGCAACCGTGTCACAGAACCGGCTGCACTCTTCTGAATTGCTTGAAAAGCGAGTAACCCTTGCCGATTGGGATCTGGACCGCCCTGCTTCATCGCGGCAAGCCCATCCTGCACGGTCGAGCCCGCTTTGTATTCAGTTCCCGCAATCACAGCGAGACCTGCAAACAATTCTGGATAGGCTGTGCCCATAACCACCGCCATAGCGCCGCCTGCGGATATTCCGACGGCGTACATCCGCTGTTCGTCGATGTTGTATGAAGCACGAATGTCCTGAATGACGGCGGCGATCAGCGACGGTTCACCGGTGTCTCTTGACTGGTGCTTAGGGTCAAACCAATTCCAACATTTGAGCGGATTAGCCGCGACACTTTGCAACGGATAGGCAACGAGAAAACTATTCTTGTCCGCCAATTCATTGAATCCCGATATGGCCGCCAACTCTTCAGCTGTCTGCGTGCAGCCGTGCAACATCAGCACCAACGGGACCGGCTTCTCTTTTCGGTACGCAGACGAAACAAACAACTTGTATTCAAGAGAGCCGGAAGGATTCTTGACCTTGCCACTGGTCCAACTGCCGGCATGCGCGGGTACGACCACAAACACCAGCAGGGCAAATGAAACTGTGATCCTTTTGAGACTCATATTTGTGAAGAAACGACGCCGCCAGATTTCTCGCACGTCTTCGCGAAGTTAACGATCAGGTCCGCAACCCTGGTGGCACCACGTTCACCTAGCGTGACGGTGAAGTGCGTTGTTCCGGTAATCATTTCCTCCTTCATATCAGGAAGGCACTCCCGAAACGCCGGCATAACAGAGTCAGGAAAAATCGGCGGCCGGTTTGGCTCGAAGCCGGCTTCCGCACGTACCAGCAACACCGGGATTTTCACGGACTTCAATCGGTCTATGATTTCGTCTTTTTTAAAAGCTTCCGCCACATCGATACGCACGCCTTCAGCCGATGCCTTAGGGCGAACAGTCGTGTCACCGGTCACTTCATAATCGAGAAAACTTTCCGTCCAAGCGTTCCAATCTTCAGGCGGGAAGTTTGGCTGCTGACGCCAAAACTCCATAAAGGCTTGTCGTGATTCGTACGTTTGCCTGAGCTGCGAGATCCGCAATGCGAGGGTGGCATCAAGCATCTTTGCCGAGTCCACTCCTACCGGTAAGTCAGGGACGTAACCACCGTCGATCATGATGATGCCGCTTACGAGCTCCGGGTTTTGCGCAGCTAAAGCGGTGGCGACAAAAGCACCCATCGAGTGGCCGACAATGACACTCGGGCCAAGTCCGAGGGTTTGCATTGCCGCGGCAACATCACGGGCATGCTGCGCCATGCCGTAAGGACCGTCCGGTTTTTCCGAGTCGCCCCGTCCCCGCAAATCAAGAGCAAAGAGTGGTCGCCTGCCAGCTAGTCGTTCGGCCACTCCAATAAAGCTTATGAATGATGCCGTTAATCCATGAATCGCGATTACCGGTGCGCCGCTGCCGGGCCAATAACCGAAAGCGAGTTCAACGTCATCGCCGGAGATACGTCCTCGTGCCTCTCTGGTAACTTTTATTTGCCGCTGATCTACCGGTTTCATATTTCTGTGACTCTCGCTCTCCACATCTGCTTTTCCGTTTACTTCTCTACTGTTCCAATACCAAGATTTTTGATTCGCGGCATTACGAAATAAACACGAACGTTCGTTTTTTAATTACTCGCATTGATTCGGCTGGCTCTTAGTTTTCAAAACTCTGGTTGAGATCGAACCTGGTTTACCTGCTTGTTCGCTTTTGACTCCGCGAAGACGCCTTAGTCTTTTGTTTGGACTTCCGAGCCGGCGGTAGATGGTTCGCCCGCAAAAGCCCCCGAGAGTAAATGTCCGTTAGCCGGCTGATTACCTGATCGTCGCTTATACCGAAATGCAGATTCCCACCAAAAAGCTTTTCTACAATGAAGTAGTTAAAAAACTGCATGTATGCGGCAGTAAAACCAATTGCCGGATCCACATCGGCATGAAGCACTCCACTACCCTGGAGCTCTTCGAAGGATTTCGCAAACCGCCGGCGCAAGTTATGAGTCAGGTTTTCAAACATCTTACGAAAGTGCCGGTTCTCAAACTCCAGAACATCTATGTACATCAGCAACCAAAAATCGTGATGGTCGTGAACCATCTGCTTGACGAGACGAGCAAACTTCTTTAGATCGCGCGCACTTAATGGATCAGTTATCTGTTCGAAGATCGACTTGAGTCTTTCATCTATCAACCGCTGGTACTTTGAAATTATTGAACCGAGAATCGCTTCTTTCGTCGGATAGTAGTTATAAAGATTACCTAAAGAGGTACCGGCCCTGGCCGAGATGTTTCGCATCGACGTCGCGTGAAAACCTTGCCTGATAAAGAGCTGCTTGGCGGCGTTTTCGATGCGTTCCTTCTTGCGTTCTACCGCCTTCTCGGACAATTTTGGCATAGGCTACAAAAAACGAACGTTCGTTATTCTATTTAGTTTCAGATGCCTGTCAAGGAAAAAGCATGCTTGGCTTTCGCCGACATTCACGCATACCTATTCCACCACGCTGATTTCACAACGGCGAGAATGTAAAGGTGATCCAATGGTGAAGCATAAAACGAGGGTCTTTGGCTCGGTGTCAAATGGCGTAATTTGATGTCACGGAAAACGTGAGGAGCGATGCTAAGTTATTGAAAGGATTGGTAGGCGCGTGGGGACTTGAACCCCAGACCTCTGCCGTGTCGAGGCAGCGCTCTACCAACTGAGCTACGCGCCTAAAAAAGTGGGTTTTCAATGCCGACTATTAATTAATTTCGGCGAGGCCCGAAAGTAACAAAACGTTTGCGCGAGTGTCAAGAAGCCCTGCCGATTGCCGTTTCGCCAATTGTCTAAAACGACTATCGATATCCTCTCGTGAAGCGGATTTGGTCAATCTGTGTGCGGATTTCCGCCAGTTCAAATCTCATTATCGACAGGATTACAGAATTAACGAGACTACTTTTCTACTCATAAGACTCTCACCGCACGTCGTTGCAGTTTTTGGAGTCCGGCAATCCTGGGTCGCGCCTTACCGTTTCGGGTTCAACATCTGTTGAATAGTCTCGATCACCAGTTTCGGTTGTTGCGCTTGAATGAAGTGTCCGGTCTTTTCCACAATGACATGCTTGCCGCCTGGCACTGTTGCGATCCATTCTTTGTGGTTTTGGATCCAAGCTGTTCGCGCATCGGCTGGCATACTTTCATCTTCAGTGGCGCTGAGTAGTGTTACGGGAATTCCCGCGGGGATCTTTGTCCCACGCGCTTCCGCATATGAGCTTTGAGTCGTCGCGGCCTCGGCTCGAACACCTTCCGGAGCTTTGGCAATCTGTGCTTCGGAATCCTTGACACGATCGGACTGATTCTTCTTCAGCCAGTCGTTAAAACTCTCTTGAGAAGGGTCAATCAGCACCATTCCTACGACTTCTTTCGGATACATGTCCGCAAACACCCGAACATAAATTCCACCGAAGGAATGGCCCACAAGCACGTAGGGTGGCTTGACTCCGGCCTTGTCTAAAGCAACATGCAATTCAGTGGCGATCTGTTTCGCCGAACGTGGCTTTGGCCCTAGATCCGACTGTCCGAGCCCGGCTCGATCGTATGAAACTGTCCTGGCAAACGCTGCGACTTCTTTTTGCACGGTGGACCACGACACGATGCCGGTACCAAATCCGCCCTCGAACACAACGGCCGGTGATCCCTGGCCCCCGATGAGCAGGTTCAAGCTGTGACCACCAACGTCCACTTTCTGCAAAATCAAACTACCCTGCGAATCGTTCTGGCCGATGCGCTTGAACGTCAGTGGAAACTTCTGTCCCTGCTGACGAAACTCACCCTGGATTTGCGAGCCATCGTTGCTGAACACACCCTCGTAATTCGCACCCAACGATTGCATTTCAAAGCGCAGAGACTTGCCATTAAGCGTTATTGAGTCGACTGCGAGACCTGTCGCTCCCTGCTCCGGACTATCGAGAGTCGCGCTCAACGTGCCATCTTTTTTGACGACGTGAAGTATTAGATCAAGCTTGGCGACTCCTGCATCGAGAGTGCCTCGCCAATCTCCCTCGGGCTTGGCTGGTGCGGTTTGGTCCTGCATTGCCGCGAAAGTTGTCGCCAGACTTAGCGTTAATAGCAGCGCAACAGTGCAAGTCTTTGCGAAGGCGATGGATCTTTTCATTCTATTCTCTCCTTTATCGCGCATGGACCACTGATTACGGAAATACGTTTACCCGGTCTTCTGTGCGGCGGCCCTTTCCCACTCCTCGTACAAAACTTTCAAACGTGACTCGACTCCCCTGTACTCTTCGTCAAGCTTGATTAGTTGTTGTGCATCTCGCGCAACTTCAGGCAACCCCATCTGTTCGGAAATCTCCTCAAGCCTCTTCTCGGCTGCGCCTATTTCCGATTCAATAATTTCAGGCGTGCGCACCTCCAACTTTTTCTTCTTGATAACTTTGACTGAAGGTTTGGCTGGTCCCGTAGAAGCTTTCGACTTACCAGAAGCCTTCACACTCTGTGGCTTTACCTCTTCGATCTTTTGAGGCTCGCTTCGCTCAGCCGGAAGCACGGTTTCGACGAGATTGTCCGCGTGAGAAATCTTTGGCAGGTTCTCTCTTCCACTCAATGACGCTTTCCAATCATGATACTCAGTGTAATCGCCATCGTAGTGCTCAGCCGCACCGGCGCCATTTAGCGCGAGGATCTGCGTTGCGACCTTATCGAGAAAGTACCGGTCATGACTAATCGTGATGATTGTTCCTTCGTAAGCAGACAAAGCTTCTTCCAGTGCCTCACGCGAAGGGATATCGAGATGGTTTGTTGGTTCGTCGAGCACGAGCACATTAACCCGCGAGTAGATCAGTTTCGCGAGAGCCAATCTCCCCTTCTCACCCCCTGACAGATCACGCACGTGTTTGTAAACATCGTCGCCGGTAAAAAGGAACTTCGCGAGGAAAGAACGAAGCTCTCCAGCTGTCGCATTCGCGGGTGCGACAAGTCGCAACTCCATGATGATCTCGTTTCGATCGTCGAGATCGTCAAGCTGCTGTGCGTAATATCCGATCTGTACTTTGGTGCCCCAACGCACCTCACCGGCAAGCGGATCGATCTTCTTTAGAATCGTGCGAAGGAAAGTTGTCTTGCCCGAACCGTTCGGGCCGATGATGCCCAAACATTCACCACGACGAAGTATGAAACTGATATCGGAAGCGAGTACATTATCACCGTAACCAATCGAGGCCTCTGTGACTGTAAGAACGTGGTTACCGGTACGTTCGATTGCCTGCAGCCGGAAATCGCCAGCGGACTGATCGACTGATACAGCATCTATTCGGTCGAGTCGCTCCAGCATTTTGCGTCGCGACTTCGCCTGCTTCGTCTTTTGTCCAGCGAGGTTGCGACGGATGAACTCCTGAGTTTTCGCAATTAATTGTTGCTGGTTGTCGTAGGCGCGTTGTTGAGCTTCGCGTCGCTCGTCTCGTTCAACCAGGAAATCGGAGTAGTTTCCCGTATAGCTCGTAGCGCGTCCGTATTCCAGCTCGATAATTCTTCGACAAGTGCGATCAAGAAAATAACGATCATGACTGATGATCACATAAGCTGAAGGATAGTCTTTTAGAAACTCTTCCAACCATTCAACTGCGGTTACATCGAGATGATTTGTCGGTTCGTCGAGTAGTAGGACATCGGGAGCAGCGAGTAAAAGCCGCGCTAAACCAAGTCGGTTCTGCTGGCCACCTGACAGCTTCTCGGTCTCCATGGACCACGTGTCGCGATCAAAGCCCAGACCCTGAAGAATCGCTTCCGCCTTGGCTGCGTATTCGAATCCGCCTTCTCGTTCAAATTCATGCTGCAGATCACTGTAGCGCTCGAGAATCTTCTCTAGATCGTCAGTTGCCTCAGCCATTCGATGTTCGAGCTCGTGCATCTCGTGCTCTATCTGCTGGAGATGCCCGAACGCCGAGAGAGCCGACTCATGCACCGTAGACGCAGACTCAAACTTTATGTGCTGGGCGAGAAGACCAAGTCGGACAGATTTCGAACGCACGACGTCGCCGCGATCTGCAGTTTCATCTCCGGCGACGAGACGAAACACAGTACTCTTTCCCGCGCCGTTGCGACCTACAAGACCGACATGCTCGCCTGCGTTTATTTGCAGCGAGGCACCGCGCAAGACATCTTGCACGCCATAGGATTTGTGAACATCTGAAAGACGAAACAGCACGGTTTAGTACTGCGCAATTATAGTTTACAAAAACCAAGCGGGCGGGGAGTCTTCTCTCCCACACCCGCTCTTGGAGTGCGCCGACCTGTCGGCGCTTTACCCGAGAGACTGTTCAAAAAAAGCGGTGACAGGTCACCGCACTCCAAAATCCTACTTCGGCGATCCGCTTGGTGAAGCTGACGAAGCAGCAGGACTCGCAATTGGACTCGCGGCTTGCGTCGCCGCCGGCGTCTGTGTTGCCGACGGTGCAGGTTGCGTCGCCGCACCAGGTGAAGCAGGTCGCAAACCCAGATTGCCCGGGTTGTTGAGCATCTGCGCTGCGAGGTTGTTCGCAATCTTCGCTTCGTTCATCGCGACTTCAAGCAACGCCGCGTTCAGAATGCGTTTGCGTTCATTCGTCAAACCTTGCGTGATTTGCTGGCGGACACTCGGACTCTCGAGCGTCAGGTTCTCCGTTTGTAATCGCTTCTCCGCAAGTTTGAAGATATACCACTTGCCGCTGTTGAAACGCACTGGTTCGGTGTAATCACCTACCTGCATTGGTCCAAAGAAACGCGCTACCAGTTCGGGCGGGAAACTATTGTTCTTAAGATCCTCTTCAGTAGCAAATCCGATATCACCGCCGCGTGCTAGCGTATTGATATCTTCGCTCTTCGCTCGAGCAACTGTCGCGAAGTCGGCCTTGCTTTGCAGGCGTTGATAGATACTGTCGATCTTCAACTTTGCATCAGACTCGTTCTTCGCGTCATCAGAAATGCCGGAGGCGCTGTTATCAGCAGGATCAACCATAATCATCGCCAGCGCTACACCCCGCGCGTTAACGAACTGCTGCCGGTTGTTGTTGTAGAAATCTTCGACCTCTTTATCGCTAATGCTGATCTTGCCGCTGTACTTGTCTTGCAGGCTTGCGATCGCAAGATCCTTGCGAGCCTCCTCCCGGAGAGTCTCCATTGAAATGTTTTGTTCACGCAAAGCTTTTTCAAAAGCTTCAGAGGTCATTCCTGTATTACTTTTCTGCTGGTTGATGGCACCGTCGATCTGATCTTCGGTTGGCATCAGCTTCTCTCGTTCGGCGCGCTGGAACAACACTTCCCGCTGAATGAGCTTTTCCAAAACAGACAATCTTGCCTGGGCCAACTCCAAAGGCGACAACTTGGTTACGTTTGGGCCGGTCTGCTGCGTCATGCTCCGTTCCACTTCCTTGAGGAGAATATTGCGGCCATTCACGGTGGCGGCGATGGTACTGTCTTTACTCTCCGCCGCGCCCCCGCCGCTGCACGCCGCTAAGACGACCGATAGGACGGAAACGGAAATTACCAGCATTAATACTTTTGCGAATTTGCGCACTTTCAATCTACTCCTTTAAATCCACAGCGCCGGCAGAGCCCATAAGCCGCCTGCTTGCTTGACGATGTAGAAAATCGTTTGCTATAAAACTTGGTTTCGATGACGCACGAGTTCGCTGCTGTTGCATGCAGGAACCATTCATCGCGAAACCGAACTAATTTAGAGGTGCAAAAATAATGGCAAAACGTTGCGAAGTTTGCGGCAAAGGCCCCCAATTCGGAAATAACGTGTCTCACGCAAATAACCGGACTCCGCGCCGGTTTGATCCAAATCTGCAGTCGATACGCGTTCAGTTACCGCAGGGTGGCGCCCGCAGAATGAAGGTCTGCACAACTTGTATCAAAGCCGGCAAAGTCGCAAAGGCTGCCTAGCCTATTCCGCTTGCAAACTCACACCGGCGCGTTTGCGCCGGTGTGTTTTTTAGCCATCCAATAACGCTACCAGTTCGATCTCCACTCGAGCATCTTTCGGCAGCCCGGCAGCGGCGACGGTCGCACGTGCCGGAGGTTCATTCGTAAAAAATCGGCCGTACACTTCGTTCATCGCCGCAAAATCCTTCATGTCGGCGAGAAAGACTGTCGTCTTCACAACCTTGGCAAGACTGCTGCCGGATGCTTCAAGCACGGCTGAGAGGTTTTTCAAAACCTGCTCGGTTTGCTCGGAAACACCGCCGGGCACAAATTCTCCTGTCCGCGGATCGAGCGCAACCTGGCCGGAAACAAAAACAAACCCGCCAGCTTTTATCGCTTGCGAATAAGGTCCAATCGCACCAGGCGCCTGGTCAGTTTTTACTGGTGTTCTCACAGTCTGAACTTGCGTGTTTATGCTTGCCAAGACAAAGTGGGGATTCTAGCAGATGGGCACGCACAGGGCAAAAACGGAGACGGAATCAGAGTGTCCTGGTTTAAGTTTCTTGCTCAGAACTAGTCAACTCTCTACGGGTCCTCGACGTGCTCTGCGTCTCGGCGGTGTAATTTGAGTTCCGACAAAAACCGCCAAATCAGCAAATGAAGTACTCGGTTCCTTGGCTTGTTGAGTAGTTCGAACCGTCGAAGGCACCGCCGAGACGCCGAGGCCGCAGAGGACGCGCAGAGAGTTGAGCAACCGACTGTTTCTTCGCTACGCAGCTCCCTGCATTCGTTCGACGTCCAGAACTCCGGGCACACCCTTAATTGAACCGATAACTCTATCCAGGTGCTTCACATCAAACACTTCAACGGTAACTTCGATGTGACCTCTCTCGTCGTTCGCAACTGAGGCACGAGCGTCTCTAATACCAGTTTTCATATCGGAGATTGCGCCAGTGATGCCGGCTATCATTCCCGTGCGGTTTTCCGTAATTGCCAGCAACTTCACCGCGTAAGCTGTTTTCTCAGGTCGGCCCGCCCATTCAACTTCGACGATTCGTTCACGATTGACCATCAATTGGTCGACGTTCTTGCAACGCTTTGTGTGCACGGCGACTCCCTTGCCCCGCGTGATGTAGCCGATGATGTCTTCCCCGTGCAGTGGGTTACAACAACGCGCGCGTATCACCATCAAATCATCAACGCCGCGAACCACAATCGAGTCGTCGCCAAGCCGTATGAGCCGCTTGACGGCACGTACACCACTTCTGAGACGCGACTCCTTTTGCTTATCGAGCTGCTCAAACTGTTCGGGCCCGAGATACTTCGCGATGACGTTACGCGGAACCAATTTCCCGTAGCCAATTCCGGCCAACAGATCATCCACGCGTCCATATCCATATTCGCTGGCAACACGTTTCATGTCACCATCCGAGTCGCTAAGAAGTTTCTTTGGAGATAACTGAAAACGCACCGCTTCCTTTTCAAAGAGCTTACGACCAATGTCGATCGACTCCGCACGCTGCTGTTCCGCAACCCAATGCCGGACGCGATTTCGAGCCCGTGAGGTAACGATGAAATTCAGCCAATCGCGAGATGGGTGAGAATTTGAGCTGGTTAGAATCTCGACGACGTCGCCATTTTGAATCTGTGTCCTTAACGGAACCATTCGACCGTTGATACGCGCACCTGTGCAGGTGTTCCCAACTTCGGAGTGGATCATGTAAGCGAAATCGATAGTCGAAGCACCACGAGGAAGTTGAATAACCTTCCCCATCGGAGTGAATGCATAGACATCTTTTGGATAGAGGTCGAGCTTGAGAGAGTCGAGGAAGTCTTTCGAGTCTTTTACTTCCTGCGTCCACTCGACGAGCGATCTCAGAGCCTGAAGCGCCTGATCCTCGTCGCGTGCGCCCCGTTTTCCTTCTTTGTATTTCCAGTGCGCCGCGACCCCTTCTTCAGCGATCTGATGCATGTCTTCGGTGCGAATCTGCACTTCAAACGACTGGCTGTTTGAGCCAATCACTGACGTGTGCAGCGACTGATACAGATTGTCGCGTGGTGTTGCTATCCAGTCTTTAATACGACCTGGTACAGGCTTCCAATTGTTGTGAACGACGCCGAGCGCCGCGTAACAGTGGCGAATCTCGTTAGGCGTGATGATTCTCGCCGCCACGAGATCGTAAACCTGGTCCAGGCTGATGCGCTGGCGTTTTAGTTTCTTCCAGATCGAATAAAGTCGTTTCACGCGCCCCTCAACCAGCACGAAGGGAACTTCCGATTCCTGCATCTTCTCTTCGATCCGCGCGGTGACGCCTTTAAGAAAAGCCTCGTTCTCGGGCCTGCGCTTCTCCAACTGTTCGGCGAGTTCCCGGTAGTCTTCCGGATGCAGATGTCTGAAAGCGAGATCCTCCAGCTCACCTCGCAACTTACCCATACCCAACCGGTGCGCGATTGGGGCGAAGATCTCCATCGTCTCTTCAGCGATGCGTCGGCGTTTCTCCGGCGTGAGGTAATGGAGCGTGCGCATGTTGTGGAGTCGATCGGCAAGCTTCACCAGCACAACGCGGACGTCGTCAATCATCGCCAGCAGCATCTTCCTGACATTCTCGGCTTGTTGGTCTTCGCGAGAGATGTTGCTGATTTGCGCTATCTTGGTTAAGCCGTCGACGAGGTGCGTGATTTCTTCGCCGAAGTAATGTCGGATCGTATCGAGATCGACGAGCGTGTCTTCGACGACGTCATGCAAGAGACCGGTGGCGACTGAAACTTCGTCGAGTTTTAAATCGGCGAGAATGTTGGCAACTTCCAACGGATGGACCAGGTACGACTCGCCAGAAGCTCTTTTCTGACCCTTATGTTCGCGGGCAGAAAACAGATAGGCACGTCGCACCAGATCAAGGTCAGCCTGGGCGTGATTTCGTGCGACCTTATCGATAATGTCCTCAATGCGGATCATCTACACAATACGGGCGAAAAATCAGTCTTTTGACTTCAGAAGTATAACAAAAAGGTGATGCCCGGCACTGAGGCCGGACATCACCTAATGACGAGGGACAGGTTTAGACTTAACCCTTTGGCGGCGAGGGGGCCTGACGCGCTTCCTCTTCTTTTCTCTTCTGGTTAGCGACGCTGAGTTCTGTCGTTCGCTTCAAGGCCACTTCATACTGCTTTTGATAATCAGCCTTGGTGTCGGTCTTGCCGTCCATTTCCGCCAGCTTGGCGGCTTCGAGGAGCAGATTCGTCTTGTACGACCAGGCCGATTCGTTGTTCGGGTTAAACTTAATCGCGTTTTCCGCTTCGGCCAACCCCTGCTTCACGCACTGCTGCGCGGTTTCAAATTCTTTTTGGTCGCCGGGTTTCTTGTAAGAAACCGTCGCCTTGTTGTTACTGGGATCGATCGTTGTTGTCTTATTGGAAGGCAACTCGGTGATCTTGAAAGAGCAATCCCAGTCTTTACTGGCGAGGACGATATATGCTTCGGCGCGCTTCTCTGGTTCCGTTGCATCGCTGGCTGCGCGATTCTGAATCCATTGGCGCAACTTTGCCTCTTCCTTGATCTCACCAAGAAGATAGGCGATGGCTTTGTAGGCTTCTTCGTCTTTCGGATTCTTCTCAAGAATCTGCTGATAGGCTGAAATCGCTTCGTTGGCTTTCGCTAGGTTTTCTGGCGACTGAACACCACGGCGGAACTGAGCATGGATCGTCCGCGCGATAAACATCGGCGCAGTTTTGTTATTTGGATCAAGTTCGGCAGCTCTGCGCGAGTGTTGTTCGGCTTCTGGGAATCTACCCTCGCGATAGGCACGCGCGGCTTCATTCAACTCATTCTTCGCACGAATCCGATTGACTACTCCACACCCTGAGCTAGTGGCAACAAGGATCGCCAAAGCAACGACGATCGCGGTCTGAGACAGTTTCATTTATCCATGACTCCATTTCATGAGACTGGCCGGTCATAACAACAGTGGGGTCAACTTTGACCGGGCGAATCACATGTTCATTAAGGCAGATCGTCGACTTGCAACCCTACCGGACTCGCTCCAGCGCCCTTGATGGCATCGATGACTTTTACAACATCGCCATACTTAGCAGCACGTGGAGCTTTGACGAAGACGGTTTTTTCAATGCGTTCTTCTATCGGGATGTCCTGCCTCGTTTCCATGCCGATTTTGTAGGCGCGTTGGTCTTTACGTTGCTGAAACACTTGGACCAGTCGCTGGGAGAGCGCTCCAGTATCATTTACAGATCCCATTGAGTCAGCATTAAGTTTAATTTGCAGATCAGGCGAGATTGAGACAACGAGCGTAAGCGGGTTTGGTTTCAACTTACTTAGATCCTCGTTCGGATCTCTTTGAGTTGGAATATCAGCTTTGAAGCGACTGGGCTTCAGCGGGGTGACGACCATGAAGATGATCAGCAACACCAACAGAACGTCAATCAACGGCGTCACGTTGATATATGGTTCCGCAGTGGTAGTGCTCTTTTTCGAATGAGCATCATCCAAAGACGACATTTGGAACTCTCCTGTTTATCGCGGTTATGACGTGGGCGTTGCCACGGTCGCTCCACCTTTTTTCTTCTTGTCAGCGACCAGGCCGATCTTATCCACGCCGAGTTTTCTCACCTCGTTAATGACGTTTACGACGTCGCCATAACTGACACCAACGCCGCTCTTTATGTAAACGATGCGATCCTGCTCGTTCTTAATCTTCTCGAGCAATTTATCAACTTCGTCCGAGAGCTGTTCTCGCTGTAAACGTTTCTTCGCGAGGTAATACTCGCCATCGTTGGGGATGGAGATGACGATCGACGATTCCTTGATGATGTTGGGATCAACGTCTGGATTGTTCATGTTCTTCGGCAGTGCAACGGTGATGCCCTGCTGAAGGAACGGTGTGACGACCATGAAGATGATCAGCAACACCAACATGATGTCAACCATCGGAGTTACGTTGATTTCTGACTGAACGCCTCCGCCGCCTCCGGCTGCCATTCCCATAGCAAATCTCCCTTCAGATCTTCCGCGTCGCGGCGAGCAGACGCAGAAACTACTGCCCGCCGGCCGAATAGATCACGCGAGTTAGGCTTTTAACTGTTTCGTGCGGTTCTTGATGAAGTAGTCGACCAATTCAGATGCTGAATTGTCCATCTCAACTACGAAACCATCAACTTTACCGGTGAAATAGTTGAACAGCCACACCGCGGGCACCGCTACTAACAATCCGAGAGCGGTGGTGAACAGCGCTTCAGAGATACCGCCGGCGACGGCCGCGATACCAGCTGACTCCGCATTTTTCATTCCGCGGAATGCGTTGATGATGCCGAACACGGTTCCGAACAAACCTACGAACGGTGCCGTTGAACCAATGGTCGCAAGACCAGACAGGCCACGCTTGAATTCTGCTGTTTTGATCGCGATAGCGCGTTGAAGCGCACGTTTCGACGCTTCAATCTCATCACCGGAAATGTCCGAGGATGCTTCGTGTGCGCGGAACTCCTGCAAGCCGCTGCTAACGACCATTGCGAGGTGCGATTTGCGATGTTTGTCGCTGATATTGATCGCTTCTTCGATGCGATCGTTCTTCAAAG
>Ga0207708_10002040_pt1 | contig 14886 bp, 14 predicted proteins | sample KBSK5101metaG_FD_184340 | JGI IMG/M metagenome (GOLD analysis project Ga0207708, IMG submission 184340) | Corn, switchgrass and miscanthus rhizosphere microbial communities from Kellogg Biological Station, Michigan, USA - KBS K5-10-1 metaG... | ecosystem: Host-associated > Plants > Roots >...
CCGCACGCCGTGCTCCTCGAGGTCTTCACCCACGAAGGCATCGGGACCGAAATCGTCTTCTAGAGGGAGAGTCCGGTGGACACCAAAGAGCTCCTCGACGCGGGCGGCAAGCACCTGATGGCCTTCACCAAGCGGTTCCCCATCGCGCTGGTGCGCGGGGAGGGGATGCGCGTCTGGGACTCGGACGGCAAGGAGTACCTCGACTTCACCGGCGGCATCGCCGTCACCGCGCTGGGCCACTCCCATGCGCGCGTGGTGGGCACCATCCGGGAGCAGGCCACCACCCTCCTGCACGTCTCCAACCTCTTCCACATCCCGCAGCAGACGCACCTGGCCAAGCTGCTCTGCGAGCATTCGTTCGCGGATCGGGTGTTCTTCGGCAACTCGGGGGCAGAGGCCAACGAGGCCGCCATCAAGCTCGCGCGCAAGTGGGCGAAGGAGCACGGCGCCAGCGACCGCGGCGACATCATCACGATGCGGGGCGGCTTTCACGGCCGGACGCTGGCCACCGTGACCGCCACCGCCCAGGAAAAATACCACCACGGCTACGAGCCGCTGCCGGGCGGGTTCAAGTACGTCCCCTACAACGATCTCCGCGCGGTGGAGCGCGCGCTGGACAGCCGGACCGCCGCCATCATGGTCGAGCCCATCCAGGGCGAGGGCGGGGTCATCATCCCGGACGACGGCTATCTCCCCGGCCTCCGCAAGCTGTGCGACGAGGCGGGCGTGCTGCTCATCCTGGACGAGATCCAGACCGGCATGGGCCGCACCGGCAAGCTGTGGGCCTACGAGCACGCGGGCGTGTCCCCCGACATCATGACGGTGGCCAAGGCGCTCGCCAACGGCATTCCCATCGGCGCCGCGCTGGCCACCGAGGACGTCGCCACCGCGTTCTCGCCCGGCACCCACGGCAGCACCTTCGGCGGCAACCCCTTCGCCACCGCGGTGGGCCTCACCGTGCTCACCGCCATGCTCGAGGAACGGCTGCCGGAGCGGGCGGCGAAGATGGGCAAGCTCATGCTCGAGCGCCTGGAGGCCCTCCGCAGCCGGCACGCGAGCAAGATCAGGGCGGTGCGCGGCAAGGGCTGCCTGGTGGGCATCGACCTGGCGCCGCCGGTGGCCGACGTGGTGAACGCGTGCCGCGAGCGCGGCCTCCTCGTCCTCACCGCCGGCGACAACACCCTCCGCCTCGCGCCCGCGCTGATCCTCAGCGAGGGAGACGTGACCCGCGCGGTGGAGGCCATCGAGGGCGCGGTGGCCGCCGCCAAGTGATGAAGCACTTCCTCTCCATCGAGGACCTCGAGCGCGACGACGTCACGCGCCTGTTCCGGCTCACCGCCGAGCTGAAGTCGCGGATCAAGACGGGCGACCGCGCCACTCCGCTCACCGGGCGGAGCATGGCGCTCATCTTCGAGAAGCCGTCCCTCCGCACCCGCGTCACCTTCGAGGTGGGCATGTTCCAGCTGGGCGGCGCCTCGGTCTACCTGGCCGCCCAGGAGATCGGCTTCGGCAAGCGCGAGACCGTGCCCGACACCGCGCGCAATCTCTCCCGCTGGGTGGACATCATCGCCGCGCGCGTGTTCAGCCACGCCACCGTGATGGGACTGGCCCGCCACGCCACCATTCCCGTGATCAACGGGCTCTCCGATCGCGAGCACCCCTGCCAGGCCATGGCCGATCTGTTCACGCTGTGGGAGCGGGGGCTCGACCTCGGCAAGACCCGCCTCGCCTGGATCGGCGACGGCAACAATGTCTGCCACTCGGTGATTCTCCTGGGTGCCCGGCTGGGGATGGACATGATCGTCGCCACCCCCCCCGGCTATGAGCCGGACCCGACGGTGGTGGAGTCGTGCCGTCGTCTGGGCGGCAAGGTGGCGCTGACCACGGATGCGCGGCAGGCCGCCGAGGGCGCGGATGTCGTCTACACCGACGCCTGGGTGAGCATGGGCCAGGAGGCCGAGCGCGAGCGGCGTCAGGAGGCGTTCCAGCGCTATCAGGTCAACGAGGCCCTGCTGCGCTTCGCGGGGCCCAAGGCGCTGGTCATGCACTGCCTGCCCGCGCACCGCGGCGAGGAGATCACCGATGCCGTGCTGGATGGGCCGCAGAGCGTGATCCTGGATCAGGCCGAGAACCGGCTGCACGCCCAGAAGGCGGTCATTCTCCACCTCCTGGGCGGCGACTAGGAGACGATGCCCGTGAGCAAGAAAGCCCGCAAAGTGGTGCTCGCCTACTCGGGCGGGCTCGACACCTCGGTCATCCTCCGGTGGCTCATCGAGACCTACAAGTGCGAGGTGGTGGCGTATTGCGCCGACCTCGGCCAGGGCGAGGAGCTCATCCCGGTGCGGGAGAAGGCGCTGCGCACCGGGGCCTCCTCCGTGCACATCAAGGACCTGCGGGAGGAGTTCGTCCGCGATTTCATCTTCCCCATGCTGCGCGCGAGCGCGGTCTACGAGGGCGTGTACCTGATGGGCACCTCCATCGCGCGCCCCCTCATCGCCAAGGCCCAGGTGGAAGTGGCGCGCGCGGCGGGGGCGGACGCGGTGAGCCATGGCGCCACCGGCAAGGGCAATGACCAGGTGCGCTTCGAGCTGACCTATGCCGCGCTGGCCCCCGAGCTCACCGTGATCGCCCCCTGGCGAGAGTGGGACCTCAACTCGCGGACGGCGCTCATGGACTTCGCCCGCCGCCACGACATCCCGGTGCCGGTGACCACCGAGCGCCCGTACTCCACCGACCGCAACCTCTTCCACATCTCCTTCGAGGGCGGCATTCTCGAGGACCCGTGGGCGGAGCCGCCGCCCAAGATGTTCCTGCTCAGCAATTCGCCGGAGGCGGCGCCGGACGTGCCCATCTACGTGGACGTAGACTTCGAGCGGGGCAACCCGGTGGCGGTGGACGGCGACCGGCTGGGGCCGGTGCCCCTCCTCGAGCGCGTGAACCGGCTGGGCGGCGAGCACGGCATCGGCCGGGTGGACCTGGTGGAGAATCGCTTCGTGGGCATGAAATCGCGCGGAGTCTACGAGACGCCGGGCGGGACCATCCTCCACGCCGCGCACCGGGCGCTGGAGTCGATCACGCTGGATCGCGAGGCGCTGCACCTTCGCGACTCCCTCATCCCGCGCTACGCGGAGATGATCTACTACGGATTCTGGTTCTCGCCGGAGCGGGCCGCGCTCCAGCGGCTCATGGACGATATCCAGGAGGACGTCACGGGAACGGTCCGCCTCAAGCTCTACAAGGGCAACGTGATGGTGGCGGGGCGGAAGTCACCGCGCTCGCTGTACCGGACCGACTACGTGACCTTCGAAGCCGATCGCGTCTATCGTCAGAAGGACGCGGAGGGCTTCATCAATCTCAATGCGCTCCGCCTCAAGATCCGCGCCCTGCGCGACGCGCGCTAGGGGGCGGGCTCCCGCATGCGCGTCCACGTCGCCCTGGGGCCCGCGGAGTTCTCCGGCGCCGATCTCGAGGGGCGGGCCGCCCTCGTGGTGGACGTGCTGCGCGCCACCACCTCGGTGGTGGCCGCCTGCGCGGCGGGGTGCCGGACGGTGATCCCGGTGCCCGACGAGGCGGCGGCCCGGCGCGCGGCCAGCCGCTTTCCCGCCGGAGAGTGTCTCCTCGCGGGCGAGCGCGGCGGCGATCCCATCGTGGGATTCGACCTCGGCAACTCTCCCCGTGAGTTCACGGCCGAGCGGGTGGCCGGCCGCGCCATCGTGCTCACCACCACCAACGGCACCCACGCCATGCTCACCGCGGGCGCCGCCGCCGCCGCCGCGGTGGCCGCGCTCACCAATGCCGCCGCGGCGGCGCGCTGGGCGCTGGCGTCGGGGCGAGACCTCACCGTGCTCTGCTCGGGGGAGAGGGGCGCGTTCTGCCTGGAAGACGCGGTGTGCGCGGGCTTCGTGGTGGACGCCCTCGCGCGAGAGGGAGCCGGGGACCTCCGGCTCACCGATGCCGCGCTCGCCGCGCGGCGCCTGGCCGAGTCCTACGCGGGCCGCCTCCAGCGGCTGGTGGAAGACGCGTCCTGGGCACGCTCTCTTCACAGGGCGGGGCGCGCCGCCGACTTCGAGGTCTGCCTCGCGCTGTCCACCCAGGAGCAAGTGCCCATCTTCAAGGGCGGCGCCATCGTGCCGGGACCCGCGGTGCTGGCGGCACAGTCGGACGGCCGCCGATGAACATCCCCATCGCGCTCACCCTCGTGCGCATCGTCCTGGTGCCGCTGGTCATCGTCTTCCTGATCTCCTCGGAGCGCGTGCACGTCCTCATCGCGGCGGTGATCTTCCTGGCCGCCTCTCTCACCGACTGGCTGGACGGGGCCATCGCGCGGCGCACCAACCAGGTGACCCGGCTGGGCACCATGCTCGACCCGGTGGCGGACAAGCTGCTGGTGGCGGCGGCCCTGGTCTCGCTGGTGCAGGTGGACATGGTGCCGGCATGGATGGCCCTGGTCATCATCGGCCGCGAGCTGGCCGTGACCGGGCTCCGCGGCGTGGCGCTGTCCATGGGAGTGGTGGTGCCCGCTTCCCGCCTCGGCAAGTGGAAGACCGTGACCCAGTACGTCGCGCTCACCTTGCTCATCCTCGAGAAGGGCGTGCCCGCGGAGTTCGTGCCGTTCCATCTGGTCTCGGGCGTCGCGCTCTGGATCGCGATGGGAGCCACGGTGTTCTCCGGGCTGGACTATTTCTACTCGTTCTTCCTGCGCACCGGGGCCGAGGCCCTGGTGAAGGATCGCGAGCGATGGCCCTGAGCCTCGGCGGGCTGCTCGCCGCCTACCTCATCGGCGCGATCCCGGTGGGCATGCTGGTGGCCCGCCTCGCGGGCGGCGTCGACATCCGGAGTCACGGAAGCGGCAATATCGGCGCCACCAATGTGCTCCGCACGCTGGGGCCAATCGCCGGCGTGATCACGCTGCTGGGCGACGTCGTCAAGGGCTATGCCGCGGCGTGGGTGGCGGGAACGCTCGGCGGCGCGCCCGCCTGGGTGGGCGCCGGGGCGGTGGCGGCGGTGGTGGGGAATTGCTGGCCGGTCTTCCTCCGCTTTCGCGGCGGTAAGGGGATGGCCACCGCGCTCGGAGCCTTTCTCGTCGCCGCGCCCTGGGCGGTGGCGCCCGCGGCGGTGGTGTTCGCGGCGCTGGTGGCCATCACGCGGCTGATCTCGCTCGGGTCCATCGCGGCCTGCGTCACCTTCGCCGTGGCGGGCTGGGTGGCGTATCCGCCGTCCATCGCGCTGGCCACCACGGTGGTGACGGCCATCATCATCGTCCGGCACCGCGCCAATATTCAGCGCCTGCGCGCGGGCACCGAATCGCGGCTCGGACAGCGCGCCCGCGTGGCATGAGCCGGCGGGGGGATCCGAGGCGATGACCTCCGACCGCGTGCCCTCGAGCGGGCCCGTCGCCATCGTGGGCGCCGGCAGCTGGGGGACGGCGCTGGCCATCCATCTCGGGCGCCGCGGCGCGGTGGCGCGCCTCTGGGCCCGTGACGCCGACCTGGCCCGCGAGATCGTCCGGCGCGGCGAGAACCCGCGCTACCTGCCGGGGGTGGCCATTCCCGCCCGCGTGACCGCGACCGGCGACGCCGCCATCGCGCTGCGGGGCGCGCCCATCGTGGTGTTCGCGGTGCCGTCGCAGTACGCGCGCGCCACCCTCGGGCCGCTGCTGGCGCATCTTGACGAGGACGCCGTCATCGTGTCGGCCACCAAGGGGATGGAGCCCGAACGCGGCCTCCGGATGTCGGAGCTCCTCGCCGAGCTGGCGCCGAGTCATCCCGTGTCGGTGCTCTCCGGGCCCTCGTTCGCGCGCGAGGTGGCGCTGGGCCGGCCCGCCGCGCTGGTGGCCGCGTCCCGGCGCCTGGAGGTCGCGCGCAGCACGCAGCGCGCGCTGGCCGGCCCCACTCTCCGCATCTACACCAATGCCGACGTGCTGGGCGTGGAGCTGGCGGGGGCGCTCAAGAACGTCATCGCCATCGCCGCCGGGCTCTCGGACAGCCTCGCGCTGGGCGAGAACGCGCGCGCCGCCCTGGTGACGCGGGGTCTCGCGGAGATGGCGCGCCTGGGCGTCGCGCTCGGCGCCTCCGCGCGGACCTTCGCCGGTCTCGCCGGCCTGGGCGATCTCGTCCTCACCGCCACCGGCTCACTGAGCCGGAACCGCGCGCTGGGCCTCGCGGTGGGGCAGGGGCAAAGCCTGCGCGAGGCCGAGGCCGCCACGCCCATGGTCGCGGAAGGCGTGCGCACGGTCAGCGCCGCCCTACGCCTCGCCCGCGAGGCCGGCGTGCCGATGCCGATCTGCGCCGCGGTGGCGGCGGTGCTCTTCGAGGGCGTGCCGGTGGCCGACGCGCTGGCCGGGCTCCTCGCGCGCGAGCCGCGGCCGGAGGAAGAGGTGGACGTCTCTCGTGCCTGAGCTCCGCAAGGACCCCGTCGTGGGACGCTGGGTCATCATCTCGACGGAGCGCGCCCGACGGCCCTCCGACTTCGCGCCCGCGCCGGTGACCAAGTCCGCGGGCACCCTCTGCCCCTTCTGTCCCGGCGAGGAGTCGCGCACGCCCTCGGAGCTCTTCGCGGTGCGACCTCGGGGCAGCGCGCCCAATACCCCGGGCTGGACCATGCGGGTGGTGCCCAACAAGTTCCCCGCGCTCCGCATCGAGGGCGAGCTCGAGCCGTCGGGAGAGGGGCTCTACGATCGCACCACCGGGGTGGGGGCTCACGAGGTGATCATCGAGACCCCGGATCACGCGGCGAGCCTCGCCACCCTCGCCCCCGAGCGGGTGGCCGACGTGCTCGGGGCCTATCGCGAGCGCATCCTGGATCTCCGGAAGGACGCCCGCCTCCAGTACGTCATGGTGTTCAAGAACCACGGGGAGACCGCGGGCGCCTCGCTGGAGCATTCGCATTCCCAGCTCATCGCCACCCCCATCGTCCCCATCATGGTGGAGGAGGAGCTGGAGGGCGCGGAGCGCCACTTCCGGCTCAAGAAGCGCTGTATCTGGTGCGACATCATCCGGCAGGAGCGCCGGGGCGAGGGGCGGATCATTCTCGAGCTGGACGGTTTCGTGGCCCTGGCCCCCTTCGCCCCGCGCTTTCCCTTCGAGACGTGGATCCTGCCCTCGCCGCACCGCTCGAGCTTCGAGGACACCGACCCGGGCGAGCTCCTGGCCCTCGCCCGGCTCCTGGGGGAGATCCTCCGGCGCATGGGCAAGGTGCTGGGCGATCCGCCCTACAACTTCATGCTCCATTCCGCGCCCCTCCGGACGGCCGGCCTGGACCACTTCCACTGGCACCTCGAGATCATTCCCAAGCTCACCCGGGTGGCCGGGTTCGAGTGGGGCACCGGTTTCTTCATCAACCCCACTCCCCCCGAGGAGGCGGTGCGCTATCTGCGCGGGGAAGTGCCCGGGGCGTCCGTAAGTTGACACCGTTGAAGGCGTTTGTTACAGTCCGAAGGGTGGTTTGCAAAGCCTGAGCGCGGGAATAGCTCAGTGGTAGAGCACAACCTTGCCAAGGTTGGGGTCGCGGGTTCGAATCCCGTTTCCCGCTCCATGAGATGGTGCAGGGGACCGGTTCGGGGCCCCTTTGAGTTTGTAGGGCGGCGTAGCCAAGTGGCTAAGGCGGAGGTCTGCAAAACCTCTATTCAGCGGTTCGAATCCGCTCGCCGCCTCCAGTCGTGTCGCGGTTGGCGGGACAGGCCGGGGTGGCGGAACTGGGAGACGCGGTGCCCTTAAAAGGCACGGGCCCAGCCAGGGCCGTGGGGGTTCGATTCCCTCCCTCGGCACCATAGGGTGCGATGAAACCTACGACAGGACCACGGAGGTAGGCCACGGTGCAGACGCTCAAGATGGTGCGGAAGACATTGACGATGTTGAGCGACAAGAGGACCGAGGTTCTCGACATCACCAAGCAGATCCGCGACATCATGCTGGGCGCCGACATCACCGAAGGCATCATGCTCGTCAATTCATTGCACACCACCTGCGCGCTCTTCGTGAACGAGTTCCAGGGCGCGCTGGTCGAGGACCTCAAGGCCATGGTGGACCGGCTCGTCCCGGAGGCCGGGCCCTACCGCCACGACGATCCCCGCTACTCCGACTGCGAGCGCGGCAATGCCACCTCGCACCTCCGCGCGGCGCTGCTCGGGCGGAGCGTGGCGGTGGGGATCAGCGGTGGGGAGCTCGCGCTGGGTCGCTTCCAGTCCATTCTCCTCGCGGAGCTGGATGGGCCGAGGCCTCGCACCATCGACATCCAGATCATGGGAGTCTGACCGGGCTCTCGCCGACCCCGTCGCAGCCTCTCTCGGATTCGAAGCTGCTGCCGCTCGCACCTCTCTCCCCGTTTCTTCAGGTGGTACTCTAAGCGTATGTCCTGGACCTTGAAGCGAAAAGCGCAGCAGCTCCTTGCCGGCGAGGAGGGGGCGATCCGCAAGGACTGGGGGGGACGCACCTCGGTGGCCCTTGTGTATCCCAATACCTACGCGGTGGGGATGTCCAATCTCGGCTTCCAGGCCATCTATAGCCACCTCAACGCCATCCCCGAGGTGGTCTGCGAGCGCGTGTTCTTTCCGGATCCGGAAGACCTCGACGAGCAGCTTCGCACGGAGACGGCGCCGTTCTCGCTGGAGTCGCTCCGGCCCCTCACCGACTTCGACCTCGTCGGCTTCTCGGTGACCTACGAGGGCGACTACATCAACCTCGTCCGGATGCTCCGCCTCGCGGGCATTCCGCCGCGAGCCGCCGACCGCGGGCCGGAGCATCCGGTGATCCTGATGGGCGGCGTCTGCGCCTTCTCGAACCCGGAGCCGGTGGCGCCCTTCATGGATCTCATCGCGGTGGGCGAGGGCGAGGAGCTGGTGGGCGAGCTTCTCGCCGCGCACCGCGCGGCCTTCGCCCCCGGCGGGGAGGGGGGGCGCGAGCGCTTCCTCGTGGCGGCGCGCGCCATCGCCGGGCTCTATGTCCCCGGCGCCTACGAGGTCAGCTACGGGGGCGATGGGACCATCGCCCGCGTTGCCCCTCGCGAGGTCGGTCTGCCCGCGGTGGTGACCAAGCGGCGCCTGCGCGAGGTGGACCAGTGGGAAACCGTCTCCACCGTCAAGAGTCCCAAGGCGGAGTACGGCCACATGCAGCTCCTCGAGGTGGGCAAGGGCTGCGGGCGCGGCTGCCGCTTCTGCCTCGAGGGCCAGGTGTACCGGCCGGTGCGGCACCGCAGCCTGGAAGCGCTCCGCGAGTCGGTGGCGCAGATCGCCAAGGAGTCCAAGCGGGTGGGGCTGGTGGGGGCCTGCGTGTCGGACTATCCGTGGATCGGCGAGCTGATGAAGATGCTCGAGGAGGCGGGCGTGGAAGTGTCCATCTCCTCGCTCCGGGCGGACAGCCTCACCGAGGATCTCGTGGCCTCCCTGGCGCGGGGCGGTCACCGCACCCTCACCATGGCGCCGGAAGCGGGGACGGAGCGGCTGCGGCGCGCGGTGCGCAAGCCCATCACCGACGAGCAGCTCCTGGCCGCCTGCGATCTCGTGCGGCGCTACGGGATCCCCAATCTCAAGTGCTACTTCATGATCGGCTTGCCCACCGAGACGCCGGCGGACATCGAGGCCATCCCCGAGCTGGCCGCCCGGCTCCTGGAGCGCCTGCAGGTGCCGGGGCCCGACGGTCATTCGTTCGGCAAGCTGACGCTGTCGATCTCCTCCTTCGTGCCCAAGCCCTGGACGCCGTTCCAGTGGGCGCCCTTCGACGAGCAGCGGGGGCTCGAGGCGAAGCTGGACACCATCAAGCGGGCGGCGCGCCGGCTCTCCACCATCCGCGTCCTGCACGAGAACCCCCGCGAGGCAGGGCTGCAGGCGCTCCTCGCCCGCGGCGATCGCCGCGTGGCGGACTTCGTGGAGCTGGCGGCTGCGCATGGCGGCGACTGGCGTCGGGCGCTGCGCGAGTGGGAGGGCGATCCCGCCTTCTACACGCGGCGGGCCCGCGCCCTCGACGAGATCCTGCCCTGGGACCACTTCGACGTGGGCGTGAAGAAGGCGGGGCTCGCCAAGGAATGGATGCGCGCCGCATCCGAGCCGGCGGCGGCGCCGGTAGCGGTCTAGATGGCGCGGGTGCGCGTGGCCGCGGTGGGCGAGGTGCCGGCGGGCGAGGGCCGCGTGGTCGAGGCGGACGGGCGCGCCCTGGCGCTCTTCAACGTGGACGGCGCCTATCACTGTCTCGACAATCTCTGTCCGCACCGCGGCGGGCCGCTGGGCGAGGGCGATCTGGAGGGCCGGCTGGTGTCCTGCCCCTGGCATGCCTGGCGCTGGGACGTGACCACCGGGGCGCATGCCAATAATCCGGCCGTGCGCGTGCCCAGCTTTCCGGTGACCGTCGAGAACGGCGGCATCTTCGTGGAGGTGCCGTGAGCGGCGCGGCGCCGGTGACTCCCGTGCTCGATACCTTCGGGCGACCGCTGCGGAATCTCCGCCTCTCGGTCACCGACCGCTGCAATCTCCGCTGCTCGTACTGCATGCCCGAGGAAGAGTACGTGTGGCTTCCCCGCGAGGACATCCTCACCTTCGAGGAGGCGGCGGGCCTGGTGGACGTCTTCACGGATCTCGGGGTGGACAAGGTGCGCCTGACCGGCGGCGAGCCGCTGCTCCGCAATGGCCTCGAGCGCCTGGTGGCCCTGCTCGCGGCGAATCCACGGCTCCGCGATCTCGCCATCACCACCAACGGCATCCTGCTCGCCGAGCGCGCCGCCGCGCTGCGCGCGGCGGGGCTCCATCGCGTCACGGTGAGCCTGGACACCCTGCGCGCGGATCGCTTCAAGGCGCTGACTCGCCGGGAGGCGCTGCCGCAGGTGCTGGAGGGCATCGCCTCGGTGCGCCGCGCGGGGTTCCCCCCGCCCAAGCTCGACACCGTGGTCATGCGCGGCACCAACGACGACGAGCTGGTAGAGCTGATCGAGTACGCGCGCGGCGTGCCCGCCGAGATCCGGTTCATCGAGTACATGGACGTGGGCGGCGCGACCCGCTGGACGCGCGACCGGGTGGTGTCACGCGCCGAGATGCTGGACAGCCTGGCCCGGCGTTATGGCCCCATCGAGCCCCTGCACGAGGGCGGCTCCGCGCCGGCCGACCGCTACCGGCTGCCCGACGGCTACGTGTTCGGGATCATCGCCTCCACCACCGCGCCCTTCTGCCAGGACTGCGACCGGAGCCGCCTCACCGCCGACGGGATGTGGTACCTGTGCCTCTACGCGACCCAGGGCACCGATCTGCGGAAGGCCCTTCGCGCGGGCGCGTCACGCGCGGAGCTCCGCGACTTGATCCTGCCGGGCTGGGCGGCGCGCAAGGACCGCGGCGCCGAAGATCGCCTGGCCATGGCCGACGGGCGCTCGCCCCTGATCCAGATCGGGGAGTTGAAGCGCGACCCGCACCTGGAGATGCACACCAGAGGAGGATAGCCTTCGGCTGCGGCTCGCCCTGCTACAACCGGCCTCGCTCCGCTCGGCAACCCATTTTCGTATTGCTCGCCTCGCCTTCGGCTGCAGCTCGCCCTACTACAACCGGCCTCGCTCCGCTCGGCAACCCATTTTCGTATTGCTCGCCTCGCCTTCGGCTGCAGCTCGCCCTACTACTTGCTCGCGAAGACTTCCTTCAGGAGGTCGGTGGTGCGCGCGGCGGGGTTGGTGCGGATCTGCTTTTCCTGCTCGCCCAGCACCACGAAGAGCCCGTCGAGGCTCTTGGTCAGCACATAGCGGTCGATGTCCAGGGACTCGGTCTTCATGAAGGGGATGGACTGCGCGCGCCCCAGCAGCTCCTTGTACTGGCGCGTGACCCCGACCTGATTGAGCGCCTTGTCCACGATGGGCTTGAAGGCGGCGGTGAGCTGGTTGCTGGTCTTGCTCTTGAAGTACTGGGTGGCCGCGTTGTCGCCCCCGCTCCAGATCTTCCGGACGTCCTGGATGCTCATCGCGCCGATGGCGTCCCCGAAGATCTTCTTCGCCCCCGGCGCGGCCGCCTCCGCGGCGCGGTTCATGGAGAGGACGAACTCGTCGAGCTGGGGCCCATAGCCCACCATCCGGAGTCCCTTGTCCGCGCTCTGGAGCTGTGAGGGCAGGAGGATCTTGATGGCCTGGTTGGCGAAGTACCCGTCGGTCTTGCCGGTGAGGCTTATGGTGGCTTCGGTCCCGACCCTGAGCGCCTCCTTGAGGCCGGAGCCGATCTTGGCGTCGCTGAGCGTCCCGCCGCCCAGGCCCTGAAGCAGCTTGTCGACCTGCGCGACGGCAGGGGAGGGGCCCAGCAGCAGACCGACGGTCATGGCGGCAGCCAGCGCAAGAGTCTTCATGCGCGGAATTCTACGCCTCGCCGAAGCGGAGTGCTACTGGAGCGGGGCGGGCAGGTCGGAGCGCTTCATCAGGAAGCGGTCGATGCCTCGCGCCGCGCTCCGGCCCTCGGCAATGGCCCACACGATCAGGGACTGGCCGCGCTGCATGTCGCCGGCGGTGAAGACGCCGGCCACACTGGTCATCCAGTCGGCGTCCCGCCACACATTGCCGCGGTCGGTGAGCCGTACGCCGAGCGTCTCCAGGAGTCCCGGGCGCTCCGGTCCCACGAAGCCCATGGCGAGGAGGACCAGCTCGCAGGGCAGGGTGAACTCGCTCCCGGGCTTCTCGCGAAAGCCGGGCCGGCCCCCCTCGCTGGTCATCTCCACCTCGATGGCCTCGAGCGCGGTCACGCGGCCGTCGCCGCCGAGGAAGCGCTTCGTGGACACCGAGTACACGCGCTCGCCGCCCTCGGCATGGGCGGAGGAGACCCGGTAGATGTTCGGCCACTGGGGCCAGGGATTGGCGCTATCCCGCGCCTCCGGGGGGCGGGGCAGGATCTCGAACTGATGCACCGAGGCCGCGCCCTGCCGGTGCACGGTGCCCAGGCAGTCCGCGCCGGTGTCGCCCCCGCCGATGATGACCACCCGCTTGCCCGCGGCGCTGACGAAGGCCGAGTCGGGAATCCGGTCGCCCTCGTTGCGGCGGTTCTGGAGCGTGAGGTAGTCCATCGCGTACAGCACGCCGCGCAGCTCGCGCCCGGGGATGGGCAGGTCCCGCGGGGCGCAGGCGCCGCCGGCCAGAAGCACCGCGTCGAATTTCGCGCGCAGCGCTCCCGGATCCACGCCGGCGCCCACGTGCGCGTTGGTCACGAAGCGCGTGCCCTCCGCCTCCATCTGGCGCAGGCGCCGCTCGAGCACGCGCTTCTCCATCTTGAACTCGGGGATGCCATAGCGGAGGAGTCCGCCCACGCGGTCCGCGCGCTCGTAGACGGTGACGGCATGCCCGGCGCGCGTGAGCTGCTGCGCCCCCGCGAGCCCGGCGGGGCCGGAGCCGATCACCGCCACCGTCTTGCCGGTGCGCACCTTGGGCGGCTGGGGTCGGACCCAGCCCGCCTCGAACGCGTGATCGATGATCGCAAGCTCGATGGCCTTGATGGTGACGGCGTCGTCGTTGATCCCCAGCACGCAGGAGCCCTCGCAGGGAGCGGGGCACAGCGTGCCGGTGAACTCGGGGAAGTTGTTGGTGGCGTGGAGGCGGACGATGGCCTCCTGCCACTTGTCCCGGTAGACGAGGTCGTTCCAGTCGGGAATGAGGTTGCCGAGCGGACAGCCCTGGTGGCAGAAGGGGATGCCGCAGTCCATGCACCGCGCGCCCTGCTTGCGGAGCTTGTCGGTGGGCCACGGCAGCATCACCTGCCGCCAGTCCCGCAACCGCTCTTCCACGGGGCGATAGGGCTGCTTGTCGCGCTTGAACTCGAGGAATCCGGAAACCTTGCCCATGTCGGCGCTAGTTGTGGGCGCTGGCCATGACGGCCTCGTCCACGGACATGCCCGTCTCCTGCGCCTTCTTGATGGCGGCCAGCACCCGCTTGTAGTCGCGCGGCATCACCTTGACGAAGCGCTCGCGCGTCCGCTCCCAGTTCACCAGGAGCCGCGCCGCCACCGCGCTCTGGGTGTAGCGGATGTGGCGCGCGAGGAGATCCTTGACCTGCTCCACGTCCTCCATGTTCACCAGGGGCTCGAGATCCACCATGCCGAGGTTGCAGCGGCGCTTGAAGTCGCCGGCCTCGTCGAGCACATAGGCGATGCCGCCCGACATGCCGGCGGCGAAGTTCCGCCCGGTGCCGCCGATCACCACCACCCGGCCGCCCGTCATGTACTCGCACCCGTGGTCGCCCACACCCTCCACCACGGTGGCGGCGCCGCTGTTCCGCACCGCGAAGCGCTCGCCCGCCACCCCGCGGAAATAGGCCTCGCCGCTGGTGGCGCCATAGAGCACCACATTGCCCACCAGGATGTTCTCCTCCGGCACGAAGGTCGCCTCTCGCGGCGGGAAAGCGATGATCTTGCCGCCGGACAGCCCCTTGCCCAGGTAGTCGTTGGCGTCCCCCTCGAGGGTGAGCGTGATGCCGCGGGGCACGAAGGCGCCAAAGCTCTGGCCCGCCGAGCCCGAGAAGTGGAGCCGGATCGTATCGTCGGGGAGGCCGTCGGCGCCGTGGCGCGAGGTGACCTCGTAGCCGAGGATGGTGCCCACCGTCCGGTTGACGTTGCGGATGGGAAGCCGCACGTCCACCGGCTCGCGCCGCTCGAGCGCGGCGCGGCACAGGGGGACCAGCGTGGTCATGTCGAGCGACTTCTCCAGCCCGTGGTCCTGCTCCACGACCTTGCGGATGGCGACCTCGGGCCCCACCGCCGGCCGGTGGAGCAGGGGCGCCAGATCCAGGCCGCGCGCCTTCCAGTGCTCCACCGCGCCGCGGACGTCGAGCCGGTCGGAGCGCCCGATCATCTCGGCCATGGTGCGGAAGCCCAGGCTCGCCATCAGCTCGCGCACCTCCTCCGCCACGTAGCGGAAGAAGTTCTCGACGAACTCGGGCTTCCCCGCGAACTT
>Ga0207708_10002041_pt1 | contig 14878 bp, 14 predicted proteins | sample KBSK5101metaG_FD_184340 | JGI IMG/M metagenome (GOLD analysis project Ga0207708, IMG submission 184340) | Corn, switchgrass and miscanthus rhizosphere microbial communities from Kellogg Biological Station, Michigan, USA - KBS K5-10-1 metaG... | ecosystem: Host-associated > Plants > Roots >...
TCGGCACCGGCGGTCTTGTACAGGTCGGCCATCAGCCGCGCGGAGATCGGCTCGCGGCCCTTGTGCTTCTTGTCCTGCCGGGCGTACGGGTAGAACGGCAGGACGACGGTGATCCGCTTGGCCGAGCCGCGCTTAGCGCGTCGACCATGATCAGAGATTCCATCATCCACTTGTTGATCGGGTGCGACATCGACTCGACGACGAACGCGTCGCAGCCGCGCACCGACTCCCGGTAGCGCACGAAGATCTCGCCGTTGGCGAAGTCGTACGCGTCCATCGGGGTCGGCTTGACGCCGAGCACGCCACCGATCTCCTCGGCAAGCTCGGGGAACGCCCGCCCGCTGAACAGCATCAACGACTTGCGGTTCTCGGCCTGGATGCTGCTCATCGATCGGCTCGCTCCCCGTCCAATGCCGGTATCCTGCCGGGGCACGTCGGTCACCGTCATGCCTTAGCCCTGCTCCTCGTCGCTTCCGCCCGGCTCCGGCGACGCCGTCAAGGCCTGCTCGGCGGCTTCCGCGGCCGCGGTTCCCGGCCGACGCCGCGCGACCCACCCGTCGATATTCCGCTGCTGGCCTCGCGCGACCCCGAGCGCGCCGGGTGGTACGTCCTTGACGATCACGCTGCCGGCCGCCGTGTAGGCGCCGTCGCCCACCTCGACCGGTGCAACGAACATGTTGTCAGCACCGGTCCGGGCGTGGGCCCCGATCACGGTGTGATGCTTCCGTACCCCGTCATAGTTGACGGTAACCGTTGCGGCGCCCACGTTGGAATGCTCACCGATCGTCGCGTCGCCGATGTAGGACAGGTGCGGCACCTTGGCGCCCTCGCCCAGCTCGGCGTTCTTGGTTTCGACGAACGTGCCGACCTTGGCCTTCGCCCCCAGCACGGTGCCCGGACGCAGATACGCGAACGGGCCGACGGTCGCACCGGGGCCGATGCGGGCCCCGTCGGCGTGCGTGCGCACCACGGTCGCGCCGGCGCCGACCTGGGTGTCGATCAGACTGGTGTCCGGACCGACGACGGCCCCGGACTCGACCCGCGACGCGCCGCGCAGGTGCGTGTTCGGCTCGATCACCGCGTCGGCCGCGACGTGGGCCGTGACGTCGATCCAGGTCGTCGCCGGGTCGACGATGCCTGCACCGGCCCGCATGAGCTCAGCGTTGACCCGGTCCCGCATGATCGCCCGCAGGGCGGCCAACTCGACGCGGTCGTTGGCGCCCATCGCCTCGTCGGGATCGGCGGTGAGATGGGCGCGGACCGGCCAGCCGCCGGCGACCATGAGCCCGACCACGTCGGTGAGATACTCCTCACCCTGGTCGTTGTTCGTGGAAATCTTGCCGAGCATCTCCCGCAGCGCGCCGGCGTCGAACGCGTACGCGCCGGCATTGATCTCGTTGATCGCGAGCTCGGCCGGCGAGGCGTCGCGCTGCTCGACGATGCGGGTGACCGCTCCGTCGGCGGTGCGCACGATGCGACCGGCGCCGGCGGGGTTCGCGACCTCCGCGGTGAGCAGGGTGACGCCGGCCCGGGCCGACTCGTGGCCGGCCACCAGCGCGCGCAGCGTCTCCGGGCTGATCATCGGCAGGTCGCCGTTGAGCACCACGACGGCGCCGTCGTCGTCGGGAACGGCGTCCAGCGCGACCCGGACGGCGTGCCCGGTGCCGCGCTGTTCGGCCTGCAGCACCGTGCTGGCGTGCGGGGACTGCTCGGCCACGTGCTCGGCCACCCGCTCGGCGCCCCGGCCGATCACCACGAGGATCCGCGAGCCCGGCAGCGCCGAGTCGACGGCGGCCAGCACGTGACCGACGAGGGTACGGCCGAGAACGGGGTGTAGGACCTTGGGCAGATCGGACTTCATCCGCTTACCAACGCCCGCGGCAAGAACGATCACGGTGCGCATGCGCGCTCCCTCGACATCAGCCAGCAGGGACCCGGCCATGGTAGCCAGCGGGGCCGGACCGGCTCGGGTGCGGGTGACGCAGTCCCACTCACGTGGCTCACGGAGAATTCGGACTAAGGGTAAAAGCTCGGCCGCAAGGATTCGAACCTTGACAAGCACCTCCAAAGGGTGCCGTGCTGCCTATTACACTACGGCCGATCGTTCCGGGTTAGCGTATCGAACTCCCCGTCAGCGGTCGAAGCGCTTACCGGCGCGCTGTTGACGGTGGCCATGACGATCCCCTCGATCAGCCAGTACAACCGCCGGCTCTTCAGCACGCTCACGATCAGGCAGCCGCGGTAGCCCTCACCGGTGTTGCGCCGCTTCGTGGCAGGCTTGTGCCGCTTGAGCGTCGGCTTCTGGAACAGCCCGGCATCGACGCCCACGAACTCGGCCCACCATTGGATGGCCGCATCGACGTCGGCGGTCTCGTGTATCGACAGGCGGAATCGAACGCGGTCCATGGGCGTGCCGGCCGCGAGCAGGAACGCCAGGAACAGCGCGATCAAGCCGGGATCGCTGTTGATGAACGCGACCCGCTCCGCCGGACCGGACCAGGGCTTTGCCTTGGCGCCCTCGCACCAGTAGATCAGCGCCCCGGCCCGCAGCAGCTCCGCGTCGCTCAGCTCGCCGACCCGCGCCGCCGCGGAAGCCTGCACCTCCTGGCGTTCGGCGTCGGTCGCCTCGTTGCGCCCGTCCCAGAACTCGCGCACCGCCTGCCGCCGGCGCGAAGCGCCGGCCACCACCCGCTCCGCCGACGGGTCCAGCGGCTGGTCGCGCACCCACAGCCACGCCGTCGAGCGGGCCACCCCGAGTTCCCGGGCGAGGTCCGGCACCGACCAGCCGGCTGCCCGCAGCGACCGGGCCCGCTCCTTCAGGCCATCTTTCGCGTTCGGCCGTTTGGTCCAGGCAGGGACGGGTAGTCCGTGCAGCCAACGGGCAACGGTGCGCGGCGGTACGCCGAGCCGCTCGCCGATCTGCCGTGTCGACAGACCGTCGACGACGCGCAACCGCACTGCCGCGGCAAGCCGGTCGGGAGTCATGGCCGGGACGCTAAAGCGGGGGTACGACGGAAAGCTGGCATCCCCCTCCGCTTGGAAGCTACGGTTGCGTAGGTTACGGTGACGTAGGCGTAGCCGATTGGCCCAGGACCTCGGCCAGACGGGGACGGCCGCCGCGACAGGTCCAGCCCCAGCACGCACAACGGGCCGCACGAACCCGGCAGGCGAACCCCAGACACACATCCGGCCATCCACCCGAAGTCACGCCTACCCCCGACGCAGAATCAGGCCAAGCCGCCATGCCGGCCCGCGTCGAAGCACCGTCGGAATTGCCAACACACTAGAGCGAGGTGCCAGTGACCGCCGTACTCGAGTCGACCCCGCCACCGGCCGCGCCAAAGCCGCTCACCACGGGCAAGCAGCCCACCGGCATCATCATCGCGCTCTGGTCCTTCGTGACCATCCCGTTCGTCGCCCTGATCGCCGCCGTCCCGGTGGCCTGGGGGTGGGGCCTGAACTGGATCGACGTGGTGATGTTCCTGTTCTTCTACGTGGTCGCCGGAATCGGGATCGGCACCGGGTTCCACCGGTACCTGACCCACGGCTCGTTCAAGGCCACGCGCTGGCTGCGCGTGACCCTCGCCGTCGCCGGGTCGCTCGCGATCGAGGGCTCACCGACGCAGTGGGTCGCCGACCACCGCCGGCACCACGCGTTCTCCGACCGGGAGGGCGACCCGCACTCGCCGTGGCGCTACGGCGAGAGCGTCTGGGGCCTGACCAAGGGCCTGTTCTACGCCCACATGGGCTGGCTGTTCCACCGTGACCTGTCCAACCCCGAGCGGTTCGCCCCCGACCTGGTCGCCGACAAGGACATCCAGCGCGTCGACAGGCTCTTCCCGTTGATCGTCACCGCGTCGGCCGCGTTCCCGGCGTTGGTCGGCGGCCTGGTGACCTGGTCGTGGCAGGGCGCGCTGTCGGCGTTCTTCTGGGCCGGCCTGGTGCGGATCGCGCTGCTGCACCACATCACGTGGTCGATCAACTCGGTGTGCCACGTCTACGGCGAGCGGCCGTTCGAGACGCGCGAGGGCGACAAGGCGTCGAACTTCTGGCCGCTGGCGATCCTGTCGTTCGGCGAGAGCTGGCACAACCTGCACCACGCCGACCCGACCTGCGCGCGGCACGGCGTCGACAAGGGTCAGATCGACATCAATGCCCGCGTGATCTGGCTGTTCGAGAAGTTTGGATGGGTCACCCAGGTCAAATGGCCCAAGGCAGACCGGTTGGATGCAAAACGACTAGCGGCTACTGGCACGATAGCTAAGTGACCGACGCTTATTCAGCGGAGTCCAGCGACGTACCCAGGCCGCCGGTACCACCCCCGGCGGCCCCGGTGCCCGCACCGAAGCACAGCCGGGTGCGGATGTCGTCGGCCCAGCGTCGCGAGCAGTTGATCGCGATCGGGCGGCAACTGTTCGCGGAGCGGGGGCTCGACGCCACCTCCGTGGAGGAGGTCGCCGCCCGGGCCAAGGTGTCCAAGCCCGTGGTGTACGAACACTTCGGCGGCAAGGAAGGGCTGTACGCGGTCGTCGTCGACCGCGAGGTGCGCTCCCTGCTCGACCGCATCACGACGGCGCTGACCGCGGGCCACCCGCACGAGTTGCTGGAGCAGGCGGCGCTCGCCCTGCTCGACTACATCGAGGGCGAGACCGACGGCTTCCGGGTGCTGGTGCGCGAGTCACCGGTGATGTCGGCGAGCGGCAACTTCTCCAGCGTGCTCAACGACATCGCGCACCAGGTTGAGCACATCCTCGGCGCGGAGTTCAAGACCCGCGGCTACGACCCGAAGCTCGCTGAGCTGTACGCGCAGGCGCTGGTGGGAATGGTCGCGCTGACCGGCCGGTGGTGGCTGGAGGTGCGCAAGCCACGCAAGGAGACGGTGGCCGCCCACCTGGTGAACCTGGCCTGGAACGGCCTGTCCCACCTCGAGGCGAAGCCGACGCTCGTGACCCGCCGGCGCTAGTCCTCAGACGCGTTCGCGGGGGTGCTGCACGTCGCGGTCGTCGTGGTGCTCGTCGTGCGGGCGGTCCGGCCCGACCTTCAGGTACAGGCTCGCCGTCAGCACCACCAGGCCGACGACCATCGTGACGATCACCGCGGCCATGTTGAAGCCGAGCAGGTTCAGGTCGGTGCGCAGGAACGCCAGCTCGAACATCGCGATGAGCACCAGGATCTGGCCCACCCAGAAGTTGCCCAGGTGGTCGATGTTGCGGCCGAGCGCCGTCAGCGCGAGCACGACGATGCCGAACACCAGGAACATCCCGGCCCCGAACGGGTTGAACTGCATCCCCAGCACCGTGGGCAGATCCTCCCGGGCGAACAGCTCGTGCCCGCTGGTCTCGATGAGGCCGTAGATGCCCAGGACCACCAGGAACACCCCGGACAGGCCGGCAAGCGCCCGGTACAGCGGGCGCAGGTGGTGGTTGACCGGGATGTGTGCCAGGTACATAAGGCTGATTCTTGCGCACCCGCGGCGGGCGCGCGCCGCGGGGGCGCAAAACACCCCGCGGCGCAATCACTCGGCGGCCAGCAGCCAGGCCTCCTCGGCGGCTTCCCGCTCGCGCCGCACGTCCTGCAGTTCCTGGTCCAGCGCGGCCACCTTCTCGTAGTCGGTGGCGTGCTCGGCCAGCCGTTCGTGCAGGTCGTCCTCGCGCCGGGTGAGCCGCTCGACGAGCCGTTCCAGCCGGGCGAGTTCCTTCTGAACGGCCCGGGAATCGGCGCGCGCGGTCCGCGCGGCCGGCGCGGCGTCGACGTCCGCGGGCGCCAACAGCGACAGGTACTCGTCGACGCCGCCGGCCAGGTCGCGCAGCCGACCGTCGCCGAACATGCCGATCATCCGGTCGCAGACCCGCTCCAGCAGGTACCGGTCGTGGCTCGCCACCACCAGCGTGCCGGGCCAGGCGTCGAGCAGGTCCTCCAGCGCGGCCAGCGTGTCGGTGTCCAGGTCGTTGGTGGGCTCGTCGAGCAGCAGCACGTTCGGCTCGGCGGCGAGCAGCCGCAGCAGTTGCAGCCGGCGCCGCTCGCCGCCGGACAGATCGCCCACGACCGTCCACAGTCGACGGTCGGTGAAGCCGAACTCCTCGGCCAGCTGCGCCGCGGAGATCTCCCGCTTGCCGAGGGTGACCCGCCGCGCCACCTCCTCGACGGCTTCGAGGACCCGCACGTCGAGCGGCAGTTCGCCGAGTTCCTGGGACAGGAACCCGGTGCGGACCGTCGAGCCGACCCGCACGCGCCCCTCGGTCGGCCGCTGGTCGCCGGCGAGCACGCGCAGCAGCGTCGACTTGCCGCTGCCGTTCGCGCCGAGCAGCCCGACCCGGTCGCCCGGGCCGACCAGCCAGTCCACTGTGGACAGAACGGCCCGGTCGCCGAACCGCACGGTGACGCCGGACAGCTCGTACACCTGCTTGCCCAGCCGCGCCGAGGACAGCGAGCGCAGCGACACCGTGTCGCGTGGCGGCGGCTCGTCGGCGATCAACGCGTTGGCGGCGTCGATGCGGAACTTCGGCTTGCTGGTGCGGGCCGGCGGGCCGCGCCGCAGCCACGCGATCTCCTTGCGCAGCAGGTTCTGCCGGCGCGCCTCGACGGTGGCGGCGACCCGCTCGCGCTCGGCCCGGGCCAGCACCCAGGCCGCGTAGCCGCCCTCGTACGACCGCACTGCGCCGGCGGAGCCGGCAGAGCCGCCGCCGACCTCCCACGTCGTGGTGCAGACGGCGTCGAGGAACCAGCGGTCGTGCGTCACCACGACGAGCGCGCCCCGGCGGCGCGCGAGGTGGTCGGCCAGCCAGCGCACGCCGGCGAGGTCCAGGTGGTTGGTCGGTTCGTCGAGAACGAGGACGTCCGACGCGCGCACCAGCAGCGCCGCGAGCGCGACCCGGCGCCGCTCGCCGCCGGACATCGGGCCGACCGCGGAGTCCAGTCCGAGGCGGTGCAGGCCCAGGCCGTCCAGGACCGTGCGGACGGCGGCGTCGCCGGCCCACTCGTGCTCGGCGGCGAACCGGGCCGGTTGCCACGCGTCGCCGACCACCACCTGGCGCACCGTCGCCTGCGCCGGCAGGTCCAGCGCCTGCGGCAGGGTGGCCACGCGCAGGTCGCGCCGGTGGGTGACGCGGCCCTCGTCGGGGTTGTCCTCGCCGGCGATCAGCCGCAGCAACGTCGTCTTGCCGGCGCCGTTGAGGCCGACCACGCCGACCCGGTCGGCCTCGTCGAGGCCGAGCGAGACGGCGTCGAGCAGCACCGCGTTCGGATACGCCTTGGACACCCGGTCCAGGTTGACGACGTTCGCCATCAGACGACTCGAGCCCCCGGCACCGGCCCGGTGACCGCGCAGGCGAGCCGGCACACGCCGGCCGCCTCCAGCTCCGCGGCGATCGCGGCGGCGTGCCGGGCGTCGGCGGCCAGGAACACGCACGTCGGCCCGGACCCGGAGACGATGCCGGCCAGCGCGTCGGCGTCCTCGCCGGCGGCCAGCGTCGCGGCGAGGTCCGGGCGCAGCGCGAGCGCGGCGGCCTGCATGTCGTTGGCGAGCGTGGCGGCGAGCACCTCCGGGTCGCGCTGGCGCAGCGCGGCGAGCAGCGTGTCCGGCTCGCCGGCGACGGCGTCGGCGAGTCCGGCCGCGCGCCGGCGGTCGACCTCCCGGTAGACCTCGGGCGTGCTGAGGCCGTCGTCGGCTATGGCGAGCACCCAGTGCCAGGTATGGTTCGGCGCCAGCACCGGCGAGACCCGCTCGCCCCGGCCCGTGCCCAGCGCGGTGCCGCCGAGCACGAGGAACGGCACGTCGGAGCCCACCTCGGCGGCCAGTTCGGCCAGGTGGTCGCGGGCCAGCCCGGTGTTCCACAGCGCGTCGCAGGCCACCAGCGCGGCGGCCGCGTCGGCGCTGCCGCCGGCCAGGCCGCCGGCGATCGGGATGTGCTTGCGCAGGTGGATGCGGGCGTGCGCGGGCCGGCCGGTGTGCACGGCAAGCAGCCGGGCCGCCCGCAGCACCAGGTTGGACTCGTCGAGCGACAGCGACCCGGCGCCCTCACCCTCCATGGTCAGCGTGAGCGTGTCGCCGGGGCGGGCGGTCACCTCGTCGAACAGGCTCACCGCGTGGTAGACGGTGGCGAGCTCGTGGTAGCCGTCGGGCCGCAGGTCGCCGACCTGCAGGTGCAGGTTGATCTTCGCCGGGACGCGGACCCGCACCGGCGCCGCCCGGCCCAGGCGGGGGCGCTCGATCTCAGCTTCGTCCCACGGCTCGGTCACGGCCGCACCTCGCTCCGCACGGCGTAGCCGTCAAGATCGCGGCGATCTTGCACTTGTGGTGGGTGACAAAGCGCCCTCAAGGCCTGCGAATTCTGGCACCACAACTGCAAGGTCGGCGCGATCGCCGCGGCGGTCGGTGTCACCGCCGAGCCAGACCGCCACCGTCGCATCACGGCTGCACCCTACCCGGCCTGGTCTATCGCAGCCTGTGCGATGGCGGCGAACTGCTCGATCGTCAGCGCCTCGCCCCGCAGGCCGGGGTCGACGCCGGCGGCGGTCAACACCGCGGCGGCCCGGTCCGCGCCGCCGGCCCATCCCGACAGCGCCGCACGCAGGGTCTTGCGCCGCTGGGCGAACGCCGCATCGATGACGGCGAACGCCTCCTCCCGGGAGCCCGGCGGCGGATCGTGGCGGGTGAACCGCACCAGCCCACTGTCCACATTGGGCACCGGCCAGAACACGGCCGGTGGCACCCGGCCGGCCGGGCGGGCCCGCGCGTACCAGGCGAGCTTCGCGGTCGGGATGCCGTAGCTCTTCCCACCGGGCTCGGCGGTGAGCCGGTCGGCGACCTCCTTCTGCACCATCACCAGCCCGCCGGTGAGCGACGGCAACTCGGCCAGCAGGTGCAGCACCACCGGCACCGCCACGTTGTACGGCAGGTTGGCCACCAGCGCGGTCGGGGCGGGTGCCGGCAGGTCGGCCGCGGCGAGCCGGGTGGCGTCTCCACTGTGGACGGTCAACCGGTCGGCCAGCGCCGGTGCCCGGTCGGCCACCGTCTGCGGCAGCGCCGCGGCGAGGACGGGGTCGATCTCGACGGCGTGCACGTGCGCGGCCGCGGGCAGCAGGGCCAGCGTCAGCGAGCCGAGACCGGGGCCCACCTCGAGCACGACGTCGCCGGGCGCGAGTTCGGCGGCACGCACGATGCGGCGCACCGTGTTCGGGTCGTGGACGAAGTTCTGCCCCAGCGTCTTGGTCGGTCGCACGCCGAGGCCGGCGGCCAGCGCGCGGATCTCGGCCGGCCCGAGCAGGCCGGTCACCACGGGCCGAAGACGCGCTCGCCGGTGGCGGAGATGGCCGCGCACAGCTCGTCGACGTCCGCGCCGGTGGCCGCGGCCAGCGCCCGCACCGTGAGCGGAATCAGGTACGGCGCGTTCGGCCGCCCCCGGTACGGCATCGGGGTCAGGAACGGGGCATCGGTCTCGACGAGCAGCTGCTCCGGCGGGGTCACCCCGGCGGCGACCCGCAGCGGCGCCGCGCTCTTGAACGACACGGTGCCGGCGAAACTGAGCACGAAGCCGCGCCGCACGCACTCCGCCGCGAACTCGCCGTCGCCGGAGAAGCAGTGCATGACGACGGTGTCCGGCGCGCCTGCCTCGTCCAGCACCCGCAGGATGTCGGCGTGCGCGTCGCGGTCGTGGACGACCAGCGCCTTGCCGTGCCGCTTGGCGATCTCGATGTGCCCGCGGAAGCTCTCCTCCTGCGCCTTGCGGCCGTCCGGGCCGGTGCGGAACGTGTCCAGGCCGGTCTCCCCGACGCCGCGCACCCGCGGATCGGCGGCCAGCGCGTCGATCTCGGCCAGCGCCGCGTCCACATCGGACAGTCGGGGCGCCTCGTTCGGGTGCACCGCCACCGTCGCGACGACGGCCGCGTGCTCGCGCGCCACGGCCAGCCCCCACCGCGACGATGGCACGTCGACGCCGACCTGCACCAGCCGGTCGACGCCGGCCGCCCGGGCGGACGCGATCGCGTCGGCGACGGTCGCCGGCCCGCCCTGCGCGGCGCGGGACTCCTCGAGCACCATGTCGAGGTGGGTGTGGCTGTCCAGCACCGCGACGGCCAGCGGTTCGGGGGCCGGCGGGAACTCGCCCTGCCGGTGACTCTTCCTGCTCATCGCCACCAAGGATCACACAGCCCGGTCGGCCTCATGCACCTCGGCGTCGGTCAGCGGACGGGCGCCGGAGACGAACTCGTCCAGGTCGGCCCCGTGCAGCACCGTCGCGTCGGTGCGTCCGGCGAGGCGGGCCAGCGGCAGTGCGCCGGGCGGCCGCCGGGCCGCCAGCACCAGGTTGCCGAAGCGCCGCCCGCGCAGCAGACCCACGTCGGCCAGCACGCACACGTCGGGGAACGCCGTGCGCGTGGTGGCCACCTGCCGGCGGGAGAACGCCAGCGGCGGCAGGTCGGTGACGTTGACGACGTAGGTGCCGCCCGGCGCGAGCGCCTCGGCGACGGCGGCCGCGAACTCGGCCGTCGCGACGCTGCCGACCATCCGGCCACCCTCGTACACGTCGGCCACCACCAGGTCGTACCCGCCGGGCACGGCCGACTCGACCGCGCTTCGCGCGTCGCCGATCCGGACCTCGATGCCGGCGCCCGCCGGCAGCGGCAGTTCGCGCTCGACCGCGGCGGCGAGCGCACCGTCGCGTTCGATCACCACCTGCGGCGAGCCGGACCGCACGGCGGCGATATAGCGCGGCAGCGTGTAGGCGCCGCCGCCGAGATGCAATGCGCGCAGCGGCCGGCCGGCGGGCGCCGCCGCGTCGACGACCGCCGCCACGCACTGCATGTAGCCGAACTCGAGGTGCTCCGGGTCCGCGAGGTCCACATAGGACTGTGCGACCCCGTCGATGGTCAGCAGCCACGCGCCGGGGCGCCGCCAGTCCTCGGCGAGGTGGGCCTCCCCGAAGTCGATGGGAAACACCTCAGCCGCCGAGGCGACGCAGTTCTTCCTCCACAATGGACTCGTCGAGCTTCTTGAACACGGGCTTGGGCGCGGCCAGTTCGCGTCCGGGCTCGATCGGCACCGACAGCCACTTCGCGCCCACGGCGTAGTCGCCGGTGAGGATCGGGTAGCCGGGCCCACCGTCCAGATCGGACACTTCCCGGATCTCCGGCATCGGGGCGTGCACCTCCTTGCCGCCGAGCAGCTCGTGCACCTTCTGCGCGGAGTGCGGCAGGAACGGCGTCAGCATGGTGTTGCAGTCGCTGACGGCCTGCAGCGTCACGTGCAGCACGGTGCCCTGCCGGTCCCTGTCGTCCTTGAGCTTCCACGGCGCCTGATCGGAGACGTACTTGTTCACCTCGCCGACGATGCGCATCGCCTCGGTGATCGCCGCCTTCTGCCGGTGCCGCTCGATCAGCCCGCCCACCGTCGCGAAGCCGCCCCGCACGGTGGCGAGCAGCGCCTCGTCGGCGGCGGTGAGCGGACCGGCCGGCGGGATGGCGCCGAAGTTCTTGTGCGCCATCGACACCGCGCGGTTGACCAGGTTGCCCCAGCCGGCCACCAGTTCGTCGTTGTTGCGGCGGCGGAACTCGGCCCAGGTGAAGTCGGTGTCGTTGGACTCCGGGCCGGCGACGGCGATGAAGTAGCGCAGCGCGTCGGCGTCGTAGCGGGACAGGAAGTCGCGCACGTAGATGACCACCGAGCGGGAGCTCGAGAACTTCTTGCCCTCCATGGTCAGGAACTCGCTGGACACCACCTCGGTCGGCAGCGCCAGCTTGCCCAGCACACCCGGCTCGCCGCCCCTGGACCCCTCGCCGTTGTAGGCGAGCAGTTCGGCCGGCCAGATCTGGGCGTGGAAGGTGATGTTGTCCTTGCCCATGAAGTAATAGGCGCGCGACACCTCGGGCGTCCACCAGCTCTTCCATGCGTCGGGGTCGCCGGTGCGGCGGGCCCACTCCACCGACGCCGACAGGTACCCGATCACCGCGTCGAACCAGACGTAGAGGCGCTTGTTCGGGTTGTCCTCCCACCCTTCCAGCGGCACCGGGATGCCCCAGTCGATGTCGCGGGTCATCGCCCGCGGCTTGAGGTCGTCGAGCAGGTTCAGCGAGAACCGCAGCACGTTGGGGCGCCAGTCGGTGCGGCTGCGCAGCCACTCCCCCAGCGCGTCGGCCAGCGCCGGCAGGTCGAGGAAGAAGTGCTCGGTCTCCACGAACTTCGGGGTCTCGCCGTTGATGCGGCTGCGCGGGTTGATCAGGTCGATCGGGTCGAGCTGGTTGCCGCAGTTGTCGCACTGGTCGCCGCGGGCGCCGTCGTACCCGCAGATGGGGCAGGTGCCCTCGATGTAGCGGTCGGGCAGGGTGCGCCCGGTCGACGGCGAGATGGCGCCCTGCGTCACCTTGGCGATCAGGTACCCGTTGCGGTGCACGGTGCGGAACAGCTCCTGCGCGACGGCCGCGTGGTTGCGCGTGGTCGTCCGGGTGAACAGGTCGTAGGACAGGCCGAGGGCGTGCAGGTCTTCGACGATCATGCGGTTGTACCGGTCGGCCAGCTCGCGCGGGGTGACGCCTTCCTTCTCCGCCTGCACGAGGATGGGCGTGCCGTGCTCGTCGGTGCCGGAGACCATGAGCACGTCGTGACCGGCCATGCGCATGTACCGGCTGAAGACGTCGGACGGGACCCCGAAGCCGGACACATGACCGATGTGGCGCGGGCCGTTGGCGTAGGGCCAGGCAACCGCGGCGAGGACGTGACTCATGGGTGACAAGCGTAGTGAACCGCCAGTTCGGCCGACACGCGGATAAACCGGCTACATATAACGGACATTTGTAGTGGAATGGGCTGATGACCGAGCGAATCCTGGGCCGCACCTCGCGCAACGAGGTGCGAGCTCACCAGCCTCGGCCTGAGTTGATCTCATGACCGGGCGGATACGAACATCATCGGGCCGGGTTGATGTTCATAGCCTCCCGATCGGGAGATCAACACGGCAGTTCGAGCCGGTCGGGGTGCTGGACTGTCAACGCTGCGCCCTGCGGAGCGAGGTGCGGCCGTGACCGGGGAGACACCGCACTGGTTGGGCGAGCTCGAGCCGGATGCTGAGCCGGTCCGGGACCTGCCGCTGTGGCCCGCACCGACACCGGAGCAACCGTCCTGGGAAGCGCCGACGGAGTCGTGGACCGCCGCTGTGGACGAGGACAGGGCGCCGGCGCACCGGAAGCACGACGAGAGTGCCGATCGCGACCGGGACGATCGCGGCCGGGACCGGGACGGCCGGGACCGCGACGACTCCGGCTTCGGTGCGCTCGGGCTGGTCACCATCACCGGTCGGCGCCCGATGCGGCCGCCGGCCGCGCCGGTGCGGCCGGCCCGCCGCCCCCGCGAGGCCTCCGCGTCCGGGCTCGTCGCGCTGCTGCTGCTCGCCCTGCTGTCGGCGTTCCTCGCCTGGGTGACGGCCGAACCGGTGTGGCTGGCGCTGAGCCATTCGGTGCCCGGCACGGTGACCGTCACCCGGTGCGCCGGCCACGACCTGAACCGCCGGTGCGTCGGGACCTTCCGCGCCGCCGACCCGCGGTTCACCCGCGCCGGAGTTCCGCTCATGGGCGACGTGCCGGAGGCCGGCACGGCGGTCCCGGCCCGGATGACGTCCGACCGGGGGCAGCGCGCGTACGTGGACGTCGACGCCGGTGGGCGGGCCGCATTCGGCGTCGCGTTGATCGTGCTCTGCGGGCTGGCGATCGTGCGGGCCACCGGGGTGCGCAGGCTACCCACCCGGCAGGCCCGGACAGCGACGACGTTGATCAGCCTCGCCGGCCCCCTGGCCCTGCTCGCCGCGATGCTGGCGCTGACCTTCTGACGTTCAAAATCGCGGAAGGGGCTCAGCGGGTGGCCACCACTGCCGCGTAGACGATGCGTTTCGGGATGCCGTGGGCCTGTGCCACCGCGGCGATCGCAGCCTTGCGGGGCGTTCCCGCCCCCTCCAGGGCCGCCACGGCAGCGGCGAGGTCACCGGCCGGCACGTCGGCGTCGCCCGTCGCAACCGCTCCCCCGACGACGAGAGTGATCTCGCCCCGCGGCGGCTGCGCGGCGACGGACGCCGCGATCTCCCCCAGCGGACCGCGCCTGACCTCCTCGAACGTCTTGGTCAGCTCGCGGGCGAGCGCCGCCGGGCGGTCGGCGCCGAACGCCGCGACCAGGTCGGCCAGCGTGGCGGCGACCCGGTGCGGGGCCTCGAAGAAGACGAGCGTGCGCGGCTCGTCGGCGAGGTCGGCCAGCCGGGCGCGGCGCTCGCCCGGCTTGCGTGGCGGGAAGCCCTCGAAGCAGAACCGGTCGCACGGCAGGCCGGACAACGCGAGCGCCGTCGTCACGGCGCTCGGCCCGGGGACGCTCGTCAGCGCGATCCCCTCGGCCAGCGCGGCGCGCACGAGCCGGAAGCCGGGATCGGAGACCGACGGCATCCCGCCGTCGGTGATCACGGCGACGGTCTCGCCGCGGGCCAGCGCCTCGACCAGTTCCGGCGTGCGGCGCTCCTCGTTGCCCGCGAAGTACGAGACGACGCGGCCGCCCACGGTGACGTCGAGATCGGCGGCGAGCCGGTGCAGGCGCCGGGTGTCCTCGGCGGCGATCACGTCGGCGCTGGCCAGGACGTCGCGCAGCCGGGGCGACGCGTCGGCGGGGTTGCCCAGCGGCGCACCGAGCAGGATCAGCGGCACGGATGGGCTCCTTGAGGACAGCGGGGGGCCGGTTCGGATGTGAGCAGCCTACGATCGCTGTCGTGAGCACCGAGACCGCCGCCACGGTGATCGACCTGACGAAGCAGCCGCCGGACGAGGCGGAGCCCGCGGTCGTCACCGCGGCGCCGGCCGCGCCGCGCGAGGCCCGCGGGGTGCCGGACGCGGTGCGGGCGCGGCTGGCGACGGT
>Ga0207708_10002042_pt1 | contig 14876 bp, 15 predicted proteins | sample KBSK5101metaG_FD_184340 | JGI IMG/M metagenome (GOLD analysis project Ga0207708, IMG submission 184340) | Corn, switchgrass and miscanthus rhizosphere microbial communities from Kellogg Biological Station, Michigan, USA - KBS K5-10-1 metaG... | ecosystem: Host-associated > Plants > Roots >...
AACTGGCGCTGGCCTACGTCTCGGAAAAAGACTTCAGCGGACCGGCGGGCTGCCCTGCGCCGGGCTTGTTGGCGAAGATCGCCTCGACGGCCCGTAGTAGTACGGGTTGGCGAACGTGGGGCGCTCGGCTCTAAAGTGCCTGTCGCCATAGACGGCGGGAGACCGGACGGAAGCACCGGGGCGTTTCGTTAGGCGCTCGCGGCCCGATCTTGCGCGGCCTTCGTATTGCGAACCAGACACGCTCCGAACAGCGGAGTGTGCGTAATTGCTGATATGCTTTATAAGGAAAATGCGGTGCTCACCCTTCTGCTAATCGTCGGGATATGGCTGCTCCTCAACGTCCTGTTCGTCGTCATCATGACGCCCGAGCGCAGGCCCTCGGTGCGCCAAAAGCTCGATTCATTGGCGCGCACGTCGCGGCGGCCCGTAAATGGGCTGCGGGCTGTGTCTATTGGGGAGAACTCCCCCGTAGTTGTGGCCCCTTCGAGCACATTAAAAGAACATAACTTAGACGCGCATGAGAGCGTGCTTTCACCTTGGGCAAGGGCTGCAACCTCAATTCGACTCTTCCTTCGTGTGGCGGGGTCATGAAGTATCAATCGACGGTTTGGATCAATGAGTTATTTATGGATCCTCTGGGAGCCAACTACATGAATGACCAACCATTATTTCAAGACAGCGATGTCATCGTAACTTCCTCAATGCTTGTGCATGGAAATAACCACTACCCATTGTCCTCTATCAAATCGGTGGTTTTCTTCAAGGAGCCGCTGGACATAAAGGGTCTTTTCATTAACACTGCAATTGCCTTAGCAGGTCTGTACGGAATTTTCACATTCTCATCAGTCTGTGTCATCCTTGGTTTAATTGCAGTAGGCGTTTGTGGATTCAATCTGTACCACGCCTACATTGACATTACGAATCCCAAGTACGTCGTGGCGGTTGAGTTCCACACAGGAGAATCGATTTACCTCAAGAGGCGAGACATGGCATGGGCCCGGCGGCTGCACGATACTTTGCTCGCTGCCTTGAGGAGTTAGTCCCCGCTGAACAGAGACTCATGTGGCCGGCCGTTTTGATTCGACTCGAGGTGTCTCGCGCCACGATCTCGTTCAAATTGATGGACGCTACAATTAACTCAGACGTTACAATTGTACTCCGCTTTGCCGCGGGGTTACTTCAACGCCGCCATCGCTCATTCTGCTGGTATAATTCGCTGGTCTATCGCGACTGATAATTGTGGAATTCTAGAATCGCATATCCAGGCGATTGAAGCAGGACAAGTGAAGAAGACAGAGTTAGAAGTGGTTCCAGAATGTGGGAATGAGGCGATTGTGCTTCTAAGCGGGGGCCTTGACTCAGCGGCCTGTCTCGCATTTCATCAGAGTCAGAATTGCTGCTCCTCCTTGTTTATCGACTATGGACAATTCGCTGCCAGGAAAGAGTACCAAGCCGCGGCGGACATCTCAGACTTCTACAAAGTTCCTTTGAAGTACATTAAGGTAACGGGGTTCCCTCAGTGGGGCGTGGGATTTGTTCCCGGACGGAATGCCTTTTTGCTTCACACTGCATTGATGGCAGTTACCTTCCAAAAAGGCATGGTGGCGATTGGAATACATTCCGGCACAGCATACCGCGATTGCTCGGATTATTTCCTTCGACACATGCAGTCCTCGTTTGATATATACGCTGGGGGTCGAATACATGTGAGCGCTCCTTTCTTGCGTTGGACCAAAATAGAAATCTGGGAATATTGCCGCACGATGAAAGTACCCGTTGAACTCACGTATAGTTGCGAGGCTGGTCATGATCAACCGTGTGGCCAATGCTTATCCTGCATCGACCGAGGATTCCTCGTTTGAAGCTTGCTAGAAAAAGCAGCATTACTCATCCTCTCGGGGTTGTCCTTGAAACACCTCTTCTGGTTCCGTCGTTCTCAAGCAAAGGCTTCCTCTTCAAGAAGACGAAGACAAGATTGATTTCCGAAGTTGCGGATTTCATGGACATCAGCGCTGAAGTGCTGACTGAATCGATGCTCGTCAGTGCTTACGACGTTCACCACAAGCACATTCAACCCTTAACGCAAATCGCAAAAATTGGGGCGGTCGTTTTTATCGATAGCGGTGGTTATGAGGTCGCCGACGCCCACGATCTCTCAGCAGTCTTCAAACATCCTTTGCCGCCACTTGGCGTTAAGTGGACCGAAGCTAACCTCAGGAGAATTCTTGGTAACTGGCCTAAGAATTCGCCGGCAGTGTTCGTAAGTTTTGACAATACTGGCGCTCCTTTTCCAAAGCAATTAGCCGCTGCCCGAAAATTATTTGCGCAGTATCCGAACCAGATGCACGATATCATTTTGAAGCCTGATCGAACTGGTAAAAAGGGCCGCCATGTTGATATCCCGTCACTAATTCCTCATGTGAAAGAGCTCGCGAACTTTGATATTGTGGGCTTCACCGAAAAAGACTTAGGCGATTCCGTTCTAAATAGAATGTTGAACGTCGGGAGGCTTAGAAGAGCGTTAGATGATGCTGGTGTGATGACGCCGATTCACGTTTTTGGGAGTCTTGATCCAATATCAACCAGTCTATATTTCCTGGCGGGCGCCGAAATTTTCGATGGACTTACTTGGCTCAGATACAGTTATCGAGAAGGTCAGGCAGTTTACTATCATAACCACGGTGTACTCGATTATGGCATCCACGAGCGCGATAGTCTTGTGACCGCCCGTTCCCTTCGGGACAATATCTATTATCTTCAGCGGCTGAAATACCAGATGCTAGACTTTTTGCCCAACAGCAGCTTTGAGAAGTTCAAGTTTTGTGGCGATGTGATTCAGAAATCATACGACACATTCTGGGCTCGCCTAGGAGGAAATGAATAATGGGAGGATCTGGCAGCGGCGGAGCTTTCTCCGACATAGATCGCAAGGAACTTCTTAAAAAGCTCCGGGATTCCGAGGCCGAAACAAAGGATGCGGGGTTTGAAACTGAAATCAATCATTGCATCGGACAACTACAGGCACAGTACAACGACCGTGACTACGATGCTGTTCAAGACCACGTTAACGAGATCGAACTCGCTCTGAGCGAGGATATTGATGAGACAGTCTCCCTACTCTTTGGAGGGTCTGTAGCAAAACGTACTTACGTGGATGGCCTGAGCGATATTGACGCCCTAGTGCTTCTCGGTGAGTCAGAGCTCAAGACCATGACGCCGGAACAGGTTAAGGAATACTTTTTCCAAAAACTTAAAGAACGTTATCCTAAAACAACCATTAAAGAAGGGACGCTGGCTGTCACAGTTGAGTTTCCAGATGCCGAAATTCAACTTCTTCCCGCAATCAAATACAAAACTGGCTATCGAATCGCCGACGTTTCGGGCAAAGAGTGGTCTTTCATTCGACCGCGAAAGTTCACGGAATTGCTGACCAAGGTCAACCAGGACAATGGCAATAAGGTTGTTCCAACAATTAAGCTTGCCAAGTCTATTGTTTCGAATCTTCCAAAGAATCGTCAGTTAACCGGCTACCATATCGAAGCGCTCGCGGTGCAGATCTTCCGTGGCTACGATGGCGCAAAAACACCGAAGGCGTTACTTACCCATTTTTTCCGCGAAGCTCCCAAAGCAGTGTTAAGCCCGTTGCCGGATCTCACAGGACAATCTGAGCATGTTGACTCTTATCTCGGATCAGAGCGGAGTCTTAGTCGACGCACGGTGTCCGATGCATTGAATTTAATTAGCAGACGGATGCAGAGCGCGGACAACGCTAGAACCGTTCAAGCATGGAAGGAGATATTAGGAGCTGACTGATCACTTGTGCGTAAGACCTCGGCTCATGTTTTGTATACAAAGGCGCTCTGGGAAATCCGAGGATAACCCGTAGTTCTGCGACCAACGATGCTTCCGGTTGCAGCTGTAATCGGTTTTGTTAGGAGCGGCAGAATGGACTACACAAAACCTGAGACGCTGCTGTGGGCGTTAGCATGCGCTTACATGACAGCTAAGGAGACAGTGATCGACTGCGGGTATGCGCACGAAATCGATTGGCAAGACAACCTATCCTATTGTTCCCTCACGGAGCATGAATTCCTTCGGGAAGCTGCGTGGGTCATTCTTTCATCAGGAATGCGTGAAGCAGTCATACGACGAAGGTTTGCGGACATCTCTTTTGCATTCTGCGAATGGGAATCAGCTCAACAAATAGTTGAGCGCAAGGATACGTGCCGGAAGGCTGCGCTTGCCCATTTTAATAACCCTAAGAAAATCGACTCGATCATTGAGATTGCGGTTCATCTTGTTGATCGCGGTTTCGACGATGTCCGGCGGTGGGTGTGGGATGAGGGAATAGATTACATCACTCAATTTCCGTTTATGGGGCCGGCCACTTCATACCATTTTGCAAAAAATATTGGCTTGCCGGTAGCAAAACCCGATAGGCATTTGATTAGGATAGCCAACGTTGTCGGGTACAGCAGCCCTCAGTCTATGTGCCAAGATATTGCTCAGCTTATAGGAGACAAAATCTCAGTTGTGGATGTTGTGATGTGGCGTTACGCGACGCTTGATAAGAACTACTTACAACTTTTTTCGAGCGCTGGATTAAGAACCGCTTCAAACGGAGATACTGGATTCTGTTGGCTAGAACAGAATGAATTAGATGTCATTGCTCAACTCGATTATGCGCACTCTTCAGGTCACTCGAAGCCCTGAGCATCAATTGGAACATTTCGGCCTGCTCTTTGGCGTCATCCAAGGCGTTGTGTGTATGAGGTGAACGCCCTTTGAATTTAGCGGGAATATGGCTGGATCGAGTGTCTTCCCACGAGCATCCTGACATACCCATGTAGAACGACTTAATATCGATTCCGCCGATTCCAAAAGGATTTTCACCAACGTACGTATGAAAGTACCAGTTGATAAATGACCAATCAAATGCGGCATTGAAACCGACAAAAATGGCGGAACCCTCGCTGCTGATCATGCCTAGCCAGTCACGGAAAGAACTCATGGCACTCTCGGGGGGTTGTCCTGAGAGGGCGAATTCCTTCATGGATTTTCCGGCCACTTCGATCGCCTCAGGAACATAAGCCTCGTTGACTGGTTGGATTTCTACGTAGAACTCTTCGCCACTGTTGCCGACGACACAGGCCCCAATTGACAACAAGCTATATGCGCCAGGAATTGGCCCGGATGATTCAATGTCTACGGATATGTAAATGTCTTTCAAGTCTACCCTCACGTTACCTCGGTTCATAAACCCTCAACCAACGAGCGGTCTTCGATCAATATACCTTTGCCAAAACTCCCTCAATGCTTGCCTGCGCGCGTTGTTGTCTATCCCGTGTTTCCAGAAGAAGCACGGAATATCGTGAGAATCAAACGGCAAAATGGTCCCCTCTTCAGCTGTCATTATGACTTTAATACTTCGTCCGAGCGCATATCCAAGCTCAATGAGACAACTGGGCCGTTCACTGGTGACGTCAATAACGGCGACAGAGGCGAAGTGCAAATTCTCAAAGATAGCAACGTTGAGGAAGGGCTCTTCTGTGGGATTCGTCCCGATCTCCATATGCTTGAAGCCGGCCTCTTCGACTACATTGTCAACGACATCTCTAAAGAACTCTTCAACACGCGAGAAAGTGGTTACCGCGGGGTTCAGCAGTCTGACGTAAAAAGCAATTGGGGGAGAAAGAATTCTCAACAGAGCGATCACTTTACCTGTGATAATGTTGACATCCTCGGATCCACCACGCGTCGAAATTGCCGCTAACCGACCGCCTGCGGTTCCGGCGAAATCTACCTGCAGCGAAAAGAACCTGGAAGGATCGTTCCGAGCTTCAGCTGCGAGTCGCATTGATCCACCGGTACCGTCCTCACGACTTGCTCCGAGCGGGAGGTCAATTGGAATTACCGGATATCTCCGGTCCATGTATAGGAGTGCGGAATGTTCAACGCCAGTTCCGCCACCGAGGACGAGTAGGATGTCACCCAGCTGCACCTGACGATCACGCATCATAGCCGCCGATCGCGCACCGGGCTGGATGAATTCGACGTTGACGAATCCCCCGTCGAGTAGTTCATGCCATAGCGGAAGTCGGTGGTCGGGTATTTCCGAAACCGCTTTTTCCGACGTAACCACTTGAATCGGTGGTCCAGAAAGATTCGACCATGTACAACCTGCATTGCGAAAACAGTTTGCGGCGGCCTCAAAGGCCGTCCAGTCAAAGATTAAGCTTGGGCCGATTCCCGCAGTGCTCGGTGGACGTGGTTCCTTGCCAACGTTTAGCACAAGCCCGCCACCTTCGCGCAAAATCTCCCTCGTGACAGTTGAAACAAACTCGTGCGCATATTTTACAAGCTGAGGGTCTGTGAATTGACTGGCGCTGCCTGATATCTGTACGCGCCTGCCGTGCAACCCGGATTTCACTGGACGTGTAACCATATTGAGAATCAGCTAGATCTTATTCGGTTAACATTTATTTCGCTAGCTGCCAATAGTTCCCTGATGTCTTGTAAGACTCGTGGGAGAGAAAAACGCGGTTCTCAATATCTTAAGAAATATGATTCTCAACAGATTTCGCAGTTTGGCGCTCTCAGCAGACAACAAGAAAATAAGAGAGGCGCTGTAATTGATTTCCGTGATCTGTCCGGCCGCGACGGTTAGGGCTCAAATTCCCTTTTGGGCTAAGTTGCTACTTGGTGTGCGCCCGTCGCGGTTGTCACCCCCATCAAACTGCTATCCCCGGTTAGTCGAGCGTCATTAAGCCCCACTATTTGTGTATGTGGCGGGGGTCACGAGGTGGACCGCAGGTCCCACCGTCAAATTGGGGATCGCAGAACAAGCAGAGGAAGTGTCGTTTGAAGAGTGGTGGAACAACAGAGGGGCTCACTTGACCGTAACCCCAAACTTTGTGACTTAGTTGTGACAGGCTATCTTAGGTTCGTGAGGTAAAGCGTTTCTTTCCAACACCTACAAAAATAAATTGGCTCCGCAGGTAGGACTCGAACCTACAACCCTTCGGTTAACAGAAGTAACCTTGCCTTGCCACTCAGTAGCACTAAGTAGCATTCAACTCCTCGCGTCTCAATAACTTCGACTCGTAAATGTCGAGAATGATGCTCGATGCCACTCTATACAATTCTGTGCCTTCTGACTTGGGTTACGTCACAAAGCATGTCACAAAAAATGTGGTCCAAGTGACGATGTAACGGTAGAAAAAAGTAGCCGTTAGATTTACGACCTCTATGCCGGGAACTCGACCTTTCTCGTGAGGACTTTCAGGCAAGGCTAGTGGACCCGCCTCCTTGACGCAATGATGCTTTATTTTGTTTGATTGTATGGTTTCGAAGTCCACAGGAGTAGAATGCGTCACCCTTAATACGATTCAAGGAGATGGCCGATCTACTGTTGAAAAATCTTCCGCCAACCGTCGTAGAATTACCTTCAGATGAATTAGGAGGCGCTTCGGGCGCTAGACTATTTCACGTTCTTGCAGTTGGGAAAGCAAACACTGAGGCTTACCCGTACAGCGTTGCAAACGAAAAGATCGCCAGCGAAATAGGAAGGGCGCTCGGGCTGGCCATTCCCGAGGTTCTTCTATACCGATTGTCCAGGGAATGGGTCGCCTTTTCTTGCTTTGTCGAACAAACGGAATCAGGCGAAGCGGCTCCTAGCGGTACGGCCTTGCAGATCGAGTCATACTATCAAAGTCATCCTGAAGAACTCCACGGAATGATTTGCTTCGATCTTTTTATAGGCAACAATGATCGTAAAACCGATAATCTTATTTTAGGTGAGGACGGAGTGGTTCGTTTGATAGACCACGCGAATTCCCTGTTTTACCGCCCAACCAGCTCGACTGAGGCTGGAATCGCTCGTCTATTGGCGATTCAACAGAATCTTTCAGCATTGTTTGATAAACCGCATTGGTTTCTTGAGGGATTGGAATCTTGGGAACTTGTCGACGAGTGGTGTAAACGAATCGAGGCGCTACCCTCATACTTCATCAGATCTGTGGTCAATAACCTGCCCTCTGGGATTCTCAAAGATGAGGAGCGGCAGACCGTCATTGAATTCTTGACAACACGCAAGTACCTGATGCCAAGTATTATCGAAACCAACTTATCGCTGTTCCCCAACCTACACACGAGGGGAGGGCAAGATACATGAGAGAGACTCCTTATCTGTATCAAATCATCAGATATGTGCCTGACCTAGAGCGAATGGAACCCCAAAACATAGGAGTGATTGTTCAAGGACAATTACATATCGTCTCAAAGATTTGGGTTCGATTTCGACCGCTAGGAGAGAAACCCGATTTTGATTATGTGAACTTTCGCAAGTGGCGCGAATTCTTTGATGAAGAGATCAATGGTCCTCAAATCAGCATGTTCCAGCCGGACAGAACTGATCCTCTATTCCTAGAGTATTTGCAGTCTCGATGCAAAGGAAACTATTTATTGACGCGGCCATTGAGTATCGTGATGCAAACGGAGCAAATAGAGGAAGTTCGCGACTACCTGTACCAGCGCCTAGTGAGATCGCCAGATTCTGATCAAGAACCAGCCGATCAACCAGTCAGAAGGTTTCGGGAGCAATTGCAGGCGCGGAAACTTGATCGAAACCCAATGTTGCGGAGGGATGAATACCTCGACCTTCCAAACGGCGACTCGGAATTATTTAAGTGGCAGTATCAAAAGAATCATGGCTCAGATCAACGAATTCTTATTGAACCAATACAATGGCTTGATCGCATTCGGCTAACACAGATCGAGTTGGATCATGTCTTGCGCGCTGCTGAGAAAGTCCGAAAGAGCGGCTTAAATGCCCAACTAATTGTTGTGATGGATGAAGTCCAAGCACCGGCTAAAAGCGCCCGCCCCGCTACACAGCAGCTCTACGAGAATTACATGCGGGGAAAGGAAGAGCTTAGAGGTCTTAGTGATGAGGTCGTATCAAGCGCGCCAGAAGCTGAGGGCCTAGTCGCTAGAGTTGAACGTGACTTAACAGAGCTTCATGCCTAGTTGACAGTCTGTTACTCCCTTCAGGTGTGAATCGCTAATTGACCCCTCACAGAGTTTAACCCCCCATGCCGGGAACTTGATGTGAGAGGTTTAGCGGTCTAGTACCGCGAGTTATACTGACCACCGTTAAAAGAAGGCCGCTCTTGGGAGAACCTCGCACCGATGAATGTTTCTCAGTTTGTCTCAAAATGGCGCAAAAGTACTCTCACTGAACGTTCAGCCTCTCACCAGCACTTTTTGGATCTTTGTGAAGTTTTCGATCACCCTAAACCCGCCGATGACGATCCAATAGGTGCAGACTTCACTTTTGAAAAGGGTGCTTCAAAGCATGGCGGCGGTCGGGGTTGGGCAGACGTTTGGAAGCGAGGCTTTTTTGGATGGGAGTATAAAAAGAAACATGAAGATCTAGACGCTGCCTATGATCAGCTCCTGCGGTACCGTGAGGGTCTGGAAAATCCTCCTCTGCTTGTTGTTTGCGATATGGATCGATTCGAGATCCATACGAACTTTACTGCGACAGCGGCAAAGACTCACATTATTTCGCTTGACGATCTCGATACGCCGCGCAGCATCGAAATTATGCGCAGCGTTTTTCACGATCCGAACCGGCTGCGACCCGATGCAACTAGCGAAGCAATCACTAAAGAGGTTGCCAAACGTCTCGCAGAAGTAGCGCAAGGATTGCGCAAGCGTGGCATGCCTTCTATGGATGTCGCACGCTTTCTTGACCGAATTGTATTCTGCTTGTTTGCGGAGGATGTGGGGTTACTGCCTCGAAAACTCTTTAGTCAGATTGTTGAGAAATCGCGCGACCCACACCATTTCAGCAAGTTGATTAGTCAACTCTTTGATGCAATGGCCCAGGGAGGTGATTTCGGTCTTGAGACAATTCGCCACTTCAATGGAAACTTGTTCATTGACAGTCCTGTACTCGAACTCACTCTCGCAGAGATTGGACGCGTTCAAACTGCCGCGAGACTCGATTGGAGCGCGGTTGACCCTTCCATCTTTGGAACGCTATTTCAACGGGGGCTTGACCCGGACACACGCGCGCAGTTGGGCGCACAGTACACGAGTCGAGAAGACATCGAAACACTTATTGAGCCGGTGGTAATGCAACCTCTCAGACGCGAATGGCAAAACGTAAAGCAAGCTGTAGAGGATTTTCTTGCGGGTATAGAAGGAACCACACCTCGGAAAGCGCGTCTTTTGACGCAGAAAGGGAGACGGAAAGCTTACCTCGATGCGACCCGTAAGCCCCGTAACCTCATTCGCCAGTTTCATGAGAGGCTTTGCGGAATCAAGGTTTTGGACCCCGCATGTGGATCGGGGAATTTCCTTTACGTCACGCTGCAAAAAATGAAGGACTTGGAGAAAGAAGTCTTGGTTTTCGCCGGAGACAAGTTGTTTGAAACTCTCATTCCGCAAGTAGGTCCGTGGCAATTCTATGGAATCGAGATTAATCCTTATGCTTTCGAATTAGCGCAGACCACGCTTTGGATTGGTTATCTCCAATGGATACAGGCAAACGGCTTCGGTGTTCCTGTCGAACCGATCCTGCGTGAGATAGATAATTTCAAGAATATGGACGCGATTCTTGATCTCTCTGACGCCAACAATCCTAAAGAACCAGAATGGCCGGAAGCGGATTTTGTTGTTGGCAACCCGCCATTCCTTGGCAACAAGCGGATGCGAACAGAACTTGGCGACGAATACACGAACGCGCTTTGGAAGCTTTACGGTGATCGTCTGCCGGCAACATCAGATTTGAGCGCTTACTGGTTTGAGAAGGCACGCGAGATGATCGAAGTAAACGGCGTGAATCGCGCGGGGTTATTAGCGACCACGGGCATCAGGCAAGTAGGCTCGCGGAGCGTCTTAGAAAGAATCAGCGAGACAGAAGAAATATTTTTCGCTATATCGGATCGAGATTGGATACTTGATGGCGCATCAGTACGGATTAGCATCATTGGTTTTGGTCGCAAGGAAAGCGGCGAAAACTCAATCCTGAATGGACAAAATGTATCTAAAATCAATGCAGACTTAACAGGCGGTTGCGACCTAACGCAGAAGCGAGTGCTCTCGGCAAACGAAGCACTGTGTTTCATGGGTACTACCAAAGTCGGCGCATTTGATATTCCTCACGAAACTGCGTTGGCATTCTTGCAGGCGGTAAATCCACATCAAAAGCCTAACAGTGATGTGCTTCGCCCGTTTCGCAACGGAAGTGATTTGGTGCGCGTTAATTCGCAGAGGTGGATTGTTGATTTTGGTATAAATAGGCCAATAGGCGAAGCCGCGCTTTATCAAGCGCCATTTGAGTATTTAGTTCATTACGTCAAAGTAAAACGCCAAAAAAACAATCGTCCAAGTCGTGCTGAACGATGGTGGCTTTTAGGCGAGACTCTTCCAGCGTTCCGTGAAACCGTCGCAGGTCACGCCCGTTATCTCGCCACGCCGAGAGTCTCGAAGCATCGGGTGTTTGTCTGGCTTGATACGGTAATCCTCCCCGACTCAAAGGTAATAGCGATCGCTCTAAGTGACGATCTGAGTTTGGGCGTATTGCAGTCTCGTATGCACGCAACGTGGACGCTAGCAACCTGCGGATGGCACGGCATCGGGAACGACGCGACGTACAATCCAAGAGAATGCTTTGAGACCTTTCCATTTCCCATTCCATCAAGCGAACAGGCAAGAGCCATTGCTTCTGCGGCGAAAGAACTCGATAACCGACGCCGCTCATGGCTCCGTCCTCCTGAATGGACGCGTGAGGAGATTCTGGAATTCCCCGGTTCAGTTGATGGTCCTTGGGCGCGTTATATTAGCGAACCGAATGAGCGCGGGATCGGCAATGTTCGTTATCCGCGTCTTGTTCCCAGAGATGACGAAGCGTCCAGCCTACTCGCAACGCGTACACTTACCAATCTCTACAACGAACGTCCCACCTGGCTCGACCTCGCTCACCGCACACTCGATGAGGCTGTCTTTGCCGCTTACGGTTGGGAACTCAGCTTGTCGGATCAAGATATTCTCACGCGCTTGCTTGCTCTCAATCAAGAGCGTGCTGCCGCAGAGTGAAATTCGACTGCGTAATAGCAATAATCCGGAAATTCCTGACACTACAAAAAACGCGCGCGCGTGAGTAACGTGCAAAGTTTGCGCATTATTCGAGGCGAGTTGTTTTTAAAACGCAGAAAAATGCTCGAACGGTTGATTTCTTGATAAATAAATCAATTCTGAGTGCGGAAATTTGATTTAATCAAAGGTTTTTCATGTCTCAATGAGTACACCTTGGCATCCTAGGAACTGGGAAGAAGCCTGCAAGCGCAACGCCGGCCGGAGAAAACTCCATCAGCGCAGGCGAAAGGAACGTGCTGATCGCATTGTTCGCCTACTCGCCGCGATCGAGGTCGCACCGGAACTGCTCGAAAGTTCGTATGGCTGGCTATCGCTTACTGCGGAAACAATGAAACGCAGTAAAGCTACAGTGTCCCGCGACTTTCAACTAGCACGACGCATCCACACTCAATTTAGCCGAATGTTTGGCCGGAGGTTCGAAGTCAAAACAGATCAGATCCTCTGGTCCTGGGACTGGTCTCACTATGGCTTTCGAACACGAGAAAGCTATCAGGCAGGTTATTCGAAATCAGTCGGGCACTTTCCCTTTGACACGCGAGCCACGCCTTCTGAGGAAGCGTTTTGTGGTTTAGGACCGAACTCATGGCAGCCAAAGCGTTCACCTTTCGACAACATGAATGCTCGCCAACTGATTTCAACTCTAAGGCTGATGAATCGCTTTCGGTGATACTCGACAAAGCGGGGCAAGTGAATAAGGTGTAGCACAAAATGGGCTGGGAGCAACGCGGAAACAATTCGTACTACTACAAGAAAGAGCGCGATGGCTCGCGGGTAAAATCTGTCTACCTTGGGCGTGGCGAGGTCGCGCACATGGTTGCTCAGCTTCAGTCGAGTTCACCTTTACTTGAAAGGTTCGCTCGTTCAATGAAATCGCCCGACGAAATAAAATTTGAGAAAGCAGAAGCGGCCTTAAACCAAGCCAGCGATTTGATTGAATTGATAACCGAAGCGTCACTTCTTGCGGCTGGTTTTCACACTCACAAACGACAATGGAGGCGAAAGCGTAATGTCGGAAGCTGTTGAGGAATCGATTGCCGCTAAAACGGAACAGACCCGCGCAAAGTTTCGCGAGCTGCTCGACAAGACCAACAAAGGGAATCCACAGCCGAAGGATGTCGCTGCTTTGGCTGAACTACTGAACGGAAACAAGAGCCTCGAATTGTGGCGAGATGTATTGAGCGCCGCGCAATACGCTGAGCGTGCGGTTATTGAAAACTCCCCTGGTGTCCACGGAGTAAAGGAGTGTTGGCGGCTTCGGTTGGCGTCGTTGCGGAATGAACTAGGTTATGTAGGAGCGCCCATACTTGAGCAGTTGCTGATTCAAGACGCAGCGCTATCGTGGCTGAAACTGAGTATCGTTGAGTTGCAGTATTCGCATGTGATGAAACAGTCGATCACGCTAACGCTTGGAATCTTTTGGGAGAAAAGACTGAGCGCCGCGCAGCGACGTTTCACTAGAGCTTGTGAGACTCTCGCGCGAGTAAGGAAGCTCTCACGCAACACGCCCGCTTTGCAGTTCAATATCGCGACTGCTGGAGGGCAGCAAGTGAACGTTGCGAAGTAAGTTGTAATTACTTTTTCCCGGTTAATCTATTTAACCCATGCGGGTCGCAATCCGCGCGCTATCTGCAATAACAGAGCAAACGAATAGCCTTCACCTGAACCACAAACCCGCTAAGTGTGCTAACGCACAGACCCCGCAACAAGAGCCATTTACTCTGATCCATCCATTCCCAAGGGCCACCGTCGAAAACGACCAACTGAAAGGCTTTGCTATGCAGTCCACCAAAGGACGTATCCTCTGTACTGAGGATGATGTTGATACTCGCGAGTTGATTGATTTTGTTCTAACCCAGTATGGCTATGAGGTAATCTGCTCAGCAAGCAACGTTCAGGCTATTGATCTTGCAAAAACCCAAAACTTTGATCTGTATCTGGTAGACAACTGGGTGCCTGGACTTTCTGGTACGGAGCTTACCGAAAAGTTACGCGAGTTCGATCTAAAGACACCCGTTCTCTTCTATTCAGGAGCGGCCTACAAGACTGACCGGGAAGCAGCTCGCGTTTCGGGTGCTCAGGGATACTTGGTTAAGCCTGCAAACGGCGACCAGTTGATAGCCGAAGTGACACGGCTGATCGCGGAATCCAAAACTACCTAACCTGTCGAGCTCGCTGCATAACCGCGGAGGATGTGGCGGGCGGATACACAAAAGCAAACAGGAGGAAATACAATCATGAAAACACAAATTTCAATCATTAAATCAATCGCAATAGCATTGACTCTAACGGCCTTCCTCGTCGCGATTTCCGTGCAAGCCGTCCCGCAGACCGAGAAGAGCCTGTACGAACGGCTTGGCGGCGTGTTCGCCATCGCCGCAGTAGTTGACCACTTTAGCGACGCGATTGTGCAGAATCCCATCGTGGGAAAGAACTCGAAGAATCCAGCCCTCAGGAATTGGCACACGAACAACTTGGGCAGGTTGCCGGGACTCAAGTTCATGCGAACCCTTTGGGTCTGCGAGGTCACAGGCGGGCCGTTCAAATTCTCGCCAACAAAACCGGGTAAAACTCATTTGGGCCTTGAGGAGGCGCATCGTGACCTGCATATTTCACCAGCGGAATTCGACGAGGTCGCGGCCGAGCTAGGGCGCTCGCTTGACTTCGCTAAAGTGCCTGCCCGTGAGAAGGCAGAAGTTCTCGCCGCGTTCGCA
>Ga0207708_10002046_pt1 | contig 14862 bp, 18 predicted proteins | sample KBSK5101metaG_FD_184340 | JGI IMG/M metagenome (GOLD analysis project Ga0207708, IMG submission 184340) | Corn, switchgrass and miscanthus rhizosphere microbial communities from Kellogg Biological Station, Michigan, USA - KBS K5-10-1 metaG... | ecosystem: Host-associated > Plants > Roots >...
TGCACGCGTTCGCCCGGGAGATCGGCGTGCCCGAGCGGGGTTTCGACCGGGACCACTACGACGTGCCGTCCGAGTGGTACGACAAGGTCGTCGAGGCCGGCGCCACGCCGGTGTCGAGCCGGGAGCTGGTGACGCGGCTGGTCAAGGCGGGCCTGCGGGTCAGGAAAGCGCCGCCACCTCCGCGCTGACGTTGGCGCGGGCCCTCTCCTCCCACCGCTCGCGGGCAGCCTCGGAGTGGAACAACGTGTCGTGGGCGAGCAGGTCCTCCAGCACCGCCTTGCGGCCGGCCCGGAAGTCGGCGTCGGGCACCTCGGCGTACTCCTGCCGCACCCCGGCGACGTAGGCGTCGTAGCGTTCCCGGCCGGCGGCCAGGATCGCCAGGTCTGCGTCGCAGAGGAGCTGCCCGGGCAGGTCGTCCGCAGCCGGGTCGTGGCCCGCGGTCAGCCGCACCAGGCGCGTGACCTCCTCGACCAGCGGGATCGGCACCCCGGCCTGGGTGAGCACCGCGTCGGCCAGCCGCGCCGAGCGCTCCTCGTTGTCGCCAACGGCGTCGTAGACCGCGTCGTGGAACCACGCAGCGAGCACGACCGCGTCGCGGTCGGGATGGTCGGCGGGCACCAGGTCGTCGAGGTGCTCGAGCACCTCCCTGAGGTGGCGCAGGTCGTGGTAGCCGCGGGCCGGGTCGTCGTACGCCGACACCAGGCGCTCGCGGATCTGCGGCTGGTCTGCGAGGAGGTCCGGCCACCAGCGCTCGAGGTCCATGCCGGTCAGCCTATGGCCGCCTCAGGTAGTACTCCGTGAACTCCCGGCACCGCCCCTCGGCATCGAAGCGCATCACGAAGCAGTTCTCGAAGGTCCTGGTCACCGGGCCGTCCGGCACGTCGCGGTAGGTCGACGTCCCGGTCGCCACGACCGTGTCGCCGTCGACCGCGACCGGTGCGTACGACGCGTCGTACGTGCCCGGGGTGTCGCGCGTGGACGCGTCCTCGGAGTCTCCTTCGCCGAGCCAGGACGCGACGACTGCGTCGCGGCCGACAACCGGCTCGTCGTACGGGTGGTAGCGGTAGCGCACGTCCTCGCTGAAGAGCAGGGCTACGTCGCCGGGGTCGTAGGAGAGCCACGCCGCGACGTACCGGTCGAGCCAGGCCTGGGCGTTCTGGTGGTCCATCGCGCCACCATAACCACGGAGTTACGCTGCATCATGCTGATCGAGCCAGAGCCACGACCGGACACCGCAGACGCCTTCGCGCAGTGGCAGGACCACCAGGCGCAGGCGTGGGGCTACGTGCCCAACTACGCCGCCCTCTTCGCGAGCCGGCCCGACGTTGCCGAGGCGTGGACCCGGCTGAACCTGGCCGTCCGCGGGGGCATGGACCGCCGCCGGTTCGAGCTGGTCACGATCGCCGCCGCCCGCGCCCGCGCATCGACGTACTGCGTCGCCGCGCACTCCGGGTTCCTGCGCGACGTCTGCAGTGACGAGCAGTCCATGCACGCGCTGGCCTCCGACCCGTCGGGTGCCTCACTCCCCGGGGTGGACCACGCCCTCGTCGCCTTCGCAACCAAGGCCGCGACAGACCCAGCCACGATCGGTGAAGCCGACGTCGGCGCTCTCCGCGCTCACGGCCTCTCCGACGCCGATGTCGCCGACGTGGTCTTCGCCGTCGCCGCCCGCTGCTTCTTCGCGACCGTCCTCGACGCCGGCGGCGCCCAGGCCGACGCCCAGCTGGCCACCACCTTCGACGAGCCCACTCGCGCGGAGCTCACCGTCGGCCGTCCCTTCGCCGGGCCCTAGCGCGCGTGCGGCATGCAGGTCCGGGCGGTCGGCCGGGCTTCCAACCGCCCCTGCGGGAGCGGCTCCCCGCACACTTCGCAGAGCCCGTACGTACCCGTCTCCAGCCGGGCGATCGCGGCGTCGATCTCCGCCAGGTGCTCCCTCGCCTGCCGAACCAGCGCATCGACCTGGGACCGCTCGAACGCGATCGTCATCCCTTCGGGGTCGTGCTCGTCGTCCGCGTTGGTGTCGCGCGACGCCGCCACGACGCTGGCGTAGTCGTCGGTCAGCGCCGCCAGGCGGCGGGACGTTCGGCTGCGGTCGGCCTCGAGGTGGCGGCGTGCTCCGTGCACGGTCAGCCACGTGCCGCATCGGCCGCGTCAAGGAAGTCGCGGAGCTCGGCGAAGAGGGTGTCGGGCGCCTCCTCGGCGAGGAAGTGTCCGCCCGCAAGGGCGTGGCCCCGCACATCGGTGGCGTAGCCGCGCCAGACGTCGAGCACGTCGTAGGCCCGGCCCACGAAGCCGTCTGCGCCCCAGAGCACCAGTGCGGGGCACTCGACGCGACGGCCGCTCGCGGCGTCGCGTGCATCGTGCTCGAGGTCGATCGAGGCGGCGGCTCGGTAGTCCTCGCAGCTGGCCCGGATGACCTCGGGGTCGCGGAAGCAGCGGACGTACTCCTCGACCGCCTCGGGCGCGAAGTCCGTGGCCCCGGCCCCGCTTGACCACTGGGCCAGCTTGTGTCGCAGGTAGTAGCCGGGATCGGCCCCGATCAGACGCTCCGGGAGGTCGGGCTCCTGGGACAGGAAGAACCAGTGCTCGTAGGCCTGGGCCAGAGCCAGGTCGACATGCGCGAACACGTGCCGGGTCGGGACGATGTCGAGCAGCGCGACCCGGGAGACCGCCTGGGGGTGATCGAGGCACAGCCGGTGCGCGACCCTGGCGCCCCGGTCATGGCCGACCAGCGCGAACGTTCCGAAGCCGAGGTCGCGCATGAGACCGACCTGGTCGGTCGCCATCGCACGCTTGGAGTACGACGCGTGGTCCGCGGTCGACGCGGGCCGCGCGGAGTCGCCGTACCCGCGCAGGTCGGCCAGGACCACCGTGCGCCGCTCGGCGAGCCCTGGTGCGACGCGGTGCCACATGACGTGGGTCTGCGGATAGCCGTGCAGCAGCAGGAGCGGCGGACCCTCACCAGCCACCCTGGCGTGCACGCGCGTGCCGTCGACCTCGACGTCGTGGTCCTGGAATCCTTCGAGCACGATTCCCTGCCTACCACCTCACCGCAGCCGAGTCAGGCGGGCTGCCACAGCTCGACCCGATTGCCCTCAGGATCGGTGACCCAGCCGAATCGGCCGACACCCTCCATGTCCTGGGTCTCGGTGGCCACGTCTGCTCCCTTGGAGCGCAGCTGGGCGAGCATCGCATCCAGGTCGCGGACCCGGAAGTTGAGCATGGTCTGCTGCGCACGGGACCCGAAGTAGTCGGTCTCGGACTCGAACGTCGCGAACACCATCGGCCCGACTTCCTGACGCCACAGGCCGTGCTGATCGGCGTCCAGCCCGAGGCAGTCGCGGTACCACGCGCTCAGGGCAGCGGGGTCGGAGGCCCGCACGAAGTAGCCACCGATTCCCAGCACGCGTTCCATGCAGCCTCCTGTGGTCCGACACTCTGCCAGAAGAAATTCGCACGAGAGAGTGCCCGACCGCTCAGACCAGCTCGCCGCGCTTCCTGCTCAGGTAGGCGCGCTCGGCGGAGTTCTGGGTTGCGGCGATCGCGGCGTCGTACGACTCCTTCGCCTCGGTGGTCCGGCCGAGCCTGCGGAGCATGTCGGCACGAGCGACGTGCCAGGCGTGGTAGCCCGTGAGCGGCAGCCGGTCGACCAGGGTGAGGGCGACCTCCGGGCCGTCCAGCTCCGCGACCGCGACAGCGCGGTTGAGGGCGACGATCGGCGACGGGTCGAGCCGGGTCAGCTGGTCGTACAGCGCGACCACCTGCGACCAGTCGGTGTCCGACGCGGTGGGGGCGTCGGTGTGGACGGCGTTGATCGCGGCGAGTATCTGATATCGGCCGGGTCGGTTGATCGCGAGGCACTCGCGGACCAGGTCGTGCCCCTCGGCGATCAGCACGCGGTCCCAGCCGGCACGATCCTGCTCGCCGAGCGGGACCAGCTGCCCGTTCCGCACGCGGGCCTCGCGCCGGGCCTCGGTGAGCACCAGCAGCCCGAGCAGCCCGGTCACCTCCGGCTCCTCGGGGATCAGCCCTCGAAGGATCCGCGTCAGCCGGATGGCCTCCCCCGTGAGCTCGGCGCGAACCGGGTCGCCGTCCCCGGTGGCGAGGTAGCCCTCGTTGAAGACGAGGAACAGCACCGCCAGCACCCCGCCGAGCCGCTCGGGGAGATCCGCGGCCTCGGGTATCCGGTAGGGCACCTTCGCCGCGGCGATCTTCTTCTTCGCCCGAGTGATCCGCTGCGCCATCGTGGTCTCGGGCACGAGGAACGCCTGCGCTATCTCAGCCACGGTCAGCCCACCGAGGAGGCGTAGCGTCAGCGCGATCCGCGCCTCCGGTGCGAGCGCGGGGTGGCAGCAGGTGAAGAGCAGCCGCAGTCTGTCGTCCTCGACCGGTCCCGTGGGCTCGTGGGGCGTGTCGTCGTAGTACATGAGGGCCGCCTGTTGCTTCAGGTCGCGCTGCTTCTCACGGCGCAACCGGTCGATCGCGCGGTTGCCCGCTGTGGTGGTGAGCCAGCCGCCCGGGTTGGGAGGTACGCCGGACTCCGGCCACTTCTCCAGCGCGATCACGAGCGCCTCGCCCGCCGCCTCCTCGGCGAGGTCGATGTCGCCGAAGCGGCGGACGAGCGAGGCGATCAGGCGGCCGTACTCCTCGCGGAAGACCTGTTCGACGGCCGCCGATCCGCGCTGCATCACTCTGTTGTCTTGTGGGTCGTCGCTCGGCCTGGCTCAGGCGAGGCCGTCGAACGGACGGACCTCGACCTTGCCCCGGCACGCCTTGGACCCCTCGGCGGCCAGCTTGAGCGCCGCGTCGAGGTCGGGCGCATCGATGACCCAGAAACCACCGATGACCTCCTTGGTCTCGAGGTAGGGGCCGTCGGTCATCACCGGCGTCTCACCCCGGCCGTCGACGACGGTGGCGGTCGAGGCCGACTGAAGCCCACCGGCGAAGACCCAGTAGCCATCGGCACGAAGCCTGTCATTGAAGGCGCCGGTCGCGGCGAACGCCTCCTCCATCTCCTCCTTGGAGCCGTAGTTGCCGAACTCGTCCGTCTCGGCGGGGCCGTGCACGGCCAGCAAGTAGTGCGTCATCACGTTTCTCCTCACTCCGGGCGGTCCCGATGACCGCTTGTACCCCCACCACGAACGGCATCCCGCCGATACGACAACCTGCCACAGAAGGACATCGACCCGAAGGGCACGTCTTCTCGCGACCTGTTGTCGGCCCTCACGCCGCCACCGGCCGACAGACAAGTTCGCCTGTGCGAGGATCAGGCCGCGGGACAAAGAAGCTAGCCCCTAGGCTCTCCCGCGTTGCTGCAGGAGGCACCAGCTGTGACGGTGGACGTAGCGTCAGTCCAGAGCTTCATGGAGAGCGTTCGCGCCCTCATGAGCTCGGACACTGCCACCCTGCTGTTGCTGGACGAGACGCGCACCGTCCTCGAGCCGACCGCGTCGGCCGGGCTTGGTCGCCGATGGCGCGGTGCTACGCATGTTCCCGTCGGGGCCGGATTCGCCGGGCGAGTCGCCGCGAGACGCGAACCTGTCGGCCTCACCGAGGTCAACGAGGTCTCGGTCCTCAATCCCATCCTTCGAGACCTCGGCGTGCAGCGACTCCTCGGGGTCCCCGTCTTCGGCTCCAAGGGCCTGCTCGGGGTCCTGCATGTGGGATGGCTCACTGCACGAACGTTCACGCTCGATGACACCAGACGCTTGGAAGGCGCCGCGGCGGAGATCGGCCAGCGCCTGTCCGAGAGGACCCAGGACGATGCGCATCTCGCGGCCTTGGCCTTGCAGCGCAGTCTGCTTCCGGCCGCGCCGCCGCCCATCGAGGGCCTCGACGTCGCGGTGCGCTACCTGCCCGCCGAAGGAGACCTGGGAGGCGACTGGTACGACATCTTCGCGCTGCCCAACGGCACTGTCGGATTCGTGATGGGCGATGTGGAAGGCCATGGCCTCCGGTCGGCGGTCGTCATGGGTCGTCTGCGCAGTGCGCTTCGTGCCTACGCCCTCGATCACGACGACCCCGCAGAGGTGCTGCACCGCCTCGATCGCAAGCTCTGCTACTTCGAGAGCGAGATCACGGCCACCGTCGTGTACGCGGTCACCGAACCGCCCTTCGACCTCCTGACGATCTGCAACGCCGGCCACCCGGCACCGTTGATCGCCCACCGAGGGCACCCGTCCGCGGATATCGTCAATGTCTCTGCGGGCGTGCTTCTGGGCCTTGATCCAGACCAGCAACGTCACAGCGAGAAGGTCCCGCTCCGACCAGGGTCTGCCCTGGCGTTCTACACCGACGGTCTCGTCGAGCGTCGAAGAGCGCCCGACCAGCACGCGGACCCAGACGTCCAGCGCCTGGAGCTCGTACGACGAGCGTTCGTCGCCGGCGACAACGCGGAAACCGCCTGCAGTCGCATCATCGCCGGAGGGCTCGGTGACGACAGCGTCGAGGACGACGTCGCTCTCGTCGTGGTGCGACGCCCGGCGTGACGCGCTGACCGAGGCCAGAAGGTCGGGGCCTGAGGGGTCTGGACTCCTCTCACCTTGACGCATACCGATATGGGCATATGATGGCTGGCATGGCACGAGCAGCCACCACGTCGGACGCCTTCAACGCGATCGCAGAGCCGCAGCGCCGGGAGATCCTGGTGCTGCTGCGGGCGGGTGAGCGGCCGGTGACCGAACTGGCCCGGGAGCTGGGGATGACCCAGCCGGGGGCGTCCAAGCACCTGCGGGTGCTCCGGGAGGTCGGGCTGGTGCGTGACCGCAAGGCGGGCAAGCAGCGCCTGTACGGCCTCGACGCCCGCGGGCTGCGGCCGGTCCACGAGTGGACCGGTGGCTTCGAGCGGTTCTGGAACGAGAGCTTCGACCGGCTGGATGCCTACGTGCAGGACCTGAAGACGCCGAGGCAGGAGGCATAGCGGATGCGTGCGACAGGACGAGAAGCGCCGGCGCAGCCGGCGACGGCCGATCGCGAGATCGTCATCTCCCGGGTCATCGACGCCGCACGGGAGGTGGTGTTCGAGGCGTTCACCGAGGTCCGGCACCTGTCGCGGTGGTGGGGACCGGAGGGCTTCACCACGACCACGCAGTCGTTCGAGTTCCGCGTCGGCGGGGAGTGGGACTTCGTGATGCACGGCCCGGACGGGACGGACTACCCCGAGTGGATCACCTGGACCGAGATCGCCCGGCCGGGGCGGATCGCGCTGCTGCACGGTGAGTCCCGCGGCGACCCGAACGCCTTCGAGTCGGTCCTGACGTTCGAGCCCCACGGCGCGGCGACCCGAATCGAGATGCGCACGGTGTTCCCCACCAAGGAGCTGCGCGCCCAGGCGGTCGAGAGGTACCACGCGATCGAAGGCGGGCAGCAGACCCTGAGCCACCTGGCTGCCTACGTCACCGAGATCACCCGGTCGGGAGCGGAGAGCTGATGGCCGGGAAGGTGTTCTTCAGCGTGTCGATGTCGCTGGACGGTTTCATCGCGCCCGAGTCGCTCGGGGACTTGATGGGGCAGCAGTGGATGGAACTGCAGCAGTGGATCTTCCCGCAGCGGTTCCTGAGGGAGAACCTGAAGCTCGGCGAGGGGGGCGAGGAAGGGCGCGACAACGACATCGTGCGGGAGACGTTCGAGCGCACCGGTGCGAGCGTGATGGGCAAGCGCATGTTCGACGCAGGCGAGCAGGCGTGGCCGGAGGAAGCGCCGTTCCACACACCGGTCTTCGTCGTGACGCACGAGAAGCGCGACCCCTGGGAGCGGCCGGGCGGGACCACGTTCCACTTCGTCAATGACGGCATCGAGCCCGCGCTCGTCCTGGCCCGCGAGGCCGCCGGCCACCGCGACGTCCGCATCGCGGGCGGCGGCGCGACGATCCTGGAGTACCTGAACGCCGGTCTGATCGACGAGTTCTCGATCGCGCTGTCGCCGGTGCTGTTCGGCTCCGGAGTCCGCCTGTTCGAGGGTGTGGACGCGGGCCGTGTGGCTCTGGCGCAGCTCCGCGCCGAGCCATCGCCGCGGGTGACGCACCTGACCTACGCCGTCCGGGAGCGCTAGGCGCAGCAGTCGAATGCCGACGCGTCAGGTCAGGTCGCCATCCCTCATTGGCCTTTCTCTTCCTCGAGCCGGATCACATGGAGGACGGCGTTGATCAGGGCAAGGTGGGTGAACGCCTGAGGGAAGTTGCCAAGGTGCTGGCCACTGTGTGGGTCGATCTCCTCGCCGTAGAGCTCGAGGGGTCCCGCAAACGAAAGCAGCTTCGCGCAGAGCTTCCGCGCCTTGTTGAACTCCCCGATCTCGCACAAGGCCGAGACCAGCCAGAAGGAGCAGATCGTGAAGGTGCCCTCCTCGCCGTGAAACCCGTCATCGGTCTCCTCGACCTTGTAGCGGAGCACCAGGCCGTCCACGGTCAGCTCGTTGCGGATGGCGAGCACCGTCGCACGTGTGCGCGGGTCGTCGGGCGGGAGGAAGCGCAGCAGCGGGGCCAGCAGCAGCGAGGCGTCCAGCGCGGTGCCGCCGTAGTACTGCACGAGCACGCCCCGGTCGTCGACTCCGTTGGTCAGGATGTCTTCCTTGATCTCGGCGGCCGCCAGCTCCCACTCGGCCGCCTTGCCGTGTTCGCCGCTCATCGCGGCCAGCCGAGCTCCCCGGTCCACGGCTACCCAGCACATGATCTTCGATGACGTGAAGTGCTTGAGCTCGCCCCTGACCTCCCAGATGCCGGCGTCGGGCTCGCGCCAGTGCTTCAGCGCCTCGCCCACCTGTTTGTCGAGGATCGGCCAGATGCGGTTGTCGAGGTGATCGGCGGCCTGGGAGTGCAGGTACACGGAGTCCAGGAGCGCCCCCCAGACATCGTGCTGTCGCTGGGCGTACGCCGCGTTGCCGATCCTCACCGGTCGCGAGTCGGCGTAACCCGGCAGGTGGTCGAGGACCTGCTCGGTGAGATCTCGCTCGCCTCCGATGCCGTACATGATCTGCAGGTCGTCGTCGCGCTCGGCGAGATCGGCGATGAAGGAGAAGAAGTCCACGGCCTCCCAGTCGAAGCCCAGGGAGTACATCCCCCAGAGCGCGAACGTGGCATCGCGTATCCAGCTGAAGCGGTAGTCGTAGTTGCGGTCACCGCCCGGAGTCTCCGGCAACGAGGTGGTGCCGGCCGCGGTGACCGCCCCGGTCGGTGCGTAGGTGAGACCGCGAAGTGTCAGTGCGCTGCGCTGGAGGTAGCTGCGCCACGGGTGATCGGGAAACTTCCCTCTCGCCAGCCAGTGCTGCCAGTGGTGGGCCGTCCACACGAGCCGTTTGTAGGCGTCGGCTGTGGATTCCGGTGGCTGGCCCCCGCCCCAGGACAGCGCCACGAACCGGGTGTCGCCCTGTTTGAGCAGGGTGCGCGCCGTGGCCTGGCCACCCTCGAAGCCGAGGCGCATGTCGCTGGTGAGCGTCAGCCTGACGTCCGAGTCGGCGGAGCTGGCCTGACCCTGGTAGTAGCTGTCCGAGGTGTACTCCCAACGCACAGGCTTCTGGCCGTAGTCGAGCACCGGCTCGCAGTCCACGACGGTCTGCACCTCTCCCGAGACGCAGCGGATGGTGCGCAGCAGGACGTGCTCGGCCTCGTAGTCGTTCGGCGTGCGCCGGTACGTCACGGAGCGGTCGTCCTGGTGGTGCCAAGGACCGACCAGCAGGACGTCGCGCACGACCATCCATCCGGTCGCCATGCCCCAGCTGGTCTCCAGGATCATCGTCCCCGGAAGGTACCGGCGGGCGGCCGGGACGCGGGCGTCCAGCGGGGCCACGCGGAACGAGCCGGCGCGGTTGCCGAGGATGGTCCCGAAGACGCTCGGCGCGTCGAAGCGCGGCACACACATCCAGTCCACGGAGCCGGCCGGTGCCACGAGCGCCGACACCTCACCATCGCTCAGGAACCCGTAGTCCCCGATCGGCACCGCCCGCGAACTCTCGATAGCACTGGCCACGCCAGCCTCCGCCTTGCCGCTCTTCGCCATGCCTGCAGCATCGTCCGGCGCGCCGGTCGACCGCAAGGCATCAACTCCGTTCGGCGAGCAGTCCGGCACTTGGCCGCCGTCCCATCCGGTAGTGCGTCAGCGGACCACGGTCACCGGGCACCGGGCGTAGGCGGCGACATGCTGGCTTACCGAGCCGAGCACCAGACCCTTGAAGCCGCCGTGGCCCCGGGTACCGACCACCAGCAGGTCGGCGTCAGCCGACTCCTCGATGAGTACCTTTGCAGCGGCACCCTGCTTGACACGCGGCTGGACGAGCACTGGAGGGTCATCGCCCAGCACCTTCGTGATCTCCTGGAGGAAGTCCTCGGGGGTGCGCTGGCTGGGGTCGGGCACGTACCTCTCCGACACGCTGACGCTGCCGGTGGGCGGGGGGATGGTGTGCTCCCAGGCGTTCACGACGACCAGGTCGGCCCGGTGGTCCGAAGCCTCAGCGGCAGCCCACGCCAGAGCCTTGTGACTGGGTGTCGATCCGTCGACACCGACCACGACGGTCTTCCATGTGCTCACCCTCGACTCCTCTCAGGAGGTTGCCGCAGCTCTCGACGCTATTACAGAGCGCGCAGGTCCGGACACGCCCGAATGGATGGAGCGGGGGAGATGAGCGGGGTCTAGTTTTCGAAATGCTGGTCACTCGGATCGCGTCGCCCGAAGGGGTCGCCATGGCTATCACGACGTCGGAGACTGTCCCGCCGGTTGCCGGGGAGGACGAGCGCAGGCCGCTCATGACGACCGGCGCGCTGCTGATGATGAACCTCGGCTTCTTCGGGGTCCAGTTCAGCTTCGGCCTGACGCAGTCGGCGGTGAACCCACTGTTCCTGCTGATCGGCGCGTCCCCTGACCAGCTCCCCATCCTCAACCTCGCCGGCCCGATCACGGGCCTGCTCATCCAGCCACTGATCGGCGCCATCAGTGACCGCACCTGGCACCCTCGCTGGGGCCGTCGTCGCCCCTTCATCACTGCGGGTGCGGTCCTCTGCGCGGTCATCCTGTTCGTGTTCCCGTTCGTCGGTGCCCTGTGGCTTGGCGTGCTCTGCTTCTGGCTGCTCGACGCCGGCAACAACACCTCGATGGAGCCCTACCGGGCGTTCATCTCCGACCGGCTGCCCAAGTCGCAGCTGGCGCGAGGGTTCCTGACCCAGAGCATGTTCACCGGGGCCGGTGCCGTGCTGGCGAACCTGTCGCTCTTTGCGCTGCAGAAGGTCTCGGCACTCGACAAGACAGCCGGCAACGGCGTGCCCTACTGGATGTACACGGTGTTCATGATCGGCACGGTGTGCATCCTGGTGACCGTGCTCACCGCGATGGCGCGCACCCGCGAGCTCACCCCCTCGGACGAGGACCTCGAGGAGATCCGCAACGCACCCCGCGGCCTTGGACACGCCATCGGCGACATCAAGGCGGCCGTCAAGGCGATGCCGGTCGCGATGCACAAGATCGGCCTGGTCTTCATGTTCCAGTGGTACGCCATGTTCATCTACTGGCAGTTCCTGGCCGTCAGTCTCGGTGAGACGGTGTTCGGCGGGACGCCCGAGCAGGGCGGGCAGGCGTGGGACGACGCGATCGCCTGGAGCGGTCTGATGAACGGCGCCTACAACTTCGTCACGATGGTGTCAGCGCTCTTCCTGGTCGGCTTCGCCCAGAGGATCGGTGCCAAACGGGTGCACGCCGCCGCGCTCGGCCTGGCCGCGCTCTCGCTCGTCGGGCTGGCGCGGGTCGAGAACCAGTACGTCGCACTGATCCCGATGATCGGCGTCGGCATCTTCTGGGCCAGTGCGGTCGGGGTCCCCTACCTGATGGTCGCCAGCATGGTCCCGGCCAAGCGCACGGGCGTCTACATGGGCATCCTCAACATGATGATCGTCGTGCCGATGCTGATCGAGACGGTGACCTTCGGATGGATCTTCAAGAACCTCCTCGACAGCAAGGGCTCCAACGCGATGACGGTCGCCGGCGTCCTGCTGGGTCTCGGCGCCGTGGCGATGCTCTGGGTGAACCCGCCCGACGAGGCGGACGAGTCGCCGATCGTGCCGCTCGGGAGCAAGCGCAGCATCACCGTCTACGACCGGGTCGTGGTGGGCTCGGACGGCACGCCCACCAGCCTGTACGCCGTGGACCGGGCCGCGGAGGTGGCGCAGGCAGCGCAGGCCAGGTTGATCGTCGTCACCGCGTACGCCGACGCCGACCCCGGCGCGGCGACCCCTGCCGAAGGGATGCACCGCGACCTGTACGGCAAGGACGCAGCGCTCAGAGCCCTGGACAAGTCGGTGACTGGGCTGACCCGGGAGCGGGCCCGCTACATCGAACAGCGACTCGTCAAGGGAGACCCGGCCCAGGCCCTCCTGGACACGGTCGGCTCCAACCCCGCGAGCCTCATCGTCGTCGGCAACCGCGGTCTGGGGGCGAATGAAGGCCAGCTCCTGGGATCCGTTCCCGGCGATGTCGTGAAGAACGCCATGTGCGACGTGATCATCGTGCAGACCTCAGCGCTCGACGAGGACCGCATGCTCCGCCAGGAGCTGGCGGCCGCCGATGCCGACCGAGGCCGCCCGGTCGCGGGACGCGACACCGGAGATGGTTCACCCAGATTGTGAACGACAAGCTCTAGGCGCTACTGGGACCTGGCGAGCGCTCGATCGTCGCGTCCGCTCCCGGGTAGACCAGCCCCTCGCGCCCGTCGGCGTGACGAACCAGGTACGGCGGCTCGCCCGCCTTTCCCCGCACCTCGATGATCTCGGACGTCTCGTCGGGGACGCCAACGGTCCGGCTATGTACGTGCAACCGGTCACCCACCGCTGCCTGCATGGGAACCTCCCTTCCAGGGTCGGGTCCGAATCTACGCCCGTCCGCTTCCTCGGGCACGCGCCCCCGGGCGCCGCACTCAAACGCGTTGCTCGGCAGTTCCCGGACGCCTAGCGTTACTGACCTCGTGCCGTGAGCACGTGTCGGATGCGCGTGAGTCGGCAGATCGGAGATGCAGCAGAAATGACGTCTCGGCTCATCGCGCTCTGCATCGACGCCAACGACCCGTCCGGGCTCGCACGCTTCTGGTCCGGCGTCCTGGGCTGGGAGCCGATCGCCCACCCCCATGAGGGGGCCACGCTCGTGCCGGACGATGACACCGGGTTCCGGATCCGTTTCGTCCCCAGCCAGGAACCGAAGACCAGCCAGAACCAGATGCACTTCGATCTCACGAGCACCTCCCACGAGCACCAGCAGCAGACCGTGGCCAAGGCGCTCGGACTGGGCGGCCGGCACATCGACGTCGGTCAACGCCCGGAGGAGGGTCACGTGGTGCTCGCCGACCCCGAAGGCAACGAGTTCTGTGTCATCGAGCCGGGCAACACCTTCCTAGCCGACTGCGGATTCATCGGCGCTCTGTCGTGCGATGGCTCGCAGGAGGTCGGGTACTTCTGGAGCGAGGCGCTGGGATGGCCCTTGGTCTGGGACCAGGACCAGGAGACCGCGATCCGCTCGCCGCGCGGCGGACCGAAGATCACGTGGGGCGGTCCGCCCCTGATGCCGAGGACCGGGAAGCACCGGCTGCACTTCGACCTCGCGCCGCCTGTCGACGGTGACCAGCAAGCGGAGGCCGACCGGCTCGTGTCCCTCGGCGCGACGCGCGTCGACATCGGCCAGGGCGAGGTGAGCTGGGTGGTGATGGCCGACCCTGATGGCCATGAGTTCTGTCTGTTGACCTCCTGAAAGAGGTACGGCGGGTCCGCCGGTTGATGTTGCCCATCACGCGGGGCAGGGTGGTTCGACGGCGCCCGGGAATGTCGTCTCGAGTGCACGTCAACGAGGAGGAGCGACATGAACCCCATCGGGCGGCCCCCAGCACTCGTGCGCGCGACGCTGGGTCTCGAGGATGCGACGGCGCTGGATGGGCCGGTGCGGACACTTGAGCCTCACATCCGGGCATGGTTCGGCACCGGGACGCGAGGCTCGGTGCTGCGTGGCGACTGGCTGGGCCATGCGGTGCACCCAGTGCTGACCGACGTCGTGATCGGCACCTGGACCTCTGCCAGCGTGCTCGACCTCATCGGCGGACCCGACTCGACGGCGGCGGCCCAGCGGCTCGTCGGCGCGGGCCTGCTCGCCGTCGGCCCGACCGCCTGGACCGGCTGGGCGGAGTGGTCGACGGCCGGGCCGCGGGAGAAGCGGGTCGGCCTGGTCCACGCCCTCACCAACGGTCTCGCCATCGGCATCTACACGGCGTCGTGGGCCGCTCGGCTGCGTGGCCGGCACGACACCGGGGCCCGGCTGGCCCTCGCCGGGGCGACCGTTGCCGGCGTCGCCGGCTACCTCGGCGGGCACCTCGCAGTGGCACGCGGGGTAGGCAGCCGTCACGCGGCGTACGACGGGGTCAGCCCAGGAACTTCTCCCACGGGCCCGTGATCGCCAGGGTGATGCCCGGGACCTGGATGTTGACGAACAACACCTCGCCGTCCGCGGAGAACGTCGGTCCGGTGAACTCGGAGAACTCCGGCGCGCTCGCCGTTCCAATGTTGAGCTGGTTGCGCGCGATCGCGTACGTCGGGCCGCCCGGCACGGAGCTGAGGACGTGCGATGCACCGACGCCGTCCTCGGCCAGCACCAGCGATCCCCACGGGGTCACCGTCACGTTGTCCGGCCCGTCGAAGACCACACCGTCGTAGCGCGGCGCCGTCCCGTCCGACGTGCTGCTCTGGTGCGGGAAGTAGGTCACCAGGGTTATCGTCTGCTCGTCGTACGAGTAGAACCACACCATCCCGTCGTGCTTGACCGCGTCTTCGGGCAGGTCTCCGGTGTTGAAGGCGAAGCTGTTGACGACGTAGACACCCTTGTCGGTGCCGAAGACGCCCTCGAACTTCTT
>Ga0207708_10002047_pt1 | contig 14860 bp, 14 predicted proteins | sample KBSK5101metaG_FD_184340 | JGI IMG/M metagenome (GOLD analysis project Ga0207708, IMG submission 184340) | Corn, switchgrass and miscanthus rhizosphere microbial communities from Kellogg Biological Station, Michigan, USA - KBS K5-10-1 metaG... | ecosystem: Host-associated > Plants > Roots >...
TCGTTCGGCACGACCGGGGCCGGCACGGCCGCGTAGCGCCGGTACTCGCGCCACAGAATGATGAGCCCGGCGGCGATGACGAGCGGCGCGCCGACCCACATCGACCAGTGCGGCACCTCGTCGAAGAAGACAAGCCCAAGCGTGACGGCGAGCAGCAGGTTCGTGTAATCGAGCGGCGCGAGCGTCGACGCTTCGGCGTAGCGATACGACATCGTCATCAGTAGCTGGCCGAAGACGCCGAACAAAGCAGAGATGATGATGAACAGCCACTGCTCCCCCGTGGGCATCGGCCAGCCGCCCACGGCCGTCAGCGCAGAGCAGATCACGGTCGTCAGCGAGAAGTAGAACGTGATCGCGAGCGGATGCTCGCCGCCCGCGCCGCTCATGCTGCGCAGCGTCGCGATCGCGGCCGCAGAGAACACCGCAGCACCGAACGCCACGAGCACGCCCATCGAGTTGCCGCCGAGCGTCAAATGCGGCCCGATCGTGATCACGACGCCGATGAAGCCGATCGCGAGCGCCGTCCAGCGGTAGACGTGAATGCGCTCGCCGAGCAACAGCATCGCGAGCAGCGTGAGAAACAGCGGCGCCGTGAAGCTGATCGCCGTGAAGTCCGCCAGCGGAATCATGGTCAGCGCCGTGAACCAGCAGAACATGCTCGCTGTGCCGGCCAAGGACCGAACGGCATGTGAGCGCAGCCTATCGGTGCGCAAGATTTGAAAGCCGTGAAAGTGCCACGCGATGAACGCGAGCACGGCCATCGAGATCACGCCGCGCACGAAGATGATCTGGCCCGTCGGCACGCCGGAGCCCAAATACTTGACGCAGGCGGCGAGACACGAGAGCAGCACGACCGACGACAGCTTCAGGAATACGCCGAGAACCGGTCGATGTTGGTGTTCGTTCGCGGCCAAGGCGCGCACCAGTCGCGACCTAACGGGCGCACACCATAGCAGGCCCTACGGTGCTTTCAAGATTCGGCTATTCTTGCCGCGCGGGAGGACTCATGCGGACCACACTGCTCACGTTGTCGATCGCTTCGCTGTCGAGCTTCGCGGCTTCGAGCCAGGCTCCGAATCCGGAAGCGCTGTTCACGCAGCACTGCGCGGCATGCCACTTGAATCCCACCGAGGACGACGTGCCGACGCGCGCCGCGATGGCCGCCCTCGCACCGAACGCGATTGTCGAGACGCTGACGGAAGGCACGATGCGCCTTCAGGGTGAGGCGCTCACCCAGTCCGAGCGCGTCGCGATCGCCGAGCTCGTCACGGGCCGCCCCGTGCTCGCGGCCACGGCGCGGCTCGACCAAGGTTTGTGCACGGCAAGCACGCCGTTCGCGGTCGCCGGCTCGAGCTCGAGCTGGAACGGCTGGGGTCCCGACGTGCGCAACACGCGCTTCCAGCGCGACGCCGGCGGGATCACTGCCGCCAACGTCGGCGGCTTGAAGCTGAAGTGGGCGTTCGGCGTCGCCGACGTCACGCAGTCGCGTTCGCAGCCCGCGATCGTCGGCGGCCGGTTGTTCATGGCGAGCCAGTCGGGCGCCGTTTATGCGCTCGATCCGAAGAGCGGCTGCACGCTCTGGACGTACAAGGCTCGATCCGGCGTGCGCACGGCCGTCTCGGTAGGGCCCGTCGGTCCCGCGAATGCGCCGACGGGCTTTGGCGTCTACTTCGCCGACGCCGAGGCGCGCGCCTACGCCGTCGACGCGGCCACGGGCAAAGAGCTGTGGACGCGCAAGGTCGACGATCACCGCGCCGCGCGCGCGACAGGCGCACCGACGCTGTACATGGGAAGGCTCTACGTCGTGACGTCCGGCGTATCGGAAGAAACGGCGGCGTCGATGCCGGATTACGAGTGCTGCACCTTCCGCGGCAGCTTGACCTCTCTCGACGCGACCACGGGCGAAGTCGTGTGGAAAACCTACACCGTCGACGAGCCAAAGCGCCGCGGCACGAGCTCGAGCGGCAAGCCGCTCTGGGGACCCGCGGGCTCGCCGATCTGGAGCGCGCCGACGATCGACGAGAAGCGCGGCTTGATCTATGCCGCGACGGGCAACGCCTATGCCGACCCCGCGCCGCGCACGAGCGACGCGATCGTTGCGTTCGAGATCGCGTCCGGGCGCATTCGCTGGGTCAATCAGATCATGCCCGACACCTGGATCTTGGGCTGCGGCGCACCGCTCGGCGGCGGCGACGCGACGACAGCCGAGGACAATCCGAACTGCCCCGCGGACGTCGGGCCGGACTTCGATTTCTCGGCGTCGCCCGTGCTCGTCACGCTCGCGAACGGCCGCGACGGGCTCGTCGTGACGCAGAAATCCGGCGTCGGGTATCTGCTCGATCCGGAGCGGCGCGGCCGCGAGATCTGGGAGTACCGGTGGGGCCGAGGCAGCCCCGTCGGCGGAGTCTGGGGCGCCACCGTCGACGGCTCGCGAGCGTACTTCGCCATCGCCGATCAGCTGACGCCGGCACCGGGCGGCTTGCATGCGGTGGACCTCGCGACGGGACAACGCGCGTGGTTCACGCCGCCGCAAGCGCCCGTCTGCACGCCGGGCCGGGGCTGCAGCCCGGCGCAATCCGCGGCGCTGACTTCGATTCCCGGCGTCGTGCTCTCGGGCGGCGCGGACGGCGCCGTGCGCGCGTACGCGAGCGACGACGGCAAAGTGCTCTGGACGTTCGATACGAATCGCGACTTCCCGACCGTCAACGGCGTAAAGGCGAATGGTGGGTCGATCGACGGGCCGGGGCCCGTCGTCGCGGGCGGAATGGTCTACGTGACTGCGGGCAACGGCGGCATCGTCGGCTCGCCCGGCAACGTGTTGCTCGCGTTCGGCTTGGAGTAAAAGAACGCCCCCGGGTGCCGGTGTTACGGTTTCGGTTCGCGCCGAACCGGAACCGCATCCTCAGCGTTCGGGCGAACCGAAACCGTAACACCGGCACCAGCGGAGCAGCGTTTAGCTCACCGCGATGCGGCGAGCGAGCGCTTCCTTCGCTTTCGGCAGCTCGATCGTCAGCACACCGTCGGCGACGGCCGCGGAGATGCCCGCTGCGTCGACCTGCGGCGACACCGTGAACGTCCGAACGAAGTTGCCGACGTTGTACTCCGTGTAGAGCGGCCGCACCGACTCGTACTTCGTCGAGTCGATCGTGCCTTTGACAGTCAGCACGCCTTTGTCGAGCTGGATGTCGATCGAGCTCTTGGCGACGCCCGGCATCTCCATCGTGACGACGACGGCGCGCTCGGTCTCGTGGATGTCCGCGTACGGGCTGAAGAACTTTCCGGCTTCCGTGCGCTCTTCGGCTTGCGTCAGCTCGCGCTTCTCGTGCGGAGCCACTTCCTTTGCGACTTGGCTGGACATGCTGTCTTCCCTCCGATCTCGAATCAGTTGATGTTGACCGTGCGCGGCTTCGCGCTTTCGGCCCGCGGTAAGCGCAGCGTCAAGACGCCGTCGCGGTATTCCGCCGACACTTTCGCCGAGTCGATCTCGGCAGGCAGCGTCACGGTACGGTCGAATTGACCGGCCGCGCGCTCGCGCCGATGGATGCTCGCGTTATCGTCGTGCGCTATCGTCTTCTTGCCTTGAATGCGCAAGGTGTCGCCGCGAACCTGGACGTCGAGGTCTTCCTTCTTGACTCCGGGTAGCTCCGCTTCGACGACGAAGTCGTCGCCGTCCGCCAACACATTCAATAGCGGAAAAGCGCCGGAACCCGACGTGCGGCTGCCGAACCAATCACTGCCCATCACACTGTCCATCGCGCGCTGCAAACCGAGCAGCGTCGCGAACGGATCTCTGGCTCGAATGACCATAATTGCCCTCCTGAAAGGGTGAAATCGTTGCAGGCCCCTTGTGTGGGGCCGGCACTATGGCGATTCAAGCCCCGGGCGCGAGGGCATGGATGCCCGAGGTAGAGCAATGCAGGAGCAATTGCCGGGCCGGCCGAAGAGCTCTAGAGAAGCCGCATGAAGACGATGACGCCGATCATCGCGCAGGCGATCGCAAGCTTCGCGGCCGTGCCGAGCGCAAGGCCGAGCGCGGCCCCGATGCCGGCGCGTCCGGCGGCCGCAAGACTGCGCCGCACGGAAAGCTCGCCGACGACGGCGCCGATGAAAGGACCGACGAGCACGCCCACGATGCCGAAGAAGAGACCGACGATCGTTCCGAGCGTCGCGCCCGTTATGGCTCGAGCGGAAGCGCCGAATCGGCGCGCCCCGAATGCGCTTGCGACGAAGTCCACGGCGACGGCCAACGCGGTCAAGATGCCGAGCAGAGTCAGCGTCCAGGGGCCGAGATACGCGAAACCCTCGGCCCACGCCGCGAGCAGCGCGCCGATGAACATCAACGGGGCGCCCGGCAAGATCGGTAGCACGAGCCCGATCGCGCCGATTGCGATCAGCACGCCGGCGGCGATCCAGAGAACGATCGTGGCGGGGTCCAAGCTGCCGAGCTCCGGACGCGGAATGCTCAGTTCAAATCAGGAGTCCGCAGCTTCTCGCTGTGCCACGCTTTGTTGCGAACGTGCGTGCGCGACCTGATACGCCACCCGTCGGGCGTGCGCACGTAGACATCTTCGTAGCCGCCGTGCCGCGCGACGCTGCCGGGACCGTCCATGCCGAGCTGGACGAGATAGATGCGGCCCGTGGCGCCGTCTGCGGTCGGCGTGATCTCGTGGTTCAGCATCAAGTGGCTCCAGTCGGTCCAGACGAGCTTCGTCTCGCAGCCGCGGCTGCCGCCGCCGACGAGTGTCGCGAGCGCGTCGCGCCCTTGCGCGAGAACGCGGCCGCCGGCCGCAAACCCTGCGTCGGAGTTTCGATCGATGAACACGCCGTCGGCGGTGAATAGATTCGCGTAGTCGTACCCGTTGTTCGCGCACGTGTCGATGCCGTACGCGTAGCGATTGATGAGCTGCGTGATTTGCTGATAGTCGAGCGCGGTGAACGCATTCGACTGCGCCGCGGCACTGCCGTCGTCGCCGAAACGGCCGACGCCGAAACCTAATCCCACGGCGGCCGCGAGCACGGCGAGCGAGCGCATCGAGATGTTCATGGGTGTTGTCCTCTGAAGCTGATCATCGTTCGACGAGGTCGAGCGCCGCGACGACTCCGTCATCGGTCCACTCGGTGAAGCGCTGCCACATCGACGGGTCGCTGCAACCGCCGTCGATCGTGACGTTGAACGGCGCGCCGCCCGCGGGCTCCACGGGCCGCCGCTCGTGCCGCGTGATGATTCCCGTGGTCGTGCGGTAGACGTAGTAGACGTCGTCGACGTCGATGTCCTGGTAGGTCGAGCTGCCGTACGTCGCGTCGAGCAGGAAATTCCACGAGCCGAGCGACTCAGCGAGTGCCACGACGTCGACGGCCGTGCGCTCGCTCAAAGCGTGCGCGACGTTGCGTTGCGAGTTCTGGTCCTGCACGGCGCGATACCGGCCTTCGAGCCTGTCGAGCCGATATTGCGAGTCGAGCCCGAGCAACAGCGCCCAGTATTTCCACTTGAGGAACTCGGCGTCGATTCGCCATTGATCGCCGTACAGCGGGAACGCGCGGTCCTCGCACCGATCGCCGGTGCGCAGATGCGCGACGTATTGCCGATCGCCGGTCGCATCGAACCGGAGCTCGGCGATCAGCGTTTCACCCGTGAGCCTGTCGTAGGTGTAGATCGTGGCCATCAGCAACACGATCGAGAACGCCGCGAACAGCACGACGACCCCAAGCGAAAACTTGAACGCTCTCCTCATGAAGCGCCTTCTCTCGAGTCGGCAGGCCCGCCGATGCCGTGCGAGAATACCACGCCCTCCATCACCGACCGGGCGAGCCCAAGGAGCGCCGACGTGCTGACCATCTACGGCCGCACGAACTCCGTCAACGTGCAGAAGGTGCTCTGGTGTCTCGAGGAGCTCGCGGTGCCGTACACGCGCATCGACGCCGGGCTCGAGCACGGCAAGAACACCGAGCCTTGGTATCTGAAACTGAATCCCAACGGCAAGGTGCCGCTGCTGACCGACGGCTCGTTCACGCTGTGGGAGTCGAACACGATCGTGCGGTTCCTGGCCGGTAAGCACGGTGCGGGCAGCCTCTGCCCCGCCGCTCTCGAAGCGCGCGCGCTCGCCGAGCGCTGGATGGACTGGCAGCTTTCGACGCTCGTCTATCCCGTCTCGATCGTTTTCCAGAATCTGATTCGCCGGCCGACCGGCGAGCGCGACGCCGCGGCGATCGAGCGCTTCACGCCCGAGGCGAACCGCGCCATGCTGCTGCTCGACGAGCATTTGAAGGTCACGCGTTATGTCGCCGGCGACGTTTTCACGATGGGCGACATCCCCGTGGGCGCGACGGCGCACCGCTGGCTCGAGATCCCAGGCATCGACCGGCCGGAGCTCGCGGCGGTTCGCGCGTGGCGTGCTCGCCTCGCCGAGCGGCCGGGCTTCCGCAAGCACGTCCAGCTACCCTTGAGCTAAAGGCTTTGACGGCGCGCAGGAGGTGCGGTAATTTCCGGCCGTAAGCCGATAGAAATAATGATAAAAACCGGTAACGGAAGACCGCCCTCTTGGCTCTTCGGACGTGAACTGCGTCCGGGACGGCCTGCGGGCGCAATGGACATAATCCAAGAACGATCAGCGCCCGCAGGAATCGGAAGCCACTACATGCGCATTGTTTATCGCTCGCTGGCGGTGGCCTACGCCCTCGCCTTTGTCGCCTTCCACGCCGGCGCACAACCCGAGCTCTTCCCGCGGCCAGCCGACCTCGAGCCGGCCGTGACGTTCTGGACGCGCGTCTACACCGAGATCGACACGAGCGAAGGCTTCATTCACGACGACCTGCGCTTGAACATCGTCTATCAGACGGTGCACACCGGCGACTTGAGCTCGCGCGAGCGGCGTCGACGCGTCGAGCGCGCGCAAGAAGTGACGCGCAATATCCTCACGAAGCTCGCCGGCGGCGCACGCACGGGACTGAACGGCGAGGAAGAGCGAATCCTGAAGCTGTTCCCCGAAGGCACGAGCAACGCCGAGTTTCGCGCGGCCGCGGGACGATTACGGTTCCAGCTCGGGCAATCCGATCGATTCCGCGCCGGCCTCGTTCGCTCCGGCACTTGGAAGCCGTACATTCAAGAAGTGCTCGCGAAGCGCGGCTTGCCGCTCGAGCTCGCGGCGCTGCCGCACGTCGAGTCGTCGTTCGATCCGACGGCCTACTCGAAAGTCGGCGCCGCCGGCTTGTGGCAGTTCACGCGCTCGACCGGCGTCCGCTACATGCGTATCGACCACATCATCGACGAGCGCCGCGATCCGTTCTTCGCGACCGACGCCGCGGCGCGCCTGCTCGCCGACAACTTCAGCGTCATTCAGTCGTGGCCGCTCGCGCTGACGGCCTATAACCACGGTCTCGCCGGCATGCGCAGAGCCGTGGAGGTGCAAAAGACTTCCGACATCGCGACGATCGTCGCGAAATACCAGGGCCGCACGTTCGGCTTCGCGTCGCGCAATTTCTATGCAGCCTTCCTGGCGGCCCTCGAGATCGACTCGAATCCCGAGCGCTACTTCCCGAATCTGAAGATCGACCCGCCGGCGGACACGGAAACACTCACGGTGCCTGCGTTCATGACCGTCGACACGCTCGCCGACGCGCTGAACCTTCGCGAGAACGCGTTGCGGAACATGAATCCCGCGCTCACCGACATCGTCTGGTCGGGTGACAAGTACGTGCCGCAAGGCTTCGAGCTGCGGGTGCCGCGCGATACCGCCGCCGTCGCCGAAGCGCTGCTCGGCACGATCGAGGCGAACAAGCTGTTCGCCGCGCAACGGCCCGACCGAGAGCATCGCGTGCAACGCGGCGACACGTTGTCGAAGATCGCCGCGGAGTACCGCGTGAGCCTCGCGGCGTTGATGGCCGCCAACGGAATGACGAATCGGTCCATGATCCGCGTCGGCCAAACGATCCGCTTGCCGAGCGACGGCGTGACGGCCCCGCCCGATGCGACGCTCGTGCGCGCGGAAGTTCCCGTCGCCGCGCCGGCGACCGCCGCTCCCGCTCCGACGTTGGCCGCGACTAGCGCTGACGGTATCTACGTCGTGCGTCGCGGCGACAGCATCGAGCGCATCGCGACCCGGCTCGGCGTCGACGCGCAGGCGCTCCTCGCCGCCAACGACATTCGCAACCGCAACGTCATCCAGGTCGGTCAACAGCTCATCATTCCGACGGCGCCGGGCGCCGTCGTCACCCTCGCGACCGCGGTGACGACGCAGCCTTCGGCGATTACTGGCGCGCCGGTCGTCGCGGCGAGCGCGTCGCCGGCCGCCGTCGCGGCCGCGCCGGCCGCCTCGGCCGACGTAACGGCCGCGCTGTCTCCGGCCGTGCTCGCGAACGGCGAGCCTTCCGCTCCCGCGGGAGAGGCCGCAGCAGAGGGCGAGGCCGTCGCCGACACCAACGCGCTCGATGCCGAGCAGGATGTGCTCGCCGCGGATCCGAGCGATTACTCTGTCAGCGTGATGAACGAGATCACGGTCCAGGCGCTCGAGACGCTCGGCCATTATGCGGATTGGCTCGAGGTTCCCACGCAGCGGTTACGCGATCTCAATTCGCTGTCGTTCAAAGAAGGCGTCGTTCTCGGCCAGACTTTGACGCTCGAGTTCGCACGCGTCGACGCGCCGACGTTCGAGCAACGGCGCCGCGCGTATCACGAGCAGATCCAAAGCGACTTTTTCGCGGCGTATCAGATCGATGAGATCGAGAGCCACGTCATGCGGCCCGGAGAGTCGCTGTGGATCCTCGCGGCACGCAAGTACAACGTGCCGGTCTGGCTGTTGCGCCAGTACAATCCCGATCTGAACTTCGATCGCATCCAGGCGGGCACCATCGTCAGGTTCCCGCGCCTGAAGGCGATCGCCGCGGAGAGCGCCGTCGCCACCGCCGCCACGCCGCAGGTGCTCGCCGACACTAACTAGGAGCCCTTTTCAAGCGATGAGCGCGCCGTCCAGCGAATCCGACCGCGTGCTCACCGGCAGGGTCGTCGCCGTCCCCGAATCTCGCCAGCTCGACGTCCTCGCGAGCCTCCTCGAGCGCCGCGGCGCGAGCGTGCTGCGCTGTCCGCTCGTCGCCATCGTCGATTCGCCCGACGAGGCAGGCGTGCTCGATTGGATCGAGCGCCTGATCGCAACGCCCACCGATCTCGCGGTGTTCTATACCGGCGAGGGCGTCCAGCGCCTCGTCGGGTTCGCGAGCCGCGCGGGCCGCGAGGCGCCGTTCGTCGCGGCGCTCGCGCGCACACCGAAGATGACGCGCGGGCCGAAACCGAAACGCGCGCTGAAGGCGCTCGAGCTAGAGCCCGAATACACGGCGACCGAGCCGACGACGGCCGGCATGATCGAGGCCGCGAATGCCATCGCCGCGCCGCTGCGGCGCATCGCGCTGCAGCTCTACAGTAAAGATCAAGATCGGCAGCTCGCCGATTGGCTCGAGAGCCGCGGCGCCGTCGTCGACGCCGTCGCGCCGTACGTCTATGCCTCGAAGGCCGACGACGAGCGCGTCGCGGCGTTGATCGAGGAGCTTACGGCCGGCCGCGTCGATGCCATCGCGTTCACGAGCAAGTCACAGGTGCAGCGGCTGCTCGAGCTCGCGGAGAAGCGGCGGCTCGCAGACGCGTTGCGCTCCGGGTTGAAGCGAACGAAAGTCGCGGCCATCGGGCCCGTCGTCGCCGCGGAGCTCGAGACCGCACGCATCCGCGTCGACGCAATGCCCGAAGAGAGTTATTCGATGAAGCCGCTCGTGACGAGCGTCTGCGAGCTGCTCGCGCCCTAGTGCTTGCGGCGCAGCTGCATCGCCGTCGGCCGGCCGTCGGCCGTCGGCTGATACCAGACCGAGAAGTCTGCGAGCGCCGTCCGGTAATCGTTCAGCGGATCCGCGCTCTGGATGTCGAACGTATCGAAGCCCGTTCGCAGCATGAAGAACAGCTGCTCGAGCAACACCTCGCCGACGGCGCGGAGCTCTCCCTTGAACCCGTAGCGCTCGCGCAAGAGCCGCGCGTACGAATACGCGCGCCCGTCGCGAAACTTCGGGAACTCGAGCGCGACGACGTCGAAGTGCGGGAGATCCGCGGCGACGAGCTCCGGCGGCTGATCGCTGTGCAGCCGAATGCCGAGAGGCGTACCGCGCTTCAACAGCTCGTCGCGGTGCGCTTTCCATTGGTCGAGGCTGACGATCACGGGTCCCGCGGGCGGGATGGCCTCCGCGCCGCCCGCGTCGACGAACGAGCTCGTCACGAGCTCACCGTTCCTGACGAGCGCCATCAGGCCGCCTGGCTTTCCGCGCCGTAGACGGCGGTCTTGAACGGCTCGATGCCGACGCGTCGATACGTGTCGAGGAACCGCTCGTTCGGCTGCCGGATCACGAGATACGTGTCGACGATCTTGCGGATCGCCGCCGGCACGTCGGCCTGCGGCAGGCCGGGCCCGAGCCGATCGCCGAGCGACGCGTTCTGATCGGACGAGCCGCCGAGCGTGAGCTGGAAGAACTCCTCGCCGCGCTTGTCGACACCCAAGATGCCGATGTGGCCCACGTGATGGTGGCCGCAGGCGTTCATGCAGCCCGAGATGTTGATCGTGAACTGGCCGATCTTCTGAAGCTCGTCCAAGTCCGTGAACGCGTGGCTGATGTCCTGCGCGATCGGAATCGAACGGGCGTTCGCGAGCGCGCAGAAATCGAGCCCGGGGCAGCAGATGATGTCGGTCAAGAGTCCCAGGTTCGGAGTGGCGAGCTCGAGCGCTACAAGCTTGTGCCAGAGCTCGTAGAGCTCGGACTGCTTGACGTCGACGAGCACGAGGTTCTGGCGGTGAGTCACGCGAATCTCGCCCATGCTGTGGCGGTCCGCGAGATCCGCGACGGCGTCCATTTTGTCGGCCGTGATGTCGCCGGGCACCTTGCCGGGCGCCTTCAGCGAGATGTTGACGATCGCGTAGCCCGGCACTTTGTGCTCGATGACGTTGCCGCGAACCCAGCGATCAAATGCGCGATCGCCTGAACGGATCTTGGCGAGCATTTCCGTCTGATCCGCGAGGCTTTCGTATTGCGGCGGCGCGAAGTAGGTATTGATGCGCGCCACTTCATCGTCGGGTACCTTCAGGACTCCGTTCTTCGTGAACTCCCAGTCCTCGTCGACGAGCTCGCGGTATTTGTCGATGCCCATCTGGTTGACGATGATCTTGATGCGCGCCTTGTGGATGTTGTCGCGCCGGCCCTGCATGTTGTAGATGCGCAGGATCGATTCGACGTACGACAGCAAATGCTCCGGCGCGAGCCACTTGCGGATCGTTTGACCGATGTACGGCGTGCGGCCGAGGCCGCCGCCGACGAGCACCTCGAAGCCGACTCGCCCCTGCTCGTTCTTGTGCATGCGCAGGCCGATGTCGTGCACCGCTACCGCCGCGCGGTCGTTCGGCGAGCCTGTCACGGCGATCTTGAACTTGCGAGGCAGGTACGAGAACTCGGGATGCAGGAACGAATACTGCCGCAGCAGCTCGCAGTACACGCGCGGATCCTCGAGCTCGTCTTTGGCGCGCCCTGCGTACTGATCCGCGGTGATGTTGCGGACGCAGTTGCCCGATGACTGGATTCCCGTGACCTCGACGTCCGCGAGATGCTGGAGGATGTCCGGCACCTGCTCGAGCTTGATCCAATTGAACTGCAAGTTCTGGCGCGTCGTGAAGTGGCCGAAGTTCTTATCGTAATTCCGCGCGAGGTACGCGAACTTGCGCATCTGCTTCGACGACAGCGTCCCGTATGGCACGTTGATGCGCAGCATGTAGGCGTGCAGCTGCAAGTACAGTCCGTTCATGAGGCGGAGCGGTCGAAACTGGTCCTCCGTCAGCTCGCCTGCGAGACGTCGCTTCACTTGGCGCCGAAACTGCGCCACTCGCTCGTTGACGAAGCGAGCATCGAATTCATCGTAGCGGTACATGGCTTAAAGTCCCTGTCCTATTGCGCCGTGCTCGGCCGTCAGACTTCGGTGAGATCCGTACGGACGGTCGGGCCGAACGCCCGAATCGCCTCGCGGATCGCCGTGGGTCGCGGCTGGCCGTCCTTGAGCTCCACCTCGATCAGCTGCGGATCGATGACCTGGCATTCGACCTCGTGCCGTTTCGCCACTGCCATCAGCCGGGTCGCGTCGGCCTCGCTGTCGATCAACGTGCCCGCAGCGATGGCCTGCTCCCAACCCTCGTTCTGCGCCAAGAATACAATGGCGCCGTCGCGCAACCGGTTCGCAATGATCATCTGCGGCATCAAGCTACGCGCGGCCTCCAGCCAGCAAGCGCCCCCCTTTTGGGAGGCCGTATTCTACACACCGAACCCGGCGTGACCTGCGTCTCAAACTGTGCACAAAATCTGTGGATAACGCTGTGGAGAACGATTTGAAAAACGTCCCTCACCGCAGTCTCCGTTACTCCTAAGTCATTTTGGTCAAAAAAACGTCAAAAAAGAACTTTCCCTCTGCTTATCAAATCACTACGCCATCTTACGACCACGCCGCGCGAGGAACGACCGACAACCCGTCACATGCCACACGCTAATTCCAAATCTTGGAATGGGGCTGTGCACAGCGCCGGGCCGTCGTGGGCGGCGAGACCGCTCGGTACGCGCTGCGGATTGCCGTCGGCATGACATATAGTTTCCTTCGGACGATGGGGGGATCGCCATGATTATTCGTTCGAAGCTAATTCCAGTTGCCGTGTTATCGCTCGGCATCCTCGTCACGGCCAAAACCGCGTCGAGCGCCCCGTCCCAGGCCGATATCCCATACGCGACCAGCGCCACGGGCGCGCCGCTGCGGCTCGATCTGTATTTGCCCGCATCCGCAGGCGCACCGCTGCTGGTCTGGCTTCATGGCGGCGCCTGGGAGAACGGCAACAAATCGGCGATGCCGTTGGCGCCGTTCGTCGAGCGCGGCTTCGCCGTCGCGAGCGTCGATTTCAGCCCGGCGTCGAAGGCCCGCTTCCCGGGCCAGGTCCACGAGATCAAAGCCGCGATCCGCTTCCTGCGCGCCGAGGCCTCGCGCTACGGCTACGACGCGAGCCGGATCGGGATCCTCGGCGCCTCCTCGGGCGCCCATCTCGCAGACGTCGTGGGCACGAGCAACGGCAACGCGGAGCTCGAAGGGACGCTCGGCGAGCACGGCGACCAGTCCTCCGACGTCCATGCCATCGTCTCGTACTTTGCCGCGACGAATCTCACGACGATTCTTGCGCAATCGACGCCGTTCGGGCTGAACATCCGCGAGCCCGCTCTGCAGCGCTTGCTCGGCGCGCCACCGAAGGAAGCCGAAGCGCTCGCGAAGCTCGCGAGCCCCGTGTTCCAGGTCGACCGCGGCGATCCGCCCCTGCTGCTGCTGCACGGCGATCAGGACCCGCAGATGCCGATCAACCAATCGCACGAGCTCGAAGGCGCATACGAGCGGCAGGGGCTCAAAGTCGATTTCATCGTCGTGCACGGCGCCGCGCACGGCGGCGATGCGTTCTACTCGCCGCAGAACGTCGAGCGGGTAGCCGCATTCCTTGGCGCCACGCTGCACCCGTAGCGCGTTGCTTTCATCGCTCTAGAAGGAGCTAGTCGCGGTCGCGCCGGTCGGGAACGTCTTCGGGCGGGCCGCCGCCCCAGCGCTCGCGGTGCATTTCCTCGGCCGCGCGCCGGACGTCGGCGTGACGGCGGCTCAAGAGCAAGCTGCCAGGAGGGCAGACGCGGGCGCGGATCAAGCCTAGATCGGCCGCGGCGTCGAAGAGGCTCGGATACCAACTCCGCCAGCCGGGCAACAGCCGATCGACTTGATCGCGCAGGCTCATGGGGCCGGAGCCTAGCGAACCTCGGCGGAGCCCGCAATAAACGCACTTCTCGTTAACGCAGAAATTCGGCGGGGTCGCGCGCGCCGCCGCGCACGCCCTGCCTGCGGACGTACACGCCGAAATGCAAGTGCGGCGGCGTCGTGATGGCGTTGCCCGTGTTGCCGACCGCGCCGAGCGGTTGGCCGGCGAGCACGAACTCGCCGGGCTCCACCCATTGCTCGCTCAGATGCGCGTAGTAGACACGCATGTTGCCGAACAACGGCTGCATCCAGATCACATTCCCGCCGACGCGAGTCGTTTCGACGCGCGTCACAAATCCGTCGATCGCGGCGAGCACGGGCGTGCCGCGTGCGGCGAAGATGTCCACGCCGCGATGAGCGCGGCGGCCGCCATCTCGCTCCGCGCCGAATCCGCTCCAGATGGCTGCGCCGTCGACACCTTGAACGGGGAATGCGAGCAACGGGCTCGACGCGATCTCGACGTCGTACCTCGCCGCCGCTCCGAGCGCCGGCTGAATGCGCAACACGAAGTCGCCGCCCTCCACGACCTCGACGACGACGGGCTGCGAGCCGCCGCCGGGAATCGTCCCGGCCACGCGCTCGCGCTTCGCCTCCGCTGCGCGAAACAGGTCGACGAAGAGCTCGTCCGGCGAAACGCCCTCGGCCGTGACGTTCAGAGTAATGCGCCGGCCGACGGGCACGCTGAACGCATAGCCGCTCGCCGCCGCGCTCGCTTGCTCGCCCACCTTCTCGAACGGCAACTGGATCAACTGGGGTTGCAGCAACGCGCGATCGGCCGCAGCGACCCAATCGCCCGCTCGCGCGTCGCGCTGCAACCGCGTGAGCGCGAGCTCGTAGCCGTACGCTTGGTGAGGATACTGCGGCGCATACGCGAGGAGGCCGATCGAGCCGACGTTCGGCGCCGCGCAGATCAGCGGCACGAGCGCGAGCGCAGCACCCGCCGCCACGGCGAAGACATTGCGGAAGGCACAGCACCCGCAGGCGACGCGCAGCGCGCGGCGGAAAGCGGTCTGCCGGACCTCG
>Ga0207708_10002048_pt1 | contig 14858 bp, 13 predicted proteins | sample KBSK5101metaG_FD_184340 | JGI IMG/M metagenome (GOLD analysis project Ga0207708, IMG submission 184340) | Corn, switchgrass and miscanthus rhizosphere microbial communities from Kellogg Biological Station, Michigan, USA - KBS K5-10-1 metaG... | ecosystem: Host-associated > Plants > Roots >...
GACTCACTGACCGGCGGCGCCGGGCGGGACCGCATCTCCGGCCGCGGGGGCAACGACACGATCCGCGTCCGCGACGGCGAGCGCGATGTGGTTCGCTGCGGTGACGGGCAAGACAGCGTGCTGGCAGACCGGATCGACGCGATCGGCCACGACTGCGAACGGACGAACCGGACGGCGTCGGCCGCGACGGCTGCCTCCGCGCACAGTCCGCAGGCCGGCCCGCCTTCCGATCCGGGCTGCGGGTCGCACACGCGCGGCGCAACGGTCCTCACGCAGACCAACGACGGCGTGGTCTTCAAGAAGCGCGGTTCGCTATACGGATGCCTCCGATCCGCCGGTAGGCCGCACCAGCTCCCCAACGAGGGCGGCGGATTCGACGAGCGGGGCGCCTCCAAGCCCCGTCTTTCCGGTCGGTATGTTGCCTTCGCGACATTCGGCTCGGCGATCGGCGACGAGTTCGACCGTATCTACGTGTACGACCTTCGACTTGCCGAAATCAAGCTTCGAATCAACAGCAACCGCAAGATCACCGCAATCGCCGTCAAGCGCAACGGGTCGGTCGGATGGATCGAGAACTCGGCGGTCCAGTCCCCCTCCGCCGAGTGGGAGGTGCACAAGGCCGCCGCCGGCGAAAACCAGGGAAACGTGCTGCTATCGCGCGGGCCAGGGATAGACCCGACCTCCCTCGCGCTCAGCGCGGAGCGGACGTCGCTGACGTGGACCGACGGCGGTGCCCACCGCGACGCGCCGATCGACTGAACGGCCCCGCTGGCCCGACATCGGTGCCGTTCGGCGACCACGACGCGTCATCAAGGCGGGCGACGTCTAGCAGCAACCGGGGGCGGCCCGGCTCGGGGCCGCCCCCTCTGCTGACCGGTTCTTCGCGAGCGTCAACGCGTGCGCGCGTCAGGATGCCCCTGGTACTTGAACCGGTACCGCTTGGTCTTCGTGCTCGCCGCGCGTGCCGTCGCCGCGCGGGTCGGGAGTGTGTCCTTGACGCGCGCGAAGTACCAGACCGCGTGCGTCACGGCGCCCGACATCTCGCTGAGCGACTTCAGGGCGTTCCCCTGGAGCGCGTCCGCCTGCGTCTGCGCCAGCACCGGGTCGGTCTCGAACACGTTCATCGTCTCCGCCGGCGGCTGTCCGGTGACCGTGTCGATGGTGTCGCAGGCCTCGTGGTAACAGGGGTCGTATTGCTCCCCGGCCACCCCTCCGAAGACCGCGACCTGCTCGGGCGTCTTCGGGACCTCGGCGCCAGCGAAGATCCCACCCGCCGGAATGCCGCGGTTGATGAACCCGACGTAATCGGAGCGCCCGTCGAACGCGGTCGGCAGCGTGGCCATGCCCTGCTGGGCGAAGTAGCGCTTGAACACGCCCTCGACGACGTCCGAGCCCGCCGGCCCGGCCGGGTTGCCGGCCTCGTCGTCGCCGTTGCCGTCGTAGATGAACCTCGCGTAGTTCGGCGACGCGATCATGTCGGTGTCGATCATGACCATGATCTTGTCCGCCTCGGCCGGGGAAAGGTGGGCGGCGTAGTACTGCGAGCCGACCAGGCCGTCTTCCTCGCCCCCGAACCACATCAGCCGGATCTTGTTGCGCGGCGGGGTGCCGAGCTTCGAGATCTGCTCACCGAGCTCCAGCTGCCACGACGTGCCCGATCCGTCGTCATTGATGCCCGGCCCGGCGGGGACCGAGTCCAGGTGCGCGCCGGCCAGCACGACCTTGTTCGGATCGCCGCGCGGCGTCTCGGCGATCACCTGCGGGTAGAGATGCTCAACCGCGACGCCGTTGGTCTGGAGGTGCACGGTCGGGCTCTGGTTGTTCTTGAAGGCCTCGTAGAGCTCGTTGCCCACGGCGAAGCTCGAGAACACCGCCGGAATCGCGAGGTCGGTCGGCCCGCTGCGAAAGCCGGCGTTCATGCGCCCGTCACTGTCGCCCTCGTTGAACAGGATGATGCCGACCGCGCCCGCCGCCTGGGCGTTCGCGAGCTTCTGGGTGAACGAGCAGGTGCCGCGCTGGATCAGCGACACGGCCCCGCGTGTTGCGGCGGGGAAGTCCGAGGCATCGCAGCCGCTCGTGTTGCTGTTGGCGGCCGGGCTGGGGATGACGATGTCGTTGGTCGGAACGACTGGCGCGCTCGGGACGTCCTTGGTGGGCGAGAACTCGAAGGCGATGAAGTCGACCGCGGCGCTGTCGTCATCGGCCGCGCTGCCCTGGACGTACGTCTTCGGCGTGGGCGCGATCTGCTCGAGCACGGGCGGCGCCGTCTCCTTCCAGTCCGGCATGTCGAACTGCGATATCGACACGTTCCAACCGGCCTTCTGCATCGTGTCGCGCACGTACGCGACCGACGCGTCGTAGCCCGACGTCTTCGTATAGCGCGTGCCGCCGTTCGCGTTGGCGATGTCCTGCAGCGCTCGCTGATGGCCGACGATCCCGTCGACCGTCACGGCCTCTCGCAGCTTGGATGAGTTCACGTCCGGCGGCTTCGCCACCGCAGTGGACCCGAATGCGAACGCCGCCAGCACAGCGGCGAACGCGACCAGACGTATCCGTCGCATCTTCCCTCCCAGGAAACGATTTCAGCGGCCTCCCAGACCGCCGATTGCGCCTGCGAGTCTTCCCTGGGCGGCGTCGATGTACCCTCGCCCGGGAGGCTCGTCGAAATCTGTTAATAACTGCCCGCCTCGAACGGGCCTCCGGGCATGCGGTGCCGACCGCAGCGGCATCACCGGGTCGTCGTCGCGCAAGGACTCGCGGAGGGTCCCGGCGCCGCGTACGCCGCGCTTGCTCCTCGCCGGGGGTTCGCTCATCGCCTGCCGTCGCCCCTGCGCTCCGTCGCCAACTTGCCCTGATCGGTCGCCGGACCTTGGTGCGAGGTGGGCGATCCAGGACTCGAACCTGGGACCTCTTCCTTATCAGAGAAGCGCTCTAACCGACTGAGCTAATCGCCCGTGCGCGGCTGAGTCTAGACGCTGGCGGAGGGCCCGCTCAGGCGGCCTGGCGGTGCGATATCCGGGCCGCGAGCGCGAGCGCCGCGTCCAGGCTTTCGAGGTCGATCGTGGCGCGCAGTCCGGTGCCGTTGGCGCTGACGCGGACATCGGCGCCGAGGGCGGCGGCAAGCGCATCGGCCGCCTCCGAGGCGGCCGCGGCCAGGTCCGGATGGACGGCTCGCGGGCGCGCGCGTCGCGGCGGGGCGGGCGCGCCATCGGCGTCGCCCGCAGCCCGGGCGCGCGCCTCGGTCTGGCGCACGGACCAGCCCTCCGCCACCGCGGTCCGAGCGAGATCGCGCCGGTCGGCGTGGTCGGGCGCGAGCAACAGCGCGCGGCCGTGGCCCTCGGTCAGCTCACCGCGCTCGATGAGCTCGATCGCCTCATCGGGCAGGTCGAGCAGGCGGATGAGGTTGGAGACGGCGACGCGCGAGCGGCCGACGCGGCGGCCGACCTCTTCCCGCGTCAAGCCCAGCTCCTCGACCAGGGCCGAGCAGGCGCGCGCCTCCTCGATCGGGTTGAGGTCCTCGCGGGCCATGTTCTCGACCAGGGCGAGCTCGATCGAGGCGGCGTCCTCGTGCGGCCGCACCACGCCCGGGACCTCGTCGAGGCCGGCGAGCTTGGCCGCACGCCAGCGCCGCTCGCCGGCGATGAGCTCGTAGCGGCCGCCCCTGGTGGGCCGGACGAGCACGGGCTGGAGGACGCCGTTGGCGCGCACGGACTCGGCGAGCGCCACGAGGCCCTCCTCGTCGAAGGTCGAGCGCGGCTGGCTGGGATTGGGGTCGACCAGGCCGACGGGCAGCGGCCGGAGCTCGTCCGCCTCCTCGCGCGGCGCGGCCGACAGGATCGCCGACAGCCCTCGTCCCATCCCGCGTTCCTTAGCCACGTGCAGCGACCTCCTTGGCGAGCTCGAAGTAGGCGTCCGCACCCGAGCAGTGCGGATCGTGGTGGATGATCGGCCGCCCGAAGGACGGCGCCTCGCCGAGGCGCACGTTGCGCGGGATGACCGTGTCGAAGACCAGTTCGGGGAAGTGCTCGCGCGCCTCGCGCTCGACGTCGCTGGCCAAACGCGTGCGCCCGTCGTGCATCGTGAGCACCATCCCGGCAACCGTCAACCTCGGGTTGAGCTCACGTTGAATGAGCTTGAGGGTTTCGAGCAGGCCCGCAAGGCCCTCGAGCGCGAAGTACTCGGTCTGGACGGGGACGATGACCCGGTCGGCCGCCGCGAGGGCGTTGACGGTCAGCGGGCCGAGGCTCGGCGGGCAGTCGAGGAAGGTGAACGCGAACCGGTCCTGCACCGAGGCGATGGCGTCGCGCAGGATGGTCTCCGATCCGGGTAGGCGCGGCAGCTCGGCGTTCGCGCCGGCCAGGTCGGGGTGCGACGGCGCGATGGAGAGCCGCTCCACTCGACCGTTTTGCAGAGTGTCGGCCAGCTCGGCCTCGCCGGAGAGCACGTCGTACACGCTCGGGTGCGCGTCCTTCCGCAGGCCGAGGCCCACGGTGGCGTTGGCCTGGGGGTCGACGTCGACGAGCAGCGTCTCGTAGCCGGCCTCGGCCACACAGGCGGCGAGGTTCACCGCGGTGGTGGTTTTGCCCACCCCGCCTTTCTGGTTGGCGACGGCGTAGATCGTGCCCATGCGTCTGCTCGGTCAGGACGGTAGCGACGACCCCGGTCGGCCCCCGAGCGGACGCTTGCGCGCCGTCCCGGCGCGGCGCGGGAACCGATCCGGCGTCGGGGCCACCTTGACATAAGAATGGAGGTGCCGGTGCTCGGCGGCGGGGAAAGGGCGCACGGAGCGGACGTCCCGCCGCTCGAGGCCGAGCGCGGACGCAGCCAGCGCCGCCCGCCGCTCCTCGTCGGGGTCGCGGCGGCCGCGCCAGAGGACGGCCGTTCCGCCTTCGTCGAGCAGCGGCGCGGCGTACTCGAGGACGACCGGCAGGCCGGCGACCGCGCGGACGGTGACAACGTCGTACTGGCCGTCGGCGTCCTCTGCGCGTACGTGCAGAGCGTGCGCGTTGGAGAGCTGCGCCCGTTCGGCCAGGTGCGCGATGAAGTCGGCCTTGCGCCCGGCGGACTCGATCAGCGTGACCCGTGCCTCTGGTATGGCCGCTGCGAGCGCGAGTCCGGGAAACCCGGCGCCGGCGCCGAGGTCGGCGATGGTCGCGGCATGGCGCACCGCGGGAACCTCGAGCGCGACGAGCGAGTCGGCCAGGTGGACGTCGATCGCCTCCGCACGCGCGTGGACCGTGGTGGGCGCATCGGGCTCGCCAAGCCCGTCCAGCAGCGCTTCGAGCTGCACGGCCGCGGCCGCCGAGAGCCCGAACCGCTCGGCGAGGTCACCGACGGCGCTCACCGCTGCACGCGCGCGATGTAGTCGGCGTAGCGATCGAGCATGGTCTGCAGCCGGGCCGCCGCGTGCCCGTCGACCTCCGGCGTCACGAGGCCCTGGATGACCGGCAGGACGTCCTCGACGAGCGCGCGCCCCCGAGCCATCCACTGGAAGTACGACCGGCCGCCATGGTGATAGGGCCCGTAGACCTTGGTGCGCGGGAACCGCGCCTCGAGCCAGCGGAAGAGTGCTTCGTGCCGCGTGTGCATGCGCAGCGTGACCTGGGGCTGCCGGCCGTCCCCGCCGAAGCTCCCCTCGCCTATCAGCACGCCGACGAAGATCCCCCGGTCCAGGTCGCTGAGCTCGCCCCGTTTCACGTTCAACATGACGGTGTAACACGCGCCGGACGGATCGACGTTGGCGTTTCACGTTTGACATGACGGTGAAACACGCTCGGCGCAGCGTCAGGGGCCGCGTCCGCCGGCCCGGCGGCCCGCGTCCTACGGCGTGAGCGGCGCCACCACGAGGTGGCGGTCGGGCTCGTCGCCCTCGGAGTACGTCTCCACGTCACCCCGATCCCGCAGGTACTCGTGCACGACCTTACGGTCCGAGGCCGTCATCGCGTCCAGCGCCACCGGGCGGCTGAAGCGCAGCGCGTCCGCCACGGCCTGGTCGGCCTGGGCCTGCAGCGCGGCTGCGCGGCGGTCGCGATAGCCGGCGGCGTCGATCACCACGCGCCGGCGCTCATCGCTCTCGCGCACCGCGATCCGCCAGGCCAGGTGCTGGAGCGCGTCGATCGTCTGGCCGTGCCGGCCGATGACCAGGCCGAGGTCCTCGCCGACAAGCGTCCCGGTGACCACCTCGCCGTCGTCGGAGACCTGGATCTCCGCGTCGAGGTCAAGGGCGTCCACGACCTCCTCGAGCAGCTCGCGAACCCGCGCCTCAGGGGTGTCTGCCGAAACCTCCGCCATCCGGCGCCGGATCATGCCACGAGCGGAAAGCAGATGCGGTCGAGCGAAGCGGCAGGGGGCGCCGGGACGCATAGCTCGGCGTGGCTCGCAAGGACGCAGGGAGCGTGGCGTGCTCCGCACGCGAGCGACCGAGGACGCAGCGAGGCGCGGCGAGAATGCGTCCCGGCCTATCTGCGCCGGCCGGAGCGCTTCTTCTTCTTACGCGGCGAGCTCGGCGGCGGCCCGCTGCGCTTCGGCTTCGGCTTGTCGCCCCCCGACGAGGCGTTCCCCCTGCCGCTGCCCTTTGCCTTCGCGCCGGCGGCGACCTTCTGCCGGTCGGCCTTGGAGCCGGCGCCGTTGCCCTTCCCGTTGCCGCCCCCGGAGCCGCCGCCACCGCCCGAGCCCGAGCCGCCGGTGGCACCGGTCAGCGCCTCCTTCAGCTGGGCGAAGGGTGAGGGCGCAGGACTCCCGTCGGCTTGCAGGGGTGGTTTTATCGGCCCGACGGTTCGGCGGATGATGTACTGCTGGAGGATCGTCCACGTGTTCGTCGTGATCCAGTAGACGAGCAGGCCGGCCGGGAAGTTGATGATGAAGATGACGAAGAAGAAGGGCAGCGCCATGAAGATCAGGCGCTGCGTCTTGTCCGTGGTGATCGACATCAGCAGCGACGACGCCAACTGCGTGCCGACGTAGAGCACGATCAGCGTGATCAGGACCGCGCCCGTCGCCTTGGCGGTCAGGTCGGGGATGAAGAGGAAGCCGGTGTCGAAGCTCGTCTGCACGTGGTGCGCCTGCTGCGCCGGCAGGTGCAGCCAGTCGGTGAAGCTGACCTCGGCCCCCTTCGGCACGCCCTGGCCGTTCATGCCGTTCGTACACGAGACCGCCCCCAGCCCGCCGGACGGCTTCTGCTCGGCGACGTACTGGACGACCGGCGGACAGATGTCCTTCTTGAGGTCCGTCCGCAGCATGTAGAACAGCCCGATGAAGACGGGCAGCTGCAGCAGGAGCGGGAGACAGGAGCCCAGGGGATTGACCTGGTTCTCCTTGTAGAACTTCATCATCTCCTCGTTCTGGCGCTGCTTGTCGCCCTTGTACTTCGCCTGCAGCTCCTTGATCTTCGGAGAGAGCGTCTGCAGGCGACGCATGGACTTCATCTGCCGCAGCGTCAGCGGGAGGATGGCCGCGCGGACCACGACGGTGAGGGCGATGATCGAGACGCCCCACTGCAGCCCGACGCTGTCGTGGAAGAACGTCAGGACCGCCTCGAACACGTCGATCAGCGGCTGGAAGATGTTGGCGAAGACGGTCACGGTGCGCGGTGTGGCGCCGGGCGCGCGCCGAACAGGCGCTGCGCCTCGACGGGATCGAAGCCGCCGTGGCTGAACGGGTTGCAGCGCAGCACGCGCCACCCGGCCAGGACGAGCCCACGCAGTATGCCGTACCGCTGGATCGCCTGGATCGCATACCTGGAGCAGCTGGGCTCGTACTTGCAGCGCGCTCCGAACAATGGCGAGATGAACGCGTGCCAGGCCGCGATCGGGAAGATGGCGATCCGGCGGCCCAGCGTCACGCTGCGATCAACTCCGCCAGCGCCGCCCGGAACCCGTCGAGCCCGTCGCGCTCGCCGAGGGCGCGCGCCTCGGGTCGCGCCACGACCACGTAGTCGTGGCCTTCGGGCAGATCATCGGCCAGCGCCCAGAACGCGTCGCGCAGCAGCCGCTTGACCCGGTTGCGATCGACGGCGCCGCCGACCTTGCGCGAGACCGAGACGCCGAGGCGCGGAGCCTCGTCGCCGCCCCGCGGGAACGAGTAGAGCACGAAGAAGCGATTGCCCTGCGAGCGGCCCTGCCGATAGACGCGCTCGAACTCGGCCGCCCGCGAAAGCCGCCCGCGCCGCGCCCGCCGGGCCGCTTCCGCCATCGCGCTAGACGGTCAGCCGCTTGCGCCCTTTGGCCCGCCGACGCTTCACGACGAGCCGGCCCGCGCGGGTGCGCATGCGGGCACGGAAGCCGTGTGTGCGGGCGCGCTTGCGCTTCTTCGGCTGGTAGGTCCGCTTCACGAGAACGACCGAGTATAGGAGCCGCCCCGGCCCACTCGGCCCCCTCCGCAAAATGCGGCGAGGTCCGGTCCGCGCCCCCCGTCGACGGCGATATAAGCGAGGGCGCGTGCCCGAGGAGCTCACCCATGCCTGGTCGCGCGTCGTGGCCCAGCTGCGTCGCGAAGTCCCGGCGGGCCGGCCGCAGCGAATCCTCGACACGCTCGATCCCCGCGAGCTCGCCGGCGACACGCTCGTCGTCGCCGCTCCCGACGCCCACCGCGCCTACATCGCCGAGCGCTTCGGCCGCGTCCTGCAGGCCTGCGCCGCGGCGGTGCTCGGGCCCGAGGTCACCGTCGAGGTCGTGGCCGCCTCCGACGACCGCGCGCCCGCTCCGCGCCGTCCGGTCAACCCCGGCCCCGCGGTCGACTTCAACCCCAAGTACACGTTCGAGCAGTACGTGATCGGCGACGGCAACCGCCTCGCGCACGGCGCCGCCCTCGCCGTCGCCGAGCAGCCGGCCCAGGCCTACAACCCGCTCTTCGTCTACGGGCCGCCCGGCGTCGGCAAGACCCACCTCCTCCAGTCCATCGGCAACTACCTGCGCGACTACGGCAGCGGGGTCGAGGTGCGCTACACCACCGTGGAGGCGTTCACCAACGCGTTCGTCCACGCACTACAATCCGGTGGAATTGACCGGTTCAAGGATGCGTACCGCTCTACGGACGTCCTGCTGATCGACGACGTCCAGTTCCTGCAGAGCAAGGCCCGTACCGAGGAGGAGTTCTTCCACACCTTCAACGCCCTCTACGAAGGCGGCGCGCAGCTCGTCCTGACCTCCGACCGCCTGCCGCGCGACCTCGACGCGCTCGAGGACCGGCTGCGCGAGCGCTTCGAGTGCGGGCTGGTCACCGACATCCGCCCGCCGGACCGCAGCACGCGCATCACCATCCTGCGCAAGCGCGTCGCTCACGACGGCGTCGACCTCGCCGACGACCAGGTCGTCCCCGTCATCGCCGACCGCATCGTCGACAACGTGCGCGTGCTCGAGGGCGCGCTCATCCGCGTCGTCGCCTACAGCTCGCTCACCGGCCGGCCGATCACCGGCGACCTGGCGGCCGAGGTCCTCGCCGGCCTCTACCCCGACCTCGTGCCCGCACGGCGGACCATCCGCGAGATCCAGCTCGCCACCTGCGAGGCGTTCGGCGTCGGGATCGACGAGCTCCTGTCGCCCAGCCGCGCCGCCCGTGTGGCCTGGCCCCGCCAGGTCGCCATGTACTTGTCCCGCGAGCTCACCGACCGCACCCTCCCCGCCATCGGCGACGCGTTCGGTGGCCGCGACCACAGCACCGTCCTGCACGCCGTCAAGCGCACCGGCCAGCGCATCGCCACCGACGCCGACGCCTACGAGACGGTGCGAGAGCTAACAGAGCGGTTACGCACATCACAGCGGGCCGCGCAGTGACCGCCTCCGCTGACAGACTGAAGCGGTTGTCCACCGCCCCCATGTGGAGCACTTCCGCCGCATTCTCCGACCATCCGCACGGCTTTCCCACATCTCCACACTCCCTATGACGACTCTCTCTTCCTCTTTCTCCCTTTCCGATCCAGGTGATTGCCGATGAAGCTCGAGACTCCGCGCGAACCGCTCCTTGTCCAACTCGCCACCGTCAGCCGCGTCGCCTCGACGCGCTCGGCGGTGCAGGCGCTGTCCGGCGTCCAGCTGCAGGCCACCCAGGCCGGCGCCGAGCTGCGCGCCACCGACATGGAGGTGGGGCTGCGGGTCCCGGTCTCGACGGCCGAGGTCAGCCGCGACGGCACCGTCGTCCTCCCGGCGCGCCTGCTGCTCGACGTCATCCGCGCGCTGCCGGGCGAGCGCGTCACGCTCGAGCACCGGCCCAGCGAGCAGGACGTCGAGATCGTCTCGGGCTCGGCCACCTTCCACATCCGCACGCTGCGCGCCGACGACTTCCCGCCCTTCCCGGAGGCCGGCGGCGACGCCGTCGTCTCCGTCCCCGCCGGCGCCTTTGTCGACACGATCACGAGGGTCCAGCGCAGCGCCTCGCGCGACGAGACCCGCCCCATCCTCACCGGCATCCTCGTCACCGCGTCGGGCCAGGAGCTGCGCATGGTCGCCACCGACTCCTACCGCCTGTCGGTGAAGGAGACGCGGCTCGAGGCCGCCCTCGAGGGCTCGTTCGAGGCCAACGTCCCGGCGCGCGCCCTGGCCGAGCTGGCGCGCATCGTCGCCCAGCACGAGGGCGCGGGCGAGCTGCGCGTGAGCGTGGGCGCCAACCAGGTCGTCTTCGAAGTCGCCGGCGCCACGCTGTCCTCGCGCCTGATCGACGGCCAGTTCCCCAACTACAACCAGCTCCTGCCCGACAGCTACGAGCACGAGCTGCGCATCGATGTCTCCGAGCTCGCCGGCGTGGTCCGGCGCGTGTCGCTGCTGGCGCAGAAGAACGCGCCGCTGCGGCTCAGCTTCAACGAGGGCGAGCTCACCGTCTCAGCCCAGACGCCGGACATCGGCGAGGCCAAGGAGTCGCTGCCGGTGGCCTTCGGCGGCGAGGCGCTCGAGATCGGCTTCAACCCGCAGTTCCTCGGCGACGGCCTCGAGAGCGTGGAGACCGGCGAGGTGGTGCTGAAGCTCATCTCGCCCCTGCGCCCGGGGCTCATCGAGTCCGCCGACGGCAGCGGCTTCCTCTACCTGATCATGCCCATCCGGCTGAACGTCTGACCGGGCTGAACGTGTGACGGTCGAAGCTCTGACGCTGCGCGACTTCCGCAGCTACGAGCGTGCGGAGGTGGTCCTGGGGTCCGGGCTCACCGTCGTGTCGGGGCGCAACGGGGCAGGGAAGACCAACCTGCTCGAGGGGCTGTACTTCGGCTGCGTGGGACGCTCGTGCCGTACGTCGAACGAGCGCGAGGTCGTGCGCTTCGGCGCCCCGCTCACGCGGGTCGAGGTGCGAGCGCGTGACCGCCACGGCGACGCGCACGTGCTCGCCGTCGGCTTCGAGCCCGGCGCCGGCAAGAAGGTGCGCGTGGACGGCGCGCCGGTGGAGCGACTCGCGGATTCCCCCGTGCGGCCGCTGGTCGGCGTGTTCCTGCCCGACCGGCTCGAGCTGGTCAAGGGCGCCCCCGCCCTGCGCCGCGCCCACCTCGACCAGGTCGTCGCCGCGCTGTGGCCGACGCGCGCCGGCACGCGTGGCGAGTACGCCCGCGCGTTGGCCCAGCGCAACGCCCTGCTCGGTCGCATCCGCGCCGGCGCTGCGTCGCGCGGCTCGTTGCCGGCCTGGGACGCCGAGCTCGCCCGTCACGGGGTGGCCCTCATGGCCGATCGTGGACAAGCTGTGGACAACCTGGCCGACCGCTTCGCCGAGCGCGCCGGCGACCTCGGCCTCGACGGCGCGGTGGGCCTGCGCTACCGCCCCCGCGCCAAGGCGACCGACGCGTCCGGCCTGGCCGCCGAGCTGGCCGAACGCGTCGACGCCGACCTCGAGCGCGGCTTCACCGGCCACGGCCCCCACCGCGACGAGCTCGTGCTCGAGCACGACGGCCGCGAGCTGCGCGCCTACGGCTCGCAGGGCCAGCAGCGCCTGGCCCTGCTCGCGCTCCTCCTGGCCGAGCGCGAGGCGGTGGGCGAGGCGCGCGGCGGGCTGCCGCTGATGCTGCTCGACGACGTGATGAGCGAGCTCGACGCCGACCGCCGCCGCCGCCTCGTCGACCTCCTCCGCGCCGGCGGCCAGAGCGTGATCACCACCACCGACCTGGCCCACGTCCCGACGGCCGAGGACGCCGACGTCGCCCGCCTGGCGATCGCCAACGGGGCCGTCCTCCAGGACGCCAAGGCGGCGTGAGGCGCGCGGCTCCCCGTCCGCTGTCGCACGCGATCGACGCGGCGGTGACCGATCTGGCGCCGCAGACGCCGCTGGCGCGCGTGCAGTCGGTCTGGAGCGAGGCCGTGGGCGAGCGCAACGCCGCCCAGGGGACCCCCGTGCGCCTCGCTGCAGGCCGCCTGACCGTGTACTGCGAGCACTCCGGCTGGGCAGAGAATCTGCAGCTGCTCGGGCTCGAGATCGCGCGTCGGCTGAACGAGCAGCTGGGCGACGAAGCGGTGCGGGAAATCCGTTGCACGTCGCGCCGTCCGCGCGGCCTGTAATCGCCCCCTCGCGGCTCCATAAATATCCGCGATTTGCAGGGAAATTATGGCCCGCTTAGGGCCGGTTCCGGGGGGTCTCCCTGCTATCCTTATGGGTACTAGCAGCGCAGGCCCCGACGTCTTGCTTCGACCGGGAGCGCGTCGGGGCTTCGCACGTAGACGGAGGCGTATTGGCCGACAACAACGCAAAGAACGAAAAGCCCACTTACGACGCCGCGGACATCACCGTCCTCGAGGGCCTCGAGGCAGTCCGCAAGCGCCCCGGCATGTACATCGGCTCGACCGGCGTCCGGGGCCTTCACCACCTCGTCTATGAGGTCGTCGACAACTCCGTCGACGAGGCGCTGGCCGGCGAGGCCGATCGCGTAGTGATCACCATCCATCCCGACAGCACGGTCACCGTGATCGACAACGGTCGCGGCATCCCCGTCGCGGTGATGGCGAAGGAGAAGCGTCCCGCGGCCGAGGTGGTTCTCACCGTCCTGCACGCCGGCGGCAAGTTCGGCGATGGCGGCGGCTACAAGGTCTCGGGCGGGCTGCACGGCGTCGGCGTGTCGGTCGTCAACGCGCTGTCCGAGTGGCTCGAGCTGACCGTATGGCGCGACGGCCACGAGTGGACCCAGCGCTACGAGCGCGGCATTCCCAAGACCGACCTGGTCAAGGGCGCCAAGACCGATCGCCACGGCACCTCCATCACCTTCATGGCCGACCTCGACATCTTCGAGGCGCTGGACTTCGACGGGTCGGTCCTCGAGCAGCGCTTCCGCGAGATGGCCTTCCTGACCAAGGGCCTGAAGGTCGAGTTCGTCGATGAGCGCGGCGAGGGCTTCCAGGCCACGTTCAAGTACGACGGCGGCATCCGCGACTTCGTGGCCTACCTGCACTCCACCGGCACGCGCGACCCGTTGCACAAGAAGATCGTCTACTTCGAGGACGACGGCGAAGTCGGCGAGGTCGAGGTCGCGATGCAGTGGAACTCCTCCTATCAGGAGTCGCTGCTCTCGTTCGCCAACAACATCAACACCCACGAGGGCGGCTCGCACCTGAGCGGGTTCCGCAGCGCGCTGACGCGCACGATCAACGCCTACGCCCGCGAGAAGGGCCTGCTGAAGGAGAAGGAGGACAACCTCCAGGGCGAGGACGTGCGCGAGGGCCTGACCGCGATCATCTCGGTCAAGCTCGCCGACCCCCAGTTCGAGGGCCAGACGAAGACCAAGCTCGGCAACCCGCCGGTCGAGGGCTTCGTCCAGGCAGCGGTCAACCGCGGGCTCGGGGAGTTCCTCGAGGAGAACCCGGCGGAGGCGCGCACGATCATCAACAAGGCGGTCTCGGCCGCCCGCGCCCGCGAGGCGGCGCGCCAGGCCCGCGACCTCACGCGGCGCAAGTCGGCGCTCGAGAACACCAACCTCCCGGGCAAGCTCGCCGACTGCTCGGTGCGCGACCCCGCCCTGACCGAGCTGTTCGTGGTCGAGGGCGACTCGGCCGGCGGCTCGGCCAAGCAGGGCCGCGACCGCAACACCCAGGCGATCCTGCCCCTGCGCGGCAAGATCATCAACGCCGAGAAGAACCGCATCGACAAGGTCCTCTCCAACCAGGAGATCCAGGCCCTGATCACCGCGATCGGCACCGGGATCCGCGAGGAGTACGACCTCGAGCGGCTGCGCTACCACAAGATCATCGTCATGTGCGACGCCGACGTCGACGGCGCCCACATCCGCACGCTCGTCCTCACCTTCCTGTTCCGCGAGATGCCCGAGCTCGTCGACCAGGGCTACGTGTATCTGGCCAAGGCCCCGCTGTACCGGGCCAAGCAGGGCACGACCGAGCTCTTCATCGAGACCGACTCCGAGCTCGAGGACTTCCTCCTGCGCGACAAGCTGGAGAAGGTCGAGGTCCGCGACCGCGGCGGCAACCAGTTCAGGCTCACCGACGCACGCTGGCAGCGGTTCGTGCGCCAGCTCAAGCCCTATCAGGGGTGGGCGTCGGCGCTACGGGCGAAGTTCGGGCACGACGCGGTGCGGCTCGTCATGGAGTCCGAGCTGCTCGACGCCGGCGTCACCGACGACCAGCAGGCGCTGGAGCTCCTCCGCGCCGAGACGACCGCGGGCGAGGCGTTCGAGACTTCGGTGCTGACCGAAGACCCGGCCGAGATCGTCGTGCGCCAGGTGGAGCGCAAGACCGGCGCGGCCGCGACCGTGCGCCTGCGCCGCGAGATGTTCTCCAACCCGGAGTATCGGTCCCTTGTCGGCGTCCACCGCGAGCTGAGCAAGCTCGCGGGCACGGCCCCGTTCACCGTCGCCTTCCGCAAGCGCGAGGAGGAGGCGCTGAGCTTCGAGGAGCTGCGCGCCGCCGTGCTCGACGTGGCCAAGGAGGGCGTCGACGTCCAGCGCTTCA
>Ga0207708_10002050_pt1 | contig 14854 bp, 16 predicted proteins | sample KBSK5101metaG_FD_184340 | JGI IMG/M metagenome (GOLD analysis project Ga0207708, IMG submission 184340) | Corn, switchgrass and miscanthus rhizosphere microbial communities from Kellogg Biological Station, Michigan, USA - KBS K5-10-1 metaG... | ecosystem: Host-associated > Plants > Roots >...
CGCTCGGTGACCGACGCCGCCGGTCCCTGCGCTGGTTGATTAAGTCCTGTTGCGTCCTGCTCCGGATACGAGTGGGACGGCTCGAAACTCCGGCTTTGGTGCGGCTCTTGCATCGCGCCAGCCGTTACGGCTTCGACCCCGCCGCCGCGGCTTGTCGTCGTGGCCAATGTTTGCGTTGTGGAACGGTATTCGGGTGGGGGTTATCACGCCCCGCGTGAGGGAGTACCGCAATGACGTGGATCTGCGCATGGTCGGCGACAACGTTCTCCGGAGGAGCACGACGGGGAGGGGACGCAGCAAACGGCAGTGACCGCATCATCGGTTCCGATGACGCGACGGTTGCGGCCGGTTGCTAACGACCGCGTAACTCCGATCCAGGAGGCTGCCAATGCAAGCCCATGCCGATGCTGCGCTTGGCGGAATGCAAGGCCTGCGCTCCAACGCTCGCGTCATGGCCGCGGCGACTCCGGAGTGGAATACGTGACCACCCTGCAGCGGCACGGTTCTGCGACCGGCGTCACGCGCCACCTCGCGACCTGTCTCCTCGATCTGCTCGCCGTCGGCGCGGTCTACTTCGTTTTGGCGAAGATCGGGTTGACGCTGGCCTCGATCAATTCGAGCACGAGTGCGATCTGGCCGGCGACGGGATTTGCCCTGGCAGCCGTGCTGCTGTGGGGCTACCGGGTCGCGCCTGCAATCCTGATTGCGTCGTTCGCTGCCAACGTAACAAATTCCGAATCAATCTACGCGGCGACGGGAATCGCTTTTGGCAACACGCTCGAAGCGCTCGTGGCTGCATGGCTGATCAATGCCTGGTGCGGCGGCCGGGCGACGTTTGCAACGACAACGGGGGTCGCCAAATTCGCACTGGTCTGCGTTTCGAGCACGATGATCAGCGCCACGGTCGGCATCGCCAGCCTGATCTTTTCCGGCGACGCCCCCACCGCTTTCGCAATGACGTGGATGACCTGGTGGCTCGGCGATCTGGCCGGCGCGCTGGTCATCGCGCCCTTTGTCATTCTGTGGGCCGGGGGCGATCTGCATTCCTTCGCAGCCACCCAGCGGGGCGAGGTCGGCACGATCGCCGCAGCGACCATTGCGGTCGGCATCATCGCTTTCAGCCCGCTCTTCGACCAGACCAGTTACCGCGATCCCCTTGGGTTCCTCGCACTCCCTCCGCTGTTATGGGCGGCGCTGCGGCGTGACCCGCGCGAGACCGCGACGGTTGTCGTCATTCTGTGTTGCTTTGCCGTGTGGGGGACCCTGGCGGGCAGCGGCCCCTTCGCGCGGGTCAGCCTCAATGATTCGTTCCTCCTGCTGGTCATGTTCTTCATCAGCATTTCGGTGCCCAGCATGGCCTTGAGTGCCGACGTCCAGATGCGCCGGCGCTCCGAGGAGCAACTGCAGCACGCCCACGACGAGCTCGCGGCCCGTGCCGGTGAATTGAGGGACACGGCTGCAAGGCTCCAGGTATCCAGCGGGAAGCTCGAGGAACGGGTCGAACAGCGGACGCACGAGCTGAAGGAAGCGCTCCAGCAGCAGACTGCACTCGCCGAGGTGTTCAAGGAGATCAGCGGCTCCAGCTTCGATCTTCATAAGCTGCTCGATCGGTTGGTTGACTTGGCTGCCCGGCTTTGCACGGCTGACAGTGCAAGCATCTGGCGCCCATCGGGCGAGACCTATCAAATCGCGGCGGCATTCGGCCATCGGCCGGAGCACAGGGAAAGATTGGATCGGCTTTCTGTCCGTCCGGGACAGGACACCGGCGTGGGCCGCGCATTGCTGGAGCGGCAGGTTATTCATGTCGTCGACGGGCAGGATGATCCTGAGCTGCACCACGCGTTCAAGGCTGGCGGATATCGCACGATGATGGCGGTCCCTCTCATGCGGGAAGGCGCTCCGATCGGCGTTCTGGTGATCTTGCGGCAAGCGCGGCGGCCATTTACCGAACGCGAAATCGAGCTGGCGACCACCGTTACCGACCAGGCGGTGATGGCGCTTGAGAATGTCCGGCTGTTCGAAGCGTTGCAGGCGAGCACACAAGAGCTGGGTGAAGCGAACCAGGCCAAGTCTCGCTTCATTGCCGCAGCGAGCCACGACTTGCGGCAGCCATTACATGCCTTGGGTTTATTCGTCGGCCGATTGCACGGGCCCGTGACGGCCGCCGAACGGCGCGGAATCCTCGAGCAAATCGACGCGGCGGTTACCGCCATGGACGAGTTGTTCAACAATCTGCTGGACATTTCCAAGCTCGACGCCTTGGTGCTGACACCCGCCATCACCGACTTTCCGATCGCGCATCTGCTCAAGAGGACCGAGAGCACTTTCGCGGCAACGGCACGCAAAAAAGGGCTCTCGTTCCGGATCGTGTCGAACAGCGCCTGGGTGCGCAGCGACCCCATCCTGCTGGAGCGGATTCTGCTGAATCTGGTGTCCAATGCAGTCGGCAATACGGCCAGCGGCGGTATCGTGATTGGCTGCCGCCGGCGCGGCGCGCAGTTGCGCATCGAGGTGTGGGACAGCGGGCACGGCATTCCGGAGGATCAGCACCAGAATATCTTCGCGGAGTTTCATCAGCTCGCCGGCCCCCAGCATGAGCGGCGGAGCGGGATGGGACTGGGCCTCGCTATCGTCGATCGCCTGTGCCGGCTTCTCGACCATCAGATCGAGCTGACGTCGATCGTGGGTGAGGGCTCGCGTTTCTCGGTCATCGTTCCCCTCGTCGCGGCGCAGGCGTTGACCGCCGAGCCCAAGGCTCCGGTCCAGGCCGCGCCCGGTTCAATCAGCGGCAAGCTCGTCGTGGTGATCGACGACGACGCATTGGTCTTGGACAGCACGGGTGGACTGCTCCGAGGCTGGGGTTGCGATGTCGTCACCGCCGCCTCCGTGCATTTGGCGCTGGCCGGGCTGTCCGCTCGTGACCGAACGCCCGATCTCATCATTTCCGATTATCGGCTGTCCGACGGTCAAAACGGCATCGAAGCGATCGAAACGCTGCGCGCAGCGTTCAATTTTTCGGTTCCTGCTTTTCTCATCAGTGGCGACACGGCCCCCAAACGCGTGCGAGAGGCGCGCGCGAGCGGTTACCACCTGTTGCACAAGCCGGTGCGTCCGCGGGCATTGCGAGCCATGCTGGGCCAGTACTTGAAGAAGCACGACCACGACCTTGCCGACGCTGTTCTGTAGCCGCCGATATCCATTCCTACTTTTCGTCCCGCCTCAAATCCCACCCATGCTCGACCACGGCCATCGCTGCCTCGGTGCGGTTTTTCACCTTCAGCGCCTTCAGGATTGCGGCGACATGGTTCTTCACCGTGGGCTCGGCCAGCGCGAGGACGCGACCGATCGCCTTGTTGCTCTTCCCCTGCGTCATCAGCGCGAGCACTTCGACCTGCCGCTCGGTCAGCCCACAATCGGCGGGCGAGACTCGCAGCCGGTCGATAGCAACTTCTTTCGCTGCAGCGTTCGAAGGCGCCAACGCGCCGCGCACCAGGATTTCGGGTGGAATGTAGATGCCGCCGGAGAGCACCAATTCCAGCGCGCCGACCATAACAGCGCGCTGCGCGGATTTCGGAATAAATCCAACCGCGCCGAGGTCAAGTGCTCGCACGACATTGTCGCGGTCACTGCTGGCCGACAAGAGGACAATCGAAATCGCGGGATGGTGCTCGCGCCACTGGGCAAGCACGCGAAAGCCGTCGCCGTCCGGCAAATTCAAGTCCAGCAGAATAACTTCGAGATCGCCGTGCTCCTCGACCAGCTGCTCCGCCTGACGGCAAGTTGCAGCTTCCAGGACGGTGGCGTCGCGTCTCAATTCCTTGAGAACGCCACGCAAGGCCTCGCGGATCAGGACGTGATCGTCGATCAGAAGAAACTTCATGTATCTCTGCCAGCCGCCGCTGCGACAGTCCTTCAGGACTAGTCCTAAAGACCCCCGCGGTCCAGGCCGGTTTCCCGGTCAAGCTGTTGAAAGCGTGGAAATTTCCAGCGTGCCGTCGCTTGGTCGCAGCGCGCTGGCTGGTTCTTGTAACTGATGTACCGCGCCCGATGCTGCCGGCAGTATCAAGTGCACCATCGCACGATCGATTCTACCGTTCCTAGAGTTTGCCGCGGGGTTGGTGAAACAATTCCGCGGGGATTTGCTGGCCGACATCGACCTTACGATCGCTATGGCGTGCCAGGCACCGGGAAGAATCGTGCCGGATGGCCGTGCGTCGCGAACCAGAAATTGGAAGTCGCGCGATGAGCTGCTCAAAGCCGGCCGGGCAAGAGGTTCTGTTCGAAGAGGCATTTGCCGATGTCTGGCGGAATGCGCAGCGCCGTCGCAGCGCGTATGTCGGCTCGTGGATCGCCCAGCTTTTGCGACCCCGCAACGACGCCGGTCCGAGCACGGCCGGCGATAGCCGGTTGCGAACGGCGGATGTCCGCTGACTGGCCGCATCATCGGTTCCGATGACGCGGGGGCTGCGGCCGATTGCTAACAGCGCGTACTGCAATCCTGGAGGCTGTCATGCAGGCCCATGCCGATGCCCTTCCGCAGTCACTGGAGCTCGCCGGTGAGGAACGGGGGCGACACCCTGTTGTGCGATCGGGCCGAGGCGACGGCGAATTCCATCAGCGCGAAATCCGGCGAGACGCCTCCGCCACCTACGATCCTGCGGGGATCATCGTCGTGGCGAGCGCCTGGCTCGCATTCTACGTCGCCGCCGTCTTCCATCTTCTATAGCCCCCGCCTATCGCAACCGTGACATGAACCTTTCCGTCAGTGTCCCCACCAACAGCTCAATCTCTTCCGATGAACGGGCAACGTCGCTGCGGATTCCGGAACGGAATTTGCATCGCGGATGTCGCCGACCCGCGTTCATAGCTTTTGCAAATCCAAGGAGCCGTTATGCGCTTCAATCACGTTATCGCGGTCGCATTTATTCTGGTCTTGGTCGGCGCCAAGTTGACTTTCTTTGCCGCTCCGATTGCTGAAGCCGACGCACGCTCCATCGCGAGCGGGAGCGTGGATGTTTTCCAGATCCACCAAGCCGTCGGGAAACTTCCGGTGCAGAACGTCCACGACATGTCGTTCGTCTTTCCGTCACCAGCGGCGTGATAGATCCCGCACCATTTTCGAAATGTCAGCTCTATATCCCCGAACGTAACTGATGGCGGAGCGGATGATCGCCTGCATTAACAGATGGGTATTGCTTGCCGCACTCGCCGGGGGCCAGGCTGCCATGGGACCGCTCCAGGTGCGCGCGCAGTCGCTTGACGGGATGCATGAGAGTGCGGGCTATGCGCTGACCGACGCGCTCATGCCCTACGCCCGGCGCGACTACGGCCGTGCATTGGCGTTGCTCGCCCCGCTGGCGGAACGGGGAAACGCCGTCGCACAGTTGAAGCTCGGGATCATCTTCTCGCGCGGAAAGACGGGGTCGCCCGACCAAGTTGCCGCGCTGCGATGGTTCACCAAGGCGGCGGAGCAGGGCCAGGTTGAAGCTCAATTCGAGCTCGGACGGATCTATCGCGACGGTCTGGGAACGCGCGTGGATGGCAACGCCGCGGTGTCCTGGTTGGAGCGCGCCGCGGAGAAAGACACGCCCCATGCGCTCAACGCGCTCGGCGAGCTGTATCTGGGACACCAGAATGTCCCCCAGGATTTCGCCGTCGCCAGGAGCTGGTTCCTGCGCGGTGCGCAGGAGGGAAATTCCGCGGCTATGTACAACCTGGGCGTTCTCTATGCGCTTGGACAAGGCGTGGCGCAGGACGAGATCGAGGCGTTGAAGTGGTTCGCGCTTGCCGCCGCGGGCATAGGGGAGGACCGTGACAGGGCTCTGCGTGCGCGCAGTCGGCTGGCCGAACGGCTGACCCCGGTCGAAGTCTCGTGGGCAGCAAGCAGGGTCGAAGACTGGTCCCGCGCCCACCTGCCTGTGTCCGTGCTGGCGTCGGCGCGCAAGCCATGAGAGCGCGTATCATGAGCGCGCGTAACATGAGCGCGCGTAACATGAGCGCGCAGATCATCGCCCGGCTGGCGTCGCTGGTGGCCGGGTTGCGCGCCACCTTCCGGCAATCGCGCATGCGGTTGCGCCGGCGCGTGGCCCACCACGGGCTTGCAGCGATCGACTAGTGTCCCGGTTCCGACGTTCGTATCCCTTTGCAGCACGCGCTCGTACGAACGTCGGAAACAAAGGGACATTAGCAACTATATGAGGACTCCGAACCCGCAGTTCGCGCGGATCATGCGACCACGGGGATGCGGCTCTTTTCGGCGCCCGCGGACCATATTGCCCAGAGGGTGAGCACGACCGCGATGATGGCCGGAAGCGTGACCGCCGGAAAGTCCCGCACCAGGTCGGAGGGCGAGCAGATGCCGACGGCCACTTCCCAGAAATGAAACAGGGCGTGGCCGAGCAGCCAGATTGCGGCGGCTCCCCAAAGCAGGACGCGCACCTGCGGTCGTGCCGTGCCGAGCAGGAATGCGCCCCCGAGGAACACGAAGATCAATCCGATATCGCGCAGGAAGTGCTGGTTGAAGGGTCCGGTGGACGTCACGCCGGGCACCAGCACGTACCAATGTTCGGGCGACACCAGCATGAAGATGCCGTTGGCTGCCAGCGCGAGGCCGAGCAGCACGGCCAGGCCGAGACATATTACGTTGAGCATGTGTTGAGCTCCTGCAGGACATCATCGTTGTCGTGAACCGCGAGCCGCCGCCGGCCGGAGCCTGACGGCGAGGCTTTGGTCCTTCCGGGCCAAAGCCGGCCGCGCAGAATCCGGCTGCGGCCGGCAGGCTTATCGCTGCGCCGACGAATGGCTGAGCCAGTCGTCGAAACGGGTCGCGCCGATCCGCGCCTTGCCGAGGGGCGTGAGCGATCGATCGTCAAGCTCGGTGCCGAAGTAGCGCGCGTGGGTGTCGGCGATGACAGTGCGCGGATCCTGCTTGGCGCGGAGAAAGCGCCGGACGAGTTCGTCGAGTGGCACCTTTTCCGGTCCGGCGATCTCGATCGTGCCGTTGACCGGCGCGCCGAGCGTAGCGTCGGCCATGGCGTCGGCCACGTCGTCGGACATGATCGGCTGCAGCAGGGCGGGCGACAGGCGAACCGTTTGCCCGACGGTGCCCGACTGCGCGATGCCGCTCACGAATTCGAAGAACTGGGTGGAGCGCACGATGGTGTATGGAATCCCGGATGCCTTGATCAGGCGCTCCTGGGCCATCTTGGCGCGCAGGTAGCCGCTGTCGGGAAGCCGGTCGCTGCCGACGACCGACAGCGCAACGTGATATTTTACGCCGCCGGCGGCTTCGGCGGCGAGCAGGTTGCGCCCCGAGGTCTCGAAGAACTTCAGCACGGCATCGTCCTCGAACGACGGCGAGTTCGCCAGGTCGACGACGATCTGCGTCCCTGCCAGCGCTTCCGCCAGGCCCTCGCCGGTGATGGTGTTGACGCCCGAGGCGGGCGACGCTGCCACGACCTCATGGCCCTTCTGACGCAACCTGGCCACCAGCTTCGTTCCGATGAGGCCGGTGCCTCCAATGACGACGATCTTCATATCTTCTCTCCATTCGCTGTCGATGACGTCGGTGTGAGTGGAGAGTGCCCGCAACCTGGCCGAAAGACCTTGCGGCACCCTTGCATTGCTGTTGTCGCGGCCTTGGAAATCTGTCCAAAAGGGCGGCGATCCCCCGCCGTCCTGGCGGCGGACGGTCGCGCGGCGGCCGACGACCTCGTGTGCTATCAATGGCTTGCCCGAACCGCCGGTGTCGGGCTAGTGGTCCGATTCCGAAGTTCGTAAGCATTGGCGGCACGCTCAGATACGAACTTCGGAATCAAAGGACCACTAGCAACTTTATGATTCTAGTGCGGGTTTGAATTTGAAGTTCCTATGATGATCGTGCCGCAGCAACTGATAGGAACTTCAAATTCACCGCACTAGGGGTCCGAGTTCGTCGGCGCCAGCGGCACGTCCGACATCTGCGCGCGGGGGCCATGGAGCGCCGAAGTGCATTTTGTGTTCGGAGACTGCGTGCTTGACCCGGACCGGCGGGAGCTCACCCGGCGGTCCGAGGTTGTTTCGGTTGGGCCGAAAGTCTTCGACCTGCTGGTCCACCTGGTGCGCAACCGCGAACGCGTCGTCAGCAAGGACGATCTGCTGCAAGCGGTGTGGGATGGACGGATCGTCTCCGAATCGACCCTGACCAGTCACATCAACGCGGTGCGCAAGGCGATCGGCGACAGCGGCGAGGAGCAGCGCCTGATCCGCACGCTCGCCCGCAAGGGCTTCCGCTTCATCGGCGCCGTCGAGGAAATTCAATCATCGGATGAGGTCAAGTCGCCGCCGACCGGTGTCGCCAAACCCGATGCAACATCCGCGCAGGCGCTGGCCCTTCCCGACAAGCCCTCGATTGCCGTGCTGCCGTTTCTGAATCTGAGCGGCGACCCCGAGCAGGAGTACTTCGCCGACGGCGTGGTGGAGGACATCATCTCGGCGCTCTCGCACATGCGCTGGTTGTTCGTCATCGCGCGCAACTCCAGCTTCACCTACAAGGGCCGGGCGGTCGATCTGAAGCAGGTCGGTCGCGAGCTGGGCGTGCGTTATGTGCTGGAAGGCAGCGTGCGCAACGCAGCGAACCGGGTGCGCATCACCGGGCAGCTCATCGACGCCACCACCGCGGCGCATCTGTGGGCGGATCGTTTCGAAGGCACGCTCGACGATATTTTCGCGCTGCAGGATCAGATCACCGCGAGCGTCGTCGGCGCGATCGCGCCGCAGCTCGAGCGGGCGGAGATCGAGCGCGCGAAGCGCAAGCCGACCGAGAGCCTCGACGCCTACGACTACTATCTGCGCGGCAGGACGCACCTGAATCAGGGCACCCGGGAGGCGATCGGCGAAGGGCTGCCGTTGTTCTACAAGGCGATCGAGCTCGATCCGGATTTCGCCTCGGCCTACGCGATGGCCGCCTGGTGCCATGTCTGGCGCAAGGTCAATGGCTGGATGACCGACCGCACGCAGGAGATCGCGGAAGGCATGCGCCTCGCCCGCCGGGCCGTCGATCTCGGCAAGGACGACGCGGTCGCCCTCACCCGAGGCGGCCATGCCCTCGCGCATTTCGGCGGCGATCTCGACGACAGCATTGCATTGGTCGACCGGGCGTTGGCGCTCGATCCGAACTTGGCGGCGGCCTGGTTCCTCGGCGGATTCCTGCGCACCGAGCGCGGCGATCCTGATCAGGCCATCGAGTTTTTCACGCGCGCCATGCGCTTCAGCCCGCTCGACCCGGAGATGTTTCGTATGCAGGCCGGGATGGCGCTGGCGCATTTGTTGGCGGGGCGCTTTGAAAGCGCGTCGTCCTGGGCGGAGAAGGCATACCGGGATTTGCCGAGCTTCCTGCTGGTGGTCGCCATCATCGCGGCGAGCCACGCGCTGGCCGGCCGGATGGACGACGCGAAGCGCGCGATGCAACACGTGCGCCGGCTCGATCCCGCGCTGCGCATTTCCAATCTCAACGATTGGCTTCCGATCCGCCGGCCGGAGCATCTCGCGATGCTTGCGGAGGGCCTGCGAAAAGCAGGGCTGCCCGAATGACCGCCGGCTAATGTCCGCCATGCCCGCTGACGAACCCCTGCCAATTCGATATCATGCGGTGCGCGCGCCCTCCTTGTAGGGATCCCGATGCGATCCGATCAATTGCAACGCCGCGAGTTCCTATCGCTCCTCGGCGGCGCCGCAACTTCGTGGCCGCTCGCGGCCCGCGCGCAGTCGCCTCGGAAAGTGCCCAGGATCGGCGTTCTGCTTCCCGGCACGGCCGCGTCATTCGCGCTTCGCACCAAAGCGTTGCTCGAAGGGCTGCGCGACCTTGGCTATGTCGAGGGGCAGACGATCGCGATCGAATGGAGATGGGGGCAGGACCGAGTCGAGGGGCTGCCGGAGCTTGCCGCCGATCTTGTGGGGCGCAATGTCGACGTCCTTGTTACAGGGGGAACGCCGGCGGCCAAGGCACTCAAGACCGCGACCGGAACTATACCGATTGTCATGGCCATCATCGGTGATCCGGTCGCTACTGGTCTTGTGGCGAGTCTTGCGCGGCCGGGTGGGAATGCCACCGGTTTCAGCATCGTTGCGCCCGAGTTGAGCGGGAAGCGACTTGAGTTGCTCAAGGAAATCGTCCCCGAGATATCCCCGGTGGCGGTGATGCTGAATATCAGGAATCCACAATCGCAATTCGAATTGAACGAGATGCAGGCCGCGGCGCGGGCGATGGGGCTGCAGCTTCACCCGGTCCAGGTGTCACCCGAGGATACGTTGGAGCAGGCATTTGCAGCCATGAGCGCAGCGTCCGTTCGTGCGCTGGTCATTCTCACGGACCCCATTTTTTTCAGCCAGCGAAAGACGATCGTGGACCTTGCCACCCTGAGCCGGCTGCCGGCGATGTATTTTTTCCAGGAGTTTGCAGAAGGGGGAGGCCTCGTGAGTTATGGTCCGAGCGACACGGATCTCTATCGGCGATCCGCGACTTATGTGGATAGAATTCTCCACGGCGCCAAACCGGGCGAGCTGCCGATACAGCAACCGACCAAGTTCGATCTGGTCATCAATCTCAAGGCCGCCAATGCGCTCGGCCTCAACATTTCACCGCTGTTGCTCGCGCGCGCCGACAAGGTGATCGAATAGGAATGCGGTTTGCTGCAGGGCATGAGTCCGGAATGGGCACATCGCGTCGCGCCGTCCACCTTGCCGATCTTGGTTTCGTCCACTTCAACGACTTCGCCAGCGCCGCCCAGCGGCACGATGCCGACAACCTTCATGGCCCCGCCATGAGCGGCCGGCCCTGGCACGTCGGCACTGCATGGGGCCGTGCGCATGGGGGATGTGATGACCCGAATCCTCAACGATTTTCTGCTGTTTGCATGCGCGACCTTGTTCGTGACGGGGATCGTGCTCGCGGCAGCAAAGCTGCTCATCTAACTCCTGACTGAAAAATCTCTGCCTATCTGAGCCATGTCGATGAGCCATGGTGCGATCGGTGCCGCGCACTCGCGCGTCGGGAGCGCCGGAGAAAACTTTACCGTTCTTGGAATAAGTGTCCGTTCTCGTTTCGCGGCAGACGCCCGAGCCTGTAGACGGCCCAGGTAATTGCCAACGCGAAGCGAAGCGCGCGCATGGCCGTCGCGGGCAAGTCCTTCGCGCGCATCGGCCGGCGCAGGATCGCGCCTTGTTGCCGTTTCGTCACACGTCGCGCCGAAACCTGCAGAAGCACACCTTCATCTTCTGCCGTTGCGTCCGCGATGCTATGGATTGAGCGCGAGGTGTCGTTTCGTGCTGGAGCTGCGCAAATTTAGAAGCCGCATGCGGCCATGGATCGCCATGGTGGCCGCGTAATCTTTCCAACCGGGCTGAGGTTGACACGCTCCACGCGCAATGGGCCGCAGCAGAGGCCAGAATCGCAGGGCCTCCAGAGGCAAAGCCTTATAACAAGCTCTACGAATTCTTTGCCCAGGACATCGACGGGAATTACTTTCGCGTGTTCTACGACTTTGCTTGGGAGGAGAAGTGAGACGCGCGGACCATAAGCGCAACGGGGCGACCACGCTCTTTGCGGCGCTCACGCACTTAATCTCGCTACGTCCCGCTCACATTCGTTCGCCGGGCAATTGGCTGGCTTGCTTCACCCAGGCGGCGAGCTGAGCTTCGTCGAGCGCGTCGTCTTCGTGGATGTCGAGGTAGCGCACGTCCTTGTGCTTGGACGCAGCCGGCGGGAGAGGACGCAGTGACGTGCCGCGGAAGAAAGCCACTTTGACGTACGTCGTGAAGCAATGAAAGCTGAGCAACCAGCCCTGGCCGTCGATGCCATAGAAGGGTGAGTTCCATTTGACGGCCTTGCGCACGCCGGGGACGGTGCGCACGATGAGCGCGTCGAGGCGGCGCCCGACGTCGCGTTTCCAGCCCGGCATGGCCGCGATGTAGGCCTGCACGGGGGCGTCGCCGTCGGCCTTCGCGATCTGAGGGTTGCCGCCTGCGAGGAGGGCCGGCTTTGCGACCTTGCGGGACTGCGACTTCGGTTCCATCTTGCGCGGTTTGGCCGCCTTCGCAGCGACCCGTTTGGCGGCGGCCTTCTTTGCGACCTTCGTTGACTTGATGGACGTCTTGTTGGCCATTGCGTTCACCCGCAGATGCCTGCGCCATGCAACTCCGTCAGCAGTGGCTGGCTCTTAATTGCGCCGGCAGACTTCAATCGATCCTTGCCAAGACCTGCTCCAGTGCGGTGGATTTGAAGTTCCTATCATTATAGCCGCGCGTTTGTGTAGGAACTTCAAATCCAAAAACCGCACTAGAATCGTGCAAAACGCTAAGATACGACGGTACCTGACGGTGGCGTATCCCTTGCGGCGTAGCGCTGGGCAAGCGTTGCGCATGCCATGAGCTGCAGCTGGTGGAAGATCATCAACGGCAGCACGACGAGGCCGAGAGACGAGCCGGGAAACAGCGCATTGGCCATCGGGATACCCGTGACCAGGCTCTTCTTCGACCCGCAGAACACGACCGCGATCTCATCCCCGCGCGAGAGACCGAGGCGGCGCGCGGCAAACGCGGTGATGCCCAGCATCGTCAGCAACAGCACTGCGTCGACGAGCACCAGGACGAGCAAACTCGATGCCGGCAGGCGAGACCACATGCCGGACAGGGTAGCGGCGCTGATCACTCCGTACACCAACAGGAGCACGGAAACGCGATCGACGATTCTCACCAGTTTTTGGTGGAGCCGCATCCAATCGTCGATGGTGGCCTGCAAAATCTGCCCGGCAAGAAACGGAAGCAGCAGGTGCGTCGCGATCGATCCAATACCGTTCACTGACGCCTCGCCATGAACGTGGAGGAGCAGGCCTACCAGTAATGGCGTCAAGACGATGCCGGTTATGCTTGAAAGGGATGCGCTGCACAGCGCCGCCGCCACGTTGCCGCCTGCGATCGACGTGAACACCACGGACGCTTGCACCGCCGAGGGCAATGAGCAGAGAAAAAGCAAGCCGACATAGAGCGGCGGGGCCAGCACCGTTCCCGAGAGCGGGCTGAGCGCCAGCCCCAGAAGTGGAAACACGAGGAAGGTGGCCGCGAGTATGATCCCGTGCAGCCGCCAATGCAGCGCCGCACCGAGGACCGCCGACCGCGAAAGGCGTGCTCCCTGGAGAAAAAACAGCACTGCAATTGCGACCTCGCTGCCGATCCCAACTAACCGGGCGCTATCGCCGCTGCACGGCAACATCACCGCGAGCGCGACCACTGCGATGATGGCGGCAGTAAAGCTGTCCGGCAGCAGCCGAAAAACTCTGCTCATTCTCCCGCTCCGTCGTCCTCGCCGTCCCGGTACTCTGAACGCAGAAAACCCGCCGACCTTGCGGTGCGGCGGGTTTTGAGCTTCCGAAGCTCGTGCTGGCTGTCAGGTGGTCGGATGATCCTGTAGCCGCTGAGCAAACACGCGCTCAATCCCGCGCCAACGGCGCAGTCGGAATGGGGCGTGAAGCTTGAGCGCGATCATGACCCGTCAGGTACATAACCCGAGCGGAAAGGTCAATCAGGGCATCCACAACGGGCTATCTGATCGGGAGGGCGGTTGCCAAGCTTTGACCATTTGGGCCCATGGCGCTATCCGCTGACGAAATGACAAAGCAAAGCCAGGATCTCCATACCCGCCTGATATGGCGAGTTGGTATTGTCGCGCTTCTCGAAAGTCATTTAGTGCAGTGCTTGCACCAGTCCGGGCAGCGGATCAGGCCGCCTCCGCGACAATGATAGGCTGATAGAATCCGGTATTGCTGGACGGTAGAACGCGGACCTCTTGGAGGCCCGCTTGATTTGCCAACCGCGCTATCTCCTCTGGTGTCACGGCCCGATACTTGCCTGCAAAATGGTGAACGATCCAGCCGTCGACCGTTTCTTGCGTCACGTACAGATGAACAACGTAGCGGCGTTCATCAATCCAATCCCAAACCTGGAAGACGATCCGTCGCTGTCCGTTGTCGCTGTAGAAGACGGGCGGCATGCATGTATGCCTTTCTTGCAGATGCCGAGCGTAATCACGAACACTGACGAGCACCTTGCCACCGGGTAGTAGGCTCGATCGCATTGCAGCGAAGGTCGAGAGAATGTCGTCATCGCTATCGAGATGTGGCAAGGCATTATCCATTGCAATGATGGCACCGTATCGACCAGCCGATGCAGTCTTCAATGTCCGCATGTCGTCAACGCGGAAGCTACACTTGAGTCCACGTGATGCGGCCTCGCGTTGCGCTCTCGCAATTTCAACGGCAGATATATCCGAGCCCTCCACGGAGTATCCGATAGCTGCCAGTGCCAACGATTGGGTGCCTATACCGCAGGCCACATCCAGGATGAGACCGACCTCCTCAGGCGGAGGGAGGAGCTTAGCGAGTGCCGCGCCCTGTCGCCGCATGGACGCATCCCAGTCCTCGAAGATGAGGTGATAATAATCGGCCATGCTGTCATAAAACTGTTCGTTCATTTGAGTGCCAAGGGTCATTCCGAATGAAGTTGAGTGGCTGGAGTCGGCGTGATTCCGGGGGTTGCTGACACCAACCCCGGAGTTGCCACATGTGGACCCCAGGTAGTGGGGTACACGCAATGGCCAGCGGACCGCGAGGATGCCCGGGACTAGCTAGTGCTGGTTGCGACGGGTGCCTTGATTCGACCGCCCGCGCTGCGTTCTTCAGCGAGCCACCGACCTCTTATACCCCGCGATCGCCCGCTTGAGGTCGTCGTACTCCTCGCAGCCGATGAGGCAGATGTCTTCCAAATGCGCGAGGTGCTGCTCGGCCGTGGCCGGATCGCCAAGCACCAGGTGGGCTTCGCCGAG